>ERZ791919.2416-NODE-2416-length-13353-cov-10.687697_pt1 | contig 13353 bp, 9 predicted proteins | sample MGYA00510137_ERZ791919 | MGnify/ENA primary metagenome ERZ791919 (study PRJEB30046, sample SAMN00792059) | human gut metagenome | study: EMG produced TPA metagenomics assembly of the A metagenome-wide association study of gut microbiota in type 2...
ATAGTGGGAGCCAAAGCTTGGACACCATAATCATTTCTTACTGAACTGTAACAATGTGAATTGTAACTTGGTAAAATAAATTTTTGAATTATTGACTAAAAAAAATGCAAATGATATAATGCAGTTGAAGAAAATAAAAAACAAATGAAAATTGGAGGAAAGCAATGAAAAAATCAAACAAAAAAATATTAACAGTAATAATATGTACTATAATAATGTTCAATTTCTGTGGTATTTTAAATAAATATTCTTATGCAGAAAACAAAACAAATAATAATACTACAAATACAAGTAACTCTACTAAAAGCAATACATCTAGTTCAAATAAAACAACTAATAGTTCTAGTACAAATAGTTCTAATAAAAAATCAAGTAATGCAAATTTAAGTAATTTAGGAATAAGACCAAATGATTTTTCTGGATTTAAAGCAGGGACAACTTCATATGATGTAACAGTTCCAGCAGACACAGATACAATAGAAATATATGCAACTGCACAAGACTCTAATGCAAAAATAAGTGGAACAGGAAGTAAAAAATTAGAAGCAGGAAAAAATACATTTTCAGTTGTAGTAACTGCTGAAGATGGAACGAAAAAAACATATACAATTAATATAACTAAATCAGAAGGAAAAGGAGAAAATACTGAAAGTGTTCAAGAACAATATTCAGGAGACGGTTTAGCAAGTTTAGAAATAGAAAAATTAGAATTATCTCCTAAATTTGATACTACAATACATGAATATACAGTAAAATATATTGGAGAAAAGGATAAATTAGATATAAATGTTACAACTACAGATCCATATTATACAACAGAGATAACTGGAAATGAAGAGTTAAAAGAAGGAGAAAACATAATAAATATATTAGTGTCAGATCCTGACGGAAAAAATGTTGCTACATATCAAATAACAGTTAATAAAAGTTTAGTAGACGAAAAAGCTTTGGCAGATGAAAAACAAAAAGAGGAACAAAAAAATCAAAGAATAATAATAGGATCAATAATAGGTATAGTAGTTATATTAATAATTATTATTGTCATTGTTGTAAAACGTAGAAGAAATAGACAATGGGAAGAAGAATATACAGTACCATTTTCAGGAATAAATGAAAGCAAAGAAGAAGAAAATTCTATTGACGAAATTGAAGAAAATGAAGATATAGGATTTACTAAAGAACAAGCAAGAGAAAAGTTTTTAAGTAATTATAACAAGAATTATGATGAAGATGGATTAGGGAGTTATGAAGAAATAGAAGAACCAACTAAAAAGAAAAAACATAAGGGAAAAAGATTTAAATAAAATGAATAAAATTGTGTAAATAAAAGAAGTTCCTTAAATTAGGAACTTCTTTTAACAGTTTAGGAAAGGATTAGCAACATCCTCCTCTATTACCACCACAGCAGCAACAAATTAATAATATAAGGATTATAATCCAGCAACAGTCATCACCAAATCCGAATCCACCGCATCCTCTATTTTCTGGCATAGTCTAGACCCCCTTCCGATTAAAGAAATATGTTTTCTTTTGTTGTTTCCTTTGTATGATATATAATATGAGAAATATAAAAATGTGTTACAGAAATAAAAAAATAAAAATACGCTTTAATATTTTTGGAAAATATGATACAATTCAATAAGTCAAAAGGAGAGAAAAAGGATGTCAGAAAAATCAAAAAAAGTAGGAGAAATATTTAGTGATTATAATACAAATTCAAATATAAAATATGCAGAAGTAATAGGATTGAATGTTGTAAAAAAAATAAATACATTAGAAGTAATCCTTTATTTTGATGAATATATAGAAATAAAAGAAATATGGTATTTTGAAAAATTTTTAAGAGAAAGATTTCAATTTCAAAATGTAGATATAAAAATAAAATATCATGATAAAGTAGAGAAAAAATCAATAAAAAATGAATGGAAAAATATCATAGCATATATGGCACATAAATATCCACTAATTAAACCAATGCTATTATTAAAAAGTGATTTAGAAGTAGAAAATCAAGAAATTACAATAAAGATGCATATAAAAGGAGCAGACTTTCTAAAGGCAAAGAAAACAGATAAAGAATTAATAAAAGTTTTAAAAAACTTATTTGGAATAGATTACAAAATAGAACTAATAGAAGAATTATCAAAAGAAGAGATAATGACGATAAAGGAAAAAGTAAGACAAGAAGAAGCAGAGATTGTAGCACATATTGAAGAAGCTAATAGACAACATGCAATGCAAAAAGAAGAAAATCCAACAGTACCAGAATACAATGACGTAGATTATCAAATGCCAACAGATATAGAAGGATATATTCCAAATGAAGATGAACCTAATATACAAGAAAATGAAAGTTATTCTGAGACACAAGAATATATTATGGGAAAATCATCAAAAGCAAAAGAAAAACATGTTAATATAAAAGACATTACGGCAAATGATGGAAAAGTAACATTAGAAGGAAGAATTTTGACAAGTGAAGTTCGTGAAACAAGATCAGGTAAAGGAATGCTTATTTTTGATTTGTATGATGGCACAGGAACAATTACAATAAAATCTTTTGCAAAAGACCTAAAAGAAGGACAAGAAATGATTGAAAAGATAAAAAATGCAAAAGCTATAAAAGTAATTGGAAAAGCAGGATTAGACACATATGCAGGTGATGTAACTGTTATTGCTAATACAATAATGGAAACAAATTCAGAGGTTCCAGAATTACCAGATGAAGAAGAGCAGGAAGAAACACCTCTTATATTAGGAACTTCACAAAATATAACAGAACCATTGGTAAAAGTTGAAGATTTGGGTGTGGATGATGGAAAAATTGCGTTACAAGGTGAAGTAATTTATACAGAAGATAGAACTTTAAAATCAGGAAAGACATTATTTAGTTTTGATTTATATGATGGAACTAGTACTATTACATGTAAAGCATTTTTAAATAAAGAAACAGCTAAGAAAACAATGAAAAGAATACAAAATGCACCAGGATTAAAAATATCAGGTACAGCTCAAATGGATACGTTTTCAAATGAATTAACTGTAATGGCAAATACAATTGTTGAAGCAGAAGGATTAAAAAAAGTTACAAGGCAAGATAATAGTGAGGTAAAAAGAGTAGAACTACATATGCATACTCAAATGAGTCAAATGGATGCAATGACATCAGCAAAAGACTTAATAAAAAGAGCTATGAAATGGGGAATGAAGTCAATTGCAATTACTGACCATGGCGTTGTACAAGCTTTTCCAGAGGCACATAAATTGCTTGGATATGATAATCCAGACATGAAAATAATATATGGTGTAGAAGCTTATTTAGCACCAGATAAAAATCCAGTAGTAGCTAATGGAAAAGGGCAAAGTATAGATACAACTTATTGTGTATTAGATTTGGAAACTACAGGTTTTTCAGCAACGACAGAGAAAATTACAGAAGTAGGAATTATGAAGTTAAAAGATGGAGAAGTAATTGATGAGTTTTCATGTTTTGTTAATCCTGAAAAACATATTCCTCAAAGAGTATCAGAAGTAACTAATATAACGGATGAAATGGTTGCAGATGCAGAAACTATAGACAAGGTATTTCCAAAAATTCTAGATTTTATTAAAGATTCTGTAATAGTTGCTCATAATGCAGGTTTTGATGTAGGCTTTTTAAGACAAAATGCTAAGTCATTAGGATATGATTTTGATTATACTTATTTAGATACTTTAAGTTTAGCAAAAGATTTATTTCCAGATTATAAAAAATACAAATTAGGTAAAATTGCAGATAATTTAGGAATAAAAGTAGAAGTAGCACATAGAGCTTTAGATGATGTTGATACAACAGTAAAAGTATTTAAAGTAATGCTAGATATGTTAAAAAAACGCGGAGTAGAAAAAGTAGAAGATATTGATAAAGTTAGTAGAACAGAAGAAGCAAAAAAAGAAGAATATAAAAAATTAAAAACTTATCATGCTATTATTTTAGCAAAAGATTATGTAGGGTTACGAAATCTATATAAGTTAGTATCTTTATCACATATAAAATATTTCTATCGTAGACCACGTATATTAAAAAGTTTATTAAAAAAATATAGAGAAGGATTAATAATTCGGAAGTGCTTGTGAAGCAGGAGAATTATATCAAGCAATAGAATTACGGCAAAACAGATGAAGAAATAGAAGAAATAGCAAACTTTTATGATTATTTAGAAATCCAACCAATTGGAAATAATAATTTTTTAATTAGAAATGAAGTTGTAAAAGATGAAGAAGGACTAAAAGATATAAATAGAAAAATAGTAGAATTAGGAGAAAAGCTAAATAAGCCAGTTGTAGCAACATGTGATGTACATTTTATGGATCCACAAGATGAAGTGTATAGACGTATATTAGAAGCGGGACAAGGATATGATGATGCAGATAACCAAGCACCGTTATACTTAAGAACAACAGAAGAAATGTTAGAAGAATTTAGTTATTTAGGAAAAGAAAAAGCATATGAAGTAGTAGTAACAAATACGAATAAAATATCAGATATGTGTGATCAAATAAGCCCAATTTCACCAGAAAAATGTCCACCTCATATACCAGGATGTGAGCAAACAATTAAAGACATAGCATACTCAAAGGCACATAAATTATATGGAGAGCAATTACCAGAAATAGTACAAACTAGATTAGATAAAGAATTGGATTCTATTATAAAAAATGGATTTTCAGTTATGTATATTATTGCTCAAAAATTAGTATGGAAATCAAATGAAGATGGATACATAGTAGGTTCAAGAGGTTCTGTAGGTTCTTCATTTGTTGCAAATATGACAGGAATTACAGAAGTAAATTCTTTGCCACCACATTATCGTTGTCCTAATTGTAAATATTCAGATTTTACAGATTATGGATATAAAAATGGTTTTGACTTACCAGATAAGAAATGTCCAAAATGTGGACATAAATTAGACAAAGATGGAATGGATATACCATTTGAGACTTTTCTAGGATTTAATGGAGACAAAGAGCCAGATATAGATTTAAACTTTTCAGGAGAATATCAAGCAAAAGCTCATAAATATACTGAAGTAATATTTGGAAAAGGAACAACTTTTAAAGCTGGAACAATAGGTACTATTGCTGATAAAACAGCATTTGGATATGTTAAAAAATATTTTGAAGAAAGAAACATACCAATAAATAGGGCTGAAACACAAAGATTAGCACAAGGTTGTACAGGAATAAAAAGGACAACAGGGCAACATCCAGGAGGAATAATTGTTGTACCAAAAGGAAGAGAAATTTATGAATTCTGCCCAGTACAACATCCAGCAGATGATCCAAACTCAGATATTATTACAACACACTTTGATTATCACTCAATTGATCAGAATCTATTAAAATTAGATATTTTAGGTCATGATGATCCAACTGTAATAAGAATGCTTCAAGATATTACAGGAATAGACCCAACTAAAGTACCATTAGATGACAAAGAAACAATGTCAATTTTTAGTTCAACAAAAGCTTTAGGAGTAACACCAGAACAAATACATTCTCAAGTTGGAAGTTTTGGAATACCTGAATTTGGAACAAAATTTGTAAGGCGGAATGCTAGTAGACACAAAACCAACAACATTTGATGAATTGATTCGTATTTCTGGACTATCACATGGTACAGACGTGTGGCTTGGAAATGCACAAAGCTTAATAGAAGCAGGAACAGTAACATTACAAGATTCCATTTGTTGTCGTGATGACATAATGATATATTTAATAAAACAAGGTTTACCACCAAACCCAGCTTTTAAAATAATGGAAACAGTACGTAAAGGAAAAGCATTAAAAGATCCTGCAAAATGGGAAGAATATAAAACATTAATGAAAGAGCACAACGTACCAGAATGGTATATAAAATCATGTGAAAAAATAAAATACATGTTCCCAAAAGCACATGCGGCAGCATATGTAACAAACGCATTTAGAATAGCATGGTTTAAAGTACACCAACCATTAGCATATTATGCAGCATATTTTTCAATCAGAGCAGATGAATTTGATAGTGACTGCATGATATTTGGAAAAGAAAAAGTAAAAAATAAAATGAAAGAAATAGACTTACAAGGAAATAATGCAACAGTAAAAGACAAAAACATGTATTCAATACTAGAACTAGTATTAGAAATGTATGAAAGAGGATATGAATTTTTGCCGATGGATTTATATAAATCACATGCAAGCAAATTTTTAGTAGAAGAAGGAAAAATAAGACCCCCATTAAATAGTATACCAGGACTAGGAACAGTAGCAGCAGAAGGAATTGCCAAAGCCAGAGAAGAAGGAAAATTCATGTCAATAGATGATTTAAAAATACGTTCTAAAGTAGGAAACTCAGTAACAGACCTATTAAAAAAATATGGTTGCTTAGAAGGAATGAGCCAAAGTAATCAAATGAGTTTATTTGGATGACACATGGGGGACAGGTCTTAAATGTCTCATAATTATGTCGAAATTTGTAGAAATATAATAAACGAGAGAGGAAAAGTATGATGTTTAACACTCAAACCATTAGTTTTCAAGAATTATTTAGTATGAGAAATATAATCTTATATTTTATATGTATAAATATATTTGGATTCTTTATAATGTGGCTAGATAAAAGAAAAGCTAAAAAAGGAGCATGGAGAATTCCAGAAAAAACATTGTTTATCATAACTGCGTTAGGAGGAGGAATTGGAACAATTGCAGGGATGTATACCTTTAAACATAAAACACAAAAAATTCAATTTGTAATAGGTTTTCCGTTTATTACAATACTTGAAATTGTGACAATTATATATTTTGCGTTCTATAATAAATAATTTTAATAAAAAGAATTGGAGATTCCGATTCTTTTTATTTTGTAGAAAAATACTTCGAGTAATACAAATCCTTTGTACAGAAAAATTCTTTAAGAAACCTTGATAACAAGTGAAATACGTATAATTTTATAGTACGTACAACTATTATTGATGTATATTACAAAATTCATAAAATGTGGGGTTGTGTTTTAAAAAAAGATAAACATAAAAATAAATAAAATGAAATTTACATAAAAAATTCATTAAAAATAAATTAACATGTGAATAACTTAAAAACGGGAAAAGCCTATTTTGAGTTATTCACAAAGTTATCCACAGTTTCCACAAAAACAATATTAAATATTAGCAATGAAAAATAAGTAACATAATGCAAAAAGAATTACATAATTGTAATTGAAATGAAATATATTTGAAATAAATAAATGAAAAAAATGGAGAAATTTATAATATATTGAATAAAAATCATGAAAACTGTTTTAAAAAATAATAATTAAATATGGGGTTTGAAACATATCTGTTATAAATTTGTAATATAAAAACTTTGCAAACAAAATATCAATTGTGGATAATTATAAAATAACTAAAATAGAAAAATATCATATAATAATATAAAAGAATAAAAAAAGTCGAATGGAGAGATAAGTATGTGGAATAGATTAAGATGTATGTTGACACAGAGGTTAAATCGAACAATGGGAAAAAATGATATTAATATAGAAGAAATGCAAAAAATGATTAGACAAGGAGCGACTTTAGTAGACGTAAGAAGTCCTCAAGAATACAAAGAGGGGCATTTGAAAAAAACAAAGTTAATACCAGAGTATGAGATTATAAAGACATGTAAATATGAATTAAAAGATAAAAGTGCAGTAATTATTGTATATTGCTCAACTGGATCAAGGAGTAAAAAAGCACAAAGAAAGTTAGAAAAAATGGGATACAAGAATGTATATAATGTATACAATGGAATTCAAAATTTTAATTTAGATGTTTTATAAACATGTATTTAAGTTCATATATCATGGTAACTATAACCTTCAAAATATTATAGGTAACTTTTGTTAGATATTAACAAAAAGCTTAAAATATAGAGAGTTAAAATTAAAACTATTGAGATTTTAAAATTTATGTGTTAGAATAAATCTGTGAATAAAAGAAAAATATAAAGAGAGATAAATATTTAAAATTTGGGACAAAATTCGACATAATTATGAGACATTTAAGACCTGTCCCCAATGTGTCATGGAGGTAAGATGAACGGAAATAGACAAGATAGAATTAGAAATTTTAGTATTATAGCACATATAGATCATGGAAAGTCAACTTTAGCAGATAGATTGATTGAGATGACGGGTGTTTTGTCTAAAAGAGAAATGGAAAGTCAAGTTTTAGATAATATGGAAATTGAGAAGGAAAGAGGAATAACTATAAAGTCTCAAGCTGTTAGAATGATTTATAAGGCTAAAGATGGACAAGAATATACTTTTAATTTAATAGATACACCAGGTCATGTTGATTTTAATTATGAGGTTTCTAGAAGTTTAGCAGCATGTGATGGAGCGATTTTGGTGGTGGATTCGAGTCAAGGTGTTGAGGCTCAAACTTTAGCAAATGTATATTTAGCTATAGATAATAATTTGGAGATTTTACCAGTTTTAAATAAAATTGATTTGCCTAATGCTAGAGTAGATGAAGTGAAAAAAGAAATTGAAGATATTATTGGAATTCCTGCTGAAGATGCACCATGTATTTCTGCTAAATCAGGACTTAATGTAGAACAAGTGTTAGAGAGGATTGTAACAGATTTACCTGCACCAAATGGCGATGAAAATGCAAAGGCAAAATGCTTAATATTTGATTCTTATTATGATAATTATAAAGGTGCTGTAGCATATGTTAGAGTGGTTGACGGAAAAATAAAAGTTGGAGACGAAATTAAATTAATGGCGGCAAATAAGGAATTTGTTGTTGCAGAAGTTGGGTACTTTTTGCCAGGTAATTATATGCCAACACAAGAAATAAAGGCAGGAGAAGTTGGATATATCGCAGCAAGTATAAAAAATTTATCAGACATTCATGTTGGAGATACAATTACATTAAAGGAAAATCCAGCAGATGAACCGCTAAAAGGATATAAAAAGGTCACACCTATGGTATATTGCGGGCTATATCCAATTGATGGTAGTCAGTATGAAGATTTAAAAGAAGCATTGGAAAAATTGAAATTAAATGATGCAGCTTTAGAATATGAGGCAGAATCGTCAGCAGCATTAGGATTTGGATTTAGATGTGGTTTTTTAGGATTATTACATTTAGAAATTATTGAAGAAAGATTGGATAGAGAATTTGATTTAGGCTTAATTACAACAGCACCATCTGTTATCTATAAAGTATATAAAACAGATGGAACAATTATAGAATTGTATAATCCAGAAGATTTACCGACTAGCCAGGAGATTTCTTATATTGAAGAACCATTTGTAACAGCAAATATATTAACACCAAAAGATTATGTTGGAAACATTATGGAATTATGCCAAAGAAGAAGAGGCATATATATTGATATGAAATATTTAGATGAAAACAGAGTAACTTTAATTTATGAAATGCCTTTGAATGAAATAATATATGATTTTTTTGATAATCTAAAATCAAAAACAAAAGGATATGCATCTTTAGATTATGAATTTAAGGAATATAAAAAATCAAATTTAGTAAAATTAGATATTTATATAAATGGAGAAAAAGTAGATGCATTAAGTTTTATTGTTCATAAAGATAGTAGTTATGAAAGAGGAAAGAAAATGGTAGAAAAATTAAAAACAGTTATACCAAGAAAATTATTCAAAATACCTATTCAAGCAGCTATTGGAGGACAAGTTATAGCAAGAGAAACAATTTCAGCAATGAGAAAAGATGTGTTAGCTAAATGCTATGGTGGAGATATTACAAGAAAGAAAAAATTATTAGAAAAACAAAAAAGAGGAAAGAAAAAAATGCGTGAAATAGGAAATGTAGAGATACCACAAGAAGCATTTTTATCTGTTCTGAAATTAGATGATGAATAAAAATAAGGAGGAAATAATGCAAGAAAAAGGAAAAGAAAAAACAATATATGCAGATCAAATAGAAGGTAGAAATTCAGTATTGGAATTATTAGAAAGTGGTAAAGATATAAATAAAATATTTGTAACAAAGGGAGAAAAACATGGCTCAATACATAAAATTATAGCTAAAGCAAGAGAAAGAAAGATAATTATAGTAGAAAAAGATAAAAGACAAATGGAAGAAATGGCTCAAACTCAAAACTACCAAGGAGTTATTGCTATAGTCCCACCTTTTGAATATTGTGAAATAGAAGATATTTTAAATGAAGCTAAAAAAAGAAAAGAAGAACCATTTGTATTAATTTTAGATGGAATAGAAGATCCACATAATTTAGGCTCTATAATAAGAACTGCTGAGACAGCAGGAGTTCATGGAATCATAATTCCAAAAAGAAGAGCGGCTTTAGTGAATGCAACAGTAAATAAAGCTTCAGCAGGTGCAGTAGAACACATGAAAATTGCTAGAGTTACAAACATAACAGATAGTATTGAAAAACTAAAAAATGAAGGATTGTGGATTTGCGGTACAGATATTAATGCAAATAAATACTATTATGAGCAAGACTTAACAGGAGCTTTAGGAATTGTCATTGGTAATGAAGGGAACGGGATAAGTGAAAAAGTGAAAAAAAATTGTGACTTTTTAGTAAAAATACCTATGAAGGGAAAAATAACATCATTAAATGCTTCTGTATCAGCTGGAATTATTATATATGAATCAGTAGAACAAAGATTAAAATAATTTAAAAGGAGAAAAAATTATGATGCCTAGAAAAAAAAGAATAGCATTAGCAATAGCTATACCATCTATTATAGTGATTATTATTATAATAACAGGAATATTATTATATTTAAATACAGATATGTTTAAATCTAATAAAACGTTATTTTTTAAATATTTTGGAAAAAATTCTGAAAACATAAAAGAAATAGAAGAAATATTTGGAAGTACTGAATATGAGAAAAATTTGCAAAATAATAAATATACAGATGACATAAATATAAAAGTTAATTACACAAATAATTTACAAACTACATCAGAAGATAATAGTAATACAATCAATAATGTAAAACTTCTTATAAAAGGAGAAGAAGATAAAAATAATAAATATAGTTATAAAGATTTTAAATTAGAAAAAGACAAAAATATTGCGACAAATACAGAAAATCAGAGTAGCAGTGAAAATTCAAATGAATCAAACAATAAAGAACAAAATATCATGGAAGTAGAATATATAAAAAATGATAATAATTATGGAATTAGATTTTCAGATTTATTTAAACAATATTTATTAGTAGAAAACAACAATTTAAAAGATTTATTTAGAAAAATAGGATATTCTGAACAAGAATTAGAAAATGTACCAGATAGCATAGAAATAAATGATATAACATTAAGTGATATTAAATTTACTGAAGACGAAATAAAACAATTAAGTGAAAAATACTCAGAAATAATTAATAAAAAAGTATCAAAAGAAAAATTCGAAAAAAATTCAAAACAAGTAATTACAATTAATGAAAAAAACATAACGACAAATGCTTATATTTTAAAATTAACAAATGAAGAGCTAAATAATCTGTATGTAGATTTATTAGAAAGTTTAAAACAAGATGAAATTATTTTAAATAAGATAGAAAGTATACAAAATAAAATAAATTCAATAAACATTAATTCTTCAGAAAGTAAAGACTTGAAAGAAAGTTTTGCAGAAGAAATTGACTTACAAATAGAAAAAATTAATAAGACTAATATTGGAAATCAAGAAACCAAAATTATTGTATATGAAAATTCAGGAAAAACAATAAGAACTGCAATACAAGGAAAAGATTATGAAATAAATTTTGATTATATTAATACTCAAGATGAAAAGAATATTGAATTAATAGTAAAAAAAGATGAAATAGAAACTTATAATATTAAATTAAAAAAAGATAAAGATGGAATAAAATTAGATATATATTCAAATGATGAAACTAATCCTATAAAGATTAGTTTAGAACAAAATAAAAATGAATCTGATAAAAAATGTTCTAATAATATTAATTTAAAATATGAAAATGCAAATAGTAAATTAGAAGTAAGTGCTGAACAAGAAATTAATATAGTAGATAATTTTGAAAATGAAAATACATTAAATGATCAAAATAGTATATTATTAAATGGCTTGGAAAAAGAACAATTACAAGCTGTATTAAATCAAGTATCAGAAGAAGTTCAACAAAAGATAAATTCTATTTCTGAAGAGGTAAAAATAAACGATATACAAGAAATATTAGAGGCACTTGGAATTATTAATAAGCAACAAAACATAGAGGCTGGAGGAATAACAGAAACTGAAAAAAATAGATTTAATTCTAAATTTGAGATCTTAAAAGGAGAAGAGTTAGATAATGAAAATGTCTTAAAAGTAGTTGAAGCTGTTAAGGACAATATTATTAATGCACAGGTTGATACAAACGAAGAAATAAAAATAGAAATCAGTAGAAATGAAAGCAATCAAGATATAGAAAAATCTTTAGAAGAATATATAAAAAAGGAAAAAGATAAAAAATACGACATAAAAATAGAATATGATGAAGATACAGAACTTGTAAAATATATTATAATGACACCTGCTAAAAAAAGATAAAAACTATTGTAGAACCAAAATTTATTTTTATAATTTTGGTTCTTATGATTTTTTATGGTTGAATTAATATAAAGAGCATAAGAAGAGATATTAACACAAATCTCAAAAAGCTTGAAAAATCAACAAAATTCGACATGACAAAAAATGCATAGAAAATTTTTTGAAAAAAAACAAAAAAAGTGTTGACAAAGAAATAAAGTTAATGTATAATAAAAATCGTTCCGCAAGAGCGAAACAAAAAAGTACATTGAAAAGTAAACAATAAAATCCTTTAGAGAATAAACCGAAGCGGTATAATTTTAAACCTAAAATTAGTACCGAACAAGTTAAAATTTTAAAAGTTTTTATATAAAAAGTAAGAAGCATTTAAAGAGCTTGATTAAAACTTTAAGTTTGATTTATATAATATCTGAAAAGATAAAAATATAGATACCATAACAAGAGAGTTTGATCCTGGCTCAGGATAAACGCTGGCGGCGCACATAAGACATGCAAGTCGAACGAACTTAACCATTAGTTTACTAGTGGAGCGGTTAGTGGCGGACTGGTGAGTAACACGTAAGCAACCTGCCTATCAGAGGGGAACAACAGTTAGAAATGACTGCTAATACCGCATATGCCTTGAGTATCACATGGTACAAAAGGGAAAGGAGCAATCCGCTGATAGATGGGCTTGCGTCTGATTAGATAGTTGGTGAGGTAACGGCCCACCAAGTCGACGATCAGTAGCCGGACTGAGAGGTTGAACGGCCACATTGGGACTGAGATACG
>ERZ791919.2418-NODE-2418-length-13352-cov-2.905994_pt1 | contig 13352 bp, 13 predicted proteins | sample MGYA00510137_ERZ791919 | MGnify/ENA primary metagenome ERZ791919 (study PRJEB30046, sample SAMN00792059) | human gut metagenome | study: EMG produced TPA metagenomics assembly of the A metagenome-wide association study of gut microbiota in type 2...
CGACCGCGTTTATTACGACGGACAGCAGGCGACGCTGACGCAGGGCAAGCTCGTGCTTGTCAATGTCACGGGCGACCATATAATCCAGGTCAGCTTCCGTGAAAAACCGGAAGATAAGCCCGACTGGATAACCGCCGACGATATAAACTGGGCTCAAAGCGACATAACCATCGACGTCTCCCGCAACACCAAAGTGGGTAAGGATGTTTTTCTGAAAATCCAGTCACTTGAAAGCGGAAGGCGCGTCACATTCACAAACGGACTTTTCGATATAACCGTGACCGGCGGAAGCCCGGCAAAGGTTTCGGGCGATTTTGCGGATCTGGCATACGATACGATGATCGCGCCCGAAAGCAGCGAGGTCTTCCTGCAGTGTCTGGGCGAAAACGGCATAAAATCGCTGTATACCGTTGTTGTCGTGCCGGATGCGTATCCGACGGGCAGCGTCATGAGCATAACGCTGGGCGGCGGGTTTTCGGCAAAGACCGTTGACTGCTATGCATTTGACGGTTCGGTGTTTGCGAAGAAAAACGGCGGAGTTGTTGCCGACCTGAACGGAAAAGTGACCATCCCTCTCTACGATGTGCGTACCGTTGTCATTGCAATCGATTCGACTGCGCCGGTCAACCATATCGTGACCGTAAACTGCGGCGCGAACGGCACAGCCGATCCGATGAATTCACAGCCCGTTGCCGACGGCGGCGGCATTACCGTGCGTATTTTCCCGTTTGACGGGTATATGGTCGACAGTGTGACGGTCGACGGTGTCGCGCTCACACTTGACGAAAATGCAAGACTCAGCGGCGCCTGTGAGCTTCCGCTTTCCAACATACGAAAAGACACCACGGTTGAGATAAAATTCACCGTGATGCCTGTCGAAGAAAATTCCGGTATCGGTCTTGTCTTCGTTGTTGTGATCATTTCCGTCGCGCTTGTCGGCGGCGGCGTCCTGTTCTTCATTCAGTGGAAACGGACGAAATATTAATATAATAAATCGGAAAAGGGACCGCGGAGCCGTTCGCGGTCCCTTTTTCGGCAGAGCAGTGTTTTGAAAAGAGGCGGCAGTGTATTATTATTCCGTTGCCGAAAATCGTGCTTTGTGTTTTTGCGGTTATTCCATATAATTTGCAAACCACTCAGATATCTCCGAGGACATCTGATAGTGGGACAGCGTTGCGGGAATATTTATCCAGCCGTAGGACGGATAATATTCAATATCAAAACGCAGCCCGTCTTTGGTTTCGACGATCAGACCTTTTTTATCGGCTGCCACACGGGCATATGCTTTGCTTCCGACGTCGCCGTCTGACCCTTCAAGTTTTTTCAGTTCGTTTGCAAATACCATATCGTGATAATCATCAAAGCAGAAAGCGGGGAGAACCGATAATTCGTTGAAGAATTCGGCTATGACCGCTTTGTCCGTAATGACTTTACCGTCGCTTTTGAGCAGTGTGATGCCGACTATATCTGCCGGTTCTGCAATTCCGTAAACCTCAAAGGCTTCTTTGATTGATAAGGATTCATTTGCTTTGACATGATAATTGCGAAACAAAGCATAGTGGTATATATCTCCGTTCCGGAATATACTTACCGCTCTGTATGGAGCAGGTGCATATTCGAACAGCTCAATATCGGTTTCGCTGTTTGACGCAATGTAATTACTGTGTTCGATTTCGGGCGTTTCTTTTTGTAGGTAGACAATATGCTTTCCGACTATATCGCCTGTTATCTCTTTTTTCAATCCGTATTTTTCGATAGTCTCGGGATTTTCGATTATTTCAAGATAAGCATTTTCATAGTCTATCAGCATAACCGAATCGACGAGTTTTTTTGATCCGGCGAAACGATACGATTTTTAAATACCGTAAATCCAACGCCAAGCAAAAGAGCAAAACAGGCGGCAGCTGCTGCCCATTTATACCATGGTTTTGCGGGTGATTTTGATTTGCGGGCATTATAATTCGTTGCTTCGTCAATAAATCCGGGATCGATATTTGCGATCGCCTCGGAAATTTTTTTTCTTTTCATAGAGATACTCCTTCTTTGTCGAGATATTTTTTCAGTTTTTCCCTTGTGCGCGAGAGCCGAACGGATATGTTGTGCTTGCCGGTACCAAAGAGCTTTGCAATGTCATCAATGGAATCAGAGTGCCAATAACGTCGTACGAACATTATTCGGCTTTTCCGATCAAGCGTTTTAAGAAAGCCATCAATGATCCTTGCGGTTTCAACGGCGTTGAACTCGTCTTCGACAGAGGTGGAAGACGGAATGCAGCTCTCAAGCTCATCCAGCGCCACATCGTAGATGCTGTTTCTCTTTGCGGCGGTGTTGCTGTGATACTTTTTGATGGCAAGATTGCGCACGATGCGGCAAACATAGCTTGATAAAGGATCCGGATTTTGAGGCGGTATTGTATTCCAGACTCCGAGATAAGCATCGTTTACACATTCTTCGGCATCTTGTTTGTTGTTAAGTATGTTAAAAGCAACCTTTGAGCACAGAGAGCCGTATTTATCCGATAGTTCAACGATTGCCTGCTCTGAGCGCTCAAAGAACAATTCAATTATCAGTCTATCGTCCAAATTGCTCACCATCCTTTCCGCCTCAACCACATACTACGGATTTGAAGGAACATATCTCATGTTTTTCTGATTTTATCAAAAAAGTATGTCTTTTTCTACTTCTTGTGCGTATGGCGGTTCTTCCTTTATATCTGTTTGCGGCAAGAATCGGGGAGGATACAAAAAGAAAAACAGAGACGCCGGTCTTCCCGGTTTTTGTCTCTGTTTGCTTTCGGAAAATTACATTGTCATGTGTTTGGGATGCATACCGACGGTATACGGTGATTTTTCGGTTGACGGTATCCGCGGAAAGGGCGGGGACGGTCAGTCGACATCCTCGACGATCTTTTCGGGCGGATTGTCAAGCGCTTCGGGGTGGAGATACAACTCACGCATATATTTGAGTGCGCTTGCGAAATAGAAGCCGTCGCAGATGCGTTCGTCTGTCACGCATTTGTAATCGACCAGGCGCTTTACTTTGACCGTACCGTCACGCTGAAGCTCGTTGACACTCTTTTTCGGTCCGAATGAGATGAACACCGGTATGTTGCCGAAGTTATAAAGATGATGATATATCGGCGGGATGCCGAGAGACGCCATTGAAGTGATGGCAAAAGAGCCGTGGAAGGGTGAGAGAAGGGTCAGCTTGCGGGGAAGCAGACCGAAATAGTCAAGCAGATTGAGGAACCATACCGCAAATTTCAGGAACACGCCGGGAATATAGTTGAGTATTTTTGCGGTGTCGTCGAAATCGCTGTCGGTATTGCGCGCGTTGTTTATCATTTCGGTCATGGTGTTATAAACATCGTCGGCAGTGGCGTCCGGCTTGAAAACCATTTTCAGCACGGTGTCGGGGCTGTTGAGCTTCATTTCGCGCTTGATGGTTATCATTATCTCGATGCAGTTGCGTGCGTATATCTTCTGACCGCGGATGAAGCGGTTTATTCCGGGACGCTGGCTGACGGTGCGTATGTATGCGGCAACGAGCAGATGCATCATACCGAAGCCCTTCAGACCCTCGCTTCTCTTGCGGAAAATATAATCCTCGGCGTTTTCACAGTCAAAGCTGTCTTCAATATAGTTCAGAGCGTCATTACGTGTCACCATTATATAGGGTGCTACCTTGCTCATCGGGGAAAGCGATTTGAGATATCTTCCTTCTTTGACTTTCTTTTTCTTGCTCACACACAGACCGCCTTTCGTCAATCGGTTGGAGGTGCACTACTTTGCACCGCATAATAGTTTATCACAATCGTACGCCTTTTTCAAGTGCTTTTTGTCTTTGCACACGAAAAAAGTGCCGATTTGTCATGCGTTTTGCGAAAAAATCTCCATCAAACCGCCAAAAATGCTTGCAAAACAAGTCGTGATGTGATATATTATTGTCAATAACCATTATGAAAGGAAGAATCATATGAAAAAAATAATCGCGCTTCTTCTTTGCGCCGTTATGGCAACCGCTTCATTTGCGGCATGCGGTAATAACGGCGATGAATCCAAGCCCGAGGATTCTTCGTCGGCGCCCGCGGTATCGGAGACCGTTTCGGATGTGAGTGATGAGGAATCCAAGCCCGAAGAAATCAATTATCTTGAAAAGATCTATACCGGAAACGACTACAACGGAAAAACCTTCACTTTCCTGACCTCCGGTGTAAACGCCACTGCAACGAGCGAGATCGTGTATAATGAGGACCTCACCGACAGCGAAAATTTTCCCGAAACGATAAACGAGGCGATAAAGCGCCGCAACGACGCGGTTTATGATCTTCTCGGCGTCGAAATCAAGGAAATTTACTTCCATGATCCCAGACGTTACGGCGGCGATACTCTTGCGAAAATAAGAAATTCCGCCTCCGCAGGCGACAACAGCTTCCAGGCTGTTTCCGTTTGTCTTTATGACTGTGGCACGCTTGCCACCGAAAACTATCTCTTTGACCTGACAACGCTCGAAAACCTCCACGGGCTTGAATACCCCTGGTGGGACGAAGGCTTTTCGAACACCGTCCGCATTGCCGGCAAGCAGTATTTCATGCTCGGCGATATGGGCATAAACTACAAAAACTCCACACCGTGTGTGTATTACAACCAGTCCCTGTTCGAAAAGCTGGGACTTGAAAATCCTCAGCAGCTTGCGATTGACGGTAAATGGACGATCGACAAGGCGATCGAGCTTTCGACATCCTATCATGACGACATAAACGGCACCGACGGCATCCAGTGGGATGACTGCTACGGCTGGTGCGGTCAGAACGATGATATGCCTTCCATGCTTTACGGAGCGGGCGTCAGAATCGTTTCGTCCGACAGCGAGGGATATCCTTATCTCACTCTCTGGAGCGAGACCGCGAACAACGCCGTTGAAAAGGTGCTTGAGCTGATGCTCAACTCCGATTACTATGTAAGCGGCAACGACTGGTTCGGCAAGACAGGCAATTACGAGTGGCCGATGCAGGCGCTTGAAGCAAACTTCATCGCCGGTCATGTGCTGTTTTACTCCGGCGGCATTTCCACCGCTATAAATCTTTCCGCAATGGAGGATTCGTTCGGCATTCTTCCCGTTCCGAAGCTCACCGAGGAGCAGGATGACTATTACTCACTGCTCAACACCTGGACCACCAACGCCTATGCCATTACCACAAACAACACCGAAGAGCAGGCTGAATTTGCTGCTGCGGTTCTTGAGGCAATGGGTTATTACAGCTGGGAGGGCAACGTCGATTCCCTCGCAGTCGCATATTATGAACGCGTTCTGAAGATGCAGAAGCTCAAGGCGGACGAAACCTCGACCGCACTTCTTGACCTCATTTTCGCTCAGCGCGGATGCGAGCTCGGCTCCGTGTTCCGTATCGGCAACATCACAGGCTCCAAGAGCGTTAACGATATCCTCGGCACTCTCATCAACGAGAAGAAAACAGGCGCCTTCCGTTCGACATACGAAGCTTACGAAAGCATTCTCGAAGCGGACGTTGAAGCCGTTGTGGAATACTTCAAGAGCTGAACGGGACCGTAAAAGACACAGTACCGGGAAAGCAAAGAGAACATAAAAACAAATCAGCGTTTCTGCCGTGTATTCCGGCGGAAACGCTGATATTTTTTGTTATTGTTTTTTCTGATAAAACAGGGAACAGCCGGCAGCGCGGAACTCTTCCACTTTTTTGCGAACAAGCTCCTCGCTTACGGAAAAATGAGCCGCAAGGCATGGTATGCAGAGAAACTGCACGGCACCTCTGTTTATCAGCTTCTTATGCGCTCCGACGTCGTCCGACGTAAGCGGTGCACCGCATTTCATGCATTTCGGATCGGGCATTACTTAACGTCGACGAGCTTGCATCTGAGCATACGGCAGCTGTGCGGTGCAAGCTCCTTTTCGCTGCGGAAGACGTCCTTGTATGTTCCGAGATCCTTCTTTTCCCAGAGATCATAGATCTGCAGTCCCTTGCCGGCCGAACGGTTGAGACCGAGAGAGGAGAAGGGGATGAAGGGAGTTACGGGGTTGTCTTTCATATTGAACATGCCGAGCAGGAGATCGCCGTTTGAGAGGTGTCTTGCCCAGACAAGAGAGCTTCCCCAGTAGTCGTGGAAGAGATAGGGCTGGCGGTATGCTTCGTCCTGGTCGATCGCGATGATGTCCTTGTCCTGAAGGATTGCCTTGATTTCGGGTGAGCAGCTTCTTATGTCACAGCCCATCATGAGAGGAGAGCCGAACAGCGCCCAGAGGGAGAAGTGAGTTTTGTATTCTTCGAGGGTGCAGCCGCCGAAGCCGACGTTGCCTTTACCGCCCATACCGACGACGAGCATATCCATGTCGTTGAAGCAGCCCTGACCGTTGCATTCGACGATGGGAAGCTGTTTTTCGTAAAGCTCCTTGATTGAAGTCCAGTTGTCTTGAATGTCGCCGGTGGAACGCCACATATGCGCGCCCGTTTCCTTGATCCACTTATGAGTCTCATCGGCGCCCCAGGAGCAGGCGGAGAAGAGGATATCTCTGCCGCAGTTTGCGAGAGCAAGACCCATACGGCGGTACAGCATCTTGCCGTATTCGTGCTCGGGCTTGAAGCAATAGTCATATTTGAGGTAGTCAACGCCCCATTCGGCAAATGTGCGGGCATCGATGAATTCGTATTCGTATGAGCCGGGGTACGCGGCGCAGGTGTAGTTTCCGGCGCAGGAATACATGCCGAATTTGAGTCCCTTGGAGTGGACATAATCGGCAACGGCTTTCATGCCGTTCGGGAATTTTTCGGGATCGGGTTCAAGTTCGCCTTTTTCGTTACGTACACGCTTTGACCAGCAGTCGTCGATGACGAGGTATTCGTAACCGGCATCGAGGTAGCCCTCGTTTACCATTGTGTCGGCAGTGGTTTTGATCAGCTCTTCGTTGATATTGCCGCCGAAGGTGTTCCATGAGTTCCAGCCCATGGGGGGTGTTTTAACTATCATAATTAATATCTCCCTGAAAGGTTTGTTTACATGCGGCGGTATCGCGTTCCGCCCTCATGCAATCATCGTAACATACAACGCCGCAAAAGTCAAGACGAAAATGAGTGCATAGCCGAAAAGAATTTCCCGACTGTGCGTCTGCACGTTATCCGATAAGCATACGCCGTACCGGTATTGACCAGAAGCGGTTTACTGTCACGCGGATGCAGATATACGCCGCAAGAATCATCGCTGCCGCATAAAGCAGGACGAACAGCGGATTTATGCCTTCACCGACCAGCGCCTCTGAGCCTATAAGCCCGTAGAAGAGTCCTGCTCCGGGGGCACATCCGAGAATGAAGGTGAACGCCGTTTCGCCGAGATGAGTGACGGCAGCCGTATGCGGTCTGACGCCCGCTGCCCGCAAAACGCCCCATGTGCGGATATGACTGCGTATGCGTTCCGCCGTCATGGCGCATATGTTTGTCATCGAATAGATGGCGAAAATCAGGATTATCAGTCCGCCGTTTACGCCGATTGCCACGGTTTCCGAGACTACTTCGGCGTTTGCAGCCCGTTTGGAATATGCGCTGATGCCCGAAGAATAAAGCGAGGATATGCGCCTGATGCGCGCTTCGGTTTCGGAGAAGACGTTGCTGTCGTTCAGCCATACGGCGAGGTGCTTCAGCCGTCCGCCGTCTGTGAGAAGCGGAAATGTGTCGTCACATATATAAATGGTGTTGTTGAAGCGGACCCGGTCGGGTATGCTGTCGGGGGCAAGAGCTGCTGCGATGGTTATGTCTGCGTCCTTACGGCAGTAGTCGATGCCCGGTTGAGTCAGCGTTATCGTGTCGCCGCTTTTGTAGGGAGAATCGCCGTTTGTGACAAGCAGTCCCTTTCCGGCTGCTTCGGAGACGCTTATATCTGCCGTTTCGCAAAGAAACGCAAACAGCTCGGGGCTGCATTGTACGAGCGATGCGGTGAAAAGCTCATCGCTTTCGCCGTATCCGCTCTTTGTGAGCAGTTCATGCAAAACCTCTGCACTTGTGTAGAAGGTTTCCTTCAGCTTTTTAAACGGCAAACCGTCGGCAAGTGACGAATCGAGAATATATACGGTGTATCTCGTGTATCCGTAAGCGGCTCTGACTTCGTCGCAGGATGCGAGAAGAGCAGCGTCATTTTCGTCCATGACAGCCCAGATGCCGGTAGGGTTGTCAAACGGCTCCGCCGTTGTGCAGGCAGGTGAGCTGAGCAGGTAATCATAGCTTGCTTTCTCGCTGTGGTGCTCAAGGGTCATATACAGTGTGGAGGAAAGGTGAACCATGATATACGTGGAAAAAAAGGCGCAGAGCATGACGGAAGCATGCTTGCCGCTGTGATGGAAAAACGCTTTCATGCTCCATGAAAGCACGGGATGGCGGGTGAAGAAGCCGCGGGCAAGACGTATGCTGCGGTGCTTTGTGTTGTCGCTGCCCGTTTCGCACGGCATCTTTGAAAGCACAGGAAGCTCGTTCAGAACCGCCGTTATGCAGACGAAAACGGTTTCGGCAAGCGCGATGCCGAAAACGGCGGCAGGCGATGTGCGGAAGGCGAGATAATCGATCAGCCCCGAAAGAAGCGATACGGTCAGCGCCGCTCCGCCGACACCGACAAGCGCTCCGCCGAAGCAGGAAACAAAGGCGACCGGCAAAAGGGAACATATGCGAAAGCGTAGGACGGCTTTGTTTTCAAGTCCGCCGCATTTCAGCTTTCGGCTTCGCTCCGCGAGACGCGGACGGCGCAGCTTCATGCTGCCGAGAAGGAAAACGACGCCTGCGATGAAGGAGAGTATCGCAAGAACATTGAACGTCAGCCGGATTTTGTCGACATCGCTGTCGATTCTGCGGGAATTCAGGACGGCGCCGCTTGAAATGCCCGAAATAAACTGCGCGGCATCAATTCCGTCGGCGACTTTTATCAGCATATGACGGACAGAAGGCGCATCGGAGCTGCCGCAGATTATTGCCGGAAGCTGTTTGTGCGGTTCGGTATAGGTGAAAAGCTCTTCCCCGGATTTTGTGCGGTCGGCAATGTAATCGGCTATCACGCCGACCGCTTTGAAGGTGCGGCTGACTTTTTCGCCGGTGAAATACGTAAGCTCGAGGGTTATGCTGCCGTCGTCTGCGAAAGAAGCAAGCCTTTCGTAAACCGATTGCTCAAGCACGATCTCATCGGCTGCTTCCGGCATACGTCCCGAAACGAGATGAAGACCGAGAAGCTCTGCCGCGCCGTCTTCAAGAGTGCCGACGGTAATATTTCCTGTTACGTCGGTGAGAGGGTCTATATATGCGAAGGCGTCGGCAAAGGAATACCGCTCTATGCGGTTGTCGGCTGTCAGCGACGCGATTTTTTTGTCATCCGCGCAGGGAATATATCCGTCGACAAAACCATAACGGTTGTCAATGTATTCACCGAAAGATATGGTGAAGGAGAGTATGACGGAAAGAACAAGCGACATGACGAACGCAAACAGCGCGTATATCGCACCTTCGGCAAACGCGTTTTTTCTGTCTGAACGGAGAAAAGCGCGTATGTATCGGATATACAGGCTTTTCATGACGGCATATCTCCTATAACCCCGTCACGCATGGAAATCACCGTGTCGGCAGCTTCAGCCATATGACGGTCATGGGTCACATATACGACGGTCATGCCGAAATCGTCGCGCAGATGCCGGATGAGAGAACGCACGATCTCGGTGTTGTTTTCATCAAGATTTCCGGTCGGTTCGTCCATCAGGACAAGGCGCGGCTTGCGTATGAGCGAACGCGCTATGGCAACGCGCTGCTGCTCGCCGCCCGAAAGCTCGGAGGGAAGCCGGTTTTCAAAATCGCCGATGCCAAGCACGGAGATCAGACGGGAATAGTGCTCCCTGTCGACCGGTTTGCGTGAAAGCACCTGCGGCAGAAGAATGTTTTCGGCGGCGGTAAATTCAGGGACGAGATCGAAAAACTGAAAAACAAAGCCGATGCTGTCTGCCCTGAAGCGCGAGAGCTCACGCTCCTTCATTGCGGTTATGCATTTGCCTGTTACGTATACCTCGCCGCACGACGGTGTGTCGAGACCGCCGATCATGTTCAGGAGGGTCGTCTTTCCGCAGCCGCTTTTCCCGACGATTGCGGTAAGTGAGCCTTCGGGAATCGTCAGGCTGACGTTGTTCAGAGCTTTGGCGGTTTCATACTGCTTGGTTATTCTGCGAACATCGATGAAATCTTTCATTGATTTACCTCCGATTCTGTATGTATATATCATACAACACATCTGACAAAATGTAAATGTTTTACCGTCAAAATGAAGAAAGTTTACAATTCTTGAAAACAGAAAGCAGACCGCGCGGTGCAGTCTGCTTTCATAAGTCGGGGGTTAGTTTTTCTTTTTGACTGATAGTCTGAGGACGAAGGCGTCGAGGAGGTACAGCACCTACGAAAGGACGACGGTTATCATGATGACGAGCATATTGTGCCGACGCGAAGACCGTGGACGCTGTCTGCGGAACGGGAATAAACCAACAGTCACTTCGTTTTGTCCGAAAATCCGAGGAAGTAGTCGGCGCTGACCTTGTAATATCTGCAAAGAGTGACGAGATGGCGGAGCGGCAGTTCGTTTGCGCCGCGTTCATAGCGTGCGTACATCGTCTGCGAGGTGCCGAGAAGCTCGGCGATTTCGTTTTGGGTTTTGTCGTTGTCCTCGCGCAGGTCACGCATGCGTTTCATGTAGTCAGCCATTTTCTTCCTCTGCCGTTTTTCGAGCTATTTCGACAAATATTATAACAAGAATTTTTAAATCCCTCTTGACAATAGTAAAAAAATGTACTATAATGGGGTCAGTGCAAGAGTTGGATATCTTCCCTTGCATTTCCAGCTCTGCTATACTGTTTCCGTGGGGGAGGCAGTACGCCGGGCATGAAAAGAAGTCGGCATTTACACCGACTTCTTTTTCGCTATAAATCGCATTTTTGCCGTGGGACTATGCCCGGCAGAGACTGCTTTGCGACGTTTCTTACAATTATTATATATAATCAAATCGGTCGTTTCGGAAAACCCGCCTGAACGACGGTTTTTCCCCGTCGGCAAGTGTGGGGAGAAACGCCATGAGCCGTTCACGTGCCGCGCAGTAGGTTTCGAAATCTCCGGACTGCGCCGCCCCGTACAGATCCGCTGCCGCTTCGTCGATGCGGTCAAGCTCGTCCTCGTGTATTGAAAGCGAAAGCGACGGGCGTTTTTCACTCCACAACGCATAAAAGCTCTTCACATCGTCGCCGCCGGACGCTTCAAAGCCGCCTTTTGAAACGGGCAGCTCATTCAGACGCGTGTACAGCTCGTCCGTCACGCTTCGCACAAAGGTTGCGTTCATAACCACAACAAGAAGTATGAGTATAAGCAGCATGCCGGCAATTATTGTGTGTTTCATCGTTTTTTCTCCTTCTTCACGGTGACCTTGTTTCCGAGATCGTCGCAGGTCATATACAGTATCGGGGCTTTGCATCGGCGCGCTTCTCTTTCCGTTTCTTTGAGCGGAATTTTTGCGGTTTCGGCAAAGCAGTTGTTTATTTTGTCGTCAATTATCACGGGGTGGGTCATTCCGCTGTTTTCGACGCCGATGCCCATATCGTTCGGCGTAAGCTCATCAAACGCCGCCTTCGGCAGTACACTCATTTTGCCGTTCTGTTCGAGTATCACGTATTGAACGTCGCCGATGTTGCGGTACCCTGCGCCCCGTATCTGCGCAAATACCTCGTCAAGGGTTATTCTTGCGGTGGATAACGCTTTTTCAATTACCTTTCCGTCCGATATCAGCACGATAGGCTCGCCTGTGAGCGCTTTGCGGACGGTCACGGACTTCTGAACGGCAAATGAGATCAGCGTTTCGAGACAGCCCAGCGTGCATATGGCGACAAAGCCGTGCATGAGCGGTATGTCAATGTCGGTGATGGGAAGCGCAGCCATTTCGGAAATCAGAAACGCCGTCACAAACTCGCTGACCTGCATCTCTCCAATCTGCCTTTTGCCCATCAGACGCATGATCGCTGTAAGTACAATATAGAATATAACCGTTCGCAGCAAAATGACAGCCATAAGACACCTCAAGCCTCGTTTTAGCTTATTATTGACCGCGAATGTGCAATATATACATCGAGCGCTGGATATGCAGCAGTCGATTTGTGCAAAATTTAGTCAGATTTAGTGTTGACAATTGAAGAGTGATGTGGTAGAATAACTGAGCTGTCCGAGAGAGGGCAGCGCGGACAATGAAAACTGAACAACAAGAACAAGAAAGTACCAACTCGTTAATTCCGAAAGTTGAGGCTGAGGAGCGTGAGAGCCGAAGCGGAGCGAAAGCGAAGCAGAGGCAGAGGAACGCGAAGAGACAGCTGTTGAAGACTGCGGAAGAGATAAAAAAGTACAACTCAATTAAGAAGATAAAAAGAGCAGAATAAAGAAGCTCGGATTTAAGATTTGAGCCGAAAAGCGTGAGCCGGAGAGCCCGAGGGGAACCGAGGGAGTAAGGGGAGCGTGAAAGCGGTTTAGATACAATAATTTCGAGAGTTCGATCCTGGCTCAGGATAAACGCTGGCGGCGTGCTTAACACATTCAAGTCGAACGGAGTATGTTTGGAAGCTTGCTTTTGGACATACTTAGTGGCGGACGGGTGAGTAATGCATGAGCAACCTGCCTTCAAGAGGGGGATAACACATGGAAACGTGTGCTAATACCGCATAGACGTACGGACGGCATCGTTTGTACGGGAAAGGAGCAATCCGCTTGAAGATGGGCTCATGTCCGATTAGGTTGTTGGTGAGGTAACGGCTCACCAAGCCTGCGATCGGTAGCCGGACTGAGAGGTTGAACGGCCACATTGGAACTGAGATACGGTCCAGACTCCTACGGGAGGCAGCAGTGGGGAATATTGGGCAATGGGCGAAAGCCTGACCCAGCGACGCCGCGTGAGGGAAGAAGGTCTTCGGATTGTAAACCTTTGTAGACAGGGACGAAGAAATGACGGTACCTGTAAAGTAAGCCACGGCTAACTACGTGCCAGCAGCCGCGGTAATACGTAGGTGGCAAGCGTTATCCGGATTTATTGGGTGTAAAGGGTGAGTAGGCGGGCTGACAAGTCAGATGTGAAATGTTCAGGCTTAACCTGAGAACTGCATTTGAAACTGCCAGTCTTGAGAGTCGGAGGGGTAATCGGAATTCCCGGTGTAGCGGTGAAATGCGTAGAGATCGGGAGGAACACCAGTGGCGAAGGCGGATTACTGGACGACAACTGACGCTGAAACACGAAAGCGTGGGGAGCAAACAGGATTAGATACCCTGGTAGTCCACGCCGTAA
>ERZ791919.2428-NODE-2428-length-13309-cov-2.984005_pt1 | contig 13309 bp, 9 predicted proteins | sample MGYA00510137_ERZ791919 | MGnify/ENA primary metagenome ERZ791919 (study PRJEB30046, sample SAMN00792059) | human gut metagenome | study: EMG produced TPA metagenomics assembly of the A metagenome-wide association study of gut microbiota in type 2...
TGGGCAGGCGGTCCTTCGGAAAGCCGTCCGGATTACAACGGCGGTATTATAGACGGTAGCTATGAGTATGTGAAGCAGGTACAGCAGCTTCTCTATGACGGAAAGTATGACGAGGCGGTTGCGCTTCTCCCCCATCTGACAGGTGCAACGGACGGATTCGGTGCTTATCAGCTTTTATGTGATATGATGCTCACCTTCTCCAATATAGACGAAACTCAGGCGACCGATTATACAAGAACGCTCGACCTTGACAATTCTATATTCACAACACAGTTTACATATCAGGGCGCAGTTCATAAGAGAGAGGCTTTTGCAAATTACCCTTCAAATGTTATATGCCTTAAGCTAAGTTCTGACAAGCCTCGCAGGATATGCGTAAAGCTGTCGCTTGACAATCTCCAGTGCGGAAGCGTTACGGCAAACGGTGATACGCTCACATACGAGGGTGCGTTATGGGATAACGGACTTCGCTACTGCACCGTATTCAAGGTGGTAAACAAGGGCGGAGAGCTTATCGACGCAAAAGACAGCATAATGGTCGAACACGCAGACGAGGTTTATATCTATCTCACAGCGTCAACCGACTATTCAAATAAATATCCGACGTTCAGAACAGGCGTAAACCCTTCAGCCGCAGTAAATCAGCGTATCGAAAATGCCGTAAGCAAGGGCTTTGACGCACTTTACGAGGAACACCTTGCAGACTACAAGGCACTTTTTGACAGAGTTACACTGAAAATAAACGAGGACACGGACGATATCATCCCATGCGACAAGCTGATAAGAGAGTATAAGGAAAACGGCTCACGGAGCATTGCGAACCGTCTTGAAACACTGTACTTCCAGTTCGGCAGATATATGCTTATAAGTTCGTCAAGAGCAGGCTCGCTCCCTGCAAACCTTCAGGGCGTATGGAACGAGAGCAACTGTCCTCCGTGGTGCTGTGACTATCATATAAACGTAAACCTTCAGATGAACTACTGGGGAGCATATAATACAAATCTCAGCGAAACTGTTCCTCCTCTGGTTGATTTCCTTGACAGTATGCGTCCGTCCGGCAGAAAGTCCGCCGAGGCGTATTACGGCATAAAGTCGGACGAAGAACATCCCGAAAACGGCTGGTGCGCTCACACGCAAAGCACTCCGTTCGGCTGGACAGCTCCCGGTTGGGATTTTTACTGGGGCTGGTCTACAGCGGCTGTCGCATGGCTTATGCAGAATATCTACGAGTATTTTGAATTTACAGGCAACAAGGAATATTTTGCGGAGCATATCTATCCGATAATGCGTGAAAGCGTTCGTTTCTATACGCAGTGGCTTATATATGACGATAAGCAGAAGCGTCTTGTTTCATCACCGACATACTCACCCGAACACGGACCTGTGACAATAGGCAATACCTATGAGCAGAGCCTTATAGAACAGCTTTACAACGACTTTATTACGGCGAGTGAGGCACTCGGTACTGACGAAGAACTGCGTAATATTGTGAAGAATCAGGTGGTTCAACTCAAGCCCTTCAGCGTAAGCAAGAAAACAGGACTTCTCAAGGAATGGTTTGAGGAGGACGATGATAACTTCGACCACAGCAAGACGCAGAAGAATCACCGTCACATCTCGCACCTGCTCGGTCTTTATCCCGGCAATGCGATAAACTCGAATACACCCGAGCTTATGACTGCGGCAATAAACACGCTCAATGACAGAGGCGATGAATCTACAGGCTGGGCAAGAGCGTACAAACTCAACCTCTGGGCAAGAGTAAAGGACGGCAACCGTGCCTACTCTATCTTACAGGGATTGCTGAGAGGCTGTACGTTTGACAATCTGTTTGATTTCCATCCTCCGTTCCAGCTTGACGGAAACTTCGGCGGAAGCGCAGGAATTGCGGAAATGCTGATACAGAGCCACGAGGGTTATATAGAACTTCTTCCTGCGGCACCTGACGCATGGAGAAACGGTGCGTTCACGGGACTTTGTGCAAGGCACGGATTTGTAATCGACGCAAAGTGGGAAAACTTCAATCCCACAGCGGTAACAATAAAGTCGACCGTAGGCGGTGTCTGCCGCATCAAGTCAAGCTGTGAAGCTATCCTCTGCGACGGAAAATCAGTACCTATGTTATCGAGTGACGGCATAGTTTCCTTTGAAACACTGCCCGACAGCGTATATACTTTTGTGTTCTGATTGCACAAAAGCCACAGAAAACATCAGATATAATTGTACAAGTTGTTGATAAGTAAAATTTTTTCGAGAAATTATAAAAAAACACTTGCAATTTGCTGTGGTTTCTGTTAAAATATTAATGTTGTATCGCTATATGTTAAATAGTGAATGGCGGACTCGTTATCCGCCGCAAGATAAAAGCAAGTATTGAAGGAGGTGCAAACCCCATGGCAAAATGTGATATCTGCGGAAAGGGCGTTTCTTTCGGCATCAAGGTTTCTCACTCACACAGACGTACAAACAGAGCTTTTAAGCCCAACGTTCAGAAGGTTAAGGCTATCGTAAACGGTACTCCTTGCAGAGTACACGCTTGCTCTCGTTGCCTTCGTTCAGGTAAGGTTGAGCGTGCTAACTGATTATAGCTAAAGCTGCAATAAAGATTGCTCCCTGTTATACGGGAGCATTTTTATTATCGTTTTTTTGCTTGTCCGCTGTGCATTTTCTATTGACAAGAAAGCTAAATTATAGTAAAATTAGTTAGTAAGGTTTCACCTTATAATCACACTAAAGCAATTTTGAAGGAAATATAATGGTAAGCGACGTACTATTACGTTTAAAACCCGAACTGGCGCTGACCCTTGACGCAGACAACCACGCCTGCGGTACTTATGTAGGCTACGGGTTTACACTTCTGGCACTCAATGATAAAAACTGTATTATTTTCAACTCGTGGGCAAGAAAAAGCGCCCTCACAACAAAAACTGCCGATGACTTTTTCAAGGAATATATGTCAAAGCCCGAGAACAGCTTTGTAAAGGCATACAAGGCAGGCGAGCCGAATATATCGGCTGTACTTTTCACAGGAAACGATGACGCTCAGGCAGTGCTTGACATAAAGCGTTTCATTACCGATATGGTAAAGTATTATTCTGCAAACTACTACAGCAACGCCTGTGCTAATTGCAATTCTTCGATCGGTCTTAGCTTTGCAAAGGCGTCTGACGGCAATGTTAAACAGCTTTGTAAAATGTGCGTTCAAAACGAAGAAGACGCCGCAGAAAAAGCGGCTGTGACGCAGAGTGCAAAGCCTGTCGATTCTCAGCCTGTGCAGCAGCCTATGCAGCAGCCTGCTGTAAATCAGGCACAGCAAACAGCAAACAGCGCCGTAGGGCTTTACGGAATACCCGTTCCTGTGGCTCAGCCGACTGCCGATGATCAGGCTGTAGTTACGCCGACAACGGTTCTTCCCCCTGCGACGAGCAACAACTCAATGGACTCTGTCGACCCTGCAACAGCACCCGAAAGCACGGGATATTCAACCGCTCAGTCACTTGCAGAGCTAAAGCCCCCGACAAACGGCAATCTCCCTCCTATCAATGGTGGCTTTTCGCAGCCCGCATATTCACCGATGAATAATAACGGCGGCTTTGTTCAGCAGCCTATGAATAACGGAGGATTTGTTCAACGGCCGATGAACAGCTTCGGCAATGACGGACGCTTCGTTGCAGGAAGACCAACCGCTATATCACAGCCTGCAAATCCCGTTATGGGAATACTCGGCGCTATCATCTTCTCACTTATAGGCTGTGCGGTATGGATACTTATAGGTAAGCTCGGATATATTTCATATCTCGGCGGCATTGCAATGGCATTCTCGACAATATTCGGTTATCACCTGTTCGGCAAGAGGTTTGATACACTGGGACTTATAATCAGTATTGTAATAGTGTTAATAATGGTTTTTGTAAGCAATATGTTCATCTACGCATGGCAGATAGTCAGCGAACCGGGAATGGAAGAAGCCCTTTCCCTGCTTGGTTACGAAGGCTTCTTCGGCGTGTTCTTCGGACTTTTTGACCTTATGAAAGAGGTTGACCTTTATGCAGGGCTTGAAGGTCTTGACTCAATGACAGGTTCTTTTATCAGAGATCTTGTCATCGGATACATCATTTCCGGCATAGCAACAGTTGCTATCGGCGTATCAATGCTCAAAAAAGACAGATAAAACCAACATAAAGCTGACCCCACTCATTTGAGCGGGGTCTTAGTTTATTATTTACTTTACTTGCTATTCGGTAACTTTGCGTAATATCTCGCCAATGTCTTTGCAGAATCCTCGCTGTGCTGTACAAACCATATCTTATCAACATCAAACAAGATACATCCGCAGTGTCCCTTGAACGTCGGAAAGCATATTACCTTAAGATGCGTATCTATCTCGGGGCTGTAGTCCATAAGCTCAAGCGTTTCGCCGTAAAGCGTTGAACGCTCATATCCTTTCAGCCACTTAGCGTCCATATTGCTGAACAGCGTACCGAAAGATTGTCCGATCAGCTTTTCGAGCGGGAGCTTTTCCAGCCTTGCAAGTGCTTCATTTGCATAGCGGAATATCCAGTCTACCGCTTTACACTCCTCGTTGAACACCATCTCAATATCGGTAAACGCAAACGGCATCTCATCAAAGGAGCGGTAATAGTCGTGATACCGCTCTTCGGTATCCGGCACACCGTCATGATCAAAGCCTTTTATTATCCTCTTTCTGCTCGTCTGCAGGCTTTCGATTATGTTATTCTTCCTGCGGCGTGCGTATTCAAGTTTTTCGCCGTTTACAAGGTCTATCATATCGGATATTTCGTGAATAGCCATAGCCGATACTATACATCCTCTGTGTGCCTTGATAAAGCCGTCACCCAGCATTGCTTCAAGCGCCGCAAAGGTCATTCTTGTATTATATATCTTTCCGTCCGACAGGTGTATCTCGGCTGTTTTACCTTCCATTACTATGTATAGTATAGAGCTGACGGAAATCACTACTTTCTTCCGCTCGCTTATTATTGCGATATACTCAGATTTATTAAAATTAGTCAAGGTGACTCCACCATTCTTTCACATATTACTGCCACATAATTCACATTATACGACATTCCGTGCTTAATTGCAATATCAATGAACCTTTTCACTTAATACGCACATTGCACGGCTGTAAAAGCATATCTCAGCTTACTGTTTCTTTATAAGAATATCCGCAAAGTATTCGCACAGCTGAGGGTTTCTTATCAGCACAGGACCGATAAGATGAGTGCCGTAGAAATTACCGTAATGAACACCCTCTTTGTTGTCATCCTTGCCGTTTCCGCTTCCCTGCTTTACATCAAACAGCGGTGAGGTAGCTCCTGTTGTAAGGCTCGCCTTATTCACAAAGCCTATTATATCACCACCGCACAGCGAAGTGGTACAAAGGCTGTCGGTGACTATTCTCTCTTTTCCTTCAACCGTTTCGTAAGGAAAGAACGAAAGTCCCTCGTGCTTTACACCGTCACAGTCGGTAACGCTCTGTCCGAACATCTCAAACGAATTGCCTGTTGCAAGAATGACCGTACCGTTATCAAGAGCAGTTTTTATATTATCCTTGTAGCTTTGCAGATAATTAAGTGCTACTTTCTGATTCCTCTCGGTAGCAGAACCGATAAACACAAGATCAGCACCCGAAACATCTATCTCATCATCTATCGACTGATATTCGACTTCAACGTTCTGCCCTTTATTTTCAAGTGCTCTTTTCAAGCCGCATACATTGCCGTAATCGCCGTAAAGGTTGCACAGATCCGCAAATAAATGAATTATCCTCATACGTCCTCCTCTGCCTGCGTAAGCTCTACCTTTGACAAGAACTTCTCCTTATCAGAAAAGCAGGTGACAGTATACAGCTTGCCGAGCGGTTTAGTTGCAATTTCATCAAGTGCCGCAGGAATATCCTCGTTCACAGTCACCTTAGCTATATCAATATCCGTATACGAAAGCCTTGTTTCAAGATCCTTTGCGTGTCTGCCGAGCAGATAAAGGTGCTGTATGCAATCAGCCTTAAGCACACCATAGTCAATATCCCACAGCCAGCTTGTTTCACCCGTTGAATAACGACGGCTTACCGAATCTATTATTATGATTACCGAGCAGGGCTGATTTTTTCTTATGATATAATCATATACACGGTCGCTTGCAACGGAGTTTTCGTGCTTTGCAATAAGGAATGTGCCTTTGTTCACACCAAGCTTGAACTGCAAAATACGTCCGCTCTTAAGGAAATAGTGTGACAGTTCGTCTGCTATGACATCACCGTCAATTCCGACAATAGAGCAAGCCGCAAAGCAGGCAAGAATGTTATATACGTTGTAAACGCTCTTGAACAGCAGTTTTATCTTATATTTGCCGTTTATCGTAACAATACCGCTGTCATAATCGACATTCGTTACAGTGTACTGCGTATCGTGTTTTTTATGTCCGCAGTTGTCGCAGTGATAGCTTCCGATATGTGCATAGTGATAGTAGTCATAGCTCATTCTGTGCTTGCATTCGGGGCAGAACGCACCATCATTATATACGCCTGTAGCATGGTCTGTGCTGAAATCCTGCTTATCCATACCGAACCATATCACATTATCCCTGTCCTTGCCGTATCTCGAAACAAGCGGATCATCGGCATTGAGAATAAGCTGTGATTCTGGTCTGATACTCTCCTTTACCGATTCATAGACCCATTCGGGATGACCGTTTCTCGTAAGCTGGTCACGGTAGAGATTTGTAATTATATAGTGCGTAGGCGCAAAGAATTTAAATGAATACTTTGCGTATCTTTCGTCAGACTCAAGTAAAAGAACATCGCCCTTTACCTTTCCTCCGAATGTGCAGTTGGATAATATTATCGCTGTAACTCCCGCTATCTGATTTGAGCCTTCCTTATTCCAAATAACCTTTTTTCCCGATTTACGCATTACCTGTGCAATCATCTCAACGGTCGAGGTCTTTCCGTTGCTTCCCGTAACCGCAATGACCTGTTCGGGCAGCTTCACCCTCGACAGTACATCGGGGCAGATTTTAAGTGCTATATCGCCCGGCAGACTGCTACCTCTGCCGATAAGTTTAAGTAAACACTTCGACACTTTGCAAGCAAGTATCGCTAAGAACATTCTCATACTTTCTATCTCCTTAAAGAAACCAATTCTAAGATTCATAATTTAAATTATATCACAAAAGCGAACTCTTTTAAAGCGATTTTATAAAATTTTAGTCCGCCTATCAAAAATGTTAATATCGTCATACAATTTCCGAGAATAAAACAAGACAAAAAGATAACAGAGGTGCTAAAATAAAGGCAATGGTGTAAAGCACCGAAAACGTTTTGTATTTTACAGAAAGGAAATATTTTATCATGAGCGAAAACAGACTTATAGGCGATTATCCCGTAATAGGCATACGTCCCACGATTGACGGCAGAAGAGGTGTTCTCAAGGTAAGAGAATCTCTTGAAGAGCAGACTATGAACATGGCGAAATCAGCCGCAAAACTGTTCGAGGAAAATATCAGATATTCAAACGGCGAACCCGTAAAGGTTGTTATTGCCGACACTACTATAGGCAGAGTTGCCGAGGCGGCAGCCTGTGCGGATAAGTTCAAGAAGTGCGGCGTTGACATAACGCTCACAGTTACGCCCTGCTGGTGCTACGGCGCAGAAACAATGGATATGGATCCTATGACGATAAAGGGTGTATGGGGCTTCAACGGCACAGAGCGTCCCGGTGCGGTATACCTTGCATCTGTACTTGCGACACACGCACAGAAAGGTTTACCCGCATTCGGCATCTACGGTCACGATGTATGCGAAGCAGACGACACATCTATCCCTGAGGATGTAAAGGAAAAGCTCCTGCGTTTCGGCAGAGCGGCTGTTGCCTGCGCTACGATGAGAGGCAAGTCATACTTACAGATAGGCTCTATCACAATGGGTATCGGCGGCTCTATCATCGACCCCGCATTTATAGAAGAATATCTCGGTATGCGTGTTGAGTCTGTCGATGAGGTAGAAATAATCCGCCGAATGACAGAGGGTATTTATGATGAAGCTGAATATCAGAAGGCTCTTAAATGGACCCGTGAAAAGTGCAAGGAAGGCTTTGACAAGAACCCCGAGCAGTTCCGCCGCACAGACGAGCAGAAAGAACAGGACTGGGAATTTGTCGTTAAGATGATGTGCATTATAAAGGATCTGATGAACGGCAACAAGAACCTCCCCGCAGGCTGTGAGGAAGAGGCTGTAGGTCATAACGCTATCGCCGCAGGCTTCCAGGGTCAGCGTCAGTGGACAGACTTCTACCCCAACTGCGACTTCCCCGAGGCTATGCTGAACACATCGTTTGACTGGAACGGTGCAAGAGAGCCTTACATTCTCGCTACCGAAAACGATGTTCTCAACGGTCTTGGAATGCTGTTTATGAAGCTGCTCACAAACCGTGCTCAGATATTTGCCGATGTGCGTACATACTGGAGTCCCGAAGCCGTAAAGAAAGCCACAGGCTATGAGCTTGAGGGTGTTGCAAAGCAGAGCGGCGGATTTATCCACCTTATAAACTCAGGTGCCGCCTGCCTTGATGCCTGCGGTAAGGCTACAGATGAGAACGGCAACGGTGTTATGAAGCCGTGGTATGATGTTACAGACAAGGATATTGACAATATTCTTGACGCTACCACATGGAACTATGCCGATCTCGGTTATTTCAGAGGCGGCGGATATTCATCAAGATTTGTAACAGAAGCTGAAATGCCCTGCACAATGATAAGACTGAACCTCGTAAAAGGTCTTGGCCCCGTATTACAGATTGCAGAGGGCTGGACGGTTCATCTTCCCGATGAAGTCAGCGACAAGCTGTGGAAGCGTACAGACTACACATGGCCTTGCACATGGTTCGCTCCGAGAACAACAGGCGAGGGCGCATTCAAGACAGCCTACGATGTAATGAACAACTGGGGTGCAAACCACGGCGCTATAAGCTACGGTCACATAGGCGCAGACCTTATCACACTCTGCTCTATGCTGAGAATACCCGTTGCTATGCACAACGTACCCGAAAAGGATATATTCCGTCCTGCCGCTTGGAACGCATTCGGTATGGATAAGGAAGGTCAGGACTTCAGAGCTTGCAACGCCTACGGTCCTATGTACCGCAACATAAGATAAGGCGGCAGTATGAAAAACGTACTTGCCATTGACTTTGGTGCGTCAAGCGGAAGAGCCGTTATCGGCTCTTTTGACGGCACTGTAATAAAACTCACAGAGATCCACCGCTTTTCAAACGATCCCGTGATACTCGGAAAGACAATGTACTGGGATTTTCTCCGCCTGTTTCACGAGATAAAGCAGTCACTTATAAAATCAAAGGAATACGGCGAGATAGACAGCATTGCGATAGATACATGGGGTGTTGACTTCGGCCTGATCGACAAATCGGGAAGACTGCTCGAAAATCCTGTGCATTACCGTGACAGCAGAACAGCAGGCACTTCTGACTACAGCAAGCGTTTTATTGACCATAACAGGCTGTACGAAAAGACAGGCATTCAGATAATGGAAATAAACACGGCATTCCAGCTTTTAAGCATAATAAGAGATCGCTCCGAACTGCTTGACAGAGCCGACAAGATGCTTATGATGCCCGATCTGTTCGCATATTATCTCGGTGCAAAGCCCGTTGCGGAAATGTCGATAGCGTCAACCACACAGCTTTTTGACGCAAATACGAAAACGTGGTCGGAAGAATGCTGTGAACGTCTTAAAATAAAGCATTCGCTTCTGCCCGAAATAGTAGCCGGCGGAACGGTAGTCGGCACACTGTCCGATGAAATCTGCAAGGAGCTTGATATAAAGCCCGCAAAGATAATCGCCGCCTGCGGCCACGATACGCAAAGTGCGATGGCCGCAGTACCAGCAAGCGAAAAGGACTTTGCTTTCCTGTCGTGCGGAACGTGGTCGCTTCTCGGCACAGAGCTTGATGCTCCCGTAATAAACGAAAAATCCGCAAAGCTCAACGTTTCAAACGAAACCGGCTACGGTGCAAAGACATCGTTCTTAAAAAACATAATCGGACTGTGGCTCATTCAGGAGAGCCGCCGTCAGTGGATAAGAGATGGCAGGCAGTACAGCTTTGCCGAGCTTGAGGATATGGCGAGAAAAGCCGAGCCGTTCAGGTGCTTTATAGATGTTGACGCTCCCGAATTTACACCTGCAGGCAACATTCCCGAAAGAATAAAGGAATACTGCAAAAAAACAGGACAGTATGTTCCCGAAAATGACGGCGAGGTTATGCGCTGTATCTATGAGAGCCTTGCGATGAAGTACCGCACAGTGAACGAACTTGAGGACTGCACAAACAAGAAGTTTTCAAAGCTCTATATGGTCGGCGGCGGAACAAAGGATAAATTTCTGTCGGAGCTTACCGCAGATTCGCTCGGCATAGAGGTTTCAAGCGGACCTGTCGAGGCGACCTCCTATGGCAATATAGCAATTCAGCTTATAGCTGACGGGGAGATAAGGGATATAGAAACGGCAAGAAAAATTATAGCCGCTTCGGAAAAGCTCTGTACATTCGCTCCCGAAAATACAGCCGAATGGAACAAATACTATAAAATTTATCTTGAGAAGGTGAAATAATGCTTAAGAATATTCCTGCGATATTATCGCCCGAACTGCTCAAGACCCTTTGCGAAATGGGTCACAGCGACAGAATAATAATAGCAGACGGCAACTTCCCTGCCGAGAGTATGGGTAAAAACTGCAAGGTTATCCGTGCAGACGGTCACGGCGTACCCGAACTGCTTGATGCGATATTGACGCTGTTCCCTCTTGATACTTACGTTGAAAAACCTGTAAATCTTATGCAGGTAATGCCGGGCGACACAGCAAAAACTCCTATATGGGACGAATACAAAGCAATAGTCGCAAAGCACGACGAAAGAGGAAACAACGTTATCGGTCAGATAGAACGTTTTGAATTCTATGAACAGGCAAAGACCGCCTATGCAATAATCGCAACAGGCGAAAAAGCCGTATACGCAAACATAATGCTCCAGAAGGGCGTTGTTTAAGCATACAGCAGCAACTTGAAAGGATATAAATATGTACGAAGAAATTAAAGAACAAATGGTAGACATCTGCCACAAGCTCTGGCAGAAGGGCTGGGTTGCCGCAAATGACGGCAACGTAACCGTAAAGGTTGGCGAGGGTAAATATCTTGCAACGCAGACAGGCGTCAGCAAGGCATTCATCACTCCCGAAAAGATAGGTCTTATTGATGATGACTTCAACATACTTGAAGCCGCTGAGGGATTCCGTCCCTCGTCAGAGGTAAAGATGCACCTGAGATGCTACAAGGAGCGTCCCGACGTAGGCGCAGTAGTTCACGCTCATCCTCCCGTTTCAACAGGCTTTGCGTGTGCTCATCTGCCTATGGATGATTACTGCATGATAGAAACAGTAATCGGAGTTGGCTCAATACCGCTCACTCCCTACGGCACACCCTCGACCTATGAAGTACCCGAAGCAATCGCTCCTTACTTAAAGGATCACGATTGTATGCTCCTTGAAAACCACGGTGCTCTGACAGTAGGCGCCGACCTTATCACAGCATACTACAGAATGGAAACAATGGAGCTTCAGGCTCACATTTCTCTTGTTGCACGTCTGCTCGGCGGTGTAAAGGATATTACTCCCGACAATATCGACAGACTTATCGGTATGAGAGAGCAATACGGCGTTACAGGCAAGCATCCGGGTTACAAGAAATACCTTTAATGTAACTTTTACATATATTTGCCTCTCGAAATGTAAAACTTTTGTGAAAAGTGTTGCATTTTATGACCAAAGGTAGTATAATGAATACAGCAAACGGAAATATATATATTCCGTGCTTTAAATTAAAAGAACAGGATGGTAAAGACCAATGGCTAATCGTTTTATACTTAACGAAACTTCATATTTCGGCGCAGGCGCAAGAGAAAACCTCGTTCCCGAGCTTACAGGCAGAGGACTTAAAAAGGTAATGTTCGTTACTGATAAGGTACTGCTTGAATGCGGAGTAGCTACAAAGGTTACGGCAGAGCTTGACAAGGCAGGAATCGCCTATGAAATATACAGTGACGTTAAGGCAAACCCCACAGTTGCAAACGTTCAGACAGGCGTTGCAAAATTCAAGGAGATGGGCGCTGACTCACTCGTAGCTGTAGGCGGCGGCTCAGTTATGGATACAGCTAAGGCTGTAGGCATTATTATAGCTAACCCCGACTTTGCGGATGTTGTATCTCTTGAGGGCGTTGCAGACACAAAGAACAAGAGTGTTCCGCTGATCGCACTTCCCACAACATCGGGTACAGCGGCAGAGGTTACTATCAACTACGTTATCACAGACGAAGCAAACAAGAAGAAGATGGTTTGCGTAGATCCCAAGGATATTCCCGTAGTAGCTATCGTAGACAGCGATCTTATGATGGGCATGCCTAAGGGTCTGTGCGCATCAACAGGTATGGACGCACTGACACACGCTATCGAAGGATATATCACAAAGGGTGCGTGGGAGCTGTCCGATATGGTTGAGCTTCGTGCTATCGAGCTTATCGCAGGCTCACTGTACGACAGCGTTCAGGGCGACCCCAAGGCAAGAGAAACTATGGCGCTTGCTCAGTACATAGCAGGTATGGGCTTCTCGAACGTAGGTCTTGGTATCGTTCACTCGATGGCTCACCCTCTCGGTGCATTCTACGATACACCCCACGGTGTCGCAAACGCACTTCTGCTCCCCTACGTTATGGAATATAACGCAGAAAGCCCCGCAAAGCCCAAGTACAAGGCTATAGCAAAGGCTATGGGCGTACAGGGTACAGAGAATATGACAGATGAAGAAGGCGTAAAGGCTGCAGTTGAAGCTGTTCGAAAGCTGTCACTGTCGATAAACATTCCTCAGAAGCTCCACGAGATCAACGTCAAGGAAGAAGACCTCAAGGATCTGTCCGTAGCCGCATTCAACGATGTATGCACAGGCGGCAATCCCAGAGAAACCAACCCCGACGAGATTCTCGAAATCTACAAGAAGGCATTCTGATAAAACGGTTTTCAGAGCAATAACATCAGACCCCTCCGTGAAAACGGAGGGGTCAAGTTTGTTATAAACGTTTATTATTAAGACTGTATGTTGCACTTGATTTGATAATCCGACTACTCAGGATTCGAATGAGATGACGATTTTCCCGACACAAAAAGCCCTGAGCATTTATTGATGTGTGATAAAGAAGCAATAGAAGTGTAAAAAATTTTGCCGTTCCT
>ERZ791919.2429-NODE-2429-length-13303-cov-5.840051_pt1 | contig 13303 bp, 6 predicted proteins | sample MGYA00510137_ERZ791919 | MGnify/ENA primary metagenome ERZ791919 (study PRJEB30046, sample SAMN00792059) | human gut metagenome | study: EMG produced TPA metagenomics assembly of the A metagenome-wide association study of gut microbiota in type 2...
CGGCGCTCGCGCAGGCGCGCGCCGTATCCGGCGTAGCGGAGGGATGGCTCTATTCCGCTGAGCCGTGCCGGGACGCCGCGCTCCGACAGGAGTTCCGGCTGCTCGAGATCCCCGACGGAGGTGGGCTGCGGCTGCTCTCACGCCCGACGCGGCAGGTGCTGCGCGACGGGGACGTATCCCTCGCCGGAAAGCTTCTCCGGCTCGCCTACGCGGTACTCGCGCACATCGGGCTCGAGTCTGTGCTGCCGAAAGCGCTGCTGCGGCGGAACATGACCGCGGCGTTTGAGACCTTCGACACGATCTTTGTCGTGAGCGAGGCCTCCAAAATGCGGGAATTTGTCTCCCGCTGCCGCCATCCGGGAAAGATCCAGTGGATCCATACGGACTACGCCGCCTGGCGGGAGCTGAACGAATGGACGCGCGCCGTTACGAAAAACGACGCCGCGCTCTATCGCCGGTTTGACGCGATCGTCTGTCTCAACAGGACGCTGCGCGAGAAGTTTCTCGCCGTATATCCGCAGTTTGCGGACAAGACGCTCGCCGTGCCGAACCCGGTGTTCCGCGGCGAGATACGCGAGCGCGCCAAAGCGCCGCTCACGGTGCCGGTGGACGAGCGGGTCTGCAATCTCATCACCATCGGGCGGCTCGAGCGCGAAAAGCGCTATGACCGGCTGCTCGATATCGCCGCGGAGCTGAAAAAGCGCGGCTTCGCGTTCCGCTGGTACTTTGCCGGCAGCGGGCCGCTGTACGAGGATATCCGGCGGCGGCGCGACGCGCTCGGTCTCGGCCCGTGCGTGACGCTGACCGGATATATGGAAAACCCGTGTCCCCTGCTCGCGCGGTGCGACGCGCTCGTGCTCTTTTCGGAGTATGAGGGCACGCCCGTCACGATCGACGAGGCCAAAACGCTCGGCGTGCCGGTCATCGCCAACGACGTCGGCGGCGTGCGGGAGATGCTCGAAGATGGGCGGTATGGCAAGATTGCGAGCGACGACAACGGCTTCATCAAACTTATCACTCAGCTATAGAAGGAGATCCAAGGATGGCGAAAATTATTTTTACGGTCGACAACATAAACTACAAAGGCGGCGGACATTTCGCCACGTTTAAGATCGCCAACTATCTTTGCAGCTGCGGCCACGGGGTCATTTTGTACTCTCCCGTTAAAGCGGAAGCATCGGTGCGCGCGCAGCTTGCTGACGGGATCGTGATCTCACAAAGAGCCTCTTTTTCCGATGCCGACTATATCGTCGTTCCGTTTGAGAATTCAGCCTTCTTTGAAAAAATCGCGAACCTCAAAACCCGCGCAAAGAAGATCCAGTGGATACACATCGATTACGACGTCTGGAAGAACGTCGTGCAGGACGATACGGAGCGCAGAAGGCGGCTGCTCACAGCCTATGACAGGATCGTTTTTGTTTCGGAACATAACCGGAACAACTTTTTGAAGTATTTCCCCGAACACGCAGAAAAAAGCACGGTAGTATACAATTTCGTAGATTCTGACAAAATCCGCACTATGGCAGCCGATGCAGTCGATGCGGAACTTTTCTCTAAGAAAACGTCCAATTCGCTGACCGTTGTTCTGCCCGGACGGCTGGAAGAGCAGAAAGCCTTTCACCGGATGCTGGACGCCGCCAAAGTACTGAAAGAGCGTGGATTGAATGTTGAATGGCTGATTTTAGGACGCGGATATGAATATGATTCCCTTCTGCAGAAGAAGGAGCGCTACGGTCTGGACAATGTGCATTTTCTCGGCTTTCGGCAAAACCCGTATTCCTACATGAGAGCCGCCGACGTAACGGCGATTTTATCGGAATACGAAGGTCTCGCTCTCACCGTAGCAGAGAGCCTTACCGCCGGAACGCCGGTGCTGTCCACCCGCACCGGCGGTGTGGCGGAACTGCTTCCGGACGAATACGGCTGGATTATAGAAAATGACCTTTTGTCGATTATAGACGGAATGACCGCCATTTACGATGACCGGAAATTGCTGGAAGAAAAGAGAACTGCTCTTCGCTCCTATGCGTACAACAACGAACGAATCAAAGAAAGTCTGGACGCACTTTTCCAGACCTCCGAAGAAAGAGGCCGCGCCGTGATGCACACGCAAACTATCTACTCCTCTAATAAAACGCCGGATATTTCCGTCATTATCCCGGTATACAACACCGCCGACTATCTCCCGGAGTGCCTTGACTCTGTGGTGGGACAGACTTTCGATAGCTTTGAGATCATTATCGTTAATGACGGCTCGACAGACAAGTCGCAGACGATCATCGATGACTATGTATATCAGTTTTCTGACCGTATCCGGGCGTTCACCATACCGAACGGCGGGCTGGGCAACGCGCGCAATTACGGTATCGGCAAAGCCCGCGGAAAATATCTCGCATTCGTTGATTCCGACGATTTTATCCACTGCGATATGCTCAAAAAAATGTATGAAGCCGCACGGCAGCACAATGCCGACTGCGTGATGGCGGATTATATCGCCTTCTGGGACGACGGGCGGCAAGAGCACGTCCGCTCCGTTGAGTTTCCCGACGCCGGACGGCCGGATATTATGAAATACTCCGCCAAGTACGGCACAGTGAATATCTGCACAAAGCTGGTCGCGCGCGAGCTTTTCGATATCATCCGCTTCCCTGCCGGATTCTACGAGGATCTCGCCACGACGCCGATCCTTCTGAGCTGGGCCAAAAACGTCTCCTATCTCCGCGAGGGGCTCTATTTCTACCGCCAGCGCGTCGGTTCCATCACGTCGATAAAATCCGGCGACAAGCGCCTGCTCGACTGCTATGCCGCGTGGGATCGTATCCGCGAACACGCCAACCCTCTCTTTGAAAAGGAAATACAGTTTGCGGTATACTGGAGCCTCAACTTTTTCTGCACCAATTTTCTCGATGACTTCACAAAGCAGTCCAAGGATTACTATGACCGGAACCGGGACTATTTCCGCGGAAACGCTTATATTGCCGACGCGATCCGTGAAGAGACATTTCTGGATTTTGAGCATCTGGACACGATCCCGAAAATCATCCATTACTGCTGGTTCGGCAACAGGGAGAAAAGCGAGCTCATTCAAAAATGCATGGATTCCTGGAAGAAGTACGCCCCGGATTTTGAGATCATGGAGTGGAATGAATCCAATTGCGACATTCACACAAACCGATATGTGGAAGAAGCGTACGAAAAGAAGCAGTATGCCTTTGTTTCCGATTATTTTCGGTTAAAGGCGCTGTACGATCACGGTGGCGTTTACATGGATACAGACATGGAACTTCATCAGCCGCTGGAAAGTTTTCTCTATGCGAAATCGTTCTTTGCCTTTGAAACGCCTCTCTTCATTCACGCCGGTATTTTGGGTGCCGAAAAAAACTGCGGGCTCATTGGCGAACTGCGCCGCTCGTATGAAGAAGACACTTTCGATCTGACAGAGCGTTCGGGAGAGGACTTCACGATCCCACGCCGTCTTACGCAGCTTCTCATCAAACGGACGAACCTGCAATTGAACGGGAAAACACAGCTTTTGGAAGGCAACATCCGTGTATTCAGCGCCAATCGTATGACTGTGAATATGCACGACGGGAGATGTGTCTGCGAGCACCATTACGAGGGCAGTTGGTTAAGAAAGGGCATTGGCTCCGCGCCGGATTATACATATGAAGTTTTGAAGCATTACTTCACATGGGATCTGCTGCACAGAGACAACGGCATATCTCTCCCTGGTGATACGGCGCAGCTTCTCGCCTACTATAAAAGCGAATGTGATCGCTACGAAAACTCCACCTGCTGGAAGATCACCAAGCCGCTCCGCATTCTCGGAGATTTTCTGAAAAAGATTTTCCGACGCAATGAAGTCTCCTGACCGAAACGCATTATCGGGGTACAGGTTATGAAAAAAAACAAAAACTATCTGGCATTACCGGCCATCGTTCTGGCCGCGCTCTATCTTACCTTTCTGATCGACCTCCATACGCTCGAAACCTCATTGCAGAGAGTCTTTATCTTCTGCTATTTTGTGGTCATGGGCGTGCTGGCATGCTTTTTGAAGGGCAAATACGCCGAGGGAAAACCGTTCCCGCTCCAAAGCCGGATCGCCGCGGCGCTGCTCGCCGCGCTGCTCGTCGGCGCAGGCTGGAACACGTTCCTGCCGCATGTGCGCTTCCCGCTGGAAGGCTCGCACATGTACGCGCTTTGGGAAAAGCTGCTCTATACGCTCGGCGCGTGGACTGTGGTCTCCTACTTTGCGCAGCTCGCGCTGCTGTTTCTCGCCCGCCCCATGGAAAAACGCGGCTGGACGGAGCGACAGAAAGTGCTCGCCTTTCTTCTCATGGGAAACTTTGTGTTTCTCTTTTTCACGAGCGAGCGCATCCAGCCGACGCATCTGACGCAGGGCTTTCTCCTGCTGCTGACGGTCGCTTCTGTCTGGTGCTTCAACCGGAAGAGCGGCTGTATGGAAAAGTACCGCACAAAGGGCTCCCGTGCCGCCATTGGGATAATCGCCGTTTATGCCTCGCTTGCGAGCTTCGCGCAGCGCTTCTTTCTGGACGGCAACACAAGGATGCACTTTTCGCTGCCGGGACTCTTTTATGTTTTGAGCGGTATTCTCTGGTTTATCCCCGTTATCTGGCTGCTGCTGTTCGCGCTGGAATGGCTCTCCGCCCGCCCCCGCACGCTGCCGAAGCCGGGAAGCCGCCGCCGCGCGTGGTGGACGCTCTTTTCCGTACTGGCCGTGTGTCAGCTGGCCGTTTTGTGGATCCTGTGGCCGGGCGGCTTCCCGGTAGACGCCATCGACCAGCTTTCGCAGGCAACGGGGCTTTACGGCATCAACGACTGGCATCCGGTGATGCACACGCTGCTGGAAAAGCTCATTTTGACCGTCATTCCGCAGGCCGGCGCGATCACTGCCGTGCAGATGCTCCTTTTCACATGGCTGCTGACAGCCATTTTGATGATCGGGTACGACAGCGGCATTCCCCTCCGGCGGCTGACATTTTTCGGCGCAGTGATCGAGCTTCTGCCGAATCAGGCGCTCAGTTGGACGAACGTACTAAAGGATTTCCCGTTCATGCTCGCGCTTTTATGGGGGCTTTATCTGCTTGCGCTGCTGGCGATGAAGAAGCCGCAGAGCAGGAAGTTCGGGTTTTATGTGTGTCTGACTGTAGATATTTTTCTCATCTGCACGCTGCGGCACAACGGCGTTGTGCCGGGTCTGGCCGTTGCGGTGCTGTGCATCGTTCTGACGCTGAAAAACTATGCCGCTCTAAAATGGAGACCCGCCGTCTCGGCGCTGACCGCTGTGGTGCTTCTCGCGGTGTATAAGGGGCCGGTATTCACGGCGCTTGGCGTTGTGCCGAACGGCATGTCCCCATATACGACCATGATGTGCGCCGCAGGCTCCTGCATCAACAAGGAGCTCCCGCTCTCGGAGGAGAGCGAGCAGATCATGGAAAAGGCGCTGCCGCTGGAGGACTGGGGCGAATATTACTCTCGCTTTGTGGGACATGATCCCTATTACTGGGGCCGTCCGGCAGGCTCCGAGCCGTATAAGATCTCTGATATCACCGCCCGAGACGCCTTTACGGTCTATCTGGAGGCACTGCGGAAATACCCGGACGTAGTCATCAAGGATCGTCTGGACGGCACGGACATTCTCTGGGACGTCGTTCAGCCGCCCGACAGCTTCAACGCAAGATCCTTCAGCTTTGTTTCCCCATTTTCCGAAAACACGCTCCCGCTGGATACAAGCCGTCTGGACCGGCTGGACGACGGTTCGTATATAAAAACCGCTGTGCCTGCGAAAGCGTACTATTCCGCGGCAAATACTCCGATCAACAGCGTGGCGGATATGCTGCTCTGGCGCACCGGCGCTTACCTGATCGCATTTCTGGCGCTGCTTCTCTTCTGGAACAAAAATCGTATGGGGCGGCTCTGGTGGGCTGCGGTTCCCATGCTGGGGAATATCGCGGCCTCTGCTCTGGTGCTCTATCACCAGAGCTTCCGGTACGTTTATTTCGTTCAGGTGAGCGTGATGGCGCTGCTCTTTATCACCGTCGCGGTGAAGCAGAATTGGGACGGCGCACAGCCAACCGAACCCGCAAAAGAACTTTCGGATGCAGAGCCGGAAAAGGAGGACGAACATGGATAAAATTGCCGTTCTGATACCATGCTACAACGAAAGTGCCACCATCGCCAAGGTGGTAAAGGACTACCGCGCGGCGCTGCCGGATGCCGCGATCTATGTTTACGACAACAACTCCACCGACGGAACGGACGAGATCGCCCGCGCCGCCGGCGCCGTCGTGCGCTACGAGCGGCGACAGGGCAAGGGCAACGTGATCCGGACGATGTTCCGCGAGATCGATGCGGAGTGCTATCTGATGATCGACGGAGACGACACTTACCCGGCGGAGGATGCCCGTGCCATGGCGGATGGCGTACTGCGCGACGGCTACGACATGGTGATCGGCGACCGCCTTTCCTCCACATATTTCACGGAGAACAAGCGCCCGTTCCACAACAGCGGGAACGTCCTTGTGCGAAAGCTGGTCAACCGCTTTTTCGGCGGTCATGTGACGGATATCATGACCGGATACCGCGCGTTCAGTCCTCTGTTCGTCAAGAGCTTCCCGATCCTTTCCAAGGGCTTTGAGATCGAAACGGAAATGACGATCCACGCGCTGGACAAAAACTTTGCGCTCACGTCGATCCCGGTCGGATACCGGGACCGCCCGGCGGGGAGTGAGTCCAAGCTGAACACTTTTTCGGACGGCTTCAAGGTTTTGCGAACGATTGCGCGGCTTTATAAGGACTACCGGCCCCTGCCGTTTTTCAGCATCATCGCTGGGATACTGATGGTCGCGGCGCTGCTCTTTCTGTGCCCGGTGCTGACGGAGTATCTGCACACCGGGCTCGTACCGCGGCTCCCGACGTTCGTGGCGGCGTGCTTTATGGCGCTGTTCTCTCTGCAGAGCTTCATATGCGGTCTGATCCTCGATACGCAGGGCAAGATGCACCGGCAGAATTTTGAGCTGCAGATGACGATTCTCTCCGGCATGTACCACGCCGCACAGACGACCGACAATGAAAAAGCGAAATAATGTCTTCCGGGCCGCCCTCTTCGCCGCAAACTATGCCTTTCTCTTTTTCACGAGCGAGCGCATCCAGCCGACGCATCTGACGCAGGGCTTTCTCCTGCTGCTGACGGTCGCTTCCGTCTGGTGCTTCAACCGGAAGAGCGGCTGTATGGAAAAGTACCACACAAAGGGCTCCCGTGCCGCCATTGGGATAATCGCCGTTTACGCCTCGCTTGCGAGCTTCGCGCAGCGCTTCTTTCTGGACGGCAACACGAGGATGCACTTTTCACTGCCGGGACTCTTTTATGTTTTGAGCGGCATTCTCTGGTTTATCCCCGTTATCTGGCTGATGCTGTTCGCGCTGGAATGGCTCTCCGCCCGCCTCCGGACGCTGCCGAAGCCGGGAAGCCGGAAGAAGGCGCTGTGCGTTCTTCTTATTGCACTGCTTCTCTGTCAGGTCTTTGTGCTCTGGATCGAATGGCCGGGCGGATTTCCGCTCGACGCCGTTTATCAATACCGTCAGGCGATGGGTGAGCTCCCGCTGAGCGACGATCACCCTGTTCTGGACACACTGCTCATGCGTGTCGTTCTGAAAGTCATTCCGCACCCCGCCGCGCTCACGGCGGCGCAGCTGCTGCTCTTCTCGCTCGTGCTGTGCGCGTTCCTCATGATGGGGTACGACCGCGGCATGCCGCTGCCGCTGCTCGCCTTTCTCGGATGCTTCTTTGCGCTGATGCCGAATCAGGTGCTCAGCTGGACGAACGTACTAAAGGATTTTCCGTTCACGCTCGCGCTTTTATGGGGTACATATCTCCTTTTGCAGCTTGCGCTCGATACGCCGCGCAGCCGGAAATGGCCGTTTTATGCCTGTCTTGCGCTGGATATCTTTCTCGTGTCCCTCCTGCGGCACAACGGCGCCGCGCCCGCGGCGGCGATGATCGTTCTCTGTATCGTGCTCACCGTCCGGCGCTATGAGCAGGTGAAGCTCCGCGCGCTTACGGCGGCGGTACTTGCCGCGGTGTCGTTCGGCGTATTCAAGGGGCCGGTCATGACGGCACTCAATGTTGCGCCGGTGTCGCTCTCGCCGTTCACGACGCTTTTCTGTGCCGTCGGCTCGTGCGTAAATAAGGATCTGCCGCTCTCCGAGGAAGCGGACGCGATTTTGGAAAAGGCGCTCCCGCTCGAGGACTGGCACGATTATTACGCCCGCTATTACGGCCATGATTTCTATTACTGGGGCCGTCCGGAGGGGAGCGTTCCCTATACGCCGACGGAGGTAACGACGCCGGATATCCTCCGGGTCTACGGCGAAGCGCTATGCAAGTATCCGGATGTGATACTCAAGGACCGCATCGACGGGTGCGACATTCTCTGGGATGTCGCGGAACCGGAGGACAGCTTCAACGCAAAGTCCTTCTGTCTTGTGTATGACCGGGACTGGATGGCGCAGTACGTCGATATGGCCGATTACTACGATGCGGACGACGGCGTGCTCCGCGATTACCGGCAGAACTTCTTCACCAAAGCCTACCTCCAGCTGACCGGAACGCCCCGAAACAGCGTGGTGGACATTCTGCTCTGGCGCACGGGCGCGTATCTGATCGCGTTCTGGGTGCTGCTGCTCTTCTGGCGGAAAAACGGTATGCAGCGTTTCCGCTCCGCAGCCGTGCCGTTCCTCGGCAATCTCATCATCTCCGTGCTGTATGTTTACCACCAGAGCTTCCGGTACGTCTACTTCGTGCAGGTGTGCGTGCTCGCGCTCCTCTTCGCCACGGTCGTGTGCAGACCGCGGCCGCCGCAGCCGGAAGAAGAATAAAAAATGACCGCCGCGTTTCCGGTGTTTCGGAAACGCGGCGGTCGATTTTCTCAGGAGTCTTTTTTATCGACGCGGTATTTTTTCTTGAAGATGCTCGCGCGGATGCCGAGCTCCTTGCCCTTGACGAGGCGGGCGAAGTTCTTCCGGTGCTTCCAGAAGATGAGCGCGACCGTAGCGGCCATGATCGCAATGTCCCAGCCGCTCCGTCCCGTGAGGATGCACCAGACGAGATACCCCACGCTCGCCGAGAGCGTGCCGATGAACATATAGTCCGTGATGAACGTGATGACCGCGACGCCCGCCACAAGGATGAGAAACAGCCGCCAGTCGAGCGCGAGCGCGCTGCCGAGCAGCACCGCGATGCCCTTGCCGCCCTGGAATTCCAGATAGAACGGATAGAGATGCCCCGCCACGCACGCCGCCATCGTCACGGTCTGGATGGAGGGCGAGCTGTGGAACAGGAATCCCGCCAGCCATACCATGAGCGCCGATTTGAGCGCGTCGCACAGAAACACGACCGCCGCGACGCCCGAGCCCATCGTCCGCCCGGCGTTCGTCGTCCCGGCGTTGCCGGAGCCCTTCGTGCGGATATCAAAGCCGCGCTTCTTCGCCAGCAGCCACGCAAAATTCACCGCTCCGGCCAGATAGCCCGCGAGAATGCAGAACACATACGGAAGAACGGTTTTCAAAAAAGTCTGCATGAATGCGATCCTTTCGCAGATACATAAAGAAATTTATATACTTCGGCATACTACTATGTGATATCACAGTATAAAGATTTTGTCAACGAACATATCCGCGCTATTGTCTTTTTCGGCGGAAAGGTACTTGCGTTTCCGCGCCTCAGCGGGTAAACTGTATCTGTATTTAAATTATGTAACCCAATTCAATACGGAGGTAGTATATGTACTGCACAAAAAAAACTGCGTCGGATCTTGTCTGGGTCGGCGCGAACGACCGCCGTCTCGCCATGTTTGAGGGCGTATATTCCGTTCCGGCGGGCGTTTCCTATAACTCCTATCTTCTCACGGACGAGAAGACCGTCCTCTTCGACACGGTCGATAAGGCCGTGAGCCGCACCTTCTTTGAAAATCTGGAGCACGAGCTCGGCGGGCGGCCGCTCGACTATGTGATCGTACACCACATGGAGCCGGACCACTCCGCCACGCTCTCGGAGCTGCTGCTGCGCCACCCGGAAACCACGGTCGTCTGCAACGACAAGACCGCCGTGATGATCGCGCAGTTTTTCGGCAAGGACGCCGTGAAGAACATGCAGCTCGTCAAGGAGGGCGACGTGCTCTCCGCAGGCGCGCACGAGCTCACGTTCTATCTTGCCCCGATGATCCACTGGCCGGAGGTCATGATGACCTACGACAAGAGCGCGCACACGCTCTTCACCGCGGACGCCTTCGGCGTTTTCGGCGCGCTCAACGGCGCGATCTTCGCCGACGAGGTGGATTTTGACCGCGACTATCTCAAGGAGGCGCGCCGGTACTATACGAACATCGTCGGCAAATACGGCGTGCAGGTGCAGAATCTCTTCAAGAAGATCGCGGGTCTGGACATTCAGATGCTCTGCCCGCTGCACGGCTTCGTCTGGCGGCGTGATCTCGGATATATTCTGGAAAAGTACAATCTCTGGAGCACCTATACGCCGGAGGACAAGGGCGTGATGATCGCGTACGCCTCGATCTACGGCAACACGGAAAACGCCGCCGAGATCCTCGCCTCGAAGCTGCGCGAGCGCGGTGTGCGCACCGCGATGTACGACGTGTCCGTCACCCCGGCCTCGGACATCATCGCCGAGTGCTTCCGGTGGAGCCATCTGGTATTTGCCTCGGCGACGTACAACGGCGGCATTTTCGTCACGATGGACGAGCTGCTGCGCGATATCGCCGCGCACAATCTCCAGAAGCGCACCGTCGCTTTTATGGAAAACGGCACATGGGCGCCCGTCAGCGCGCGGCAGATGGCGGCGATCCTCGCTCCGCTCAAGAACATGACGGTGCTCGAGCAGAGCGTCGCGATCCGCTCCTCGCTCACTGAAGGGCAGCTCGCCGAGATCGAAGCGCTCGCCGATGTGCTTGCGGAGGGCATCCGGTAAAAACTGGCAACGAAAAATAACAAAAATTCCGAGTGCGGAGGAAACCTTTTGACCCCGCCGCGCGTCTTATAGTCAGAAAGCAAGCGGCAGGGCTATGCGCCGCGCCGTTTTCAAGGAGGTACTTTGTTATGACAAAGAAACTGATGGCTCTTCTGCTCGCCGTGCTGATGGCAGTATCGCTGCTGCCCATGCCGGCGATGGCAGGCGACGCCCAAGTCATCACGGACCTTTCGGGCATTTCCGCGGGAGGATCCTATGTTGTCGATAAATCCGTCAAGGATATCGTCCTCTCCGCGCCGCTTACGCTCGACAAGGACGTGACGCTCGAGCTGACCGGTCAGACGGTCACGCTCAAGCTCGCCGACGGCGAGAGCTATGCCGACGCTTCCGTTTTCCATGTGGAGAGCGGCAGTCTGACGCTCAAGGGCTCCGGCACGGTCAAGGTGCCGGACAACGCCTCCGGCATCGTCGTCGCGAAGGACGCCGCCGTGACCATCTCGGGCGAGGTCGGCATCTCCGGCGGCGCTTCCGGCGTGAAGGCCGTTGTCGGCGCTTCCGGCGTGAAGATCCGCGTGAATACGCTCGGCAAGATTGAGTCGGCAAACGGCATCAACCTGTCCGGCGCTTCCGGCGAGATCAAGATCGCCTCCGGCACGGTCAAGGGCAGCGTCTGCGCCATTGCCCCCGATAAGGACAACGCGCTCACGCTCGGCAAGATGCTCGACGGCTCCACGCTCTACATCGGCGGCACCGCCGCCACGGAGGAGCAGCTCGCCGCCGCTCCCACCGCCGAAATGAGGGAGCTTGTTTTTGACGACGGCAATGCCCCCGCGCTGGCTATTTCCTCCGCCGCGCGCACCTCGGAGACCGAGGGCAGCGTCACCTTCACTGCCTCGAAAGCCGGTACATACTACTACCAGCTCGACGGCGAACCCGCTTCCGCGGCGGACATCATGAAGGACGAGGCGAAGGCCGAGCTCGTCCGCGGCGCGAATACGATCTCTCTCAAGGATCTCGACGCCAACGCCCACACCGTCTACATTGCCGCGAAGGACGCCTTCGGCCATACGACCGAGCTTCTGACCGCAGCGATCCCCGCGGTGCTCGCCGCGCCGACCGCCCCCGTCTGGGACGGCAAGAAGGCCGCGTGGACCGGCGTGGAGGGTGTGAATGATTACACCGTGCAGCTCTATCTGGGCTCCGACGCCTACGGCAATCCCATCCCCGTGAATGGTGCGTCCGCTACGGATGATCTCTCCGACGTGATGAAGGACGACGGCGTTTACACGTTCGCCGTGCGTTCCGTCGGCGCGAACACCGTCGGCGCGTGGTCTAAGCGCAGCGCCGAAACGGTGCGCGACACCGCCGCCCCCATCCTCACGGTGCCGGCCGACGGCGTCAAGCGCACGGCGCAGGACACCGCCACCGTCGCCTTCGTCTCCAGTGAGGACGGCAAGCTTTACTATGTTCTCAACGACGATGCCGCCGATGTATTCACCTCCGGCAGCACCATGGCGCTCACGAAGGGCGAGGACAACACGCTCACGCTCACCGGCCTTGCCGACAGTGCCGCCGTCGTCGTCCGCTACGCCGCCGAGGACGGTCTCGGAAACCGCGGCGAAGTGCAGACCGTGACCGTGCCGCTCTATCTCGCAGCCCCCGCCACGCTCACCTGGGTGAACAGCACCTCCACCGCGATGTGGTCGGAAGTCCCCGGCGCTGCGTCCTACTGCGTGCAGCTCTATAAGGACGGCGCGGAGGTCACGCCTGCCGTCACCGCGGATACGACCAGCTACACCTTCACGCTGGAAGAGTCCGGCTCCTACACCTTCAAGGTGCAGGCCCTCAACGGCGATATTCTGAGCGCGTGGTCGGAAGCGAGCGGCGCTCTCGCCATCGATAAGACCGCGCCCGCCATCTCCGGCGAGAGCGCAAGCCGCACGGACGCTTCCAATGGCTCCGTGACCTTCACCTCCGACGAGGCCGGCAAGGTCTACTACATCGTCGGCGGCGAGAAGCCTACGCAGGATGCTCTTCTTGCCTCGGCAAACGTGAAGGACATCGCCTCCGGCGAAACGAAGATCGATCTCTCCGGTCTCGGCGCGGAAGCAACGAACGTGTATCTTATGGTCGTGGACGCCGCCGGGAACAAGAGCGACATTAAGACCGTGAAAGTTCCCGTGTATCTCGCAAAGCCCACCACGCTCACCTGGGTGAACGGCACCTCCACCGCGATGTGGTCGGAGGTCCCCGGCGCTGCGTCCTACTGCGTGCAGCTCTATAAGGACGGCGCGGAGGTCA
>ERZ791919.2433-NODE-2433-length-13288-cov-2.954734_pt1 | contig 13288 bp, 10 predicted proteins | sample MGYA00510137_ERZ791919 | MGnify/ENA primary metagenome ERZ791919 (study PRJEB30046, sample SAMN00792059) | human gut metagenome | study: EMG produced TPA metagenomics assembly of the A metagenome-wide association study of gut microbiota in type 2...
AACAAGATATTGCTGAAAATACTAGCAAAGAGGAAAAAGAAAATGACAATAAAACTAGTAAACAAGAAAAACTAAAAGAAAAAATAAAAACTATGGAAGAAGACTGGAAAACTATAAATAATAAGACTGCACTTTACATAGAGCACGAAGAATTAGAAAAAGCAAATGTGTCTATGGTAAAATTTAAAAGATATATTCAATTAGAAGAATATATAGAAGCAATTGCAGAATTAGAAAATTGCAAATATATTTTAGACCATATAAGAGATAAAGAAGCAATGCAGATTATTAACTTATTTTAAAAAATTAAATCCAAATTATTAAAAATTGCGGTATGGTGCTCTTAACCAGAGATTCTAAATGATTCTTTAAAAGTCACTTTTACCTTAATTTTTTAAATTTGAATTTGATTACATTACTCTATAAAAGATGATAGTGCTAAAATATTCTAAACAATAAACCAGTAAAAAATATGTATGCATATCTATAAAACTTTGTGTTTAAAAATTGTTTTTTGTTGTATTCGAAAAAGGACTTTAAGGCACTGCGTTTATCAACAATAGTAATCAAAAAGCTTTCTCTATATTTAGGAATACTTAACAAAGTTACAGGCCACATGTGTTTTACGATTATGTCTTTTTCTTTATCATTTAAATTAAATAGTTTTTCTGCATTATATAAAGCAATTTGAGGGTGAAGAAAAGCATGAAAATGTTTTAAATGCAGTTTCTTTTTAGAACCTCTCCAGTCATACAAAAATAAATCATGTAGCATTGCACCTCTAGCTGCAGAAACATAATCCCAGCCATATTTTTTGCAAAATAAATATGACCAATAGGCAACTTCTAAACAATGCTCATAACAAGAACAATCGTAGTGTTGCCTAAAATTTTTCATCTGTTTTACTGTAGGATTTTCTAAAATATCTTTTGTTATATTTAAAAATTCAATTATATTATCATAGTTATATGTATGTACACTAACTTTTTTTTCTCTAACTTTTAAAGTTTGCATCTTATGTTATTACCTCTATGTTCATTTCTTAAATTTATTATAAACACAATAAAAGTCTATGTCAATAAAAAAATAAGAGATTAAAATGGTATTTTCTTGCAATATTTTTAAAAATAATACTAGACAAAAACACTTGTTTGTGTTATTATTGGTTCAATGAAGTTTTTATCATTATAGCTATGAAAAAATTTTTGTTATAAATTAAAAATGAATTTGCAAAGCAAGAAATGGAAGTACTTATGATTGATTTAAAACAGAGTGTTCAATATATTAAGGGGGTTGGACCGAGTAGGGCAAAGTTATTAAGCCTGATTGGTGTAAATACTGTTGAAGATTTGATTAATTATTATCCGAGAACGTATGAGGATAGAACAAAAATAAAAAAGATAGAGGAGCTTCAAGATGGAGAAGATGCTCTTATTGAGGCTGTGACGGTAACTGCTGCAACCGTTTTTAAATTAAGAAGAAATATGTCTGTTTCAAAAGTTATGGTGCAGGACGATACTGGTAGATGTTTAATTACGTGGTTTAATCAGGATTATATGAGAAATGTAATTCATGCACACGAGAAATATAGATTTTTTGGAAAAGTTACTAAAAAACTGGGGCAAATAGAAATGGCGTCACCTGTTTTTGATGAGGAAGGAAAAAGCAAGAATACAGGTAAAATTGTGCCTGTTTATTCTACTACAAAAGGATTGCCAGACTCAGCAATAAGGCAAGCTGTTGAAAATGCACTTTCGATGGTAAATGCGAAATTACAAGAAACATTACCAGAATATATAACTAAAGATTATCATTTAATGGAACTAGATCAAGCAGTAAGAGAAATTCACTTTCCAAGCAAAATGGAAAATTTGGCGAGAGCAAGAAATAGGTTAGTATTTGAAGAATTGCTAACATTTCAACTTGCTTTATTAAGCTTGAAGGAACAATATGATAATGAAATAAGAGGCATAAAATACAGCAAAGATGTACATATGTCAGACGTAATAAATACATTACCATTTAAATTAACAAAAGCTCAATTAAGAGTTCTTGAAGAAATAGACAATGACATGGAATCGGAAAAGCCAATGAATAGGCTTTTACAGGGAGATGTTGGCTCTGGTAAGACCGTAGTTGCAATGATTGCAGCATATAAGGCTGTGAAGAGTGGCTATCAGGTTGCAGTAATGGCTCCAACAACAATACTTGCAACACAGCACATAAATAATTTTAATAAAATATTAGAGCCATTTGGAATACGTTGTGGGTTACTGGTAAGCAGTCTAACAAAAAAACAGAAAGGAATACTCCTAGAAAAATTAAAAAATGGTGAAATAGACATATTAATAGGAACTCATGCTCTTTTACAAGAAAATGTAGAGTTTAAAAATTTAGGCTTAGTAGTAACAGATGAGCAACACAGATTCGGTGTAAAGCAAAGAAGCGTGATTGCTGGAAAAGGAAAAAATCCGGACGTATTGGTAATGACTGCAACTCCTATTCCAAGAACACTAGCGATAATAGTATATGGAGATTTGGATATTTCCATAATAGATGAACTGCCACCAAACAGGAAGAAAATAGACACATTGGCAGTAAAAGAAAATATGACAGATAGAATAATTCAGTTTATAAAGAAAAATGTGGACGAAGGCAGGCAAGCGTATATAGTATGTCCATTCGTAGATGAAAACGAAGAGATGATGGATGTAAAATCTGTAGAAAAATTGGCAGAGAGCTACAAGGACGAAGTGTTTAAAGACTACAATGTAGAGATATTACATGGAAAAATGAAACCAAAAGATAAAGAGCAAGTAATGAAGGATTTCAAAGAAAATAAAATAAGCATTCTAATTTCCACGACTGTAATTGAGGTTGGTGTGGACGTGCCAAATGCAAACATAATGGTAATTGAAAACGCCGAAAGATTTGGTTTAGCGCAGTTACATCAATTAAGAGGAAGAGTTGGAAGAGGAGAATTTAAGTCTTATTGTATACTAAAATATAACAGTAATTCTGCAATAGTAAGAGAAAGAATGAAAACAATGACAACAACAGAAGACGGTTTCAAAATAGCAGAAAAAGACTTAGAACTAAGAGGCTCTGGTGAATTCTTCGGAACAAAGCAACATGGACTACCAGAATTCAGAATAGCAAATATATTTGAAGATGTAAAGATATTAAAATTGGTGCAAGAACTTGCACTAAAAATAGAAATGAATGATCCGAAACTAGAAAAAGAAGAAAACAAAAAATTAAAGGCATTAGTAAATAGAGTGAGAGAAGAAAGAATAGAATTATAAGAAAATTTCCGAAAACCCTTGCATTTTTTCCATAAAAAGGGTATAATAATATTGACATAAGAAGTACGGCAGAAGAGTGGAAGCAAGTTCCACTCTTCTACAATGTTATAAGACAATATTTAATATGAATATAGGGAGGTATATCTTGTCTAAAATAGAAGAAAAAGTAGAAGAACTCGTTACAAAGCCAATAAATGAACTTGGTTACAGAGTGTACGATGTTATGTATGTGAAAGAAGGCAAAGACAATTATTTAAGAATATTTATAGATAATGATACTGGAATTAGCTTAGATGATTGTGAAAAGGTAAACAATGCAATTACAGATATGCTAGACGAAGCGGACTATATAAAAGACCAGTATTTTCTTGAAATTTCGTCTTCTGGAGTAGAAAGACATATCAGAAAAGATTCGCAGTTGCAAGAACATATTGGGAAAGATATAGATGTGAAATTGTTTAAACCATTAAATAAGCAAAAAGAACTTGAGGGAAATCTTAAACAATTTGACGAAAAGACAATTACATTAATCATAGATGAAGAAGAAATTACAATAGAAAGAAGTAACATTAGCTCGATGAAAAGGGCTTTTAAATGGGAATAATATAATTGAAAGGAATGATTGGAAAATGAAGAAGAATGTAAAAAAGGTAGAAAACAAAGGAATTGATAGTACAGAATTAATAATGGCACTAGATGAACTTGAAAAAGAAAGAGGAATAAAAAAAGACTATGTTATAGAATCTATAGAAACAGCTTTAGTTACAGCATATAAGAGAAATTTTGATGTTACATCAGACAACGTAAAAATTACTCTAAACCGTGAAACAGGTGAGACACACGTTTATGAAGAACTTAATGTAGTAAACGAAGTTGAAGATTGGGATACACAAATTTCAGTAGAAGATGCTAAGAAAATTGACCCAAGATATAATGAGGGAGATGTTGTTGAAAAAGAATTAATGCCAAAGAACTTTGGTAGAATTGCAGCTCAAACAGCAAAGCAAGTTATAGTACAAAGAATAAGAGAAGCTTCAAGAGAAGTAATATTTAGCGAATTCAACGAGAAAAAAGGCGAAATAGTTTCTGGTATAGTACAAAAAGTTGATAAGAACATTGTTGTATTAGATTTAGGAAAAATTGAAGGTATAATGCCAATTAAAGAGCAAATACCAACAGAACATTACTATGTAAATCAAAAATTAAGAGCATGTGTTGCAAATGTTGAAAAAGGTGCAAAGGGTTCAACACAAATAATAGTTTCAAGAGCAAATAACGATTTCTTAAGAAAATTATTCGAGCTTGAAATTCCAGAAATTTATGAAGGTTTAATCGAAATTAAGAGTATTTCAAGAGACCCAGGAAAAAGATGTAAAGTTGCAGTATATTCTCCAAATGAAAACATAGACCCAGTTGGTTCTTGTGTTGGACAAAAAGGAATTCGTATTCAAAATATAATAAACGAATTAAGCGGAGAAAAAATAGATGTAATAGAATGGAACGAAGATCCATCTACATACATTGCAGAAGCTTTACTTCCAGCAAAGGTTATGGCTGTTGATATTAAAGACGAAGAAAGATTTGCTCAAGTAATAGTTCCAGATGACCAATTATCATTAGCTATTGGTAAAGCAGGACAAAATGCAAGACTTGCAGCTAAATTAACAAACTGGAAAATAGATATAAAGAGTGAATCTCAATTTAGAGAAATGATACAAGAGTTACAAGCAAATGGTGAAGAAAAAGAAGAAGCTGAGAGCGAAGAAGTTGCTGAAGATGTAGAAAACGTTAATGAAACAAATGTAGAAGAAGTAAATGAAGCAGAAAACGTTGAAACATCAGAAGAAAATAAAGACGAAGAATAAAAGGAAGTGTGATACTTGAAGAAAATACCACAAAGAACTTGTTTAGGTTGCAACGAAGCAAAATCTAAGAATGAATTGATAAGAATCGTAAAACAGAGTGACGGAAAAATATTCGTAGACAAAACAGGAAAGGCTGAAGGACGAGGTGCATATATATGTAATAATGTAGAATGCTTGGAAAAGGCCATGAAGTCAAAGAGATTGAGCAGAAGCTTTGCAACAGAAATAAACAACGAAATTTATGAAAGCTTAAGAGGTGTAATTATTGATAAGGAAAGAAAATAAAAAGGAATTAAGCACAAGAATAAATATAGGGGGTGGAATTATTGGGTAAAATAAAAATTCACGAACTAGCAAAAGAAATAGGAATGGCAAGCAAAGATGTACTTGAAAAAGCAAAGTCGCTAGGCATAGATGTAACAAGCCATTTAAGCAATGTGACAGATGAACAAGCAACAGAAATTAGAAATGCATATTCAAAAAATAATAAAAATAATGTAAAAAAGGAAAATAAAGTGGAAAATAAGAAAGAAACAAAAAAAGAAACAAAGAAAGATAACAAAAAAGATACTCCAGTAATTATTAGAAGAGAAGTTATATTAAATGATGAAGAGGATTCTAAGAAAGAAGCTAAGAAGGCTGAAGAAAGAAAAGATGTAGGATTTGTAAAAAGAAGAAATAATAACGATTATAATATCGTTTACAGAAATAAACCTAATAAACCTCTTACAGTAAATGAATTATTTGGACTTGGTAAAAAGGAAGAAAAGCCAAAGGCAGATGTAAAAGCCGAAAGTGCAAAGAAAGAAGAGAGTACTGTTAAAGCTACTACAACTGCAGTAAAAACAGAAACTGCAAAAGTAGAAAAAGCTGAAGCCCATAAGGCAGAAACAGTAAAGACTGAACCTGTAAAAACAGAAGCTCCAAAGCCAGAAGTTAAAGCAGAAGTAAAACAAGAAACTGTAAAAGCAGAAAGCTCAAAAATTGAAGTTGTAAAGAATGATAGAACTGAAGCTCATGACAGAAATGACAATTATAGAGGAGAAAATTCTAGAAACGACAACAGAGGCGATTATTCAAGAAACGATTCTTTCCAAAGAAGAAATAACTTCAATAATGGAAATAGAGAATTTGGAAATAACAATGGTAACAGAGACTTTAACAATAACAGAAACCAATTCCAAAGAAATAATAACTTCAATAGAAATGATAGATTCCAAAATAACAATCAATCAAGAGACGGTTACAGACAAAATAATCAAAATGGTCAAAATAATAGATTTAATAATGGCAATAATGGTTATAATAGAAATAACCGTGATAATAACGGATTTAACAGAAATAATCGCGATAACAACGGCTTTAATAGAAACAATAATCGTGACAATAATGGATTCAACAGAAATAACAATGGAGGTTTCAATAGAAGACCATTAGACGAAAAGAGATTAGACAAGAAAATTAACGATATATTAGAGACTGAAATTGTTGAGAAGGAAAGCCAAAGAGATTATTCTACAAAGGCAAGTTTCAAGGCTAAGAGCAATAAATATGATGAAAATAAGCAAAACAAGAATAAGTCTAGAAGATTTAATGGTGAAGAAGAATATGATGAGGGTAAGTTAAAGAACTTAAAACAAGTAGATAAGCTTTCTAACATGTTCGGAGACCAAGAAGGTGGAATGCTTGATTACTACGATTTATCAACAGAACGTGGTAAGAAGGGTAAACGTAAAAACCAAAAGAATACTGAGGAAAGAAATAAGCAAAAAATATTTAAGCTAACAGAAATAACAATTCCAGAGAGCATAAGTGTTAAAGACTTGGCAACAGAGTTAAAGAAAACAAGTAGCGAAGTAATAACAAAGCTTATGGGATTAGGAATAATGGCAACTATAAATCAAGAGCTAGATTTCGACACAGCTTTCTTAGTTGCAGAAGAATTTGGTGTAACTGCAAACAAGAAGGAAGAAGTTAAAGAAGAAGATATACTATTTGATGAATCAGAAGACAAGGCAGAAGACTTAGTTCAAAGACCACCAGTAGTTGTTGTTATGGGACACGTTGACCATGGTAAGACATCACTTCTGGATGCAATTAGAAAGACAAATGTAATCGAAGGCGAGGCTGGAGGAATTACTCAGCATATTGGTGCATACAAGGTATCAATAAATGGAAGAGAAATTACATTCTTAGACACACCAGGACACGAGGCATTTACAAGCATGCGTGCTAGAGGTGCTCAAATTACAGACGTTGCAATACTTGTTGTTGCAGCAGATGATGGTGTAATGCCACAAACTGTAGAAGCTATAAACCATGCTAAAGCAGCTGGAATTCCAATAATAGTTGCAATAAATAAAATCGATGTACCAGGAGCTAACCCAGAAAAGGTAAAACAAGAATTAATGAAATATGAATTAGTTCCAGAAGAATGGGGTGGAGATACAGTATTTGTAGAAATTTCTGCAAAACAACATATCAACATAGACCAATTACTAGAAATGGTATTATTAGTTTCAGACATGCAAGATTTAAAAGTAAATCCAAATAAGCAAGCTAAAGGTGTTGTAATAGAAGCAAGACTAGATAAAGCAAAAGGTCCTATCGCATCTGTATTAGTACAAAGAGGAAGCTTAGACGTTGGAGATACAGTAGTTGTTGGAACATCAATTGGTAGAATTAGGGCAATGAAAGACGATAAAGGAAAACGTGTTAAGTGTGCAGGTCCTTCTACACCAGTAGAAATTATGGGACTTACAAAAGTACCAGAAGCAGGAGAAACTTTCTATGAAGTTAAAGATGAAAAAATGGCTAAACACTTAATAGAAAGAAGAGAAAGAAAAGCAAGAGAAGATGCTATGAATGCATACAATAAAGTAACATTAAGCAATCTATTCGAACAAATGGAACACGAAAACTTAAAACAATTAAATATAATTGTAAAAGCAGATGTTCAAGGTACAGCAGAAGCATTAAAGCAATCTCTTGAAAAATTATCTGATAACGAAGTTGCAGTAAAAGTAATACACTCAAATGCAGGAGCTATAAATGAATCTGATGTTAACCTAGCAAAAGCTGCAAAGGCTATAATAATAGGATTTAATGTAAGACCAAACGCAACAGCAAAAGAAGTTGCAGAAAAACAAGGAGTAGAAATCAAGTTATATTCTGTAATTTACCAAGCATTAGAAGATGTTGAAGCTGCAATGAATGGTTTACTAGACCCAGTTTACGAAGAAAAAGTAATAGGAAATGTAGAAGTAAGACAAACATTCAAGGTTTCAAATGTTGGAACAATCGCTGGTGGATATGTAAAAGACGGAAAAGTTGAAAGAAATGCCGGAGTAAGAGTAATAAGAGAAGATGTTGTAATACACGAAGGCAAACTTGCATCATTAAAGAGATTTAAAGATGACGTTAAAGAAGTTGCTAAAGGGTTCGAATGTGGTCTTCAAATTGAGAATTACAACGATATCAAAGAAGGCGACATCATAGAAGTATTCGTAATGGAAGAAATAAAAAGAACTAAAAAATCAAAAGTACAACAAATTTCTCAAGAACATGGAATGAACAAATAATCTAAAACCGAAGAAAGGAAATTTTAGAGAAAATGAGTAAAAATGAAGCTAGACTTGGCAGAGTTAATGAAGAATTAATGAAAGCCTTAAGCCAAATAATAACTTATGAATTGAAAAATCCTGATGTTACAGGAATGATAAGTGTTACAAGAGTAAAGGTAACACCAGACTTAAAATATGCGAAAGTATATGTAAGTATGTTAAATTCAAAAAGTGTAGAAAAAACTATGCAAGGGTTAAAAGACTCTGCAGGCTTTATGAGATCACAAGTTGCTAGAATAGTAAATTTAAGAATTACTCCAGAGCTTGTATTTGAATATGATGATTCAATAGAACATGGAGAAAGAATAGACAACATTTTAAAGCAAATTAGTGAACAAGATAAGGCAATAAAAGAGAAAAAATAATATTTTTAGGGACAGCACAACTATAATATGCGGTCCCTAAAAGTGTATAAGGTCTTATAATAATTAGAATTTTGACTACGTCAAACTTCATTTACAACGCGGTTACATACACAAAGTATGTGCCCTTGCCTTGTAAATTCGTTTTCCTTGCCAAAATTTAATTCTTTCAAGACCAAAATATAGGAAGGAACAATAATGACTTTAGATAATATTTTAGAAGAAATAAAAAAAGCAAATACCATTGCAATAGTAGTACATGAAAATCCAGATGGTGATGCCATTGGAAGTGCACTTGCTATGAAATTGGCATTGGAGCAATTAAACAAAGAAGCAGACGTAATAATACCAGAGTATCCAAGTGCATTCAGCTTTTTGCCAGGAGTAGAAAAAATAAAGAAAGAATCTGAGATACAAGAATACGATTTAGCAATAGCTTTAGATTGTGCAAGCATCAAGTTATTAAATGGATTTGCAAAATATTTTGATAATGCAAAAGTAAAGGTTGCAATAGACCACCACAGTAGTAACACAATGTATGCAGATTATAACTTCATAAGCCAAGATTCACCAGCATGTGCCCAACTATTATTAGTCGCATTTAGTTACTTTGGAATAGAAGTTACTAAAGAAATAGGAACTTGCATCTTAGCAGGAATAATCACAGATACAGGTGGATTTAGATACTCAACAGTTACAGCAGAAACTTTTAGATTTGTTGCAGAACTATGCGAAAAAGGTGTAAAAGTATCACAAATATATGATAAGGTATATTCAAGCAAGACAAGAGCTAAATTTGAATTACACAGAATTGCACTTGAAAGACTTGAGTTTTTAGAAGAGGGCAAAATAGCCTACACATACATAACAAAGGCAGACGAAGAAAAAGTTGGAGCCGAAAACGGAGACTACGACGGAATTGTAGAAAATGGTAGAGACGTTGAAGGTGTTGAAGTTTCACTATTCTTAAGAGAAACCAGCAAAGGAATAAAAGCATCAATACGTTCTAAAAACTATGTAAATGCAGCAGAAGTTGCAATGATGTTTAGTGGTGGCGGACATTTGCGTGCAGCAGGTTGTAGCAATTTACCAGGAACTATAGAGCAAGTAAAAAACCAGATGATAAACAGAATAAGAAGCTGTTTAAAGTAAATTTAAGAGACGCCCAATAGGGACGTCCCTTTTTGGGTGAAAAGGAGCATTAAGTTGAACGGAATAATTTTAATAAATAAAGAAAAAGGCTGTACATCACATGATGTAGTTTACAAAGTAAAAAAACTAACAAATTCTAAAGTTGGACATACTGGAACATTAGACCCTAATGCGACAGGTGTATTGCCACTTTTAATTGGAGAAGCAACTAAAATTTCTAAATATTTAATAAACCATGATAAAGAATATGAAGTTGTATTAGAATTAGGCAAAAAAACTTCGACAGCAGATGTAGAGGGAGAAGTAATAGAAGAAAAAGAAGTTTCAGCTAAAAGCATAGAAGAGCGATATGTAAAAGAAATTTTAAAAACATTTATTGGAAAACAAGAACAAACTCCACCAATTTATTCTGCAATAAAAATAAATGGGAAAAAGCTATATGAATATGCAAGAAAAGGACAAGAGGTAAAATTAGAGCCAAGACAAATAGAAATATATGATATTGAGCTTCTAAACATAAATAAAACAGAAAAACAAATAAACTTTAGAGTGCAATGTTCAAAAGGAACTTACATAAGGAGTTTATGCGAGGATATAGCAGAAAAGCTTGGAACAGTTGGCTTAATGAAAGAGTTAAAAAGAACTGTGGTCGGAGATTTTAAAATAGAAAATGCAATTACTGTAGAAGAATTAAAAGAAAAAATAGAAAATAAAGATTATTCTTGCATAATTTCTATAGAAGAAATATTTAAACATAATAATAGAATAGACTTAAATACACAAGATTATAGCAAATATGTAAATGGAGTAAAGCTAGATATAGAAAATTGTAAAATAACAGAATTTGATGTGACACGAAGAAATGTTAAAGAAGAAACACAGAAAAACAATTTAACAGATGAAACATATAGAATATACTTAGACAATAAATTTATAGGACTTGGAACTGTGTGCGAAAATAAATTAAAAAGAGATTTGCTTTTGCAAGACTAACTACATTGAAAGTTCAAATCAGACAAGAAATATGAACTAAAATTTAACAGCAATTTAGTCGAAAATTAAATAAAGTTGCTATCGCATAAACCAAAAAACATAGAGTAACTATTTTGTAAAAGAGCTAGACTCAAGATATTTCCATGGAGTACTTTTAAGCAATATGTAAACGGTTAGCTAATGTGTAGAAACCTACTATGAATTATATAGCGATTAACATTTGACCATATTAATATAAATATGAAAAATATCCTTAAGTTTAATGAACTTAAGGATTGCTAGATAATGCCCAAACAGTTGAAAATACATTGATTGTTTAATTGTTACATAAAGATTACAAATAAATTTCAAAACCGTATCATTTTATTTTTTTCCTTTTAATCTATTGCATCATTGACTTTTTAGTGATAGTATTATAAAAAAATTAGTCCTTAAGTTCATTAAACTTAAAAATTACTTAGGAGGAAGAAAATTATGTTAAAAAACAAAAAAGGAATCACACTAGTTGCGTTAGTCGTTACAATCGTAGTTTTGTTAATTCTTGCAGGAGTAAGTATAAACTTAGTGCTAGGAAACAATGGAATAATAGCAAAAGCAAAAGAAGCAGAAACAAAATCTGCAGAAGCAAGCCAAAACGATTTAAAAGGAATAAATGCATTAACAGAAGAAATGAACAATGCACTAGGAGAAAAGCCAAAAGTAGATCTATCAAAATATAAAATCGGAGATTACGTAAATTACACATATGATACAGCAAGTAATTATGTATTAACATCAGCAACAAGTGGTTCAATTGGTAATCCAGCAGATGGAATACCCCAAACAACAGGATTAAAGTGGAGAATATTAAATATAGATGAAGCAAATGGAACAGTAGATTTAGTAAGTGAGAACCCAACGGGAACAGATGTATATTTTAATAGTATATTAGGATATAACAATGGACCATACTTAATGAATGAAATCTGTAAAGCGCAATATAGTAATAAGAGCTTAGGAGTAAATGCACGTAGTATAAATCTATTAGACATGGAAAAGCACTTAACAGCAGCAGGAATAGCAGCAAGAAATGCATATACCAATAGCAGTTCTGGAAAAAAATATGGAGAAACAAAAACATATACAAATAACACAAAATATCCAAGCTTATATGCAGGACAAAAGGGAGCAGGAGTAAATGTTGCAGAAACAGAAGTGGAAACGAAAATGGAAAAAATAGATATAACAAAGGGGAATGATCCATATGAAGAGAGTAAAGCAATAGCAACAACAGAGCCAACAAATGATAATAGATCAGGAACAGGAAAGCCATTAACAGTAACACAAACATATTACAATATACCAATAAGTCCAGCAAATTATGGAGATGCAGCAAGTGTATTAAGAAATTCAAAATGGGTGGCTGCGCGCTATGTCAATATTGACTCCGGTTGTGCTCGCTTTGGTCTGCGCCTTGCTAGTGAGCGGTCGTAGCATGTTCGACTCGAACGGCAGCACTCTCGGCTGTTACTTTGCTCTTCGCCCCGTAGTTTCTCTATCATCTAGTCTCCTAACAGGAGAGAAAACGAATAATGCTTGGAATTTAAGTAAGTAGAGAAGATGAATGAAAAAACAATGAGCTAGAGAGGTGGGTGGGAGAAAAATGCCCACAGGGTCAACATAAAACAAATAAACCGATAGTGTATTATATGTGTGATAGTGTATTATATGGTGTGTAAATAAAATTTACACACCATATAATACACTATCAAGTAGCAAAATAAAAATAGAGCTTCAAGAAGGATATGTAAGCGATTAATTTGAAGGCGTAAAATATTCTACATACAAATTAATTAACTTTTAATAACTAAATTTAAGTATGACAAATCTTTTGTTATGCAAATTCGAGGAGGTTTACATATACCAACTGAAAAGAAAAGCATATTGCAACCAAAGAATGATGTAGTGTTTAAAGCATTATTTTCAAGAGGAAAACCAAGGATAACACA
>ERZ791919.2445-NODE-2445-length-13232-cov-15.617060_pt1 | contig 13232 bp, 9 predicted proteins | sample MGYA00510137_ERZ791919 | MGnify/ENA primary metagenome ERZ791919 (study PRJEB30046, sample SAMN00792059) | human gut metagenome | study: EMG produced TPA metagenomics assembly of the A metagenome-wide association study of gut microbiota in type 2...
TGCGCCGCCGCGTCTCCAGATCCCGGCGGGACAGGATGCCGTCGCACACGTCCATGAAGCCGTCCAGATGCAGAAAGCCCGTGGTCAGCCACGGCGCTGCCGCGCACAGCGCCGCCCCCAGCGGACGGGGCAGGAGACCCGCCAGCCATGCGGCCAGTGCCCATACCGCGCCCACCACGATGCCTATCAGCGGCAGGCAGGCCAGCATTTTCCGCCGCGCCGACTCGCTCCATATTTTTTTCGGGCAGGGGATGGCCAGAAACATCCCCCATGCCATGAAGAAGCCGTATATCCAGTCACGCACGGGGCAGCGCCCCCTTCCACACATGGGGCAGCCCCATGGTCATTTCACATACCACATCGAACTCTGCCGCCAGCGTCCGGCAGATATGGGCCAGCCCACCGACATACGCCGCTGTCCATGGGTCGTACGCCTCTCCGCCTGTGAAGATGCCATCGCACACGCAGACAAAGTTCGCCGGATGGCGGCTGATAGCCGCAAGCTGGGCGGCTACCCGCCGGGGCGCATCCGTATCCATGCCGCCGTCCTCAAACATCTGCGCCGCCAGACATGCCGTGACGCTGTCAAACAGCACCGTACCCGTCGGATCGATGGCTGTCAGCCCCGCAGTCAGGTGGCGGGCGCGTTCCACGGTGGTGAAGCCCCAGCCGTCCCGGTCGGCGATGTGACGCCGGATGCGGGCCAGGTCCTCGTCGTCGTGGGGCTCCATGGTGGCCCAGTAGTACAGCGGCGCATTTTCGCCCAGCAGCTTGGCGATCCGCTGGGCGGCGCTGCTCTTGCCGCTTTTGCAGCCGCCGATAAACAGAAGTCTCATGTTGCCTCCACGGTGAAAGCGTCCATCGCCCGTATCTCGTCCAGATAGCCGTCCTCAATGGCGGCCTCGTCAAAGGTAGCCATGCCCCGCATCACGCCGCAGGCGCCCTCCAGCAACCGGAACAGCAGGGGACACCCGCTGCCCTCGCCCAGCCGCATGTCCAGCCGCAGGCAGGGACGCAGCCCCAGCTCCTCCGCCGCAATGCGGTAGCCGATCTCGTAGGAGTCGTGGGACAGGAACAGGTAGTCCCTCGTCGCCGGACACAGCCGCACGGCGCACAGTGCCGCCGTGATGGAGATGAAGCCGTCCACCGCCGCCGGTACCCGCTCATGGGCGCAGCCCAGAAAAGCACCGGTCATGGCGGCGAGATCCAGCCCGCCTACTCCGGCCAGCACGCCGATGATATCGTTTTTATCGGGCCGGTGCAGCGCCAGCGATTGCCGCAGCACCTCCTTCTTCCGCAGGAAGCCCTGATCGGTGAGGCCGCCGCCCCGGCCGGTGACGGCCTCCACATCCGCGCCGGTGAGGACTGCCAGCACCGCCGCCGAGGTGGTGGTGTTGCCGATGCCCATTTCGCCGATACCCAGCGCCGTTACGCCATCCGCCTTGGCCTGCGCCGCCTGCTCTATGCCGGCGGCCATGGCCTCCAGCACCTGCTGCCGGGTCATGGCGTCCTCCCGGACAATGTCGCCGGTGCCCCGGCGTACCTTGCGGTGGAGAATACCCACCGGCGGCACGTCGCCGTCGATGCCTACATCCACCACCGTTACATCGTCGCCGAAGGCTGCCGCCATGGCGGACATGCCGGTCTTACGGAAGGTCATATTCACCGCCTGCTGCAATGTCACCGACGGCGGCGTACAGGATACGCCCTCCGCCACCACGCCATTGTCGGCGGCGAACACCGCCACGCGGCACTTGCCCATGGCGGGGCAGACCTGCCCTGTCACGCCTGCCAGCCGGATGGACATATCCTCCAGCTGACCCAGACTGCCCGGCGGCTTGGCCAACTGCGCCTGCCGCCGCCGCGCCGCATCCATGGCGGCCTCGTCGGCGGGGCGAATGGCCTCGATATATGCCCGCAGTTCCTGCTCTGTCATGCTCGCTCCTCCAGGTATCCCCGCTGCGCCAGCCAGTCGAGAGACGGCGCGCAGTCCTGATTTTCGATGGTATAGGTGGCCGCCGGACACTGCTCCAGCAGCGTATCCAGCACCTGCTCCATGGGGATCGTCCCCTTGCCCAGCGGGTCGTGGAGATCCCAGTCTCCCGCGTTGTTGTGCAGGTGGACATGCCGCAGCCACGGGGCCATGGGGGCGATCCACGCCAAGGGCGGTGTTTTGCTGGTGGAGGCATTGGCGTGTCCCACATCCAGACACAGCCCCAGCCGGGGATCGTTTACCTGCTCGGCGATCTGTACCAGCATCTCCGGCCCCGGCTCCATCACGTTCTCCACCGCCAGCACCATGCTCTCCGGCACGTCCGCCAGCAGCTCCCGCCAGAACAGCACCGACTGCTCCACAAACCACTCCGGAAAGTACACCAGCGGGATGAAGCCGCCGTGTACCACAAGGCGCGTTACCCCCAGCGCCTGCGCCGTTTTAATGGTCTGGCGGAAGCGGTGCAGCGCCGCGTCCCGCACCAGCGGGTCGATGGCGCAGGGGGCCAGCTCGGCAAACGGCGCGTGGAGCCATAGATGCCGGGCACCCTCAATCTGTCGGCGCACCAGCGCCATGGCGTCAGGCTGCTCCAGCCGGGGCGCCCAGCAGAATTCGGTGATCTCGAAGCCCAGACCCCACGCTCGTGCCAGCGCTGCGGCCTGACCGTCCATACCGGACAGGTGCAGCCTGCTCCGCAGTTCTCCTCGCTCCATACGCCGCCTCCCTGCACATACTTCAAGGAGGATTATAGCACACGGCGCGGGAAATACAAACCCCCAAAAGCGGGCGTGCCAAAGGCCGCACAGAGCTGCGGAGGGTAGTGATGTATGGCAAAAAAGATGGCGCGGGAGGCAGCCTTTTTTGTGTGTGCCCTTGCATGCGGCGCGGAAAAATGGTATGATAACTACTTAAGAAATGTAAGGGAGGTCATCCTCTATGAAATTAGGTATTGGAAGAATTTGACCTGATTTCATAAATCTATAAAGAAGCATAAATGCCCGTAAATCCTTATGGGAACAAGCTTTTTCAAATTTCAAGGGGTATAAAACTCCACGCTGTTTCATAAAGCTGCACATCAAAATGGTACAGTCGTGGTACAGTAGATTGAAGTGCCGAGAAAAGCCCCTATGCAAAGTTAATTATACTATGACGGTAAAAAGCTAAAGCGGATGTCCGAGGGAAAGACCTCAGACATCCGCTTTTTGTTTTTATAGATATGCTTTTTCCATCTTCGTGGCAAGGCAAATGGAATCCGTGAAGTATTTGCCGATTTGGAAGCCAAGTTGCACGAAATCGTGTGCCGCGAAACTGTGAGCACGGAACGCCGTTCAGGAAAGAATCTAATGAAATTGGACTTAACCCCATGACTTCGTGAACTGGAAAATATGCTGATTCGATCAATGTATCATATTCGGTTCTCAGAATTTCCCAGAACGGAAATTTCGCTTTTCAAATCTGTCTACATGGATGCTAGACAGAACGAATGAAAATATGCCGTGATAAGGGTTGAAAACCAAGGATTTTCTTCCCTGCAAGCAATGCGAGCAAGCATCCCCTTGTGATGATATTCCTTCCGTGGATTTGGCGTTAGAGCGCAAATAAGTGTTGATTTTGGCGTTGTTTTGAAGCCGCCGGAGCACAACGGATAAGCGCTTTTGCAACGTCTTTTCAGGAGTTGACAGGGGCTTCTTTGCGGGCTTTGCTATCCCCTATTGATTGATTCCGGTTCCCTGCGCTTCCTCGAACATCTTCGCCAGCTCCGTACCGCTCTCCTGCATCTCTCTTAGAAACAACGCATAAGGTGTAGTTATAGTCTGATAAAGCCGTAACAGAAAAAATGGAGTTGTGCGGCCATAATAATTCGGAAAAACGTGCAATATATAGTTTGATAATCCGGGAAAAATGTGATATGCTATTGGCGTACTAAGGAAAGGCTGGTGAGTCGCATGAAACGCAATGCAATTCAGGAACTTGTAGCATGGAAGTCCAGTGAAGACCGCAAGCCGATGGTGCTGAAAGGCGCCCGGCAGGTGGGAAAAACCTGGCTGATGAAAGAGTTCGGGCAGAACTACTACGACAGCTATGTCTACTTCAACTTTGATGAGGAAGATGAGCTGAAATCCATCTTTGAGGCCAATAAAAATCCCCAGCGGATCATCGAACTGCTGTCCCTGATCACCGGGGAGAGAATTCTTCCGGAAAAAACACTGATTATTTTCGACGAGATTCAGGAGTGCCCGGAAGCACTGAATACTTTGAAATATTTCAAGGAAAAGGCCAACGAATACCATGTAATCGCCGCGGGCAGTTTGCTGGGAACCCTCCTGGCGCAGCCCAAGTCCTATCCCGTGGGCATGGTCAATCTGCTGGACATCTATCCGCTGACTTTTGACGAGTTTCTGGAGGCCACGGATGAGAGCCTGTACGCCTACTATTCCAGTATCCAAAAAGAGCAGCCGATTGAGGAAATTTTCCACAATCGGCTGCTGGAGGCATACAACTATTACCTGATCATCGGCGGAATGCCAGAGTGTGTCTCCTCGTGGATCGCCCATAAGGACCCGGCAAAGATCTCGCAGATTCAGAAGGAACTGATCGAGGTCTACGAAAACGACTTTTCTAAACACAACGGTAAAGTCAACAGCGGACGCATTCTGATGGTGTTCCGCAGCATTGTGGCCCAGCTGGCAAAGCCAAACGAGAAATTTATGTACGGAGCTGTCCGCGAGGGTGGCCGGGCCCGAGATTTTGAGGAAGCCATCGAGTGGCTGGTCTCCGCCGGGATGTTGAATCGCGTCTACAATGTCTCTAAGATGGAGCATCCTCTGGCAGCCTTTGACAAACTGGACCAGTTCAAACTCTTCGTGTTCGACACCGGTCTGCTCAAACACATGGCAGGCATTGATAACAGTGCCATTCTGCTGAAGACAGATTATCAGTTCAAGGGTCCGCTGACGGAAAACTATGTCTTGCAGCAGTTTCGCGGCCAGTTCGATGTGGAACCCCGCTATTACTCCGATAAAAACAGTGAAATTGATTTCCTTATCCAGTACGGCACCAAAATCATTCCCGTGGAAGCAAAGGGCGGCGAGGATAAATCCGCTCCTTCCTTTAAAAAGTATATCGCCGACCGTCAGCCGGAGTACGCCCTGCGCTACTCCAAGCGGGGTTACCGGAAGGATGGAGCCATTACCAACCTTCCATTATACCTGGCACGAAAGACGAGAGAGTTGCTTTAAACTCGCTATCCGGATTATCGGACATCTGATTATTTATCATAGAAAAGAGCAGAAAAACAAAATGGAGGTAATGGCAAATGCTACTGGATTTAGCGGGCCAGCTCAATAGTATAAATTTGGCTGAATCAAAAGCGCTTTGGCCACTGTTCGAGGCTATCGTCAATTCCATTCAGGCTATTGAAGATTCTCCCAATAAAGATCGCGGTAGAATTACAATTATGGCAGAACGCGAGCCATCGATGCAAACACAGGTTAAGCAAGATCAAAAGGAGCTGTTGGAAAAATTCGAGTCTTTTACAGTAATCGACAACGGAATAGGCTTTAATGATACCAACTATCACTCTTTCCGGACGGCCTATTCAACTCTAAAGGTGAAAAAGGGCTGTAAAGGAATCGGCAGATTTTTGTGGTTAAAAGCTTTTGAAGAAGTAGAAATACACAGCACATTTTTTGAGAATGGCAGTTTTTTTAGCAGGGACTTTTCTTTCGATTCAGAACATGGTATTACGCCGGAAGAAAACAATGTGACGATTTCCGGCGAAAAAGAATCCCGTACATCCGTAAAATTAAAGAATTTCCTCCCCAAATATCGTAACAAAGCACCGGTAGAACTTGATGCAGTCGCAAAAAAGATTATAGAGCACTGCCTTCCATTTTTTATCTCCGGGGTGTGCCCTCAAATTATTATTCAAGATGGAATTTCTTCTCCTATCAATTTGAATCAATATTTTGAGGCTAATATCAAGGATTCCCTCCATCAAGATCATTTTTCCATAAAAGAATCTGACTTTACGATTTATCATGTGCGACTTCCGGAAGGTGCAGATGCACATAAACTTCATTTTTGTGCCAATATGCAGGAAGTCGAATCTGTGGAACTGAAACATTATGTTCCGAATCTCCAAAAGAAAATCATTCCGCTCGGTGAACCACAAGGCTTTTTCTACATTGGTTATGTAACAAGCCATTACCTGGATTCTATTGTTAACACTACCAGAACTAATTTTGAGTATGACGAGAAAGACCGTCAAATTTCTCTGACAGGAACAGGAAAAGATTCTATCCTATCTGCTTCGATAGACTCAATCAAGGGATATTTGGCAGACTATCTTTCTGAGATCAACAAGAAAAAACACGAACAGATTGACAACTTTGTCGCCAATGAAAAGCCGACCTATCGTTATCTTCTGCACAAGAGACCTGATGTGTATGATAAGATCCCGGCCAATCTAAGGCAGGATGCGCTGGAACTCGAATTGCATAAGCATGTGCAAGAGTGGGAACGGGAGCTCAAATTGCAGGGAAAGCAGTTAGAGAAAGAAGCAAAAGAGGCTGCCACAGAATTGGATGCGTCCTTCCATGACCGCTTCGAACAGTATTGGGCTGGTGTCACCGAACTGAGCAAAACTTGTTTGGCTGAATATGTAACTCGCCGAAAAGCCATACTTGCAATCCTTGAAGATGCGCTGACGGTACAGGACAACGGGAAGTTTAAAAAAGAAGATGTCATTCACACGATAATATGTCCCATGAGACACACTTCAGATGATATTACATTTGAAGAAATGAACCTGTGGATCATTGATGAACGATTGGCCTATCACCGATTCCTTGCGTCGGATAAGACCATTAAATCTCTGCCGGAAGTCGATAGTACCAGCACAAAGGAAGTTGACCTGGCTGTGTTTGATCGGGCCTTTGCGTATACAGATGACGAAGGCCCCCTTAATACGATTACCATTGTTGAGTTCAAAAAGCCCGATAACACAAGAGATAATCCCATCAGTCAGATGGGCGGCTATATTGACGAAATCATGGCTGGTCGGAAAAAGAGAGCGAATGGGCTTGCTTTTGGAGATTGCGGCAAGACAGCTTTCAGATGCTTTGCTGTCTGTGATCTAACACAAAAGATGATTCGATGTTGCCGGGATGCTGGCTTTAGAATTACGCCTGATGGAATGGGTTATTACGGTTATCAGCCGGAATGAAATGCCTATTTCGAAGTCATTTCTTACAGCAAGCTGTTAGCTGATGCAAAAAAGAGAAACAAGATTTTGTTCGACAAACTTTTTGATACCAGGCTAAGTGAAGTAACTCATATCTCCACAGAGAAGGAGGACAAATAAATGACTCGTCCAAAGAAACAACTGGCAGATGCTGAAGCTGCAAAAATGCGCGACGTGGAAGCCTATACCCACGATGATAAAAAGCGTACAAACAATCCTCCTGTTGGAATGGCACAGCATGATAAGGCAGAGGAAAAGGTGAAGACCTATCAGTTTGATCCACATCTGGATCCGACCCTACAATGGGCAGGCAAGGCGGAAGGTATGAGTTTTGATGTGCCCACTTCTTCCATCCATATCCACGAATCTATCAAACCACACAGCATTATTGCGCGGGTCATGAAGGAATACTCCGAAGCGCTGGAAGGTCAGGTAGAAGGTCAGCAGTCTATGTTTGAGGCTGAGACCCCTGCCGAGCGGATGCGCCGCCGCAGAGAAAGTATTGAGTTCTACCAGCATGGTGTCAACTGGACAAACCGCATGATTGCTGGTGACAGTCTGGTCGTTATGAACTCCCTTCTGGAGAAGGAAGGTATGGCTGGACAGGTGCAGATGGTCTATATTGACCCACCCTATGGCATCAAGTACGGTTCTAACTTTCAACCTTTTGTGGACAAGCGGGATGTAAGGATAAGAAGGATGAAGATCTTTCTCAGGAGCCAGAGATGATTAAAGCCTTCCGAGATACTTGGGAGTTTGGTATTCATTCTCATCTTTCTTATCTTCGAGACCGCTTGTTGTTGACACGAGATTTGCTCGCAGACAGTGGTAGTGTGTTTGTGCAAATCAGTGATGAGAATGTGCATTATGTTCGTCAGCTATGTGATGAAGTGTTTGGGCGCAATAATGAATGTGCAACGATAGTATGGAAAAAAGGAACTCCTACAGCTAAAATAATACGCAATTCATTCAACTATTTGCTTTGGTATGCAAAAGATGCTGAAAAAGTTGGAAACAAGGTTCATAAGTTGTACACAGAACGTTCCGGCATAGAAGGCTCTACTGAAGATCCAAAGAAATTGGCTTTATGGGGAGACTTTGAACATGGTGAAACAAGACCACTTACAACTGATGAAAAACGAGCGATTCTGGCAACATCCCAAATTGCGAATATTTTTCGTGTTGACAAAGTTATTGAGCGTGGAGACGACCCTGAACGCAAGTTTTCGATATCCTTAGATGGTACTTGTTTTACTCCAAAGGAAGGATATGTTTGGCGCGGGAAATATGATCAAATTCAAAGATTGATTGAGAAAAACAGGCTAATTAAAACAAACGAGGGCTATGAATATAAGTTTTATATTTCGGATTTTCCGGCAATAGAAATCACAAATTTATGGGAGGATACTGCCGGAAAAGTTCCAAATATGATTTACGCAGTTCAAACAAATGAAAAGATTATTCAACGCTGTATGCTTATAACAACTGACCCCGGCGACCTTGTTCTTGACATAACCTGTGGTAGCGGAACAACGGCATTTGTTGCCGAGCAATGGGGGCGTCGTTGGATTACCTGTGATACGTCGCGGGTTGCAATTGCGCTAGCAAAGCAGAGGTTAATGACCGCCACATTTGATTATTACAAATTAGCTCATGAAGAGCAGGGGGTGGGAAGTGGCTTTGTGTACAAAACCGTTCCCCATATTACGTTAAAGTCTATCGCAAATAATGAACCTCCAGCCAACGAAATCCTGTATGATCAGCCAGAAATTGATAAAGGAAAAGTCCGTATCACAGGTCCTTTCACTGTAGAAGCTCTTCCTGCGCCTGTTGTAAAGCCTTTGGATGACATTGGTGATATCGAGGAAGACTTCAGCGCCAAGCAGACCGACTGGCGTGACCAGCTTTTGGCCACCGGTGTCCTCGGCCGGGGCGGCAGCAGACTAACATTCAGTCGCGTGGAGCCGTTGTCTGGCACCAAATTCTTGCAGGCAGAAGCGGAAACTAAGGAAGACCTGCCTCGCCGCGCTGTGATCTGTTTTGCCGGAGAGACGAAACCTTTGGATTCCCGTATGGTAGCCATGGCAATGGATGAAGTAGAGCGCTTGCGTCCAGCACCTAAGCTTGTTATTTTTGCTGCTTTCCAATTTGATCCTGAAGCGGCAAAAGATATTGACGAGTACATCTATCCTGGCGTGACGGTTCTCAAAGCGCAGATGAATACGGATCTGATGACAGAAGACCTGAAAAAGGAGCGCTCCTCTGATCAATCCTTCTGGCTGGTGGGTCAGCCGGATGTGGAGTTGATTCGCGATGGCCGCAGCAAGCGCAAATTCAAGGTTAAGGTTAACGGCTTTGACTACTACGATGTGAAGAAGGGCACGGTAGAGTCCGGAAGTACCTCCCGAATCGCCATGTGGATGTTGGACACCGACTATGACGGCATGTGCATTGAGCCGAAGCAGGTGTTCTTCCCCATGGGCGGCAAGAAAGACGGCTGGAACAAGCTGGCCAAGACGCTGAGAGCAGAAATCGATCCGGATCTGATCGAAAAGTATGCCGGAAATGAGTCTTTGTGGTTTATGGCAGAACCGAATACCCGTATTGCAGTAAAAATCATTGACGATCGCGGCATTGAAAGCCTGAAGGTGATAAGGATAGGTGATGAGTAATGGCAGGCATTGATCAGTTAATCATTAACTCTGCTTACCGTGAGCCGACCCAGCACTGGAAATATGATCTAAACGGACAGACCTTTGTGCGCGAGGAGGGCCGCCGTCCAGCCGGATATTTTATTGCTGGTCAGGGATCCAATCAGTACAATGATATCGGGCAATTTATCGAGCTTCCGCTTGTCAACCGAATCCGCCCTCGTGTAAAAGCATGGCGCGAAGCGGGATATCCCGGCGTAACCGGCGTAACGAGAAAGCTGCTGGATCATTGGAACGATAAAGATGCACGGCAGTATCCGTTTTTCTACTGCCAAATGGATGCCATAGAGACACTGATCTGGCTAACGGAAGCTCCTGATGCGGAGAAGGTCGGCATTGATATCCCCTCTGATGGCGGAGCATTCCGGCGCCTATGTACCAAGCTTTGTACCGGCGGCGGAAAAACGACCGTCATGGCTATGCTGATCGCATGGATGATCTGCAATAAAGTTACATATCCACAGGATAAGCGCTTTACAAAGTATGTGTTCATTGTTGCGCCTGGATTGACGGTCAAGGGCCGCTTACAGGTTTTGCAAACAGGCGGCGATGATAATTACTATGTCCAGTTCAACATCGTTCCCATCGGACTGATGGACAAGCTGCATCAAGGTAAAGTCATGATCACCAACTGGCAGGCTCTGGCATGGGACAGTGAGGAAACCATTGCCAAGAGGCGCAGTGTTGATAAGCGTGGTGCAAAGAGCGACGAAGCATATACCCGCGAAGTTTTGGGCGAAATGGCTAATGCCTCCAACATTCTGGTCATCAATGACGAAGCCCACCACGCATGGCGCAAGAACCCGGAAAACAAGGCAAAGCTTACCAAGGAACAAAAGGAAGCAGAACAGCAGGCCACTATCTGGATCAGCGGTCTGGATCGCATTCACAAGACCAGGGGGATTCTCTCTTGCTATGACTTTTCGGCTACGCCCTTTGCTCCTTCAGGGAAGAAGAACGATGAAGAAGCCCTGTTCGGATGGATCGTCAGCGACTTTGGACTGAATGATGGTATTGAGTCCGGACTGGTAAAACACCGCGCGTTGTTGTACGAGATGATGGAACACCGGATGCGGAAAGCTTTCGGTCAAAGTTATATCACACCTATGCAGATGAAACCGTTAAGGATGATATCAATCGAGCTGCCGATCCGGAAGAACCCTTACCTGATTTGCTTACGCAGGCGTATTACCTTCTAGGAAAGGATTGGCAGGCCCTGTATTATGCATGGAAAGATGCTGGTGCAGATGTCCCTCCGGTGATGATTACTGTAGCAAACAGGACGGAAACTGCTGCACGTATCAAATATGCATTCGACCATGGGCGTATTCCCGTTCCCGAACTCTGCGATCCGAATTTAACAATCCATATCGACTCCAAGACAATGGATGCGGCTACAAACGTGGTTGCGCCAACTGCTGACGAAGATAGTGAAGCAAAAATCAGCAAAGCAGATGCAGCAGCAATTCTTCGTGAGACTGTTGACACAGTTGACCAAAAAGGCAAACGAGGCGAGCAAATTCGAAATGTGATTTCTGTAGGCATGCTATCGGAAGGATGGGATGCAAAAACAGTAACACATATTTTGGGATTGCGGGCGTTTTCCAGCCAGCTTCTCTGCGAACAGGTTGTTGGTCGTGGCCTTCGCCGGACCAGCTATGATCTGGCTGAAGGCAGTGACATGTTTACGCCGGAATATGTCAATATCTTCGAAATCCCCTTCAACTTTTTGCCTCATGAATCGGATGAACAAGGAACGCCTCCAACGACTCCGCCCAAAACTCAGGTCGAGGCATTAAAAGAGCGCTCTGAATATGAGATTCGCTGGCCCAATATCATCCGATTGGATCGTGTGTTCAAACCACAGTTAACAGTTGATTTGGACAAAATTGATATGCTGGAACTGAATGCAGCAGATACCCGATTGAGAGTTGACCTTGCCCCGATCATTGACGGAAAAACGGATCTGACGAAGTGTACCGAAATCGATCTACAGAAACTGGATGCGGAACTGCGTATGCAGCGCATTGTTTTTGAAGCATCTGGGCAGGTCTACGATCTGATGAAAACATCGTGGCAAAATGAGGCAACGAAGTTTGCTCTGCTGGGACAGGTCATTCGACTTGTGGAGGAATATCTAAAATCTGGTGCCATTGTGATCAATCCGCCGCTCTTTAATACAGATCCCGTGCGTCAACGTATTATCTACATGATGAATATGAACAAAATCGTTCAGCACCTGTGGAGTTTCATTAAGCTGGAGCAGACGGAAAAAATTGCACCTATTTTTGACCCAAACAAAAAAATCCGATCCACGGCGGACATGCCAACTTGGTTTACGAGCAAACCTTGCTACATTACTAAAACATCACAAATCAGCCATTGTGTATTCGACAGCGCATGGGAATCCACAGAGAGCTATGTGATTGAAAAGAATCCACATGTTATCGCATGGGCAAAGAATGACCACCTTGGATTTGAGATTTTATATGTTTTCGATGGTGTTGTCAGAAAATATCTGCCGGACTTTTTGATTCAGTTGGATAACGGTAAGACGCTGATTCTCGAAACCAAAGGTCAGGAAACCCGTCGCGACAAGGAGAAGCGAAAGGCTTTGTCCGAGTGGGTTTCCGCAGTCAATAGTATGGGCGAGTATGGTGAATGGTGCAATGATGTTTCTTATAACATCGCTGATGTGGATGGTATTATAGGTAAGTATTTATGAGTAAATAAAAAGCAAACTACCCGATGCTCTGCATTTGAGCATCGGGTAGTCTTTTGCCTATTAAGCGCTGAATTGGTGTAAATTTGGCGTAAATCAGCCACGCCACTCACAGAAAATCCAGCAATTTCAAGGGTTTGCGGAGTCTCTTAGTACATGCCGCCCACGAGTATCTCGGTACCGGAATGTTTGCAATTTTTGTTGCCCATCATATTTTGAATACTGCGTGGTAGAAGCACCTGCTTCGTGGAAGGTACACGCCTCTCCGCGTTTTCGGAACAGTTGTAAATTTAGCCCTTGCAATCATAATGCGGGTACTGCCGATCAGCGGCATGTTCCTAATCAGACTTTCTCGACTCACACTGTTGACAACAACGTGATAAAGGGCTTGGGATACTCCCAAAATCGCCGCGTGTCCGGACAGCGGCTGTGCTTGCTAATCCTCCAAATCTCAATATCCGCAGATCGTGATGTCCCCGCTTTTTCGAAAGCGGGGACATTTTTTCTTGGCGCCTTCAGGCGTGGAAATAAACCCCCAGTTCTACTGGGGGAAGAAAGATA
>ERZ791919.2455-NODE-2455-length-13199-cov-8.002206_pt1 | contig 13199 bp, 13 predicted proteins | sample MGYA00510137_ERZ791919 | MGnify/ENA primary metagenome ERZ791919 (study PRJEB30046, sample SAMN00792059) | human gut metagenome | study: EMG produced TPA metagenomics assembly of the A metagenome-wide association study of gut microbiota in type 2...
CAATTGATCGAATTGGCGATTCACGGTTACCTCTCCGAGAGCCACAGAATGTAAGTGACGTTTTCCCCTTCCTTGGGCCAGGCCGTGCCCGGCGGCGGGCTCTGCCTGACCACGCGCGTGCCGGTCCCCTTGAGTTCCGGCACGACCCCGGCGCGGGCGAACAGTTCCACGGCGTTGCGCACCGTCTTGCCCTTGACGTCCGGGACCCGGCTGGAAGCCTTGGCCAGATGGCCGGGCTGCTGCATGGACGGCGGACGGCTGGTCTGGACGTCCTCCCTGGCCAGGAAGGGCACATCCAGCCGTGAAAGCTTGAGGCCGCGCTGACGCCCCTTGTCCTTGTCCGGCTTGTCGTCCTTTTCCGCCTGCCTGACCGCATCGGGAACGATCGCGCCGCTGTAGGTGATGGCACGCGAGGCGATCTCGCGAAACACCGGCGCGGCCACCACGCCCCCGTACTGGTTCTTGGTGGGTTCGTCCACCAGCACCACGATCAGATAGCGGGGATCGTCGGCAGGCAAAAAGCCCACGAAGGAGGCCAGACGCTTGGAGCCGTAGGAGCCGGCCTTGTGGTCGGCTTTCTGGGCGGTGCCGGTCTTGCCGGCCACTTCCACGCCTTCGATGCGGGCCCGCTTGCCGGTGCCGTCCTTCTCTTCCACCACATCGCGCATCATGCCCATGACCTCGCGGCAGACACGTTCGGAAAAGATGCGTTCGTAGCGCTGCTCCACGTTGACCTGCTCGCGCAGCAGACGCAGGGGCTTGTAGACCCCGTTGTTGAGCAGGGTCAAGTAGCCCTGCGCCATCTGCAGGGCCGTGACGGATACGCTCTGCCCGAAGGACGCGGACATGAGGTCGGCCTCGCTCCAGGAGCGGGGCTGGCGCAGGATGCCCCGGCTGTCGGCCACGGGCACGCAGGTGCTCTCGCCGAAACCGAGGGCGCGCAGATATTTGTAGAGCGTGGGCGAGCCCAGCTCCAGACCGATCTTGGCCATGCCGATGTTGGAGGAATAGCGCAGCACCTTGTGCGCGGGCAGCACGCCCTGCCGCGAGGTGTCACGGATGGTCACCTTCTTGATCTCCCACTTGCCGTTCTCGCAGTCGATGGCCGTGTTGCGGTTGATCTTGCGCTCCTGCAGGGCCGAGGCCATGACGAAGGGCTTGAAGGTGGAGCCGGGCTCCAGGGCGTCGGAGGCCAGCCGGTTGCGGTAGATCATGGGGCTGGACTGGCGGTAGGTATTGGGATTGAAGAAGGGATACTGCGCCCAGGCAAGGATGTCGCCGCTGGGCACGTCCACCACCAGGGCCCCGCTCCAGCGGGCATCGAAGTCCCGGGCGGCGCGGGCCACGGCCTCTTCGGCGATGAACTGCAGCTGCACGTCCAGGGTCAGCATCAGGTCTTCGCCCCGGAGCTCGTCCTTGCCTTCTTCATGCAGGTAAAAACGGCGGCCCATGGCGTCGCGCTGCACCACCATGCGGGTGGGCGTGCCCGCGAGCCGGTCGTCCAGCGAGCGTTCCAGGCCTTCCAGGCCCTTGTCGTCCACGCCCACGAAACCGAGCAGCTGCCCGGCCAGATGCTTGAAGGGATAGACGCGGTCGTATTCCTTGGAAAGGCCGATGCCGGGCAGGCCCGCCTTGCGCACGGCCTCGGCGGTGTAGTCGTCCACCTTGCGGCGCACCCAGACGAAGCGGCGCTTGGTCTTGGAAAGCTCGTCATAGAGCTTTTGCGGCTCGATGCCGAGGATGGGCCCCAGGGTATTGGCCATGGTCAGGAAGTCCTGGATCTCCTGCGGCCGGGCGTAAACGGAGCGGGCCTCCACGCTGCGGGCCAGCACCTGGCCGTTGCGGTCCATGATCATGCCGCGCTTGCCGGTGACCAGCTCCGTGGCCATGTGCTGGCGGCGGGCCTTGTCGGCCAGGCGGGGGCCCTCGATCATCTGCAGGTACCAGGCCCGGCCCCACAGCCCCAGCCACAGGACGCAGAAGATGGCCACGACAGCCGTGATGCGGGCCTTGCCCCAGTCCACCCTGTCGACCCAGCTCAGGCCCCTGTTCTTGGGCGCGACAGAAACACGCCGGGCCCCGCCGCTGCGCACGGTGCGTGATGCGGCACGGCCCGGACGACGTTTCCTGTCTCCGGCATCGGATGAGAATTTGAACATGCTTCCCCCGCTTGTGATGCTTGCCGGCTAGTGCGCTTCCATACGCCGGACCTGCCCCGGCTTCGGCTCTTTCATGCCGAGTTCCTCCGCCTTGCGGCGCAGCTCGTACGGGGAAAGAAGACGCTCCCGCTCCACTTCCAGCTTGGCGCGCAGGGCCTTGCGCTCCTGCAGTTTGTTCTGGGCAATATTGATGAAATAGGTGGTATCGATACGCTCGATATTGCTCCAGACCAGAATCAGGCACATGGTCATGCAGGCCAGCAGCCCCACGGCCAGCAGGAGCAGCCAGCTCCTGGTCTGTACTTTGCCCTGTCCGCGGAACGGCAGCCCGACCGACAGCTTCTTCATGAAACGGCCTCGGCTATTTTCTCCACGGCACGCAGTTTGGCACTGCTGGCACGCGGATTGACGGCCAGCTCTTCCTCGTCGGCCTGTACGGGCTTTTTGTACAGGATCTCGACTTCCGGCACATGGTGGCACACGCACACCGGCACATGCCGGGGGCAGCGGCAGCCCTCGGCCCAGTGGCGCATGGCCTGCTTGACCATGCGGTCCTCCAGGGAATGGAAGGAAATGACCGCCAGACGACCGCCCAGGGACAGGCGGCCCAGAATGGCATCGAGAAAGCGGCGCAGCTCGCCCAGCTCATCGTTGACGGCCATGCGCAGGGCCTGGAAGGTGCGCGTGGCAGGATGGCGGCGGGCCTTGGCGCGCCAGGCGGGCGGGTAGGCCTTCTCCACCAGGGCCGCCAGCTGGGCGGTGGTATCGATGGGGCTTTTCTGGCGGGCATCCACGATGGCCCGGGCGATGCGCCCGGCCTGCGGCTCCTCGCCCAGAGTGGCGATGCATTCCTTGAGACGGTCGAAGTTCTCGCGATTGACCCAGTGCCAGGCCGAGGGGGCGCCGGAATGCTGGTCCATGCGCATGTCCAGGGGCCCGTCCCCGTAAAAGCTGAAACCGCGCTCCGCCTCATCCAGCTGCAGGGAGGAGACGCCGATGTCCAGCAGCACGGCATCGACCCTGTCCCAGCCCAGATCGTCGAGGGCTTCCTCGAACTGGCTGTAGCGGCAATGGTAGGTGTGGACGCGCCCGCCGAAAGGTTCCAGCCGGCGCCGGGCCAGCTCCAGGGCTTCTTCGTCCCTGTCCAGGGCGCAGAGCTCCGCCCGGGGGGCGGCCCGCAACATGGCGCAGCTGTGCCCGGCCATGCCGAGCGTGCCGTCCAGGATGCGCACGGGGCGACCCCTTCCGGCATCCAGCACGGGCTGCAGGGCCGCAAGGGTTTCCTTCATCAGGACAGGGATGTGCAGATCGGCCGCATTTCGTTCCTGTCCCTGCTGCTGCATGGTCATGCTTACCTCTAAAGAGCTATATCAAGATGGCAGGCCGCCACTTCATCGCTGACGTCCTCCACCAGCAGGGCATCGAAACGGGCCTGATCCCAGATCTCGAACTTGTCCGCCATCCCCACCAGCACCACGTCCTTTCCCAGGGCGGCCGCACGCATCAGGGGTTGCGGGATACGTATGCGGCCCTGCGCATCGGGGACCATCCGCTGCGCAAGACCGAGCAGTTTCGTTTTGACGTGGGAAAGCTTCATGGAAGGGAGAGGGACGCTGTTCAGCTTTTCGACGATGGCTTCCCAGTCCGCAGGCATGTAGGCCTTGAGGCCTCCATACAGGCCTATGGTCAGCCAGAAGGAACCGTCTCCGGCGGCCAGCAGGGCATCCCTGTACTCTGGCGGCAGCAGCAGACGGCCTTTGGTGTCGAGATTGCGATATGCGCTCTGGATAAACAGATTTGCCACCGGCCCTACCCCTGTCGCCCACTATTTACCACGTTTTCCCACTTATGCCCCACCCCTTCCCCCGCTGTCAAGGGAGCGCGACAGGACGGTGACGGATATGTGATTTTATTTGTGAATCATTTCAACCCCCTGTCCGGGGCCTCCCCCGGGGACAGCGGACGCGCTGAAGGCGCCTTGCGCTTGACAACCTGCTGGAAAGCCCGGATAGTTTCTTCTGGACATACAGCGCTGTAAAGAAAGTCCGTGTCCCCGCACGGGCATGATCCAAGGAACACCCTATGAGAACCAAGATCGTCGCCACCATCGGCCCGGCTTCCAACTCCAAGGAAAAGCTGCGTCAGCTCGTCGAAGCCGGCGTCAGCGTCTTCCGCCTGAACTTCTCCCACGGTTCGGCCGAGGATTTCGTCCGTATCATCAATGACATCCGTGACGTGGAAAAGGAGCTGGACAAGCCCATCACCATCATGCAGGACCTGTCCGGCCCCAAGATCCGTCTGGGCGTCGTGCAGGAAAAGACCATCCAGGTCACCAAGGGCATGCAGCTGCTGCTGGGCCTTTCCGGACAGCGCACGGACGAGCTGCCCTTCCTGCCTTTCGACCACCCCGAGATCCTGGAGACCCTGGAGGCCGGCGACCGCATGGTGCTGGCCGACGGCGGCCTGCAGTTCACCGTGCAGCAGAACCGTCCCGACGGCCTGGTGCTGCTGGAGGCCAACAACAGCGGCCTTGTGACCTCGCGCAAGGGCCTGGCCCTGCCCGGCAAGGCCACCAAGGTGCGCGCCCTGACCGAGAAGGACAAGAAGGACCTGAGCGACGGCCTGGCCCTGGGCGTGGACGCCGTGGCCATATCCTATGTGCAGACGGCTGACGATGTGCGCGAGGCAAAACAGCTCATCGCCGCTTCGGGCCGCCGCGTGCCTGTGGTGGTCAAGCTGGAGCGCCAGAGCGCCGTGGACAACCTGGACGAGATCCTGAAAGAGACCGATGTCATCATGGTGGCACGCGGCGACCTGGGCGTGGAATGCCCCCTGCCCCTGCTGCCCGCCCTGCAGAAGCGCATTATCCGCGCCTGCAACGCCATCTCCAAGCCGGTCATCGTGGCCACGCAGATGCTGCTCTCCATGGTCAACAGCCCCGCGCCCACCCGCGCCGAGACCACGGACGTGGCCAACGCCGTGCTGGACGGCGCCGACTGCGTGATGCTTTCCGAAGAGACCGCCATGGGCAACTTCCCGGTGGAGACCGTGCAGTACATGCGCAAGATCACCGACGAGGCCGAAAAGCTGCTGGTCGATGACCGCAAGCTGGAAGAGCCGGCCGCCAACAAGGGCATCCCCGAATTTCTGGCCTACTCCGCCTGCCTGCTGGCCGAAAAGGCCCATGCCAAGGCCATCGTCTCCCACAGCCTCAGCGGCGCGTCGGCCCGCCAGGTCTCCTGCCGCCGTCCTCCCCAGGACATCTACGCCCTGACCCCCGACCCGGTGACCATCAAGGCCCTGAACTTCGTCTGGGGCGTGCACCCCGTGTTCGTCGCCGACCCGGCCAGCGACCCCAGCCACCTGAGCCGCGCCGAGAACTTCATCCACAACAGCCCGGACTTCCTGCCCAATGAATGCGCCGTCATCACCGCCGGCCAGCTCAAGGGCTCCACGGCCACCCCGCGCGGTACCAACCTGGTCAAAATCTACTGGAAATAGGGCCGCTCCGGCGGCATCCCCTGCCCTCTCCAAGGCCGTCCCCAGGACGGCCTTCTTTCTATCAACCAGACGGCAATGCCATTTTAACAGGCCAAAATACCTTGCTTTTTTGCCAAATATCAAGATCATCCAATTTTTTTCATTTTTTTGTTTGACAAGATGGCCTGTTTTGCGTAGGTTCCATTTTCGCGATGGGCTGTCGTTCAATTGGCAGGACGGCGGATTCTGGCTCCGCTAATCAAGGTTCGAGTCCTTGCAGCCCAGCCATCACAACTTCATAGCGCGTCCCCATCGTCTAGCCGGCCCAGGACAACGGCCTTTCACGCCGTCGACAGGGGTTCAAATCCCCTTGGGGACGCCAAAGATTTCACTGCGTTACAGAAGCGTTTTATTATTGCAGTCTGTTGTTTACAGACGCATGTTTACAAAATGCCTCGCGGGGTTGCAGCCTGCGGGGCATTTCCATTTCCAGCAGCTGTTCGGCTGCGATCCCTATACTGCTCTTGCCCAGAGCGTCCATCATGACGCTCCGCTCTCCGTACAATCCGGCGCTGCGGACATAGATGTCCGTCGTGGTGGCACGGCTATGCCCCTGTGGGCTGTCACACAACGTGAAAATTTCCGTCACGAAAATTGAGAGCGGCGCTCGACACTTTTTCGCTACTGGCACAGTACGCAGGGATTTCTCCCAAAATCAGCAGGCTAACGCCATAAAAATACGGCACTGCGCCCGTAATGACACTGCATTGTAAGCCTTGAGCCTGTTAACGTCCTGTCAGCATCTCTTGTTCTTTGGGATAGCGTGCACCGATGATGGTGATTTGATCCAGGCGATGACGGATCTTATCCAATTCGGCCTGGGAGAAGGAGATATCGACAGCGCCAAGATTATCCTCAAGGCGCTTGATGGTTTTTGTGCCGGGAATAGGAACAATCCATGATTTTTGTGCCAGCAGCCAGGCTAATGCGATACGGGCTGGCGAAGTAAGCTTGCTTGCCGCTATTTCTTGCACAAGTTCCGCTATGGCCACATTATGTTTGAGATTTTGAGAGCTGAACCGCGGGATGGTACTGCGAAAATCATCGGAACTGAATGTCGAATCTTTGTTGAATCGTCCGGCAAGCATTCCTTTTCCCAGAGGGCTGAACGGCACCAAGCCGATACCCAGTTCTTCCAGTACGGGCAGGAGCTCTTTCTCCGGTTCCCGATACCACATGGAGTATTCGCTCTGTACGGCGGTTAGCGGACAGACGGCATGAGCACGTCGCACTGTTTGTGCACAGGCTTCCGAAAGGCCCCAGCCTCGTATTTTTCCTTCCTTGATGAGATCGGCCATAGTACCGGCGACTTCTTCAATGGGCGTGTCCGGGTCGACCCGATGCTGGTAATAAAGATCGATGTAATCCGTATGCAGCCTTTTGAGTGAGCCTTCCAGGGCCTTTCGGATATGCGCAGGACGACTGGAAAGCGTCACGGGCCTGTTGTGGGCGTCATTGCGGCCATGATCGAAGTCAAAGCCGAATTTGGTGGCGATAACTACCTGCTGCCTGCAGGGGCGCAGGGCTTCTCCAAGCAGGGATTCATTGCTGAAAGGTCCGTAGGCTTCCGCCGTGTCGAAGAAGGTGACGCCCTTGTCCACGGCATTCCTGATAAGGGCAATGGATTCCTGTGCGGGAAGGTACGGCGGATAGCTTTGCGTCAGTCCCATGCATCCGTAGCCGATGGCTGACACTTCCAAAGCACGGCTGCCCAGTGATCTGTGTTTCATCATCCATTCCTCTGATAAACAGTCCCTGCCTTGAGGCGGCTGCCCGGATTACAGACAGTTTGCCCGTTACCTGCCTGACGGTGTATTGCGCTTGTCTCTGAGTTCGACAGGCACGGCTTCCAGAAGAATGCGGTCAGTGATCATGTCCCTGGTGATGTGGAAATACTTCTGAAAATGAGGGGTGTCGCGATGGGCCTGATAGGCCGCGTCATCAACATACATTTCAAAGAACGTCATCTTCGTCGGGTCATTCGTATCGGCTGCGGCATAAATGGCGATGACGCCGGGCTCCACGCGCAGCGCGGCTTCCATTTCTTCCTTCACGGCGTCCAGGAAGGCAAAAAGATGGTCTTCTCTGATCTGCAGGTGCGCGATGCGGATGGAAGACACCTGCGCATCCTTCGTGGCGTCGGCGTAGTCGGCGGGGGTATTGTACCTGTCCCGAAGCTCGACGGGCACGAGTTCCAGAAGCACACGACCGGTGATCATGTCTTTGGTGGTGCGGAAATATTTCTGGAAGTGGGGCGTATCGCGGTGGATCTGATAGGCGTTTTCATCTGCGTATATTTCAAAGAAGACCATCTGGGCCGGATTGTTCGTATCGGCAGCGGCATAAATGGCGATAACACCTGGCTCCACACGCAGTGCTGCCTCCATTTCTTCTTTGACGGATGCCGTGAAGGCGGGGAGCTGATCCTGCTTGATCTGCAGGTGCGCCATACGGATGGATGCCGGCTCCCCGGCACGGACCTGTTCTGCGGTAAGGCAGAGGGCAAGGATTGCCAGGGCTGCGAAGCGGATGAAGGAGCGCAGCTTCATGATATATCCTCGTGGCGGAACGGACCCTTACGATTCGTGCTGTAGGGTATCCCGTAGAAAAAAGATGTTGTTCTGCTCCGGTACGGATCAGGAATGTTTTTTCCCGGACAGAAGGATGCCGCCGACGCCAACATTGTCCAGGGCATTTTCTTTAAGAAAAACATAGAAGGAATCTTTGGGCATGTTCAGGATTCGTGCCGCAGATTCCGTGAACTCTTTGACCAGTTGTTTCTTCTGCTCCTTATTCAAGGAAGCAGCTTCAAGGGTGATGACGGGCATCCGTCTTCTCCAGAAAGCAATAAAATAATGGGGGACAGGCTCATTCCGGGAGCTTTTGCCGCAGCCGGGTATCCCGTGCCTTCAACATCCTTGCGGGCAAGAACATGTTTTGCCAGAACCACGTCCTGATCCTCCCGGGAAAGATATGGCGGAAGGGCTTTCTCTCCTGTGCCATGTCCATATTCCACCCGGTATCGCTTCCGCGGGCAACAAACATTGCTGATTTCATGTGCTGTTTTCTCAAGGCTTCACGCTGCGGCATCATGCGGCCGATGACGGCTTTCAGCAGCTCCGGTCATGGCGGCAAGCCCCATCATGAGACAACAGCGCAGGACGATGATGCATGGTGCCTTTTTTCATGTTTTCTCCTTCCGTGAGAGGGATCGCAAATCTTTATATACTGGCCAGTTCCTGCTCACAAAAGAGCTGTTCATACCCAAAAATTGCCTATTCTTGTCTGTAGATTTTCCAAAAGACGACACCCCTGATAGAACAGGCGCTCGTATTCCCAAAGGAAACCATCTTCAGGCAACGGAAGGATTAAGGCGATGGTGCATGAGCGGACGGCAGCCAGGCCGGACCAAGCTTGACCCCGATGTCCACGGCTTCGATGCGGGGGGCACGGCTGTCAGGGCCCCGCATTGCCCAGAAAACGGCTTTCCGTTCTGGCGGTATCCTGCGCCAGTCGCAGCTTTTCCCGGACAGTGTGGTCAGATATGTGTCACGTAGCCCCGGAGTTCCGTCCCCGGATTGAAAATCAGCCCTGCCCTGCGATTCCGCCGTACCGGGACCAGCCGCTCACAGTGTCGCATTTGAGGGACACCACGGCACCCGCCACCAGCTCCCTGATCTCGGGCACAAGGTTGACCACGGACGAATTCGGAGCATGGATCAGGAAGACGGCTGCGGAAGGGGCGACGGTGAGGTTGTTCACCTGACGGTAGCGGCAGAGGGTCCAAGGAGCTGTGCCATACGGGCAACGTCCACCTTGCCGCTTTTCCGCAAGGTGACAAGCGGCGCCCCCTTGAGAGCGTCGGCATCCTGTGCCATTTCCGCCGCCTTGAGGACAGCGCATACCGGAAGATGGCCGCCTTTCGTGCGGAAACCGGCCTGGCGCTCCTGCCGGTCTGCGGGACCTGTCCGGGGAAAGGCTGTGCCATACGCCATTCCCGGCGATTACGGCAGGGCATGTTCCGGCCCTTCCCGCATGAGGCGTGTGTTTGTATGGGAGCGGGTGACGATTCCCGTCACCCGCGCGCTGTTTCAGTTCTTATGTCCCTCTTCCCTGCCCCTGGGGATTTCCGCTCCTGGACGTTCTCCCTCACTCCCGCATGTCGCACAAATTCTGTACTTCCTTTTGGGAAAGGCTGGTATCACGCGTTATAAGCCTGTAGAGTTTTTCTTCTCCAAGCGCATTGACAAGCAGCATCCTGTCATCACTTTTTTTATCGAGGTAGCAGGGGATGTCAGAATTATCGACAAATATCTCTACTCGTTCTTCGGTCTCTTTGCTTGTCTTATAATGAAATCCGTATATTTTCTCTTTAGTTATCTTCATAAAAATGGAAGGCTTTTCTTCAAGCTGCCACCAGCCGCAAATATCAAAAGCGAATGCATTGAAGGGAATCATTACACAAAAAGCCAGCAGTACAAATATTTTCTTCATACTATTCCTCCCATCTTGATCCATAGGATATTTCAGTGCTATGCAACATTAAAGTCAATATATCGCACATGCCATCAAACAAGATTTGCATCATCCCATGCCATCCTTTTTTATACTCGAAATATTTACCGATGGAATATCTATCAAAAATATATTATCATTTCAAGAGTAAATATCATCGGCATAAAAACAGACTTTCATTCTAATATATTTCCATTGAGTGTCATCATCTTATTTTTCAGCTACTGAACAGAAAAGCAATATAACCACTCATCATAGCGCGCAATCCGGTTCTGGACATACCGGGAAATGCACCACGCGGATCATCTGCGGCTGCCCCGTCGCCTGTCCATCGTGCTCTTCCCATTCAGGGCATCGCTGTATAACAATCCCAGGAAAATACGGCGTGATTCCCCGCCCCGCCTTGTGCCCGCGCGGAGCGGAGCCATACCGGCAGGAGCGCCAATGTGGCCGATGCCGGTACGCGCCACTCCCTGCCGGACGTACAGGCCTCACCAGATGCTGCGGACCTTTTTCTCCGGGCAGCGGCAAACGCGCTGCAGCCCGGCTCTTCCCAAGAACCGTTTAACAGGAAAGGATACTTCCATGCCCCCTCTGCCACAGGAACAAACGCTGCCCTTGCCGGTCACGGCTCTCCTTTGTGCCCTGTTGCTGCTCCTGACGGCCTGCGGCGCCGCAAACCGCGAACCTGTGACTGGCGGCCTGGAGCTGCGCATCCTGCATGTGAATGACACTCACGCCTTCCTTGCGGGCACCGATGCGCATATGAATGCCTGCTTCGAGGCCACAGACTGCCGCGGCGGCCTGGCACGCGTCAGTGCGGCCATCCGGGCAGCACGGCACGAGCAGGACAACGTCATCGCCCTGGACGCGGGCGACCAGTTCCAGGGGACCCTGTTCTACAGCGTCAACAAGTGGCCCATGATCGCCGCTGCGGACGCGCTGCTGCCCTATGACGCCATGACCCTGGGCAATCATGAATTCGACGAGGGATGCCGTGAGCTGGCCCGCTTCCTCGAAGTCCAGCCCCTGCCCGTACTGGCCGCCAATCTGGCGCCGCAGCAGGGCTGCCCCCTGGCCGGGAGCCGCATACGCCCCTATCTTGTCCAGACGATACGCGGGACCAGAGTAGGCATCATCGGGCTGGCCAATGATGACGTCACCGCACTGGCGGCAGCCTGCCCCCAGACCACCTTCCGGGATGCCCGGACAACGCTGCAACACTATGTCGCCGAACTGGAGGCGCAGGGCATCCGGCACATCATCGCCGTGACTCATCTGGGGCTGGAACGGGACAAAGAGCTGGCCCGCAGTGTCAACGGGGTGGATGTCATCGTGGGTGGCCACAGCCATACCTATCTCGGCCCCGGCTCCACGGAGGGGCCCTACCCCATCGTGGAACACGCGCCGGACGGTGCTCCTGTCCTCGTGGTGACGGCCGCCCGCGCGACCCGCTATCTGGGGGATCTGAGCATCACCTTTGATGCGGCGGGCATCCCTGCGGCCTGGACAGGCGGCCCCCGGGAGCTCGTCCCCGTCCTGCCGCAGGAGGAAGCCATGACCCGTCTGGTGGCGAACTATGCGGAGACGCTGGTGCGCTACCGCACGGAGATCGTGGGCCGCCACAACGTCAAGATGCCGGACGGCATGGAGGCCTGCCGCAAGGGCGACTGCTTCAGCGGCCTGCTGACGGCGGACGCCTTTCTGGAATACGGAAGGAAACAGGGCGCCCGCCTGGCCCTGGTGAACGGCGGCGGCATCCGGGCCGCCCTGCCCGCGGGCGACATCTCCCACGGAGATCTGCTGGCCCTGCATCCCTTTGACGGTCAGGTGCATGTCCGGGAATATTCCGGCGAACAGATCATGGCCGCCCTGGAACACGCCGTGTCCGGGCCCGACGGGGAAGGACCGCAGCTGTTGCAGGTGGCGGGCCTGACCTATACGGCGGACACCAGCCGTCCCGCGGGCCAGCGCCTGCGGGACGTCCATATCGTGGACGGGCATGGCCGGCGGCACGCGCTGAAGTCCCAGGCCCGCTATGGCGTGGTTCTGAGCGATTTCCTGGCCTCGGGTGGTGACGGCTTCGGGATGCTGCGGCAAGGCCGCCTGCTGGCAACCAGTCCCCTGTCTGTGAGGGAACTGACGAGCGACTACATCCGGCGCCATTCCCCTCTGGCGGCACCGCACGGCAAACGCATCTTCCTTCACCGGATGCACGAACAGGCCCAGGAGTAACGGAGCCCGCCAGATACGGGAATGACGCGCATCTGAAAACAGGTCAAACGTCCGGGGCACGGACGCTTCGACAGCCAGCCGGTCCGCTTCCGGCAATGAATGCAGGACTGGGACCGCCGAAAGGGAAAGAAAAGAACAGGAAAAAAGGAAGGGCGGGGGGAATCCGGCACGGCGGCGGGAGACCTCTTTCCCAGGGAGCTGCGGGACTGGTGGCAGCCGCAGGTCACTTCCGCTGGATGTCCCCGCTTTACAGGCGATGGCGCAGGCCCATTTTCGTCCTGATCTCAGGAATGCGCCGGCTGGTCCCCGGGAAGGTTCCGGTTCCAATAGACCAGGACGCGCCGGACGAATTCCTGCGTCTCGGGAAAGGGGGGGATGCCGCCGTACTGCTCCACACTGCCGGGCCCGGCGTTGTAGGCGGCCAAAGCCAGTTCCACGGAGCCGAAACGCTGCAACTGGTGCATCAGGTACTGGGAACCGGCATAGACATTGGCCCGGGGATCGAAGGGGTCGATGAGGCCCAGCTCTTCCTGGGTATGGGGCATGATCTGCATGGCCCCCTGGGCTCCCACCGGTGAGACCGCGGTATGATCGAAGGCGGATTCGGCCTGGATGACTGCCAGGACCAGCCCTGCGTCAAGACCGAAGATCTCCTCGGCCTCGCGGGCCAGACGGCGCCACTCCTCGGGTGCGGGGTTCCTTTGCGCTGGGCTTTATCGCCACGCCCATCTCCACGCGGCTCTTTGCGCC
>ERZ791919.2467-NODE-2467-length-13150-cov-5.705842_pt1 | contig 13150 bp, 12 predicted proteins | sample MGYA00510137_ERZ791919 | MGnify/ENA primary metagenome ERZ791919 (study PRJEB30046, sample SAMN00792059) | human gut metagenome | study: EMG produced TPA metagenomics assembly of the A metagenome-wide association study of gut microbiota in type 2...
CTCAGTCTCGGCTGCGCCGAGCCAGCTCCCCTTGCAGGGGAGCCTTAGAACGCGCGTATTTCCGACAGCTCACTCCCGCAGCGCCCCTCATCCACCACCGCCTATGGCGGCGGTCCCTCTTCCATAAATTATGGTATAGCTGCCACCGGCAGCTATAGAAAATTAGATTCGCTGCGCGACGCACCGCCGCTGCGGCGGTCCCCCTTCCCCGGCGGGGAAGGTTGAGCGGGAAAGCTTTTCTGTTGCAATGCGCCGAAAATTATACTATAATATGGGAAATCAAAATAAAGGAGTGATTTCCATGTATCAGGCGGCTTCTTCCCGCTATGAGACGATCCCCTACCGGCGCTGCGGCGCTTCCGGCTTGAAGCTGGGAGCCTTCTCCCTGGGGCTCTGGCACAACTTCGGCGACACGGCTCCCTACGAAAATATGCGTGATCTCTGCCGCACGGCCTTTGACCACGGCATTACCCATTTCGACCTGGCCAATAACTACGGTCCCCAGCCCGGGGCGGCCGAGGAGAACTTCGGCAAGATCTTCCGGGAGGATCTGGCCCCCTATCGGGACGAGCTGATCATCTCCACCAAGGCGGGCTACACCATGTGGGACGGCCCCTACGGCGACTTTGGCAGCCGGAAATATCTGCTGGCCAGCCTGGACCAGAGCCTCAAGCGCATGGGACTTCCCTATGTGGACATCTTCTACCACCACCGCATGGATGCCGATACCCCTCTGGAGGAGACCATGGGCGCTCTGGAGCAGGCGGTCCGCAGCGGCAAGGCCCTGTATGTGGGCCTGTCCAATTACAACGGCGAGACGCTGGAGAAGGCCGCGGCCATTCTGAATGAGCTCCATGTGCCCTTCGTCATCAACCAGAACCGCTACTCCATTTTCGACCGGACCATTGAGCACAACGGTCTGCTGGAAACCACCCAGCGGCTCCACAAGGGCCTCATCACCTTCTCCCCCCTGGCCCAGGGTATGCTGACGGACCGGTACTTAAACGGCATCCCCGCCGACAGCCGCATCCGCACCGACGGCCGGTTCCTGAAGGAAGCCGCCGTTGTGGAGAAGCTGCCCAAAATCAAAGCGCTGAACGAGCTGGCTGCCCAGCGGGGCCAGACCCTGGCGGAGATGTCCCTGGCGTGGCTATTGAACCACGAGGCCGTCACCTCCGTGCTCATCGGCGCTTCCAAGCCCAGCCAGATCCTGGACAACATCAAAGCAGCGGAGAATACAAGCTTCACCGCCGAGGAGCTGGCAAAAATCGAGGAGATCAGCGTTTAATGGACCAGCAAAAAAGAAATCGGCTGTGGCCTCTGTGGCTGCTGCTGCCCCTGGGCACCGTCTATTATTTCTGCAAATTCGTTTTGCCGGGCTACAGCTTCACCGCCCTGGTGTGCCTGTGTCTGGCGGCGCTGATTCTATTCTATGTGGCCATGCCCTTTCTGGGCCAGCGGTTCCCGAAAGCGGCAAAGCTGCTCACCCGCTGCGTCACCGCCGTGCTCATTGTGGGTCTTCTCGTCTGCGGCGTGACGGAGGCCATCATCATCAGGGCCAGCTTCGGCAGCCCCGACCAGGACGTGGACTATGTGGTGGTGCTGGGGGCCAAGGTCCGGGATGACGGCCCCTCCATTTCCCTGTGGGACCGGATCTACGCCGCCCGGGATTATCTGGAAGCCCATCCCAACACCGTCGCCGTGGTCTCCGGCGGCAAGGGCAAGGACGAGCCCATGAGCGAGGCCATCTGCATGTATGTGGAGCTGACCAACCTGGGCATTGACGGGAACCGCATCTGGACCGAGGACCGGGCGGAATCCACCTGGGAAAACATCCGCTACAGCCTGGATCTCATCGAAGCACGTACCGGCACCCGCCCCACCCGCTTAGGGGTGCTCTCCAGTGAGTATCACCTGTTCCGGGCCAGCCTGTTTGCCCAAAAAAACGGCGTGGAATTTGTGGGCATTCCCGCAAAAACCTCCCATCTTTCTCAGAAAATCAACCACTTCATGCGGGAGGTGGCCGGGGTGTGGCACTATATTCTGTTAGGAGGAAACTATCGTGATCAATAAATCTTACGCGGACTTTGCCTGGGACCAGGCTGCCGCGCTGCTGGGAGTGGATTCTCCCTCCGGCTTTACCGCCAACGCGGCCCAATGGGTGAAGAATGCCTTCGAGGCCCTGGGCTGCCCTGCCAGAATCACCGCCAAGGGCGGCGTTCTGGCAGAGCTGGGCGGCAAGGATGGGGACAATGCCCTGCTGCTGGAGGCCCACACCGACACCCTGGGGGCCATGGTCTGCCAGATCAAGGGCGACGGCCGGTTGAAGCTGACCCCCCTGGGGGGCATGAGCCCCAACAATGCCGAGGCGGAGAACGTGAAGGTCTATACCCGCAGCGGCAAAATTTACGAGGGCACCTGCCAGCTGGTGGACGCCTCCGTCCACGTCAACGGCAGCTATTCCGACACCAAGCGCACCTACGATACCATCGAGGTCGTCCTGGACGAGAACGTGTCCTCTGCCCAGGAGACCAAGGCCCTGGGCATTTCCGTTGGCGACATTGTGTGCTTCGACCCCCGCACCCGCCGCACCGCCTCCGGCTACCTCAAGAGCCGCTTCCTGGACGACAAGCTGTCCGTGGGCATTCTGCTGGGCTTTGCCAAGTACCTGAAGGGCAGTGGCGTGGAGCCGGAGCGGAAGCTCTATGCCCACATCACGGTCTATGAGGAAGTGGGCCACGGCGGCAGCGCCAGCGTCCCCGCCGGTGTCACCGAGGCCATCTCCGTGGACATGGGCTGCGTGGGCCAGGGACTGGACTGCACCGAGCGGCAGGTCTCCATCTGCGCCAAGGATTCCGGCGGCCCCTACAGCTACGATGTGGTCTCCAAGCTCATCGACGCCGCCAAGCGGACCGGTGCCGACTACGCCGTAGACGTCTACCCCCACTACGGCTCCGATGTGGAAGCCACCCTGCGCGCAGGCTACGACATCCGCCACGGCCTCATCGGCGCCGGTGTCTACGCCTCCCACGGCTACGAGCGCAGCCACATCGACGGCGTATACAATTCCATCCTGGTTTTGGCAGGATACACCGGGGTTATCTGACCCTTCGGCCGCCCCCGGGCGGCCTCAGACTGTCGAAAAACCCCTTACGGGCTTTTCCGACAAGTTTTTGCAGTCTGCCGCGCGCACTCCTTGTTCGCCTACGGCGAACAACTCGCACAGCGACGCGCTAAGAGCCGCCTGCGGCGGTTGCGCTCTGCACAGCGCTGCGGCGCTAGACTTGCAGCCTGAGAAGTATTTTCTGTCAGGTACACGCCCCGACAGAAAATGATTTGATTTTATTTGGCGGCTTACGCCGCCAAACTCTGCGAGGCTTTTTTGACAAGCTGCGGCCGCCCCTGGGCGGCCTGGCCGGAATCACGGCAATTGCACAAGCGGAAAGGATGGCCCATTATGAAGGATTTTGACTGGGAGCTGCTGCACGAGCTGTATAAGAACCCCAATCTGACCAAGGTTGCCAATGTTCTCTACATCACCCAGCCCACGCTGACCAAGCGCTTGCAGCACATCGAGGCGGAGTTTGATGTGACCATTGTGGAACGGACGCCCAAGGGGCTGGAATTCACCCCCGAGGGGAAGTATCTGGCCGAGCAGCCCCTGGAAGACCTCTCTCAGCTTCTTGAGCAGCGCCGGCTTTGGTACTCCACCAATGCCGAATCGAAGAAGCTGCTGGACGAATGGTGGGAAGAGCAGTTTCAGCAGGTTCCCCCCACGGGGCAGGTCATGGGTTACGTGGACGTGGTATGGCAGATGGTCCAGAAGGGACTGGGCTATACCCTGTGCTTTCTGCCGGAGGAATATACCAATCCCTACGGTCTGTGCCTGACGCCTCTCGTCCGGAAGGACGGTACCCCCGTCACCCGGAACACCTGGTTCCTGTACCCAAAAAACAAGCGTTTGAATGAGAACGTGAAGCGCTTTGTGGATTTTATCCTAAGGCAACGCCGAACAATTGCGTCTGCGACAGGCAGTGGATCTTTTTCACCGGCTGTGTGTCAGAATACCTCCGAGGCCAGCACCCGGTAGAGCGCATCCTCGAAAGCCCGGATGGCGCGGCTGCGGTAGCCGCCCTGGGGGTAGATCAGAGCCAGATTCACATAGCACCGATTCTTTCCTATGCTCAGATAGATTACATCCCGGCTTTCCTCCACACAGGAGCGATAGGTAAAGGCGATCCCCACCCCCCGGCGGGCCAGGGCAGCAGACATGGAGGCCGTCTGGGTGCCGCAGACATAGTGGGGCTGGATGCCCAGATCGTCAAACATCTTCTGGGCGATGGCCCCCAGCATGGCGGAGCGGCTGGACAGCAGGAAGTCCAGGTGCGCAATGTCCGACAGCTCCACCCAGGGGCGGTCAGGTCCGCCGCCGCCCTCCCGGACGAATTCCATCACCGGGCTTTCCCGATTGGCAACCAGAAGCACCTCGTCCTTCATGAGAAACTTCCCCTGATTGTCCCATTGGTCCTCCCGATAGGCCACCAGGGCCATATCCAGCTCTCCAGCGGCGATTTTCCGCTGCAAATAGATGCTGTCGTGCTCGTGGAGAATCACATCCACCGTAGGGGCCTCCTGCCGGAAGAGCTTCATAGCCTTGGGGAAGAGGTAGCTGCCCCGGAAGGTGCTGATGCCGAAGTGGATGCGGCCCTCCATAGGGGCATCCAGGTCCGTCAGCTGCTTGCGGACCTGGTGGTATTGCAACAGCATCTGGCGGGCATTGCGCAGAAACAGCTCCCCCGCCGCTGTGGGCCGCACGCCGCCGGAGGTGCGCCTGAAGAGCTTCACCCCCAGCTCCGCCTCATAGCGGCTGACGAACTGGCTCAGGCTGGACTGGGCCAGATACAGCCGGTCCGCAGCCTTGCTGATGCTGCGCTCCTCCGCCACCGCAACGATATATTCCAGTTCCTTCAGTTCCATAGCTGTCTCCTGTATGGATTGCACAGTTTTTGAACTTTTTTCTGTGCAAAGTGCAAATGAATATCGATTTTTCCGATAGCCAGCATAATGGATTGCCCATTGTGCCGGTCTTTTTTTCATTATATAATAGGGCTGTTCAAAAAGCAAGCAGGACTTCCGGCTTCCGGAAGAAATCAGAAACAAAGGAGGAAACATCATGGAAAAAGTTTCCATGAAGGGCGTGATTGATATGCACGTCCACACAAATCCGGACCTGCGGACACGGGCTTACGACGATTTTGAGCTCTGCGACGCAGCGGTTCGAGTGGGAGCCCGGGCCATTGTCATCAAGACCCACCTGGGCAGCACCGTCAACCGGGCCTATCTGACAAACCGATACAACGAGCGAGTGAACGGCAATAACGATTTCACCATGTTCGGCGCCATTGTGCTCAACCGGTGCGTAGGCGGCATTAACCCCGTGGCCGTGGAAAATGCCCTGAAGCTGGGTGCAAAGGTGGTGTGGCTGCCCACCTCTTCCGCCCGGAACCATCTGCAAAAGCTGGGCAAGCCCACCGATGACTGCGTGGACGTAGTGAAGGACGGTCAGATCGTCCCGGAGCTGCGAAAGGTCCTGGAGCTGGTCAAGCAGTACGATGTGGTGCTGGGCACCGGCCATATCTCCGTTGACGAAATCTTCACGGTGGTCAAGGCCGCCCGAGAAATGGGCGTGAAAAAGCTGGTGGTCACCCATCCCGAGTGGTGGATTGTCAACATGTCCATGGAGGACCAGGAGCGGATTGTCCGGGAATACGATGTCATTCTGGAGCGCTGCTATGCCCAGAACAAGGGCGTGGGCGCGGGCAACGGCTATCTCAGCAACCTGCCCGGCAACCTGGAGACCATCCGGAAAATCGGCTATAAAAATGTACTCATCAGCACCGACGGCGGCCAGGTGGAAAATCCCCACTGGGAGCTGGCCGAGGAGGAATACCTGCAATATATGCTGGACCACGGCATCCCCGAGGAGCACATCCGCTACATGAGCCACGACCTGCCCTGCTACCTGCTGGGCATTGAGGCCTAAGAAAAAGGAGAGAGATAAATGGAAGGTTCTATCTTGAGTATCTGCATCATCGCCGCCATTGCCCTGGCCGTGTTCCTGGGCTACAAGACAAAAATCAACACCGGCTTCTTCTGCATTGTATTCGCCTATATCATCGGCTGCTTCGTCATGGGTCTGAAGCCCAAGGCCCTGATTGCCTACTGGCCTACCAACACCATGTTCGTCATTCTGGCGGTCAGCCTGTTCTACAACGTGGCCGCCGCCAACGGCACCCTGGAAAAGATTTCCCGCAGCCTGCTGTACGCCTGCCGAAAGTTCCCCGGCCTGCTGCCCTATGCCCTGTTCTTTGTGGCTGTGATTCTGTCCGTTATGGGCGCCGCCTATTTCACCGTTCTTGCCTTCCTGGCGCCCATCACCCTGCTGATCTGTGAGGAAGCCCGGATGGACAAGCTCACCGGCGCCGTTGCCATTAACTGCGGCGCACTGGCCGGCGGCAACTTCCCAACCGCCGCTCTGGGCGTTATCTTCCGGGGCCTGATGGACACCGCCTATGAGGGCGCTCCCGAGCTGACCCCCATCGACTCCTTCTCCTCTTCCCTGACCATGTTCGGTCTGGCCATTGTCTCCTCCCTGATCATCATCACCGTCTTCCGTTTCTGCTTCAAGTCCAACCGCAACATCGGCAAGGGTGTGAAGTTTGAGAAGCCCGCTGCCTACGACAAGAAGCAGAAGCAGACCCTGACCCTGATTCTCGTTATGATGGCCGTTGTGCTGATCTTCCCCGTGCTGAAGCTGATTCTGCCCGGCAACAAGATCATCTCCACCGTCGCTGGCAAAATCGATGTGGGCCTTGTGGCCATTGTCTTTGCCGTCATCGCCCTGCTGCTGAAGCTTGCGCCCCAGAAGGAGATCATCGCCCGGGTGCCCTGGAACACCATCCTGATGATCGCCGGTGCGGGTATGCTGATTGCCGTTGCCGTAGAGGCCGGTACCATTGACATGCTCAGCGCCTGGATTGGCTCCAATGTGCCCGCCATTCTCATTCCCCTGGCCTTCAGCCTGGTTGGCGCTATCATGAGCTTCTTCAGCTCCACCACCGGCGTTGTCTGCCCTGCCCTGTTCCCCCTGATTCCCGCACTGGCCGCTTCCACCGGCCTGAGCCCCGTGGCCCTGTTCACCTGCACCGTGCTGGGCGCACAGAGCTCCGCCATCAGCCCCTTCTCCTCCGGCGGCTCCCTGATTCTGGGCTCCTGCAGCCAGGAAGAGGAGCGCAACAGCCTGTTTAACCGGCTGCTGTTCGTGGCCGTGCCCATCAGCGTGGGCATCTGCGCCGTCTACAACCTGATCGTCTCCTTCGTCCTGTAAGCAAGCGTGGGGGCTGTTAGAAAACGCTCCGTCATTGCGAACCAGCGCGCACGCTGGTGTGGCAATCCCCCGGATTTTCAAACATCTTGGTAGTAAAACCAGTCTGTTACCATTCAACCGGGGGGCTGCCACACCAGTGACATCGGTCACTGGTTCGCAGCGACATACTTTTCTAACAGCCCCCACGTTCATGCAAAAAAGGAATTCCATAATTCCCTATAGCTATTTTACAAAACCCGTTTTTCCGAGTAAAATACCGTTGGAACGGTTCAAGACATATTTAGAAAGGAAGATCTCCCAATGATTCGTTTGTACGATACCGGCGTTTACCTGGTAAACGGCGCTGACCTCGTCACTGACCCCGCCGAGGTTGCCGCCAAGACCGGCAAGAAGGTTACGAAAGAGGCAGCCCAGCAGGGCACCATGGCCTATGGCATTCTGAAAAGCCACAACCAGAGCGCCGACATGGACAACCTCCGGCTGAAATTCGACTCCATGACCTCCCACGACATCACCTACGTGGGCATCATCCAGACCGCCCGGGCCTCCGGCATGACCGAGTTTCCCCTGCCCTATGTGCTGACCAACTGCCACAATTCCCTCTGCGCCGTGGGCGGCACCATCAATGAGGACGACCACAAGTTCGCCCTGTCCGCAGCCCACAGGTACGGCGGCATCTACGTGCCCACGAACCTTGCCAACATCCATAGCTACAACCGGGAGATGATGGCAGGCTGCGGCCGGATGATCCTGGGCTCCGACTCCCACACCCGCTACGGCGCGCTGGGCACCATGGCCATCGGCGAGGGCGGCGGCGAGCTTGCCAAGCAGCTGGTGGGCCGGACCTACGATTTCGCCCGCCCCGGCGTGATTGCCATTTATCTCACCGGCACCCCCAAGCCCGGCGTTGGTCCTCAGGACGTGGCCCTGTCCATCATCGGCGCGGTGTACAAGAACGGCTATGTGAAGAACAAGGCCATGGAGTTCGTCGGCCCCGGCATTGCGGGCCTTCCCATGGAGTACCGGAACGCCATTGACGTCATGACCACCGAGACCACCTGCTGGTCCTCCATCTGGGTCACCGATGAGAAGACCAAGGGTTACTTCACCATTCATGGCCGCCCCGAGGCTTACAAAGAGCTGAAGCCTGCGGAGGTTGCCTACTACGACGGCTGCGTATACGTAGACCTGTCCACCGTGGAATGCACCATTGCCATGCCCATGCACCCCAGCAACACCTACACCATCCACGAGCTTCAGGAGAACGCCGCCGACATTCTGCACCTGGTCCAGGATGCTGCGAATAAGCAGATCAAAGGTGCCCAGATGGACATTGTGTCCAAGTTCCATGACGGCGCTATCTGGGTGGAGCAGGGCGAAATCGCCGGCTGCTCCGGCGGCACCTTCGACAATATCTGCGCCGCTGCGGATATCCTGAGAGGCCGCAGCTGCGGCAACGGAGCCTTCACCCTCAGCGTCTACCCCGGCTCCATGCCCGCTCTGGCAGAGCTGATGAAAAACGGCCGGGCCCACGACCTGATCGCCGCCGGTGCCATTCTCCGGGAGTGCTTCTGCGGCCCCTGCTTCGGCGCAGGCGACACCCCCGCCAACGGCGAATTCTCCATCCGCCACACCACCCGCAACTTCCCCAACCGGGAGGGCTCCAAGCCCGGCGAGGGCCAGATGGCTGCCGTGGCCCTGATGGACGCCCGTTCCATTGCCGCCACCGCGTGTAACGGCGGCAAGCTGACGGCGGCAAGCGATCTGGATGTGGAATACACCAACCCCGAATACCACTTCGATGGAGGCATCTACGAAAAGCGGGTGTACAACGGCTGGACGAAGCCCGAGCCCCAGCACGAACTGAAGTTCGGCCCCAACATCAAGGACTGGCCCGAAATGCCCGCCCTGACTTCCGATCTGCTGGTAAAGGTCTGCTCCTACATCACCGACCCCGTCACCACCACCGACGAGCTGATCCCCTCCGGCGAGACCTCCTCCTACCGCTCCAATCCCGAGCGCCTGAGTGAGTTCGCCCTGTCCCGCCGTGACCCCCAGTACGTCTCCCGCAGCAAGGTTATGCGGCAGATGGAGCGGGACCGTCGGGCCGGGAAGGGCCTGACCGAGGAAGTGAAGGCCGTTTACGCTGCCCTTGCCAAGGCCGGTCTGACTGTCGACCCTGAAAATACCGACCTAGGCTCCACCATCTTCGCCAACATGCCCGGCGACGGCTCCGCCCGGGAGCAGGCCGCCTCCTGCCAGAGAGTCATGGGCGCTTCCGCCAACTTTGCCAAAGCCTACGCCACCAAGCGCTACCGCTCCAACTGCATCAACTGGGGCATGACCCCCTTCCTGGTGGAGAATCCCGAGGTGTTCGGCCTGGGCGACTACATCTTCGTGCCGGGCGTCCGGGCGCATGTGCTTGCCAACGACGCTTCCTTTGACGCCTACGCGGTGAAACCCGACGGCACCGTCACCCGCTTCCCCGTGTCCACCGGAGCGCTCACCGAGCCCGAGCGGCACATTATCGCCGACGGGTGCCTCATCAACTACTACCGCAGCAGCAAGTAACCCTTCTTTCGATTCCTTTCTAAAAAGCCCCCGTCCGCTGCCACCACAGCGAACGGGGGCGGTTTTTTTAAAAAAGCGGGCCGCCGGACAGACGGACAGCCACCTTCACAAATTCCCCATTGATTAGAAATTCCTTCACATCCAGCTCTTCACCGTCCATTTTCCGCCGTAGTCCTCAAACCGGTTCACGGGGGCATACCAGGCCAGCTCGGCCGTGCCGGTGCGGCCGTGGCGGTTCTTGGCTACATCCACGAAGAACTGCTGGGGCGCTGATGCCTCCCGGGGCGTCTCTGTCCTGCCGTATTCCGGGCGGTGGAGCAGCAGAACGCCGTCGCTGTCCTGCTCGATGGCGCCGGAGGAGCGCAGCTGGGAGAGCCTGGGGCGGGTGTCCTGCCCGGGGGCGCTGACGCTCTCCCGGTTCAGCTGGCACAGGGCCAGGACCACGCAGCCCAGGCGTTTGGCCAGGCGCTTCAGGTCCCCGGAGATCTGGGTCACCCGGTCGTATTCGCTGAGCCGCTTGTCCTCGGCGGAGAGCAGGCCCAGATAGTCCACGATCACCACCTCGGCCCCCACGTTCCGGGCCTGGAGCTCCAGTTCCGGCACGGTGAGCGCGGACACGGCGGAGATTTGCAGCTTGTGCGCATAGAGCTTGCCGCAGGCATTGGCAATGGCGGCATCCTGTTCCTCGGTTGTCTTGCCGAACAGCAGCTTCCCGAAGGTGCATGTGATATCCGAAACGGCGGCAACCCGGCGGGCATTTAATTCCGCTTCCGTCATCTCCAGGCTGACATACAGCACCCTGCGGTCCCTTGCCATCATGTCCGCCAGGGCAATGCCCAGGGCCGATTTGCCCACACCGGGGCGGGCGGCCATGACATAGAAGCCGCCCTGGGCAAAGCCGCCCAATATGCGATCCAGGGATGGGAAGCCCGTCCGGATCGCCTGCTGCTTGCCCTGCTGCACCTCTGCCCGGAAGGTCATGAAGTCCAGCAGGCTGTCTCTTGCGCTCTTCACGCTGCACCGCCCCGGGGTGCTTGCCAGATCATCCAGGGTGCTTCTGGCCTCCGTCAAAAGCTGATCGGCGGTGCTGCCTGCGCAAAGGGCTTCCGTTTGCAGCTTTTCCCCCAGCGCCTGCAGCTGCCGCCGCTGGTGGCCATCCAGGACGGCCTTGGCGTACTCTGCGGCCCGGGTGCAGGTGGGGGCTAAGTCCATGCACTGCATCAGGAAGTCGTTGCTCAGCCCTGCCGCACGGCCCACAATGACCGGGTCAATGCCCTTGTCCTCGTCCTCCAGCCGGCAGGCGGCTGCGTAGGCCTTCCGGCAGGGTTCGCTGGCAAAGGCCTCCGCCGTGGGCAAAATCTCCCGGGCAGCAGGGAGGCACCGGGCGTCGATCAGGACGCAGCCCACAAGGCTGTATTCCGCAGTGGCAAGATCAAGCATAGCCCGCCTCCCGCTTCCGCATAGCTACCTCAAAGGGGTCTTCTGCCGGAGCCAGAACATAGCCGCAGTTCTCCGGCTCCGGCTTGGGGGTGTCCTTCTTCACCCAGGTCCGGACTGCCGCCCGCCAGTCCTTCATGGGATTCTTCCCCACCCTCCAGCCGATGGAGGCATAGTAGTCCACAAAGCGCTCCGCATCCAGCAAAAAGCCCTTTTCCCTGCAATAATCCTCGATCTCCTGAACGGAAGGAGGAGAAAATCGTGTGCGTGCAGGCGGCTTGGCCGACTGTGCAGGCTCTCCTGCACGAACCTCACCTATACTGGCCTCACCTATACTAGCCTTACCTATACTTACCTTACCTAACCTTACCTCGGTTGCCAAATCGTCACCCGCTTGGTTGACCCTTGGTTGCCATTCGGTTGTCACTTGGTTGTCAGGCAGTGACCCAACTTCGCAATCGATCAGGCCCTTGTAGCGCCCTTCGTGATAACGATCCTTGCGGATCTGGTTATTGGCCTGCCAGTCCGTGATATAGACGACGAGGTCTTCATTGAGCACCCGGACAAAGCCCTTGCTCACCAAAACCTTCAAATCATCCTCTGTGGCTCCCGTCATCCGCATAACCGCAAAGGCTTCCACACAGCCGTCATCATCGGCGGCCATACCCAGATCATAGTACAGCAGTCTGGACGTGACGGGCATCCGCAGAAATCTGGCCCCGCCGGTAACGGCGCGGGCAAACATGCGCCGCTCAGCCATTGCGCGCCCCCTCCAGCATGGCAGCTGCCCCAAATCCCCGCAAATGGCAAAAATTTCTTTCTAACCGTGTCAAAGCAATACCTCCCGAGAAGTTGATAAAATTGAACTTCCATGTAAGCTTATTTTAACACAAAACCACAGCCCTGTCAACCGGCCCAAGGCCCCAGGCTGTGGATGGATAAGGGATATAGAAAAGCGCCCCTTGCATTTTGTCGGAAGCTGTGCTATGCTGACTGCGGTGCTACCAGTAGTACCCCGGTAGGCGGTTCCCCCCTCGATCTTTTTCGGGGGTGATCTCTTCTTTGCCCCCAATTGGAAACGAGAGGGGGTGACGGTTTATGGATGTTACATGGGAAGGAATTTTTCAATTCTGCCTGGTCATTATGGCTGTCATTACCCTGGTTCGCCAGGATAACAACAAAAAGAGATAACCGCCCACTCTCCAAAGTAACGGTTATCTCTTAACCAATCTTGGGGGAGCCGTCCTACTGGCAGCACCCTTTGTATCTTTACTATACCCCATTTTCGGGGCTTTGTCAATCGTTTCCCGCGACAATTGCATGAGGGGCCGATGCCCACATCGGCCCGAAACAGACGGGCGAGACAGTTTCAATGAAACGAGGACGCTCAATGATTGGAGCTCTCGGGGCGATGTGCCTCAATCGCCCCCATGGTCATTTTAACTGTCATTGCTCTGGTTCTCCAGAATAGCAAAGAGAAGTAACCGCCACTCTTCCAAAATCACGGTTACTTCTCTGTGATGTAGGGGGAGCCGTCCTACTGGCAACACCCTTTGTGTCTTTACTATACCCCATTTCCGGGGCTTTGTCAATCGCTTCCCGCCGGTGCGCAGGACAATTTTTCAAAAAGCCGCAGGGGGGCGATTGCGGCACATCGGGCTGAGTTTGGTTTATCGAAAGCCCTGTCGGGACCTTCGGCCGGGTATCCCTCCGGGGGCCCCTTTCTTGTCCCGCCAAGAAAGGGGGAAAGAATGC
>ERZ791919.2502-NODE-2502-length-12995-cov-19.476198_pt1 | contig 12995 bp, 11 predicted proteins | sample MGYA00510137_ERZ791919 | MGnify/ENA primary metagenome ERZ791919 (study PRJEB30046, sample SAMN00792059) | human gut metagenome | study: EMG produced TPA metagenomics assembly of the A metagenome-wide association study of gut microbiota in type 2...
AGGTACCTCTGCATTTGCGTTTTAACGATCTTAAAACGATGCGTCCTGCGGAAATATTTAAAACAAGGGGAATGTACAATGAAGAAGTTATTGGCAATGGCGCTGGCGCTGGTCATGGCCCTGGGACTGTGTAGCGTGAGTTGGGCGGAGACGACAGCGAATTGTACGGGTAGCTGTGAACATGAAGCGGCTATTGACGGTACACACTATGATACGCTACAGGGGGCTTTTGACGCGGTAAAGACGGGTGAAACGGTAACTCTGCTAAAGAGTATTACGTTGAATAGCCCTGTTACATGCCTTGTCAATGGTATTACCTTGAATGGCGATGGAAAGACGATTACCTGTGCAACAGCTACAAAAGATACGCTGAACACGACCGGAAAGACGGCAATCAGCTTTGGCGGAAAGAATGCAGCTGGGAATGACGTGTGGTGTACAGGTGTGACTGTCCAGAATTTGAAGATGGAGGGAATGGCACGGTTTGCGTTGTATTTCCATGGCGGAACTGTATCTCGCTTGGAGAACGTAAATATTTCCGGCAACTACTGGTATGCAATAAACCTATATGGTACACACGGGGCTACAATGGTGGGATGTAATATTTCCAACAGTGCTGATCTTGGAGATGCGAATGAAGGCGGAGCATCCATCTGGAGTAATGTGAGCAGCAGTAGCCCGCTGATTTTGCAAAACTCTGATGTGGGAATTATTGGAATCAATAAATATACCACTGCCAATACCTTAGCACCTAAAATTAAAATCGAACAGGGGTCTAAGGCGCAGATCCGTACTTATGATGATGGCGTTGTGAGCCAGAACAAGGCGCTCTGCATTTATCCTGAGAGCGCCGGTACATACAGCATTTACGAACAGGCGAGCGGAAGCTCCACATGGACGGAGATCGAGGACGTATATGTGGCGCAGACTGCCAATGGCAACAAGTACATTTCCCTGGTCGGTGCCGCTGCCGCCGCCGGCAACAACGGTACGATCAAGCTGCTGAAGAACGCGGATTTTGGTACGCAGACAATCGACAATCTGACGGTTGATCTGAATGGTTATGCGCTGGATGTTAGTACGATGGCGATTAACGGGACGCTTTTTGTCAAGGATGATACTGGCGACGGAAGCGTTAGAGGCACGGGCGCAGATAATACCGCCAACAAGATCAAGGCGGCTTCCGGCTATGAGACGGAATTGAATGACGGTGTCATAGTAGTCAAGAAGACGACTTCCAACTCCTATTACTACTACCCTGCCACCACGACCGACAGCAAGACCAGCCCCAAGACCTTTGACGCGGGCGTGGGCATCTACGCCGTGACGGCGGTGCTGTCCGTGACCGGTATGGCGTGGGTCGGCAAGAAGCGGCACTAAGTCAACAAAAAAGAAAGCCCGTGAGGGCTTTCTTTTTTTGACATTTGCGGGGGCGAGGGCTGTGCCTGCGGGCGGCTGCGCTTTTATTTTTCACCCTTGGTCAGGTTGGTCAGGACGGTCTTGACGCCCTCCAGACCCTCGCCGGCGGCCTTTTTCACGCCTTCAAGCCCCTCGCCGGCGGCCTTTTTCAGCTCGTCCTTCACGTCCACGGCCAGGCGGCGGAATATCTCGGCGATGATCTTCTTTTTCTCCTCGTCCGCGCCGGCGTACTGCTTCAGCAGCGCCGCGCCGCCGGCCAGACCGCCGCTGCGGAGGTCATCCAGCGTCCGGGCTTTGCCGGACAGAGAGAGTACGTCAAACAGCGCGTCGGTGAACTGCTCGCGCTCGGCGGGGGTCATGGAGCCGATCCACTCCCGGAGCACATCGTCGGAGAGCCTGCCCATCTGGGAACGCTGGCCCAGGTGGACAAAGCGGGTGCCCACCACGCTCCAGGACAGGGGCTCGTGCTGCATGATGGAACGGTTGGCGCTGTCGATAACGGCGTAGTCCTCGGCGTGTTCCAGCAGGACGCCTACGATGGAGGACTCTGGGATATAGGTGTGCAGCTTATCGGCCACCCGGCGGTATTCCGGGGTGTCCAGCATATCCCGGGCGAAGCCGGGGCCATCGTTGTTATAGGCGGACAGCAGGCGGTCCTTCTGCAGCTCGGCAGGCAGATAGATTGCCGCCCAGGCGGCCAGATTGCCGCCCTTGCTGTGGCCGCCGATACGCAGGGGCAGGGCGGGGCAGAGGGACGCCATCTCTGTAGCGTAGGACACGGCGCGCGTCTGGGCGGGGACGGCGGAGAGAAAGCTCATGTTGAAGTCCTCTTTCCAGCCGGCCAGAGAGGTGTCGGTGCCCATGAAGGCCACAAACAATGTGCCGTCGGGCACCAGGAAGGAGAGTGCGTCGAACTGCTTGGCGCTCTGTTCGTCATATTCGTGGGTGTAGCCGAACAGGCGCAGGTCCCGGAAGCGTTCGGTCTGTGCCGCCAGACGCAGCAGGGGGAGATAGCTGAGCTCGGAGAGGCCCAGCTGGTCATCCTTGTCAGTGAGCATGGGTGCGACCTGGGCCAGGGTGGGCGCCGCGGCGGGGTCCTTGGTATGGACCGCGTCGATGCGGCGGAAGTTGATATAGGAGAGGATGCACAGCACCAGGTTGTCCACCTCGTTGAAGCCGTCACGGGCAAAGGTCAGGTCGCCGCGCCAGCGGAGGTAATCAAAGGGGGTACCGTTGACGGGGGCCAGCTGTTTGGGTGTGTTCTTTTCCATATAGACCTCCTTGCGTATGGTATATGCAGTATACCACACTTTGCCCGCGGCCACAACGGGCAGCGCGGCAAAAAATGTTGGCGAAAAATGTTTACAGTTGCGGCGTTGACGATGGGGGACTTCTATTGTATAATAAACTGATTTATTATGGGGAGGGTCCGTCTGTATGTGGATCGCGAAGGATTGGAAGGATTATGAGCTGCTGGACTGCGGCGGCGGCGAAAAGCTGGAGCGCTGGGACCGGCAGGTATTGGTGCGCCCCGATCCCCAGGCGATCTGGGAGACGGATAAGACCACGCGGCTGTGGCGCGGCGCCACGGGACGCTATTCCCGGTCTTCTACCGGCGGCGGTCATTGGGATAAAGGCAAGCTGCCGGAAAGCTGGCAGGTACATTACAAAGATCTGACATTTCAGGTGAAGCCCATGAACTTCAAGCATACGGGATTGTTCCCTGAGCAGGCGGTAAATTGGGATTTCGCCATGGACAAGATACGGCATGCCGGAAGGTCTATCCGGGTGCTGAACCTGTTTGCCTATACCGGCGGGGCTACGGTAGCCTGTGCGAGGGCCGGGGCTTCTGTGTGCCATGTGGACGCGGCCAAGGGTATGGTGGCCTGGGGTAAGGAGAACGCCCGTCTATCCGGCCTGGGCGAAGCGCCCATCCGCTGGATTGTGGACGACTGCGCCAAGTTCGTGGAGCGTGAGATACGTCGGGGTAAGACCTATGACGCCATTATCATGGATCCGCCCTCCTACGGGCGCGGGCCCGGCGGCGAGGTGTGGAAGTTAGAAGACAATCTGTATCCCTTTGTGGAGCTGTGCAGCCGGGTGCTGTCGGACAAGCCGCTGTTCGTGGTATTGAACAGCTATACCACGGGGTTGGCGCCGTCGGTGCTGGGGTACATATTGCAGATGCTGGTAGGGCGGAAATTCGGCGGCACGGTCACATGGGACGAGCTGGGCCTGCCCTGCACGGAAAGCGGCATGGCGCTGCCCTGCGGCGCCACGGGAAGATGGTTTTCCGAGTAAACAAGAACGGAAGTAATTGCGTATGGCAGTGATGATAGAGACAAGGGACCTGACCTATACGTACCCTGCGCCGGAGGGGGAGACAAATCCTCCAGCCCTGCGGGATGTATCGGTACAGATCGAAAAGGGCAGCTTTACGGTAGTGCTGGGCCACAACGGCTCCGGCAAGTCCACCTTTGCCAAGCACCTGAACGCGGTGCTGCTGCCGTGCGGCGGTGCCGTGTATGTGGACGGAATGGACACGCGGGACGAGAAGCTGCTGCTGGAGATACGGCGGCGGACGGGTATGGTGTTCCAGAACCCGGACAACCAGATCGTGGCCAACGTGGTGGAGGAGGATGTAGCCTTCGGCCCGGAGAACCTGGGTGTGCCTACGGCGGAGATACGCCGGCGGGTGGACGACGCGCTGGCGGCGGTGGGCATGGAGAAATTCGCCAGCCACGCACCGCACCTGCTCTCCGGCGGGCAGAAGCAGCGCATCGCCATTGCGGGTATTCTGGCCATGGAGCCGGAGTGCATCGTGCTGGACGAGGCCACGGCTATGCTGGACCCGGCGGGACGGCGTGAGGTCATCGACACCGTGCTGCGGCTGAACCGGGAACAGGGTATTACCGTGGTGCTTATCACCCATCACATGGTCGAGGCGGAGCGTGCAGACCGAGTGATCGTGATGAACGACGGCGAGGTAGCGATGGACGGTATGCCGCGGCAGGTGTTCTCACAGGTGGAGCGCCTGCATGAGCTGGGCCTGGCGGCGCCGGATACGGTGGAATTGCTGTATCGGCTGCGGCGGGACGGAGTAGATGTGCCGCTGGAAAGCCTGACGGTAGACGAGTGCGCCGATACCATTTGCCGCGCTTTCGGCGAGGCGGAAGGGAAGTAACATTGGAACCGATTTTGCAGATAGAGGACCTGACCCACACCTATTCAGCGGGGACGCCGTTCCAGCGCAGCGCCGTAGAGGGGCTGAGTATAACTGTGGGCGCAGGAGAGTTCTTGGGCGTGATCGGACACACCGGGTCCGGTAAATCCACGCTGATACAGCATCTGAACGGGCTTTTGCAGCCCACGTCCGGGCGTATTCTCCTGGAGGGGAAGGATATCTGGGCGGATCCGAAGAAAATACGGGACGTACGCTTCAAGGTGGGGTTGGTGTTCCAGTACCCGGAATACCAGCTGTTCGAGGAGACGGTGTATAAGGACATCGCCTTTGGACCGAAGAACATGGGACTGGACGCGGAGGAGATCGACCGGCGGGTGCGGGACGCGGCGGCCTTTGTGGGACTGCACGAGACGCTGCTGGACAAGTCGCCCTTTGAGCTCTCCGGTGGACAGAAGCGCCGTGTGGCTATCGCGGGCGTCATCGCCATGGAACCGAAGGTGTTGGTGTTGGACGAGCCTACGGCGGGGCTGGATCCCCAGGGGCGGGACGCTATACTGGCACAGATACAGGCCTATCACCGCGCCAAGGGCGCGGCGGTGGTGCTGGTGAGCCACAGCATGGAGGAGATCGCCAGAAATGTGGACCGCATCGTGGTGCTGTCCGACGGAAAGGTATATATGGAGGGCGCGCCGAAGCAGGTGTTTGCCCGGGCGCATGAACTGGAGCAGGTGGGGCTGGATGTGCCTCAGGTGACGAAGGTGGCCGCCGCGCTGAAGGCGCGGGGGTTGGATATTGACACGGCGGTGTACACCGTGGAGGCGCTGGAGCAGAAGCTGCTGACGCTGAGGGGGGGTGCGTCTCCGTGCTGAAGGATATCACACTGGGACAGTTCTTCCCGGCGGATACGCCGGTACACCGACTGGACCCCAGGACAAAGCTGCTGTGCGTCATCCTCTACATCGTGGCGCTGTTCAGTGCCAAAAGCGTACTGACCTATGGTATCATGATCGTGGTGCTGGCGGTGTCGGTGCTGGTGTCGAGAGTACCATTCAAGTCGCTGACCAAGGGCTTGAAGCCCGTCTATTTTGTGGTGGCCTTCACGGCCGTTATGAATATGTTTTTCACCGCTGGTACGCCGGTGGCGGATGTTTGGCTGCTGCGGAGCATCACCTGGGAGGGTGTTGTAGCCGCCGTGCAGATGGTGCTGCGGATCGTGATGCTCATCATGGGCACATTTTTGATGACGTACACCACCAGTCCCATCGCCCTGACGGACGGCATGGAGAGTCTGTTGGGGCCGCTGAAAAAGCTGCGCCTGCCGATCCACGAGCTGGCCATGATGATGTCCATCGCGCTGCGGTTCATTCCCACGCTGATCGAGGAGACAGACAAGATCATGTCGGCACAGAAGGCCCGCGGCGCGGACTTTGAGACAGGCAATATCTTCCGGCGTGCCAAAGCGTTGGTTCCCATTTTGGTGCCGCTGTTCATCAGTGCGTTCCGCCGTGCCGATGAACTGGCTACGGCTATGGAATGCCGCTGCTACCACGGTGGTGAGGGGCGTACAGCCCTGCGGGTGCTGCGGTATAAGGCGGCGGACTGGCTTGTGCTGGTGGCGTTCCTGGCGCTGACGGCAGGCATTATCGTTTTGAAAAAGCTTGGCTTTTGAGTGAGAGGAGGCGGGGCCTATGCGGAATATCGCGCTGGTATTGATGTACAACGGCACCGCCTATCACGGCTGGCAGGTGCAGAAGACGGAGACCTCTGTGGCGCAGACGCTGGAAAAGGGCTTGTCTATGGTGTGCGGCCATCCGGTGAAGGTCATCGGCTGCGGCCGCACAGATGCCGGCGTCCACGCGGAGCACTATGTGGCCAATTTCCGTACAGAGTCGCGGATACCGGTGGATCGCCTGCCCTTTGCGGTGAATACCCATATCCCGGAGGATATTGTGGTAAAGGCGGCCTATGAGGTAGCCGATGACTTCAACGCCATCGGGTCGTGCATCCAAAAGGAGTATACCTACCGTATCTACAACTCCCGGATCAAAAACCCCTTTTACGTTCACCGGGCGTATTTCTATCCCAAGAAATTGGATGAGGACTTGATGGACCGGGCGGCCCGGATGTTCGAGGGGACCCACGATTTCGCCGCTGTGCGGAGTGTGGGGACCAACGTGCGGAGCACCGTGCGGACTATCCACTACTGCCGTGTGACGCGGAATGGGGAACTGCTGGAGCTGAAGGTATGCGCGGACGGTTTCTTGTATAATATGGTACGTGCCATTACCGGCACGGTGCTGTACGCGGCGGAGGGAAAGCTGATGCCGGAGGACATCCCGGAGATACTGAATTCGGGCAACCGGACGCTGGCGGGGCCCACGGCGCCGCCGGGAGGGCTGTATCTCACGCGAGTATGGTATGAGGATGAACGGTTGAATGGATAACAACACCAACAACTGGAAAGAGTTTACCCTGGGCGACGTCCAGGAGGAGCAGCCCCGGCGTGTGGCCAAGCGCAGCCGGAAGCCGCTGCTGGTACTGCTGATTGTGGCGGTATTGGCGGTAGCGGCGGTGACGGCAGCGGTGCTGCTGGACCGCAGCGGTTTTGATGGTCTGCGCCGCAAGGTCATTTACGCCAAGGCGGTGAAGGATGAGACCGGCTGCGCCCAGCTGTATCGTTACAGCAGCGACCAGTCGGGTCATTTTGCCTCGCTGGAGGGCAGCCTTGTGTCTGTGTCCATGCACCAGCTGACGGTGCTGGATGAGCAGAACAAGACACTGTATGACGAGGCGGTGAAGTTCCAGTCACCGGCGTTGTCCGTCGGCGGCGGACGTGCCGCAGCCTATGACGTGGGCGGAACGGTGGTATACGTCCTGTCGGATAAGGGCCTGGTGTACACACTGGACTGCGCCGGCGAGGTGCTCAGTGCATCGTTGAATACCAAGGGCTGGCTGACTGTGGTGTGCAGTGAAAGCGGCTGCAAGGCCGCGGTACGGGTCTATGACGGCAACGGAGAAGCGGTGTTCGCCTTCAAGTCGTCGGACCGTTTTGTGATGACGGCGGCGCTGTCCGCCGACAGCCGTACCTTGGCGGCGGTGACCATGGGGCAGGAAAACGGCACGTTTGCCAGCTATGTGATCTTCTACCGGGTGAACAGTGATCAGGAGGCCGGACGCTGCACCCTGCGGGGCAGCGTGGTCTATGATCTGATGGCCGCAGGCAGCGGGTTCTGCGCCGTGACGGAGGAGCAGTTGTGCTTCATTGACGGCAGCGGCGTGATGACTGCCGCCTATGATTACGGCGGAGACTATCTGCGGCGGGTCAGCATCAGCGGCGACGGCTATGCCGCTCTGCTGCTGGGCCGGTACCGTACCGGCACGCAGCACCGTGTGGTGACGGTGAACAGCGAGGGTCAGGAGTTGGCATCGCTGGAGCTGGACGCGGAGGTCAGCAGCCTGTCCGCTGCGGGACGATACGTGGCTGTGCTGTGCAGCGACCATCTGACGATCTATGATAAGCAGCTGCTACCGGTGGCCGACCTGGAGGAGGTCAGCCAGGCACGGGAGGTGCTGATGCGGAGTGACGGCTCGGCTGTGCTGGCGGGGAGCACCGCTGCAAGCCTGTATCTGCCGTAAGGTGTGACGGGGCGAGTGCCCTATGTGAGGTGATCACCAATGAGTGGAAATGTTGGAATATTTGTGGATCTGATTTTACTGGCGCTGCTGCTGATCGGCTTGGTGCTGGGCTGGCGGCAGGGCTTTGTACAGGCACTGACACGCATTATCGTGGTGGTGGCGGCACTGCTGCTGGCCAGCTGGATCGCCGGAAAGCTGGCGGAGCCGGCGGCCAGATGGATGGAGCCGATCCTTTCGGAGAAGCTGGAGCAGCGGCTGACGGCCCAGGGCAACACCGATGACGCTGGCGAGATGCTGGCGGCCTTCGGTTTTGAGGGCGATACACTGTCAGAGCTGGTGGACAACGCTGTGGAGAAGGCCCAGCAGGCGGGCGAGACGCTGCTGAGCGCTGTGGTGTCCACCGCGCTGAAGTCCGCGGCCTACGCGGTGGTGTACGTGGTATCGTTTTTGCTGCTGCTGCTTTTGCTGCGGCTGGTACTGACACCGCTGCATCTGTTCACAAAACTGCCGGTGGTCCACGGCATCAACGCCCTGCTGGGCGGTGTGCTGGGGCTGGTAAAGACGGCACTGCTGCTGTTTTTGGCAGTGTGGGTGCTGCAGAAGCTGCAGCTGCTGGTGACGCCGGAGCTGGTGAGCAAAACGGTCCTGCTCAAATTTTTCGCCCAGAACAGCCCCATCGATTTGATCGCAAAGCTGTGAAAGCGGCTATAATGGATATGCTTTTTTGATAAGAGATAACGGAGGAAAACCATGCAACCGACTCTTTGTTCCAAATGTAAGAAGAATGTGGCCGTTGTGTTCATCTCCCGGATGAATGAGAAGAACGAGATGGTCAACGAGGGCCTGTGCCTCAAGTGCGCCGCCCAGCTGGGTCTGCCCCAGGTGGAGGACATGATGAAGCGTATGGGTATTACGCCGGAGGACCTGGAGAACATCAACAGTGAGATGATGCAGGCCTTCGGCGGCGCGGAGGAGCTGGATGTTCCAGTGGACGAGAGCGACGAGGACGATGAGGAAAGCGGCAAGACCGCTACGTTCCCGTTCCTGAACCGGCTGTTCAGCAACGGGAGCAATCCGCCGGCCGAGCAGCAGCCGCCCCAGAACGGCGGCGCCGGACAGCAAGGGACCGGCCGCAAGACGGAGAAGAAGCGCAAATTCCTGGATAACTACTGCATCAATCTGAGCCAGCGTGCCCGGGAGGGCAAGCTGGACGCCGTTATTGGCCGGGAGCAGGAGATCGAGCGCGTGGTGCAGATTTTGAACCGCCGCCAGAAGAACAATCCCTGCCTGATCGGCGAGCCGGGCGTGGGCAAGACCGCTATCGCCGAGGGACTGGCCCAGCGGATCGTCAAGGGCGAGGTGCCGTTCAAGCTGCGGCAGAAGGAGGTCTATCTGCTGGATCTGACGGCGCTGGTGGCAGGCACGCAGTTCCGCGGTCAGTTCGAGAGCCGGATGAAGGGCCTGATCGAAGAGATACGCAAGGCCGGCAACGTGATCCTGGTCATCGACGAGGTCCACAACATCGTGGGTGCCGGCGATGCCGAGGGCAGTATGAACGCCGCCAATATCCTTAAGCCTGCCCTTAGCCGGGGCGAGATACAGGTTATCGGTGCCACCACGTTCAACGAGTACCGTAAGCACATCGAAAAGGACACGGCGCTGGAGCGCCGCTTCCAGCCCGTTACCGTCAGCGAACCCAATGTAGAGGATACGCTGAAGATACTGCAGGGCATTGCCCACTACTATGAGCAGTTCCACGGTGTGTCCATCCCGCAGGGGGTGCTGCGCCAGGCGGTGCTGTTGTCCGAGCGCTATATCACGGACCGCTATCTGCCGGATAAGGCCATCGACCTGATCGATGAGGCCTGCTCCGACCGGAACCTCCACGATCCGGAGATCAACCGCCGTATGGAGCTGGAACAGGAGCTGTCCAATTTGACCTTTGAGCGCGAGAACCTGATGTCCGCCCAGCCGGCGGATGGTCAGCAGTTCACGGAGCAGGAACTGGACCAGCGGTACGAGCGCATCGCGGAGCTTCGCAGTCAGGAACTGCGGGTGACGGATGAGCTGAATGCCATCAGGGCCAAGGGGATGCCGGAGCTGACCATGGAGAACATTGCCCGGGTCATCGAAATGTGGACAAAGATCCCCGCCAGCAAGATCAAGGAAGAAGAGTTCAAGCGTTTGGCGGAGCTTGACCAGCGGCTGCGCGCCCATGTGGTGGGTCAGGACGAGGCGATCGCCGCCGTGTCCGCCGCGATCCGCCGCAACCGCGTGGGCATTTCCCCCAAGCACAAGCCGGTGAGCTTCATCTTCGTGGGTCCTACCGGTGTGGGCAAGACGGAACTGGTGAAGCAGCTGGCTGACGATCTGTTCAATGCGCCGGAGAGCCTGATCCGCCTGGATATGTCCGAGTTTATGGAGAAGCACTCTGTCTCCCGTATTGTGGGCAGTCCTCCGGGCTATGTAGGCTACGACGAGGCGGGGCAGTTGACGGAGAAGATACGCCGCAAGCCCTACTCCGTTGTGCTGTTCGATGAGATCGAAAAAGCACACCCGGATGTGCTGAATGTGTTGCTGCAGATTTTGGACGACGGACAGATCACAGACGCCCACGGACGGAAGGTGAATTTTGAGAACACCGTCATCGTGATGACCTCAAATGCAGGGTCCGACACTAAATCCGCCGGTGCAGTGGGCTTCGGCGGCAGCGCTGACGACCAGGGCAGGGAGCGAATCATGAAGGCACTGCAGGACTTCCTGCGGCCGGAATTCCTGAACCGCGTGGACGAGATCGTGTGCTTCAACCACCTGACAAAAGAGAACTTTGCCGGGATCGCCCGTATCATGCTGGATGAGTTGAAAGCCTCGCTGGGCGACAAGGGCTATACCCTCCGCTATGACGAGGCACTGGTGGACTATTTGGTAGAGAAATCCTACTCTTTGACCTACGGCGCCCGAAACCTGCGGCGCCTGATCCAAAAGGAGCTGGAGGACCCCATGGCCGCCCGTATCATCGATGCATTCGAGCATCCCATTACGCAGATCAGCGCCACCGTACGTGACGGTGCGGTGCAGCTGTACACATTGTGAGGTGAGTCTATGCTGTTTCGCAAGGATATGGACCCCCGGTGTGCATACTGCGCCAAAGGAAGCCGCATCGGCGAGGACAAGGTAGCCTGCGTCAAGCGGGGTGTCGTGATGCCGGAGGACCACTGTGGCGCGTTTAAGTACGACCCATTGAAGCGGGTACCGCCCCGGCCGATGAAGCTGGATACAGACAAGCTGCGGGAAGAGGATTTTCAACTGTAAGCACAATAGGCAGCCGCCTCTAGGCGGCTGCCCGTGCAGTGAAAGGAGAATGGCATGACTGTTAAAAAAGTATGGGCGGTGTACTTTAGCGGGACCGGCACCACGAAGAAAACAGTCGATCGCATCGCCCACCGTCTGGCAGAAGCGTTGGGCACAGACTGCGAAGTGTATGACTACACGCTGCCTGCCGCACGCCGACAGGAGCTGACCATTCCGTCCGGTGATGTGGCCGTAGTGGGTTGTCCCACCTACGCTGGGCGCGTTCCAAATCTGCTGATGCCGTACCTGCGGGATATGGTGCACGGCGAGGGTGCTTTGGCGGTGCCTGTGGTGCTGTTCGGCAACCGCAATTACGATGACGCACTGATGGAGCTGTCGCAGCTGCTGACGGCTGACGGCTTTTCCTGCGTGGCCGGAGGGGCCTTCGTGGGGGAACACAGCTTTTCCCGTACCTTAGGCGCGGGTCGGCCCAGTGGGGCGGATGTGGGGGAGATGGATGCCTTTGCCGAGCATGTGGCCGCCAAGCTGGTAGCGGGAGATACTGCGCCCGTCACCGTGGGCGGCTGCGACCCCATACGGCCCTACTACACCCCCCGTGACCGTCATGGAGAACCCATCAATATCCTGAAGGTCAAGCCCAAGACGGATATGACAAAATGCGGCGGCTGCGGTCTATGTGCTGCCCGGTGTCCCATGGGAAGTATCGACCCGGCGGACGTGTCCCGGGTCAACGGAGTGTGCATCAAGTGCGGTGCCTGTGTCAAGGGCTGTCCCAGCGGTGCTAAGTATTTCGATGACCCCGGGTATCTATACCACAAGAGCGAACTGGAGGAGCTCTACGCCCGTCCGGCAAAGAACGAGGTGTTTCTGTAAGTATCAAAGAGGCAGGAGATGGGAATAATACATAAGCTGTGCTGATGACGTGAAGCCTTCCATTCCAAGTGGACAAAATGTGGAATTGACCGTTGACAAACGGCACAGTGTATGGTAGTCTAACAAAACTGTCCGGGAGGGCAGAGCGCGTGTAAAGCGAGTCAATGAAAAATGTCTAAAAAAGGTAAAATAGTAGTTGACAAGATGGCAGACATGTGCTAAGATAATGACTGTTCCGCGGTTATGGGACGTGTACCTTGTAAATTAAACAACGAACGAAACGAAAAGCACCAGACGGGAGCACATTGAAAGATGTGCAACTGAGAAACTTGGCGGAGCCGGGTTAAGTCAATTACCGGCAAAGCTAAGTATAAAAAGTTTTTGAAGCTATGACAAATAGCTCTGTAAAGATTTAAGCGGCATGGCCGTTTAGATACGATTTATAGAGAGTTTGATCCTGGCTCAGGACGAACGCTGGCGGCGTGCTTAACACATGCAAGTCGAACGAGAATCTGTGGAAAGAGGATTCGTCCAATTGAAGCAGAGGACAGTGGCGGACGGGTGAGTAACG
>ERZ791919.2517-NODE-2517-length-12925-cov-2.128749_pt1 | contig 12925 bp, 12 predicted proteins | sample MGYA00510137_ERZ791919 | MGnify/ENA primary metagenome ERZ791919 (study PRJEB30046, sample SAMN00792059) | human gut metagenome | study: EMG produced TPA metagenomics assembly of the A metagenome-wide association study of gut microbiota in type 2...
CGCTAAACTCGGGGACACGGTAAGCGAACATGCAGTCACAAACTAACCTTATACCGTGTCCTGCACATATTATACCACAGCTTCGGGGCACTTTGCAATATCCGCCGCAATTATCCGTCGGAGCTTCGCCCGGCGAAAGCCGCACGCCGTTTGAAGAACGAAAAAGCACCGATCTCCGGTGCTTTTTCGCTGCGGCTTTATATTATGCGCTTACCAACGCTTCATGAATCCGCGTATCGACTGCTCGGCGATCTCCGTCTGTACTTCATCGGGCGGAGCGTACGTCATCAGCTCATCGCCGACATAGAGCAAATCGACGAGGAAGGGATATGCGTATCCCGACGTGCCGAGGAGGTCGGCGTAGTGATCAAGATTTTCGTAAAGACCGTCGAGGTCTATCGAAATCGATTCGACGCGCGTCGGGCAGCCCTCGCCGTATCGGGGGAAGATGAACTTTTCGAGCAGCCCTTCAAGCTCCTCGCGCGTGATGCCCGCGTCGCGCACGATCCCTGCGACGGTGAACTGCTGAAGCGATGCCTGATGGTGCGCCTCGGTCCACCAATAGTCGTATCCGCCCTCGGCGTCCGCGTATCTGTTTTTGAGGAAGGCTTCGTTTTCCTTAACATATGTCCGCGCTTTTTCGAGTGCGGCGTTCCATTCATCGGCACCCACCCGATCGATGAGCGCTTCCGCTTCGTTCATCGGGCTCCATTTCTTGTAGACGGTCGAATTTATCCTGTCGTACAGTGCGGCGCGTTCCTCGCTGTCGGAATTTTTCAGATAGTCAAGGAGCATATCGCGGAACTCCCGCAGGAGCGGCATGATGTTCCAATCCGTGCATCTGCGGAAGCGCTCGACGGCATCCGGCTCCTCGCCGAGGCAGATCGGGCTGCTGTAGATCCATACATTATAATATATGTCGCGGTATTTACGTGTCGGCATTCCGGTTTTTTCGATGAATGCGCGGACGGCGGCTTCGGTCAGCGCCGTGTAGTACTCCTCGTCGGAAAGGGCGCTCCGGTCGGGAAGCTCAGACGGTCGGCAGATGAGCGGAAGTACGGCCTGCAGCTCGTATTCGGTGAGGCTGCCCCAATCGAGCAGTCCGACAACGTCGCGCGGAATGCGCAGATATGCTTTATTCCTCACGGTGTCGTCATACGGCACGGGCGGTCCCGACGGCTCCGTTCCGTTCGGCTCGCCGGGCATATCCCGCGGGAACATTGCGGGGTCGGTCGGGTAATCCGTCGAATACCCCGTTTGGACGGCGTTTTTCGCCTGCGCTTCCGGCGAGGCAGGATTCTGCTTTGCACCGCATGATGCAAGGGTCGGGAGCAGACAGGCGGCGCTGAGCAGTGCGGCGAATATTCGCCGTGTGTTTTTCGTTGAAAGTGTGTTCATTTTGACCTCCGCAGTTTCGGTTGAGATATCATTTTTCGGATTGTCGAAGCAGCTTCGATCTTCGGCTGCACGGGGATTTAAAACGTCAAATCGGATTGCGCGGCACATCGTAATGTGCGTCGCGGCGTGGTGAATGCGGTGCGCGGTCCTTGCGGTTCATGCGTTGCCGGAGGAGGGGGATGCGGCGCGGATCGCGTTTTCATCCGCGTCGGCGCTGCGTATGCGTCCCGCACCGCCGTATGCGCTTGCCGGGACTGCGTGATTTTCGGATTTGTTCCGCTCCGACGGTTCGTTGTCGGGCGTTTCGGCACCGGCGCCGACGGTGGTCACCGCGGCTTCGGTTCTGCGATTTGCCGGCACTGCGGCATTGCGGCACGAAACGAGCGCTGCCGAAATGCAGATCGCGGTGAAGATGATCTCCAATGCGAGGAGTATGCGTTTCTTTATTTTCCTGTTCATTTCATGTGTGCGGCTCCTTTTCCGAAGCCTTTCCTTTCCGGGCGGGGCTGCCGCCGCCGATTTTGAATTATGTATTGCGGGAGGCGGGATCGATAGGGTTAGCAAGTGCGAAACCTCAACTTTGCCGGCGGGCAGTGCCCGCCGAAGCTGCGGCGGGGATTTTCGCCCGCGGTGTATGAGGTGTTTTCCCTTTCACCTATAAAGACGGCATTTTTTCGGTTTGGTTGCACGAAAACGAAAAAATTTTTGAAAAAATTTTATCCGTCGGGCGAGAGGGCACGGAAATCGGGACAGTCGTTCACGTTATATTTACATATGATGTGCTTTTTTGCTTTAGGGAAAGTAAAAGAAAATGTTGACACGGCGAGAATAATGTGCTAAACTAAGGCAGAAGTAAGGTTTTATATGTAGAAACCGACTGCCGACGCGCGAAAAAATGCGCTTTGATTCGAAAGGAGGCGCTTTATGAGAAGGGTTTTCGGCATTTTGCGGATGTGCTGTGCCGATTGCGGAATCGTACTGCTTTGGCGCACCGGGGGCGCATTTTGATGCGATGCAGAATGCGCGTGCGGACAATTTAAATACATGCCGACTGCGGTCGGCGAAAATAAATTTTCGGAGGTCTTTATGAAATCAAAAATATTTACCGTTGCGGGACTTATAATGACGGCGATTTTCATGATGTACTTTATCCTGGCGGTAAACTTTACGAATGCGCTTTTCCCCGATAAGAATTCGTCTTACATAGCGCTCGGCGTGTATGTCGCGGCTGCGGCGCTTTCCTTCGTGATCGCGGGAGTGCTCAGGATCGCGGAGGCGGCGAGAGACGGCGAAAGACTGAGCCGCTCCGACACTTTTGCGGCGGCGGGACTTGCGCTGGCGGCGGTCTTTGTGCCGTTTTCTCTGCGCGCGCCCACGGTATTTGCGAGATATTCGACCGTCGCGGTTTCGGTGTACGGCGCACTGACGGCGATCGTTTTCGTGATCGCCGTGATACTGAAGGCATCGGAGCAGAAGCGCTTCGGCGGCGCGGCGAAGCGGAGCGATTGGAACGCGATGATTCCGGCATTGCTCGGCGCGGTTATGGAGATAGCCGCTCTCATTCTGTTCGTTATGAGCCTGCCGGGAAGTCCGACCGAATCGATCGTTTCGATACGGATCACGGATGTGCAGTTCAAGCTGTATCTCACCGTTATGAGCGCGGCTTTTTTGGCGGCGGCTGTAATAAAATTGGTGAACACGGCGAAAAAACGGAAGTATAATGCTTAATTCAAAGGAGGATCGATCGATCCTCCTTTTTTGTCGGATTCCGCGCTTTTGCCGCGTCCGTCGGCACGGTAATCGCGTTATTTATTCCGAAAAGGGCTTTCGCACGCACGAAAGCCCTTTTCTTTTACATATATTTCAGATTGGTCCGCACCTTCTCCTTCTCGCTTTCGGAGAGAGAAGCGAAAAACTTTTTCGAAAAGCCGCGATCGGTCATTCGCTCTTCAAGCGGCACGGTCCACGCGCGCCGCTGTGCCGACGTGAGTCCGTAATATCCCGTGAGGTCCTCGCCCTTTATCCGGTCGAAGGCTTTGAGATACCGCCCGACGGCGCTGTCGCCGAAAATCATATAGGTATAGTACAGGCAGTAATGAACGTAGGAAGCCGCGCCGAGCCCGGCGGCATTTTCCGTGAGAGGGCGCAGCGGCAGATGCCCGGCGCGGATATAGTAAAGCACGTCGCAGAAGTGGCTGAGCGGGGTCGGGCGCTGCGAAAGAAGGTAAAGCGAATTTGCGTCCTTGTAGTGATGCAGGCACATCGAGATAAATTCGCCGACGGGGGAGAGCTTTCTCGTCTCCGCGCCGCAGACCGTGCATTTCACGGTATCCGAAAGAAAGGCGTTCATATCGCATGTGCGCTCGCTCTCTCCCCAGAAGATGTCCGTGTTCACGTCGATCTGAACGAACGGGCAGAAGGGGTTGCGCGTCTTTTTCGTGAACGGCGGAAGCTGGTGCGTCATTGCGGACTGAAAGATTATCTCGCGCCGTGTGAATTCACGCAGCGCTCCGTCCTCGACCTTGCCCTGAACAAATCCGCATCCGAGAAGGATCTCTTTTACGCGCGGCGCGTCGTCCTTTCCGATGAGGATATCTATATCGCCGGAGCGGCGCGTGAAGGGATCGCCGTATGCGGCTTGCGAAAGGACTGCTCCCTTTATCACGGCGAACGGGATCTTGCTTTCTTCAAATCGGCGAAAGACCTCGCGGCATGAGGCAAAGCGCTCACCGACGGCGATGCGGTTGACGATATCGTCCGTTCGGATGCGTTTCTCAAGCTCCTCCGGGACGTCGATATTCGACAGCAGGCGGCGGCAGTTGTTCCGGTAGAGAAATTCCGCTATGTCCGCGGCAGGCTCGATCCCCGCGTCGGCATCGCGGATCGCGCGGAATATACGCCCGGGATCGGCGAAATCCCGCCGCACATCACTGCGCCCGGGGCGCGGCGCGGGATCAGTCATGCACCGTCACCCCGTTTTCCGTGTAGAAATTTTCGAATTGTGCGCTCTTGTCGGTGCGGCGGTATGTTCCGCCCGCGTTCGGTGAGACGCGCTTTACCTCGTCGAGAAGCAGATTCTCAAATCCGCGCCCGAAAACGCGGCACGAGATGAAAAACCCCTCGATCACGGGAGAATCCGCAAGGCGGACGACCGCCGCACCGACGATGCCCATATCGCCGTACTTATCGGATGCGCGCAGCGAGAGGACGCGGTATTCGTCGGAAGCGATGAAGCGGCGTACATCGTCCTCCGTATAGCGCGCGCCGGAGAGATTGAACTGATTCGTTCTCTGCGAGAGCTCCGCGACGCGCGGCGCGTCCTCCTCGGAGCAGAGCGAAGTTTCGACGCGGCTTTCGAGGGAGTTGTTATATTCCTCGACGCTTTTGCAGCGGAGTTTTTCCTTTTCGCGTTCCTTCTGATCGCGGTACTGCTTTGTGCGGTCGACGTCGGAGTCTGCGCCTTCAAAGCATGAGTCGATCTTTGCGCAGAGCTCCGGATCGTCCTCATCGGCGCGGATCACCGCGATCTCGGGGATGAGCGCGGATACGAGTCCGATCTCATAGTCGCTGTCATCGACAAATACAAAGCTGTCGGGCGAGAGGTTGAGTTCGGCGGCGATCTCGCGCAGGGCGCTCGGCTTATCGTTTCCGCTCACCTTTGAGATCAGGATGTGCTCTCTCTTCAGTGTCATGCCGGGCTGACGGAACGCGGCGGAGATGTTCCCCGGCTGATTCCGGCTGCAAATGCAGAGCAGCACGCCTGCGTTGTACAGTCTGAGCAGCTCGTTCTGCACCGCGTCCGCCGCCGCGTCGATTACGGTCGGCTCCTCCCCGGAGATGCCGCGCCACAGCACGTTGTCGCAGTCGCAGACGAGCACCTTTTTGAGCGTGTTCTTCGAGAAGTACTTTTCAAGCGTTCCGAACAGCGCGTTGACGGTGGAAAATTTCCCGAAATCGAGGTCGCTGTCGAGCACCTCTATGCCGAATTCATCCTCGAGCGCGACGACGAACTGAATGAAGGCGATCGAGGTCAGCCCGAAATCCTTGAGCGGCGTGTCTCCGTGGAGCGCGGCGAGAAGATCGGCGGTGTGTCCGGTGACCTCGCTGAGCAGTCCGAATATCTTTTTCTTGTTTTCTTTTGTCATAATTCCTCCCGAATCAGCTTGCCGAAGCTGAGCGTTACGATCTCCATTTTGCGGAATTCGCATCCGCCGTCGTCGGCGAGCGGGTCTCCCGTGAGCTGATCCGCGTTCGCCATGCAGCCCTTGCCGCACTTCTCGCGCAGGATGCAGCGCCCGCAGGAATAATCGCTTTCGGCGCGGGCTTTGGCGATGCCGCGCACCCGGCGCATTCCCTCCGCGAATTCCGTCTCGTCGAAGGAAAGCGCGTTTGCCACGGTGAATTTACCGTCGTACAGCCCCTGACAGGGCTGAATCGAGCCGTCGGTCTTTACGCAGAGCGACAGCTCGGAATCGTCGAGCGACAGCGGACATCCGAGCGAGCACAGCGGAAGCTGCGCGTTTGCGCCGCTCTCTTCGTTGAGGCGCTGCACCGTTTTCATCACCTTCAGCTTTTCAAGCGGGGTGAGCGTCTTTTCGTCCCATTCGCATTCGCCGTTCCCGGAGCGGAAGATAAACGCGAATTCCGGTGTGAAGCCGAGCGAGAGAGCAAGACGGTAGAATTTTTCGACATCCGCGAGGTTGCCCCTCGACACGACCATCTTCAGCCGCTTTTCGGCGGGCGAATCTGATACCGAACGTGCGAATTCGACTGCCTTTTCAAAATTCCCGCGTCCGCGCGTGAGCGCGTTCGTCTCCTCGCTTGAGCCGTCGAGGCTTATCTGCAGCGTCATGTTCTTCTGCGACTTTATCGCCGGTGCGAGTACCGATCTTGCGGCGGCGGTGGTTCCGTTCGTAGTGACCCCGAACGAAAGCTGCGGATAGCGTGACGGAAGAGCTGCGATCTTCTCGAACTCCGAGTGGAGCGTCGGCTCGCCCCCGGAGATCAGTATCCGCTTTGCACCGTATGCCGTGAACGTCGTGATCATTCGCTCAAGCTCGGTCACGCCGATCTCCCTCGTCACGGTGTTCAGCCCGGAGCGGTTGTAGCAGGTGGTGCAGTTGAGGTTGCATCTGTTTGTAATTTCGATATAAGCCTTTGATATCCTCACTTTGTGAGCACGACTCCTTTCGAGGTCATATCCTTGAGGAAGCTTTCCACATCCGGTCGGATGTCCTCGGGATTTGCCGAATAGCTTTTGCACATGCGCGCGACAAGCTCTCTGATATTGCACGGCTCGTCGAGTGCGTCGAGAATTCCGGTGCCCGTATCATTGACGAGATGGGTGCAGCCGCTGTCGGGATCGAACACCGCCGTTGCGTATTCGTCGGTGCGGATGAAATCCATTTTTTCGTTTTTTCTGTAGACTTTCATTATATTACTCCTTTTGCATCGGGGAAGGTCTCCCGTATTTTTCTTTCATATTGTATATATATATCGCTTTTCTTCGCTTTCTCCGCGCTGTAGGAGCAGCGGCGGAATTCCCGGTTCACGAGAAGCGCGATGCCGATCAGCTCCGGCGGGAAGGCGGCGGGCGTTCTGCCGTTGACCTCGGTCACGCGGCCGATCAGGTCCTCCGTTCTCACGTCCTCGAGCCGCAGTGCGTTGTCCCCCTTGAGGAATGCACGCCCGTCCTCGATCTTTACGAGGCGGTGGACGGTCAGCGCGCCTTTGTACAGGAACACGAAGATTTCACCGACCTTCGGGGCGTGCGCTCTTTCGACCGTGATCCAATCCCCCGGCTTGAACATCGGGAGCATGCTTGTCCCGCGCACCGTTATCACGGTGCTTACGCGGTATTTCAGGTTTGAGCGCAGCAGGGATGCCATTGTGCGTCCGTCGAGATTATGCATTTTCGAGCACCTCCGCGGCGTAATTCATATCCTTATATACAAGATTGCGGCACGGGACGGAGCCGATCTTTGTCATCAGCCTGAGAAATTCGCCGTCAACGGGATACGGTATCATCGGCGACAGCATCAGCTGATGCATTTTCGTTGTACCCGTCATATCTATTACGGCGTTCATATTGAGGGTACGCAGGATGAAGTATATCCCGCCGAGCTCGAGTGGTTTTTCGACCGGGTTGTCCGGCTCGTAGATATAGCGGAACAATTCGCCCTCGAGCATTCTTTTGAGAGGGGGCAGACAGACGCCCGCCGCTTCAAGCGCGGTGATACCGCCGGGACGCAGGCGGAGCGGTGCGGTGTACGGATAGACGCGGAGCGTTTCGCGGTCTATCAGAACGCAGTCCTCCGTTATGTATCCGAAGCCGTGCGCGGTGAGATATGCGCAAAGCGTTGTTTTGCCTGCGCCGCTTCTTGCGAGAAAGACGTAAGCTTTACCGCCGCACTCGACGGCGGAGGCGTGGAACGCGATGACCTTATCGTCGAATTCCACGGTTTTCAGCATATAGCTGTCGAACGCGCGGAGCGGAATGCGAGTGCGGTAAAGCTTTTCGCCGCACTGCATATTGAACGCCCGTCTGTACTTGCTTATGACGACGCTGCGGTACTGCCTGCCGTCTTCGCTTTCGTCTGTCAGGTATCTGCCGTATCTCATGCGGAGAAGCTTTTCAAGATCACTGTTGTCCGTTGTGATCGAATAGGCTGTCTGATACGGGGCGGACAGATACAAGGTTTTCGACAAAGACATTAGTAAATTCTCCTTTTTGTGGAAGTTGTGAGTATATTATACACCATTACCGAAAAAACATCAATAGAATATCTGCAATTAATTGAATATTTTTCCACAAACCTATTGCATTTTGAAAAAAGGTGTGATATAATGATAGCGTCGAAGGGAAAACCGGATGCTTTCTCGGGCAAACGGTCGGAAAAAAGAGATCGAACACATAAAATCTTTTATTTCCGCGATTCGATGTCACGGACCCGGGCGGTACGGCAATTCCGTTCGGGCGAGTGCGCCCCGCAGGGAGTTGCGATGCCGTGCGGGAAGGGCGGAACGATGCGGCTTTGCCGTTTCGGGACGCCGTTCGAAAGCGACAGCTTTCGGGCACAGCCCGGCACGGCGTGCGCGCCGTAAAGGGGGCTGCATCGGTCGGAGAGATCCGATCGAAAAAAGGTCCGGAGATGTTTGCCGGAGGCGAGTTCGGAGGTTGGGTATTTCCGCCCGGACAGCGCCGAAGGTGAGCAGGATTCGGAAAGACTCGGACTGCGGGGTGAGCCCGTCCGGAGCGTAAGGCTCGGCGGCAGCCGCTTTTGCGAGTCGGTCGGTGCGGTGTGAGGTAAAAGCCGCATCGGACAAGCCCCGCCCGGGGATTTTCGGGCAAAATTCGTGCGGATGATTTATTCAGTCTGCGCAGAAAGGAGAGCTGACTGTTTGGAGAAAAAAACCGGAGCTGAAACCGAATTGATCGGAGCAGCGGCGAGAAGAGGACAAAGAAAGAAAAGAGTCGATGCCGGCAGGAAGAGAAACAGTGCTGCCGCGGCGACTGCGGTGAACGCAAGACCGGACGGGATGCCGCCCGAGGTTGAGTTTATCAAAGAGCCGGGCTATATGTACGATCTGCTTTCGATGTTTGTTCTGTATTTTAATAAGGAATATTTCCTTTCAAATATGATAAACTACGACAAAGCGAGCGCGGATCAGGAGCATTACAAAAGCATCATCAAAGAAATAGAGCCTGTATCGAACGATCTCAGAATATTCTTTCTGATGAATGCTAACGAGAAATCGTTCATGATGCTGAATTACTTTGACGCATTTCATGAAGATTTTTTGACAACGTATTGTCTGAAAGAGGTTCAGGATGCACTTCGGGACTGCGACGGCGTGAAGTCAAAGATACTCGAATTTTACCTTCCGAAGCTTTCGAAAACGAAGCGTGAGGAATGTAAAAACGATCTTGCCGAGCTGAGCAGGCAGATGAAGATAGCGGACCTGAAGCCGGAGATCAAAAACGGACTGTATTCGTTCTTTATCGAGCCCGAGGCAACTCTTCAGAAGCTGGCATACGAGCTTATCTCGAAGGACTTCATTTTGAAGAAAAAACGTGAAAGCCATGTTTTGTTGGCAGAACAGGTGCAGAAGGATTTCAGTGCCGAAAAGGTTATCGAGAAAATATCGCAGTTTCAAAATGAAAATGTCGATGTTAACGTTGCAAAATCCTCAAAACTGTATATATCGTTATCTTTGGTTAGTAAAAACGCAATCAAGTACTACTGTTACAGCGATATAGCAACTTTGTTGTTTGGTACGGACTGCCTCGATTATCTTGATTATATTTCCGGTCGTGACACAGCTCCCGATCTCGAAACCTTCGGTAACGCTCTGTCGGATAAATACAGAGTAGGAATACTCAATCTGGCAGCAAAGAACAAAGAGATCTCCATAAAGGATATTGAGTCCGAGCTCGGAAACGGCGGTGCAAACGTCTATTACCACCTCTCACTCATGTTAAAGGCTAATCTTCTCCGTGCAAGGAATCAGGGCAGAGCAGTAATTTATCGCTTAAATACCCCATACTTTAACTCTGTACGCGATCTGCTACTGCGCTATGCCGAGCCGGAAAATGAAGATTCAACCTCCTGAGGAGTACTTTTCAGATGCAGACCTGGACAAAACCCGAAGTAATTACCGTAGAAAGCATAGACTATATCAATTATATTAGCGCAGCAGCAGATTCAAGTTCTTCTGGTCGCGGCGATGGCGGCGATTGGCCGATAATTTGCGTTGTCGGAGACTACAAATGAGTTCCTTGGACAGGGAGCTTTACCGCACGGGATCCGTCCTTGTGCCTGAATTTTGAATATACCCGCCGTGTAATATCCGGCAGGTATATTACGCGGCGTAGCTATAGATATATTTGGTGCCGAGCGTTAAATGCACCGCATTGGGTGTGAATATCTTATGCCTGCCGTTATAATTACGTTTCCTTTCATAAAAGTTTATTCGTGGAAAAAATATACCGCCCTCCGTCTTTGGGCGGTATATTTTTTTGTTTCTTTGGGCGGTGCGCTCGGGCGCGCGGGTGCGGAAAGTATCCCTCGGCAGTGCGCCGAGGGCGGACACGCGAAAAAGTGTGTGCGGCGCGGGCTTTGGCGAGCGGTTAACGACGAATAACTGTTCAAAAAAAGCGATTTTTTTCAATTAGAGATCAAGACCGCGCACCTTGCGCGGAAACGGGGTGTTTTCGGGATTTACAAAACGAATTACGTTGTAAAAACAACGGAATTGGGGAGGAAACCGCGCGGTGGACGAGGAAAAGGGGTGTTTTCGGGAATCGCAAAACGAATTACGTTGTTAAAACAACGGAATTGGCGGAGAAACCGCGCGGCAGGTGCGGTCAGCAAATGGAAAGCTGTGCGGGCGGCGGCACGCTGTCAAAAAAGTGTGCGAAAAACGCAAATTGGACGGGCGCGGCGGCATTATCCCCACGGCGGAGAGGTTACGCGGCAAAAATTATGCGCCGGAAAAATGCGCGGCGGAAATTCGGCAAGCGGGCAAGCGGGGAATCACATTATCGGAATCCCTGCGGCATCATCCGCAACATATGGTAGACGGCAATGCGGCGATGGTTGTTCTTCGCCGTTTTTTCATTATTATAATATTATCGTGACCTTTTTGATCTGTCGGGATTTTTTCGATCGCGCCCCGAAATCCCCGTAATACGGGCGTTCCGGCTTGTCAAGTCCGCCTGTTTTATATCGCTTCGGCGGGGCTTGACAAATATTTCGTGCGGTGGTATAATATCTGCGCAAAAGAACAAATGTTCGTTTTGGCACGCGGGGTGTACCCGAACCATCGTCCGGTATCACCGGGCGGTTATTTTAACCGTAAAACAGAACAAATGTTCGATTAACCCGGAGGAGGTCATGAATTTCTGACAAGGGAGGAGCGAGAATTTGCCGAGTGCTTTGCGCGGACATTTTCCGTAAGGGCGGCGGCACGCGCGGCGGGGTTCGATCCGCGGACGGCTTTCGCCCGTGCGAGCAGGCTGCTCGAAAAGGATGAGATACGGGCGTTGGTGGCAGAATGCGCGGTATCATCCGGAGCGGGAGCGGAGAAGGGTGCGCCGCGGGAGACGGATACAGCAGCCGCGGCGGATGTATCGGAAGAAAGCGAAAGATTGGGTGGAAACGGAAGATCGGGTGCAGCGGATGAGCCGGAGAACGGCGGCGCGGACATGGCGGTCGGATCGGACGAAGCAGCCGCGGCAAGGCAAAGCGAAGCGGGTGTAACTAAAGCGTCGGTCGAAAAAGCGGTCGAAGAAGTGTTCGGAGAGGCGGTCGGGCGCGGTGCATCGGACAGAGACGGTACATTATCGGGCAGAGACTGTGCGGAACACGGGACGGAAAGCGATCGGATAATCCGCGAATACGAGAAAATCGCGTTTGCGGACGCCTCGCTCGGCGAGATCAAGGTATCGGACAAGCTGCGCGCGCTCGACCAATACCGCGCGATGTGCGAGAGGAGAAACGACGGCGGGGAGATATCGCTCGTCGTGAATTACGATTATGGCGAATGAGATAAGCGTATCCTTCAATCCGACCTTCCGTGAGGCGAACGCGAGCCGCGCGCGATACCGCATACTGATGGGATCGGCGGGGAGCGGCAAGAGCTACAACACGGCGCAGGATTATATTCTGAAGCTTTCGGACCGACGTTTTTGCGGGGCGAATCTGATGGTCGTGAGGAAAACGGAGGCGAGCGCGCGGACAAGTGCGTTTGCGGAGCTGTGCGGTGCGGTGAAGCGGATATTCGGCGCGCGCTTCGGCGAGATCTGGCGGATCTCGGAGGACAGGATGTTCCTCGAGTGCGCGGCAACGGGCGGGAGGATAATATTCCGAGGGGTCTGCTCGGACGCGCAGCGGGAGCGGATAAAGTCGGTATCGTTTTCGTCGGGTAAGCTGACGTGGATCTGGATCGAGGAGGCGACGGAGCTTTTGGAGGCGGATTTCGATATGCTTGACGACAGGCTGCGCGGTGCGCTCGGCGGGATAAACCCGAATCTGTATTATCAGATCACGATGACGTTCAATCCCGTATCGGCGCGGCATTGGATAAAGCGGCGGTTCTTTGACGTGCCCGACGATAGGGATGTATTTATATCGAAGTCGGTCTACACGGAAAACCGTTTTATCGATCCGGATTATGCGCGGCGCATGGAGCGCAGGCGCGAGAGCGATCCCGACGGATACCGCGTGTATGCGCTCGGCGAATGGGGTGTGGGGAGCGAGGGGCTGATACTGCCGAATTACGAGGTCGGGACGTTTTCGCGTGAGGATTTCTCCGAAGTGTGGTATGCGCAGGACTTCGGCTTCAACCATGCGGACTGCATCCTCGAGACGGCGCAGCGCGACGGTGATCTATACGTCCTGCGGGAGATATATGTGCACGGTCGGGACACGTCGGAGATAATTTCGCTTGCCGAGGGGGAAGGATTTTCAAAAAATGCGGTCATGTACTGCGACAGTGCGGAGCCCGACAGGATAAAGACGTGGCG
>ERZ791919.2519-NODE-2519-length-12910-cov-3.224193_pt1 | contig 12910 bp, 7 predicted proteins | sample MGYA00510137_ERZ791919 | MGnify/ENA primary metagenome ERZ791919 (study PRJEB30046, sample SAMN00792059) | human gut metagenome | study: EMG produced TPA metagenomics assembly of the A metagenome-wide association study of gut microbiota in type 2...
AAGAGAACGTATTGGAGGTTGCGATAAACGAAGCGAACCGCCTCATCTCCTCCATGCTCTCGCCATAAGGCTTGCGCAACGTCACTTTCGCCTTCTGAAGCAGGTTTTTCAAATAAGGCTGACGGGAAGCGGGTATCGAGTCGAACTCATCCAGGTTGATCAGCGCGAAACGGTTCAACGCCATCTCCGCATCCTTCCGGCTTCCCAAGTCGATCCCATCGACATAGTAAGGTCGCAATTCGGGCGGCAGAAGACTCTGGCAAAAAGAACTCTTGCGGCAACCCTGCGGCCCGACCAACAGGGGTGACGTGCTATTGGCATGTTCCCTGTCCATCTGCAACCAGTGTGCCACCATACTGAGGAACCAAATATAAAAGAAATCCCTCCACTCCTTGTTTTCGCATGGCACACAATCGGCAAGGGCACGGATGCGGTCCTGCCCGTCCCAATGCGGCAGATCGAAAAGGAACTCCTCGATCGGCCAGTAATGGGAAACACGCCGGGAGTCCACGTAACGCTGCACGTCATATTCGATTGCCGATATCCCTTCCAACTGCGCCTCGAAACAGATGCTTTTGACCGCCTCGGCCGTCACCGGGCGATAGTCCGTAAACAGCGAATGTCGTTCGCGATACTCCTTGCATCCCTTCATCCGGTTGAACCTCAACTCATAACGCCTTGTCATAAACTCTTCCATCTGCATCGCCACCAGCATCCGCCGGGGCATACAGGGCCGTACGCTGCAATGTTTTTCTTTCCTGTAGACGTTCCCGAACGTCGCCCTCAACTCCATCTCCTGCTCCCTGCCGAACGGGTGTATCAGGGCAAAACGGACGGCATCTTCCTCCGGGATGGCGGATTGCCGGCATTTACGCGCCAGATGCACGATGAACTTTTTCCGTCCTTCATCGCCACCGTCTTCCGACCCGACCTGCCGCAAGGTGTCGGTAAGGCTGGTTTCATAAAGGAGCGATATGCGTTTGTAGCGTTCATAGCCGGGCGCCATGCGCAACAGAGGGTCCGTCTCGGCATCGTGTGCCTCGCGTGTCGTCACAGGAGCAGGCATCTGCAAAGGTTGTTCCAGGCGGATCGGCAAGGCATCCGGATTATAATACAGGTCGGGATCATACGACACACGGCATCCTTGTTCCGGCGTCGGGCATCCTTCTTCTTTCCATTCGACGGGCAACTGGAGCTGTGCTTCGTAATAGCGTCCTGCACGAAGGCAGGCATGGGTGTGAAAAAGGCGCATATGCCTTTCCGTCTTCGGCAGCGAACCGTCCGACAAGGTAAAAGGAACCACGATTTTAACGCTCCGTCCGCTCGATCCTACAAACGAAGCGAGTGTCTGCGGAAATCCCGCCGCCCGGTCCCGTATGGCAGCCGCCTCCGCATAATCGATCAGGTTGCCGATACTGAGCAGCACCAATCCTGCATAGGTAGCCACACCGATCCTCTCATCATCCCGCTTCAGCGTAACGCCAAACAAAACTACAGGTATCTTTTCTGCTGCAAGGCTTTTTATCCCGGGAGTCAGATAAGGAATGTTCTGCCGCAAGGTGGTCACCGGCTTCCGGCTATTTTCCGTTTTCATGGCGTTCAGGACAATGCTTAGTTCAAGGTTACGGAAGGCCGCCAGGTCACCGCGAAGTTGCGTTATTTTCATATTAGCATTAGTTTTTAAATTTCCTGCAAGGTAAGGTTTATATTTCGGATATTCTATGTTTTTCAATTATTTTATGCACAAACTAATACAAAACATACCGGAAACTAACTCGAACCATACCATAAACTAATCCGGGACATACAGGAAAGTTGGGATAGGTAGTACTATGTATAAGGTATAGGTAGTACTATGAATTGCTAATAGGTAGTACTACCTATCGGTGTTATGTCGTACTATCTATCGAGAGTATGTAATATGCTATGAATTAGTTTATGGCATGGTTTGAGTTAGTTTGTGGGAAGATTCGGGATAGTTTGCGGGGAGATAGAGGTTTAAACTGCTGAAAAACGGGGGATACCGATATTGGCACACCTCCATCAAAATTCAAGGGCTATGCCGAAACAGCCTTGTCTCCACACGCTTGGTGCGGGAACAAAGCTGTTTCGGCATAGCCCTTGAAAGACTAATAATCGCTTTGGTAATTAATTGAAGCCGAATTTGATCTCGCCTCCAGACTGAATATTTTCTATCACTATATTTAAAGAACCTGTAGCCGGAACACTCTGTATCAATGCAGATGCTTCATACATATTGCCGACTTGAAAACCGCCTTCGGGTTTCAGGGTTACGCTACCGGAGGAATAATGCTTAACCTCCCCCTCAATCGTCGAATTTTCTATTGTTTCATCAACAGCAACCCAAGTCTCCTCGTTACAGAGCATGACACCAACTCCCTTATCTCCCCAACCATTACCACCAGTAAAATGTAAGGTTTCACCCTCTTTAATATTACCTGAATTAATCTGCGCAACCAACTCACTTGGAGCCTTATCGTTTACAAACATACAATCTTCTACTTTTCCTTTTTGAGAAACTTGATATTCAGCATCATAAAGATTCCCCGTCAAGTTTATCTTTAAATCTTCTTTTGTATATGTGTAAAATTTAAAAGAATAAGTAGTACTTACATCTTCATTCGGATCAAAAGAGGCTATACCCAACTGTCCTTCAAATTCTTCTTTGTTCGGCACAAGTTCACTTTTAATTCGTATATCCTCTACCACAAGCTTAATTTCTTTCAACAAAAAACCTTTATATTTTGTCTTTTTAATAACTGACAAAGCACCAGGATGTGCACTTTTGGGAGTAGATGTAGTCGTAACGGGATGACCAAAATATGTATACTTTAGCTTACCATTACTGTCTCTTTCACTTAATTCTTGTGCATTCGTCTTTACTCCTCCAGGTATCTTACCATCAGGGAATAATTTTTCTAATTGTGCCTCTGTAAGCACTCCACTCATACTTCCTAAATCCGGATACTCATATTTCCCTTCTAACAATTGTCTCGGAATATCCACCCGCACTTTCAGTTCCACCCGTGCAGCCAACTGTGTTAACGGGATCTGGATTGGAGAAGCGACAGTCGTCACGTTAAATGTTGCGGATTTGTTACCGACTTTCACCAACTGGTCAGCTTTCTCTGCAAATGCAGTTTGATATGAATCGCCACCTTCAATAATCTCCTTCAATGCATCCAGAGATTGACAAGATTTATAAGCATCATTAGCCTCTGTCGGATTGGCTACGACCCAAAAGTCATAAGTACCATAATCCAAACCGGTTAAAGTGATTGTATATCCTTTTTTATACGTCTGGCTACCTCCATTTGGAACGGGGGTATCTACATATTCATTCTCAGTTTCCGATAAAGCATCGCCAGAAAAATACTGAGACGTAATATATTTTTTATCTTCACCAAACACGAATATCCAGCAATCCTCTACATTCAATTCTTCCTCTGTCGCATACACATATCCTTCGTTTGTTGCAGCAGCTTTTGTGATGACGGAAGAGGGAGATAGTTCGATGACGAGATCGCCTTTGCCGGAAACGCCCGGCTCGTCTATTATTTTTTCTTCAGTACATGCTGCAAAGATGAACAATGCAGATATAGCTGTCAGGAATATATTTTTCGTTTTCATAATTGTGTGTATTTTACCTGTCGATACTTTCATTTTTATACTCTCCTATTTAATCACAATACAATTTCCGGGATGGAATTATGAACCCAGTCTCTCGTATAGAATTCGATTGTGGAATCTCCCCAGTCCGGAGTGATCGTCCAACGCACTTTTATGTCGTAAAGGTAGCCGCCTTTGATACCGTTATGATCGACTTCCTTCGTTATACCAGCCGGATTGATCGGGTATGTTTTCTCAAATGTTCTGCCGTCAACTGTGAACTTCACATACAAGGCTGTATTCATTTCAGAATCTTGTTTATATTGGTTAGCATAGCCATAGGCTGTTCCCATGTCAGTCCATCTCGTTCCAATTCGGTTACTACGGTTCAAAAAAGCGCCATCTTTAACATTGACACTCGCATCCCCTTCAACAATCTTGCCATTTTGTTGCAAGTTCACGAATTTAGCTTCATCAAAAACAACAGTCGGATTCCCTTCAAAACCGTTAAGTGTCACATCAAACTGAGAGAAGTCAAGTCGTGCAGCCACATGGGATACCTTCACAAGAATGGTCGTAGGATTATTTTCCGCAACAGACGGAGATGAATAAGAATTAGTTATATCTTTTCCAAAAACAATGCGCGTAGAACCATATTTGATTAGTTGATCCGCAGAAAGACATCCGGATATTTGTTGATTCAAAGCACTTTGTGCATCTCCAATATTGATATTTTTCAAAAATTGATTACCATTTATAACAACATGGGCCTCCAATGTACGATTAGTTTTGTACTTCGTCACAAACTTCAGATCCTTCAAAGTGATAGAACCATCACTATTAGAACTTACCTGATTCCTATTTTGGGGGATTAAAATACCTATTACCTTTCCATCTTCCAATAAGAATACAGATACTTCAGATATCTTTTTTTCGTCATTGTTCTCATCACCTGTTGCAGGTCTGTCTTCACCGGGAACAACAGTTGTTGAAGCTTTTGTAGCCATTTCATTAAAAGCGACACCGAAGTCCAATACTGTATAAGCTTCCGTGGCTTCTTCAATACCCTTCTCTACATCATTCATGATAGCATCATCTTCCATGGAGCAGGAAAAACCGGCAAGAACCAATATTGCTGCGAAAAATATATTCTTAATTTTCATAATCCTATGTATTTTCTCATTTGACTTACGGTGCAAATGTACAGGGAATGCCGACAGGAGGCGATAGGCGAAACTTTCAAGATTAAGTGGTAAAAATACCAAAAGGCAAATTGAGAGGTACACCCTTTAATTGCGATAGAAACGATAAGCTTCTTTTAATAGACAAAAAATAAGGGGGCGTTTTGAAACGTCCCCTTTGTTTATTGTGAATCAATGATTTTATTAATTCGTATCATCTTCTGTTTGCTCGACCACATTCCACGGTGCCACTTCAATACTGAAATTGATACAAGCATTTTCCAAGATTTCATCCGGATTCGGGCTACCTTCACCGGTGATAGTTGCCGAGACCTTGAAAAACTTGTTGCTTGCAACATTACCGGCATCACCAACCAACTTCAAAGGGATATGGAAGTATCTTGTTCCTTTACTTTGATTCCCATCATAATAGTTGCCGGCAATAATCAAACGGGTCTGGTAAGCGCCACCCTCTTCTTTCGAATAAGACCCATCACCATTAGCAGTGAATGGAATACCCATAATGCTTTCCGGGCTATTTGCATTGATATATTTGTCAAAATCCCATCCTGTCAAAGCGTTTCCAGCCGTAGTCAATGACCTGTCGGAATATGTAGCCACCAATGCTTCATCTACAGTACTATTCAATGCAATCAAAAACTGATGTTCATCAAACGATTCAGGGGCTCCTCTGTAGAAACTGGCTCCCGTATTTTCTTCGCCCATAACCGATGCGTTAGCACGGACATTGGCCAAGAACACAGACGTAACATCAAATCTTATCGTTTTACCATCAGATTCCAATGCGCTGAAGTCAGCCTTCAAAGAAACCAATTGCACACGCGCGATGGAGCGAGTCATTATTACTTTAGTCGCACCTGCAGCTGGAATACTTCCTGTATGATCGTCCTTTGCTGTTACTTTTTCCGGTGTACAAGAAGAAGCACCATTATACCAATTTATGAAATGTTCCGTGTCGGAAGAAGGCTTTAAACCTCCAACAGTCAACTCTGGACTGTGCATTGGCAAATAAGATTTTCCTACTCCTACAGCATTTAATGATCTGATGTCTTTCGTTGTCTTTCCCTCCAAATCCACTAACTTGGTAACATCATTATAATGCTCCGTATTGGCCAACAAAACAACTTTAAAGGTTGTAGAAGAATTTCCCCCTTCTGTAGTCGGTTTTGCCACTTTCACATGGATAGCCTTGATTGAGGTGATGGACTGATTTTCGCCTTCTCCAGTAACATTATAGTCCTCACCTACCGTACCGGAACCTTCCAAACTGACATGCTTACTGATCACATACTTTCCGGCTTCGTCAAAGACATAAGCCGTCAAAGACTGGATCTTGGCTTCTTTGCCGTTGCCGGCATCAGCGTCACCTTCGGTCGATGCCTTCGTCATGACATCGGTTGTGGAGGCGAAAGAGAGATAAGCGTCTACCTCCTGCGGGCCGGATATTCCGTCATCGTCTTTTGAGCAGGATGCCATTGTGCAAACTGCCAAAGAGGCTAAAAATAAATTTCTTAATTTCATAATTATAATACGTTTAATTTGTTCTACTTTAAATATTTACCCTATGTGTTGCCATCATCAGATTTCAACATCCTGGCTCACTTGTCCCCAATTGACCACTTCGACTTGTACATCCAGGTCTCCGGTAGTCGGCCGTGGCGGAATCGGTATATTGGGATCTTTTTCGTGGTCGCCATCGAAGCTGGTATCTCCGAAGGTGACATTCAGGCGATATACATAGTTGCGTTTAACGTAGTTGTGATTATATCCTCTGTCCAGACCGTTCCGGTTGATTACGGCGGTGAATATTTTTGTTTCCGCCTCATACGTGTCCGTTTCAAGCAAAGTTGCTCTGACCTGTATTTCTGTCGGGGCTTCAGAGCCATCGTTTTCCATCACGTAGTGCACATAAGGTGTGTCGTTTATCGGAGAACCGTTGGCGATATCGCGGTTCAATGCTGTCGCATCGCTGTTGCCGAGGTGTCCGGTTGCCATCACCACTCCCCAATAATCACGGCTGAAAAAACGTGAAGCCGTACTCTGGTTCAATATCGTGACCTCTTCCACTCTCACTGTACGATTGCGCAGAAGTGTTTTTGTAAAATCGGTCTTGACATTGACCAAGTCGAGACGGGCGGCAAGACGAGTGATTTCGACTGGTTCGGCGATACCGTTGATATTTTCACTGCCCATCGATGCGTATCCCAGATAGTTGTCTCCCTTGACAAGAGGCGCTTGGGTCGTAATAACCGGACTGCTCATGACCAGGTTGCTCTGAGACTGGTCGGCAAGTTGTGCCAGCTTGGATTCGAAATCGGAATAGCTCGTAACACCGGCAAGCGAATTTTCCGGCGTATTGGAAACGATCACGATCTGCGCCCGCATGGTCATAGCAGGCACGTTCAGGATAGAGGCCTCGCCTTCCGAGTTGGTTGCCTGCCAGCCATAGCCAATCAGTTGTGCACCGCTTTCGTCGAAAACGAGCACCGAAAGGTTATTTACTTTGGCCTCTCCGGCCAACTCATTCTCATCATTCGGGTGAAACCCTTTCGTTACGGCCGACCCCGCCGCCTTGACCGCAATGCTCAACGAAGCATCCGCATCCTTCCCCTTAAATGATTCTTCATCCTTGGAGCAGGCAGTACAGCATAGGAGTACTGCCAGGGTCGAGAGGAATATGTTTGATAGTTTCATAAGTCTATAATATTATTTCAGCAAACCTTTACTTTTATAAACGCATCGAACATAACCACCATCGCGTGATGTAGTCCGTTCACCCGTTTTTCCACTTACCAAACCGGCATCTCTTGTCCAATAAGCTTCATCTTTCAATTGGAACTTCTTTTCATGGTAAATAATCTTTTTAATATCCTCTTGGGTTGGCAACAGAGATATGATATAAGCAGTTCCTGAAACAGACTGAATGTAATCAATATTCATCGTTCCATATTGATCATTGCACAATAACTTGGCATCTTGCACAGACTGTACTTTTCCACTTTTTGTTTCCCACTGATTCAACCAACTCTCACCAACCGAATAAGATCCACCATCAACTCTTCGTGCATAATAGGCAGAATAACCAGCAGCCCCAATTCCACTACTCAAATCACCTAAATACAGCAATGGATATTCGTGTACTTCAATAGTTTCTCCAGTATTCAATTTGAAATCTCTTTTCCTATAGATAGTACCGTTAGCGACTTGATCTCTTAAAGTATAATTGTCACTTTCTTCCTTAACTTCCGTATTTGTATTTTGATTCTTATATTCATTATTCTCTCCATAGATACTTGTATGTCCTTGGCTTCCAATGATTCCAATATAATTACTTGCAACACCCAATTTACTATAATTATTATTCTTTACTTCAACAGTTGCTGTCGAAGCATTTGTCCAATATCCAGACTCTGTAGTTTCATAAAAAACTTTCATATCAGAACCTGTGTATCCATCAGTAGTCATGTTTACAGCACTACCACTATTGTTAACCACATAAAAAGGAACGATGCCAATGGTTGAAGGAGCCCCATCAATTACCAATGTTCCCTTCGGATAAAACGTCGAGTTTTCCAGATCCGCTTGTACGCGCCATTCATACTGCAATTCGTTCTTGCCGGCCAAACCGGTAAAGGCCAAAGTCACATTATAATGAGTATTGCGTTTGATATTGAAATCCGATGTACTATTCTCACCTAAGAAAAAACGATAGTTGATCTCGCCATCCCCGACATGATTGACACCCGGTTCAGAAGTAAAAATCGTGTAATTCCCTTTCACCTCTATATAAGTACAAGGTACGGAAGACCATTTTTTAAACCACTCAGTATAGTCGATCTTGCCATCTCCTATTGTCGGGACCTCCAAACCAACAGGAGTTTTTAATGATGGATCATCGTTGTTAATATTATTCTCACCTTGCAAATTTTCATACATATAAAAATCCCTGCCGGTGGCTAATCCGTCTACTTCATCTTCCGGCTTTGCCGATTTATTTTCATACAAAGAGATGATGCTTTCACCCGATACACCATTGTCCATCGTCCACTTTTCATAGGGGAGCAGACTATATTTAACAGGCAAATGACGGACATTGACTTCTGTTATGGCCAAATAAACATGTTTGTCACTCGGCAGATCCTTCGTGATCTTGAACGTTATCTTTGAATAAGGCGGCACGACTTTTGCTGCAAAGGAAGCATCGCCTGTTATATCAATCACTTCGTTATTGCCACTGTTATATAGATTTATGCTCGTCTCCATATCTTTTGCGACAAACCCCAGCATCATTTCTGTTCCCATCGGTTCTTGAGATTCAATTTGTTTGGATAACAGAGCTTGTTCCGTTGTATATTCTTTTGCAGCATCTTCAGAACCGACATTTGCCAACACATAGATCTTGTGCTTGCCGGTCTTGGCATCGAAAGTCATATTGTTTACAGATGTTTGATTCTCTCCTTCCACATCATGAAACGTAACGATCGGGTTTTCCCCCTTCTCATCATACACTAACACCGCCAAGTCATTGATCGCACCGAAAGTAGCGCCATTGTCTAAGGATTTTGTTTCCACCACCGGGACTTCGGGGGTGCCGATATTCAGTTTCAAGGTCACCGGCAGACCTTCGGGGACATCCGGACCGTTGTTGCCTTTATCGAAATCTTCGTTGGTACACGAAGCAACTGTCAGCACACACCAAAGGAGGGCTGCCAGCTTTACTATATTTTTATGTAACATACTCATTCGTCTTTATATATTAGCATTCGTTTCTTATTACCATTCAATATCATCATCGACAACACCCCAAGGAGTCACTTTGATCCTTGCGCCTAAGAAGGCGCCGTCTTCGCCCCATGCGAATAGTACCAATGTACGCTGGAACGGATGGATTTCGATCGGGCCTGTCGTACCGTCGTCGAAAGTTCCTTCCTTCACTTCGTAACGGTCGTTACCGACCTGTATGCTTCCGGTCATATTCTGACCTAAATAGAGCGCCTGCGGTCCTGTCGTTTCCCATTCGGAGTCTTTCCAGTCGGCTTCGGGGTTGTAGTAGACGCTGTCGCCGGTCAACTCGCCCTTATAGTCGATCGTGTTCAAGGTGCGGTCCATATAGAAATCGCATTCATCGGTCGCACGCAGCCCTCTTGCCGTCAGGGCATATTGAAGGTTAAGCGTTCTCATCTCGACCGTTCCGGTTTTGGGTTCGAGCACGATTTCCTGGTTTCCGCCAGCCACACCGTTCCCGCGTACTGTCACATCGATATCGCCGAAAAAGATGCTGTCGGGAGATTGTGCGATCTCGCCTTCGCTCTTCAGAGAAACGGCGAAGTCTTCGGCCTTGGTGGCCTCGTTCACGTCCTGATGTCCTTTGAGGTTTCCCCATGCGATCAGGTGCAGTTTCGAACTTTCGGGATAGTTCAACTCAATGGTTTCTTTGCCTCTGATAAAGGCATCGTTGAGATCGCGCGTATCAAGCAGCTTCGAGTTGTTATCGTAGATAAAGAGCTTGGCTTCCGAAACAACGCTCAAAGCCGTGATATCATCACCTTTGTGGTTCACGACCTTTAGTGTCAGCTTATAGCACTCGTCCAAGTCTTCCTTGATACAGCCGGTGGCAAAGACCGTAACTGCGACAAGTGCCAGAAATAAAACCTTTTTTGTCAATATTGATTTCATAACGTTTTGTTTTTTATTCCCATTCATTTTACCCTATTAATCCAAATCTTCATTTTGCTCGATCACATCCCAGTCAGCCACCGTAACAGCCACATCCATACAAGCCTCGCTTGCCGGATCATAGGGCCGGTCGGAACCGCTGCTCTTAATGGTGAGGGAGATGTTGTAACGGTAGTTGCGTTTGACGTAAGAGTGGTCAGGTGTACCACCTTCAGCATTTGTCATCGTCCCCATTGCATTGACAGGGATCGTATAAAAACGGTTCTCTTCTACTCTGCCGTTATCATCTGTATAAGTGCCCTTCAACACTAACAAAGTACGTTGTCCGGGCTTGACGGCATCAACCATATTTTCATATACGATAAATGATTTGCCACAAGCGAGTTGGCCTGTTTCTGGTTTCCAAGGAGAGGAAGAGGTCACTTTCCGTTTATTAGCATTAAAGCCTAACAAATCAGCCTTCAACAAACCATCCTCAATCGTCTTGTATTCACCATTCCAATATTCATTTTCATATTGGCCGTACCACCATAAGAAATTACCTTCCGGTGCTCCTTTGCTCTCCACCATCCCCCATTCTTCAGTGGAATTGGCCGCCATCAAAGAATAGCCTTTCACATTTGCCATAAAGACAGAGTCAATGACGAAAGAAGCTTTTCCATTATCAGATTTCACAGAAACTGATTTCAAGTTGATTTGGGCAATGTGGCGTGTCAGTTTAATATTATTTCCGTCCTTTGATACATTCGGCATATGACCGGAGAAATCTTTTATTTCACCAAAAATATTATGCTTTCCCTCATCTAACGTAGCCTCGATTAACCGACTGCTCATAGAGTATCCGTTATTTTCATTCTCATTATCTAATGCCCTCTGATATACTAATGCTTCCTTTAATGTGCCAAATTGTTTTTCCCGCGTTCCAGCATTTGCTAATACAAGAATTTTGACAGCACCGCTTTGTACATCCAAATCCTCCACTCTATTGATTGCAACCACTTTATCAATTTGCAAGTTTCCATCAGCATAAAAAACCATCACATGCAAACTATTAATAGCATCTTCCTGATCAATATTTTCCCCCTCTCCTTCACCGGCTTTAGTCAAGCTTTTCCCATCTGCAACAGCAGCCAAAGACAAAGTTGCATCCGGAGTAAAAACCTCCACCTCCGGGACGTTCTCGTCTGATGAACACGCAAATGTCATCCCTACCACTATACTCAAAAGAAAATAACTCTTCAATTTCATAAATATGTATATTTTATTAATTTCTATTTATCCCTTATTTTGATTTATACAATACAAAAGTATTTAGCTTTGCGTGTTTTAAGAATAGGTGTCACTCTCTTTATTAATAGATAAACCTATCACACAGGCGTTTTGATAGGTTTGCATAGGTTTGTGCAACAGATGCCATAAATACCTCCTTTCTATAAACTAAAAATCCCCAGCCTTTAAGGACCGGGGATTTTCTATATTTATAAATGATGATTAGATTTCAACATCTTGACTAACATACCCGAAAGGAACAACCACGCACTGTACATCCAGCGTTGTAGGATCGCCACCACCACCAGGAGTCTGATAGCCCGGTCCTGTAACTGTCAAAGTCAAATCATACTGCAAGTTACGATACAAACCATTGTATTTGCCATCATTTCCTGTTACTCCACGCAGAGTCAAAAGCTCAGAAGCGACATTGCTTTCACCAGCTGACACTTGGAAATTTTCACCTAAAGCGATTGTGTAATAACGATCGCTCTCTGTTTTACGATCAGTATCATTGATTTTATAAGAGAAGTCACCTTTCACAACCAACAGTGTTCTATTGGTTAAATTTGTATTTTCATACACATAAAAACTGTTTACTGTCTCATAAGCATTTGAAGTTGTAACTGTACCAGTGATAGTTGTTTTAATCCAAGACGGAGTCCCATCTGGGACAGTAGGATTATCAACAAGCGTATACTTGTCATCCTTGTTAAGCCAATCAGTCGTATGCTCATAAGCACTATACCATTCATTTTCTACATTTGTAGATCCATATTCTTTCCAGTCCTCACCCATCAAATTAGTTTTCTTATGTCCCTGAAGAATAAAGATTTCTTTAAGATCCAACTGAGGATCTGAATATTTAGGCTTATTTTCATCAGTTGTCACTTTCGCAGAAATTTTATTCAACACAACTTTAGCCACGTTACGATACAATTTCACCGGTTTTTTCAAATCATTGTCAGACAAGCCTTCTACATTTACATAACCAGTAGGCTCAGTTGTGAAACCAAATACATTCTTCTTTTCAGCAGCAACAACCACACCAGTATAGATTTTACTGTTCATTGTAAGAGCTGCACCAACTTCCAATTCAGAATCAAACGTTGTATTTAGAACCTCATAATAAC
>ERZ791919.2520-NODE-2520-length-12908-cov-2.192095_pt1 | contig 12908 bp, 9 predicted proteins | sample MGYA00510137_ERZ791919 | MGnify/ENA primary metagenome ERZ791919 (study PRJEB30046, sample SAMN00792059) | human gut metagenome | study: EMG produced TPA metagenomics assembly of the A metagenome-wide association study of gut microbiota in type 2...
GCTCTGCGCGTATGGGCTCAGGACTATGACAGCGTCGGTATCGAATCCTCCTACAATCTCACTACCAAGAACATCGCATACGACAAGCACAGAAGCGAGCTCTACATAACGATCTCGATAATGCTTCTTGTGATCTCGCCGATCATGTGGTTCTTCTCTCAGACGCTTTACTATCTGAAGCGTGAATCCGAGTTCAACATTCTTCAGGCTCTCGGTGCAAGAGTCAGGGATATCCGAAATATATATGTACAGGGCGGTCTCCAGATGGCAGGGCTTTCACTCATCGTCAGTGTTGCGCTCAGCTTCCTCGGAAGTTACATTCTCTTCTATGTATATAACGTAATCATCCCCAACTTCTTCACCCCTCAGGGTGCCGTTGCGGTGCGCTACACCTTCTATATGCCTTGGTACGCGATACTTACTTCCGTTCTCGTATCCGTGGCGTGCGGATTCCTGTCCGCTTACCTGCCCTACAAGAGCTACTACAAGAACCGCTTCACTCTTGAAAACGGCGGTGCAGGTTCGATCGAAGAATAATTCGGATATCAAAATCTAATGAATTTAAGAGGAATTGAAATATGGCAGAAATAATGCTTCAGACAGACAGCCTTATAAAGCAATATAAACAGTCCGACTCCGTTATCACCGCGGTGAACCGCGCAAGCATCAAAATCCCGAAAGGTGAGTTCGCGGCAATCATCGGTACCTCCGGTTCCGGTAAGTCCACCTTCCTTCACCTCTGCGCAGGTCTCGACAAGCCCGACGCGGGAAGCGTAACGATAAACGGCACGGAGATCACCAAGCTTTCGCACGACAAGCTCGGACGCTTCCGCGGCGAAAACATGGGATTCGTTTTCCAGCGTCACAACCTCATTCCGCAGTTCACCGCGCTTGAGAACATTCTCATCCCGACCATGATGTGCAACAAGCCCGACATGAGCTATCAGGAGAACCTCCGTCACCTCGTTGAAACCCTTGACCTCGGCGACCGTCTCAGCCATCTGCCGAGCGAGCTTTCCGGAGGTCAGCAGCAGCGTGTTGCGATCGCCCGTGCGCTTATCAACAATCCCATCATCATGGCGGACGAGCCTACCGGAGCTCTTGACAGAAAGAACGCCGACGAAGTTCTCAACCTTCTCTTCAAGACCCGTGAGGAATTCGGTCTGACCCTCGTCATGGTTACCCACGACCTTGCTATCGCCGACCGTGCAGACCGTATTTTCCGCATGGACAACGGTGAGCTCAAGCTTGAGCGTGATTATCAGACCGGCGGACGCACCGAATAACCGAAATATAAAACAGGGCTGTTGCGAAGGCAACAGCCCTTTCGCCGTATAGGCAGTTCTCATAAAAACGAAAGGATTTGCACCAACATGAAAAAACTTGATGCAAAAACAGAAGCAAGAATCGAAGAAATAATCAAGACGCTGACGCTCGAGCAGAAGGTCGGGCAGATGAATCAGACCGTATCGTGGGGCGGAACCGTCGAAATGTACGCCGAGAGGATCCGCCGCGGAGAGATCGGTTCGATGATCTGCGGCGCTCCCGACGTTTCGGCAGACCGCAGTTTCGAGAAGAAGTTCCGCGATTTCCACAATGCTCTTCAGAAAGTCGCAGTCGAGGAAAGCCCGTGCAACATTCCGCTGATGTTCGGCGCGGACATCATTCACAGCTACGGTGTATGCTACCCCGTCGGAATAGGAAGCGCAGCTTCCTTTGATCCGGAGCTTGTTGAGAAATGCTTCCGCAATATCTCGGAGGCATGCGCCCGTGACGGACTTAACTGGACGTTTTCTCCGGTGCTCGATCTTTCCCACGACCCGCGCTGGGGACGCTGCGTCGAGTCCGAGGGTGAAGATCCCTATCTTGCGGGACAGATCGGTGCAGCGATGGTTCGCGGATTTCAGAAGAATCTCGACAACACGGACAATCTGATCGCCTGCCCCAAGCACTACATCGGATACGGCGCGATGGAAGGCGGAAGAGACTATCACAACTCCGACATAAGCGACTATGTAATGGAAAATTGGTACGCTGCTCCCTTCCGTGCGGCTGTTGACGCGGGCGCGCTCACCGTTATGTCATCCTTCAACTCCGTTTCGGGTGAACCCGTAACCTCATCGAAGAAGCTGCTTCGTCAGCTCCTCAAGGAGCAGATGGGCTTCGACGGCTTTGTTATCAGCGATTACGATGCCGTAATGCAGCTTGGGAATCAGGGCGTTGTCTAAACCCCCCGCTACTGCGCGCGGCTCGCCGCCGAAGGCGGAGTCGATATGGAAATGGTCGATTACACCTACAAAAACTATCTGTGCGACCTTGTGAGATCGGGCGAGATCGACGAAAGTGTGATAGACGAGGCGGTTCGCCGCGTGCTCCGCACCAAATTTGCCGCAAATCTGTTTGACAATCCCTACAAGAAGGACTACCCGATCGACATTGACCGCCACCGTGCCGACGCACGTCAGCTCGCCTCGGAAAATGTTGTGCTTCTCAAGAACAAGGGCAATATTCTCCCGCTCAGCCCCGAGGACCGTGTATTCATGGAAGGTCCGTTCTTCGACGAGAGAAACTGCCAGGCGGGAGCATGGGCTGCTCACACGGACGACAGAGGAATCAGAAGCTACCGCGAGGCGCTCTCCGACATTGTAACGATCGTTGAAGAGGAGGACGACGGTCCCGGCGTCGATATTCCGGAAAACAACGGTAATTTCGTTTTGGCGAAGAAGAGAATCCGCGAGGAAGCAAACAAGGCATGCTACACAAATCCGTTATTCCTTACGAAGTACGGCGAATCCATCGGACGCGATCTGCTTGAAGGCGGATACAAGGCAATCGTTCTCTTCCTCGGTGAGACTCACTTCTGCACCGGAGAAGCGGTATCCGTAGCCGATGCTTCGATCCCGGACGATCAGGTTGAGATGATCCGCAGAGCGCATGCCACGGGACTTCCCGTTATCGCCGTTATGAACTTTGCGCGTCCGCGTGCGATAGGCGAGGTCGAGCACATGCTTGACGCGATCGTATGGGGATGGCACAACGGAACAATGAACGCCGAAGGAATGCTCGATGTACTTTACGGAAAGAAAAATCCGTGCGGCAGACTTCCTATGACAGTTCTCCGCAATGTCGGTCAGATACCGATGTACTACAATGCTCCCAACACCGCGCGCAAGGTCAACGCATATTACGGCGAGGGCAAGAGCTACTACGACATGAAATCAAGCCCCGCGTTCCCGTTCGGATACGGACTCTCGTACACCGAATTCGCCTACTCCTCTCCCAAAGCCGACCGCACTGAGATTTCGCTCGCCGACATTGAAAACGGCGAAAGCATCAAAGTCACCGCGACCGTTCGAAACATCGGCAAGCTTGCGGGCAAAGAGGTAATCCAGTGCTATGTCCGCGATCACTTTGCAGCCATGATGCGCCCGCGCAGACAGCTTGTCGGATTCATAAAGCCCGAAATCGGTGCCGGCGAAGAATACACTGCCGTATTTGAGATCGGAAAGAAGGAGCTCGGGTATTGGCTCAACGGAAAATTCATTGTTGAAAAAGGAAAGTTCACCGTTTATGCAGGAGAAAACTGCCTCACCGAAAACGGAGTGGAAATTGAAATAAAGTAAGATTTTGTGTTTTGAAAAGAGGATGTTAAGATGAAGGATATGACAAAATGGGCCGGCATTGCCCGCGAGAGAATACACGACAGGCCGAATGCTGCGGGGCGGCTTAGCTCAAAGGCTGCGATCGTCACGGGAAGTGCGCAGGGATTCGGCAAAGGCATCGCCGAGGCGATCTACAGAGAAGGTGCCGCGGTCGTGATCGCGGATCTCAACTACGATCTCGCGTGCAAGGTTGCCGACGATCTCGGAGAACGCGCGTTCGCGGTCAAGGTCAATGTTGCCGACGAGGACAGCGTAGCCGATATGGTTGCAGCATCGGTCGAGCGTTTCGGCGGGATCGATCTGTTTGTAAACAATGCGGGCGTCGTCCGTTCCGGTGCGCTCTCCGAGCTTGAGAAGAAGGATTTCGACTTTGTCACCGGGATTAACTACAGTGCATATTTCCTGTGCGTAAAGTATGTCTCGGCAATAATGCGGGCGCAGCACGAAGCCGATCCCGCATGGATCGGCGACATTGTCGAGATCAACTCCAAGTCGGGGCTCGAAGGCTCGAAGAAGAATTTCGCATATGCAGGAAGCAAATTCGGCGGCATCGGTCTGACCCAGTCATTCGCGCTTGAGCTCTGCGAATACTCGATAAAGGTCAATGCGATTTGCCCCGGCAATTACCTCGACGGTCCGCTGTGGACCGATCCCGAGCGCGGACTTTTCGTTCAGTATCTCCATGCAGGCAAGGTGCCCGGTGCAAAGACGGTGGAAGATGTGCGCAGGTTCTACGAAGCGAAGGTACCGATGAACCGCGGCTGTCTCCCCGAAGATGTTGCGTGCGCGCTGTTTTATGCGGTCGAACAGAAATACGAGACCGGACAGGCGATCCCCGTTACGGGCGGGCAGTGCATGCTGAGCTGATGATAGACATATCCGTACTCAACAAGCTCAATGTAAGCGATGCGTCCGAGCGTCTCGAAAATCTGCGCAGTCTTGTAAAGGATGCCGATTTTCCCGCAGTCATTCCGGAATACATAAACAACCACATCCACACCACATACTCGTTACTCCCCCGCCGCCGCAGTATACGCCGCGCGCGCGGAAGGGCTTTCCACCGCGGGGATCGTCGATCATGACACGATCGCGGGTGCGCGGGAATTCATCGAAGCGGGAAAGATCGCGGGAATTCCCACGACGGTGGGGATGGAATGCCGCGTACGCATGACGGGTACTTCGCTTATAAACCGAAGGACCAACAACCCGGATCAGGTCGGTGTAAGCTACATGACATTTCAGGGCGTTCCACACCGCAATATTGAAAAACTCGACTCATTTTTCGCGCCGCTGCGCGAGAAAAGAAACGAACGCAATCGTGCCATGGTATCGAATATCAACTCCGTCACCGCCGATCTCGGGATCACGCTTGATTTCGATGACGATGTGCTTCCGCTCTCAAATGCCGCGCACGGCGGAAGTGTGACGGAACGTCATCTGATGCTCGCGCTATCACGTAAAATTCTCAAATCCGGGAAGTCGCCGGAGGACTTTCTTTCGGAAGCGGGGATCGTGCTTTCCGAAGGTCAGAGAAAAAAGCTTGCGGACACGGGCGCTCCGTTCTACGAATACACCCTGCTCGGCATCCTGAAAGGTGCGTTTGTAAAAAGGATTTTCGTTCTGGCATCGGATGAGTGCCCGGAGCTTCACGAGGTCGTTTCCCTTGCAGACGAGGTCGGTGCTGTCCTCTGCTACGCCTACCTCGGCGATGTAGGCGAAAGCGTGACCGGGGACAAGACTGCGCAGAAGTTCGAGGATTCATACCTTGATGAGCTTTTCTCGGAGCTGTACGGCGCCGGAGTGCGCGCGGTAACATATATGCCTACCCGGAACACCACGGCGCAGCTTGAGCGCGTGAGAGCCCTCTGCGACAGCTACGACATGATGCAGGTGAGCGGTGAGGATATAAATTCACCTTCACAATCATTTGTTATCCGTGCCATGGAGAATCCGATGTTCTCGAATCTTATAGATTCGACATGGCGACTGATAGAAAATGAAAATCGCCCTTGACCTACGAATCATAAAAGTGTATAATTAAACGGAAAATATACCGAATCAAAAAGAAAGGTCGTAAAATGAAAACTAAAGCTGTAAGAATACACGGGAAAATGGATCTCCGCCTTGACGAAATAGAGCTTCCCGACATAGGACCGGACGGGGTGCGCGTAGAAATCGTATCCGACTCGATCTGTATGAGCACATACAAGGCTGCCGTTGAAGGAGGCGAACACAAGCGGGTTCCCGACAATGTTGAGGAAAACCCCACCATTGTAGGTCACGAATTCTGCGGAATCATCAAGGAAGTGGGCGAGAATTGGAAGAACAAGTTCAAGCCCGGCGACGGATTTGCAATTCAGCCCGCGCATTTTTACAAGGGCAGTCAGATGGCGCCCGGATATTCGTACTCCTTCTGCGGCGGCGATGCGCAGTACGGCAATATACCGATCGAGACTCTTCTTGCAGACTGTCTCCTTCCCTATGATTCCGATACATACTTTTACGGAAGCCTTTCCGAGCCTATGAGCTGCATTGTCGGCACATTCCACGCGATGTATCACACCTCGGTCGGATCCTATGAGCACAAGATGGGGATCGTGGACGGCGGTCGTATGGCTATGCTCGCTTCCACAGGACCGATGGGTCTCGGTGCTATCGATTATGCGCTTCACTGCGACAGACGTCCTTCCCTTCTTGTAGTTACCGATATCGACGATGCGCGCCTTGCACGCGCCGAATCCATATACACCAAAGAGGAAGCCGAAAAGTGCGGTGTTGAGCTTCACTTTGTAAACACGAAAGGACTTTCGGTTGACGATGCCGCCGCTCTCCTTCGCGGTTTCACGGACGGCAAGGGATACGACGATGTTATCTGCATGGCTCCCGTCCGTTCCGTAGTTGAGCAGGCAGATGCGATTTTGGGATTTGACGGCTGCCTTAACTTCTTCGCGGGTCCCACCGATCAGAAGTTCAAAGCCGAGTTCAACTTCTTCAATGTACACTATGCTTACACGCATATTGTCGGCACATCCGGCGGAAACACGAACGATATGCGCGAGGCAATCGCAATGATGAACGAGGGACGCATTAATCCTGCGGTCATGATAACTCACGTAGGCGGACTTGACGCCTGCGCGGAAACAACGATGCATCTTCCCGAAATACCGGGTGGAAAGAAGCTGATCTACACGCATGTATCGCTCCCCCTCACCGCGATATCCGATTTCGAGGAAAAGGGCAAGAGCGATCCCTTCTTTGCAGAGCTTGACCGCATCTGCAAGAAGCACAACGGACTTTGGAATGCCGAAGCAGAGAAATACCTTCTTACAAACGCAAAGAAAATCTGATTCGAAAATCGGCCTTCACACATGAACAAAAGCGAGCGCTTCCCTGACACCGGGCGCTCGCTTTTATTATACGGATATAAAAAAGCTTCGTAAACACGTATTAAATTGAAATGCAGAGCTATGACAATATGATACTGAATGGTTCGTCAGCTGAAAAGGTCCCGCATATACAAATAGGAATCCGGATGAAATCCGGATTCCTATTTGTACGCTGTTTTTATTTGTTCTTGAAGTTTTCGTTATAAAACGAAGTATACTTTACTATAAGCGAGTCATACCCTGCTTCCGTCGATTTGTCATCGACCATAATATTATATATGACCGAATCTGCAATTTCCTCTTTGATGGAAGCTGCCGCCTCTTCAAACTCCTTCGCCGACATCTTTGAAATACGGGAATAAATCTCAGCCGAATATGACTTCATTTCATCGAAATATTCTTTATTGTCATCGTCGATGTAATCCTGGAATTTGATCAGAGGATAAAGGAGAGAATCAAGATTCTGCTGACGGTAATCGTCCCAATAACTCATGGGGAGCCCGTCTCCGGGATATGTAATGAATACATTTCCCGTGTCCACAATGTTCATTATGTAATCGTTATTGAGAACTTTAAGAACAGTTTCCTTCGTCTCGGGATCGGTCTCCTCGGTCCAGTTTACGCCCTTGACACCGTACTGAAGTATGGTTCTGAATTCGGTATCGGTATTGAGAAGCTTGAGAATCTCCATAGAGCGCGAAACATCCTTTGTATATGTGGAAACCGCAAACATGGACTCAAAAACGTCGTCGGTTGTTGCTCTCGGCTTCTCAAGCACCTTGATATAATATTTATCCTTGTACTCTTTGACCGCCTTTGCATCACCCTTTATAACACCGACACCAAAGTTCTTTTCATCCGGATTGGTTCCGATCGCTCCGGCTTCCTGAAGCTCCTTCAGCATAAGTGTAGTATTTACAAACGGCTTAAGACCGAAAACATTTCTTATGTTCAGCTTGGAGGTAGGATCCTGATCGTCGGAAATCATAGAGGCGAGGAACGAAAAGCTGCCGTCTTCGGACCAATAGTGAAGTCCGGGAATATCCGTAGTCGTGAGCAGAGGAGTTATGTTTGCGTTCTTTGCGACGTCAAGGATGAAGTCCTTGCAGTTGAGCAGAGTATCCATTGAATCGATGTCGTAGTAGTAACTGTCGCAAAGCTCTTTATTAACAAGAAGATATGTATACTCTCCGAGCGGATGGTTGTTGGGTACGGCATAGTTGCTGTTGAAAGTCTGCGCCATGTCAAGGAAGGTGGGATATACATAGGATTTTATAAGCTTGGAATTTCCGTTCAGTTCATCGGTAATGGAGGAAAGAAGGAGATCCTCGGAATACTTCTTGAAGTTGTCATATCCCTTGATGAGGAATATATCAAGCTGTGTCGAGGTTACGGACGGGAAAGTCATTCCGTACTCGTTCACGGTAGCGCCGGAGGATGCGTTGGGATCCTCGGTCTCGACCGTGGTTTCGGGAGCAAGCGTTTCGCCTCTCTTGCGTGCGGCGCGCTCGGCTTCCTTTCTTGCCTTCTTCTCAGCTTCGGTCTGATCAAGAATTTCCTTTATGGACTTCATCCTAGCGTTCAGCTGATCCTCATACTTATCATATGCGACCGCGTGCAGTTCGATCGCAGTGCTGTATTTTGCCTGAGTAATCTTATTCAGAGCCGCCTCAACCTGGGATATCGACTCTGCGGTGGTATTTTCATCGGTCGGCACCCAAAGAGTGAGCGTCATAGGTGATCTTACAAGAGTGCTGTCATTTTTTTTCTTTTCGCCGTCTTCTCCACCGGTCGTATCCGTTCCGGCTGTTGTCGAGCATGCACTCATAACAATGCCCGAGAAAACAAAAACGGCACTCAGCAACAAGCACAAAAGCTTTCTTTTCATCTAAGGAATCCTCCAATTATTTTAGACAGCCCAAAACGTCCGAACTGCCCCGAACATAGGATTATTGTACAACAAAAATGGCGAATTGTCAAGGGATTTTTGGCTCCGCGCAGAAGTATTAATCAATTGTTTAAATTATAATGCATAATCAGTCGAGGTAGTCCTTGAGGCGCTTCGAGCGGCTGGGATGGCGGAGCTTACGAAGCGCTTTTGCTTCGATCTGACGTATGCGCTCTCGCGTTATATTGAATTCCTTGCCGACCTCTTCAAGTGTGCGCGTGCGTCCGTCCTCAAGTCCGAAACGGAGCTTCAGCACATGCTCTTCCCTTGATGTAAGAGTATGAAGCACCTCTTCGAGCTGCTCCTTGAGAAGCTCGTACGATGCCGCCTCCGCGGGAGCGGGGGAATCATCATCCGGAATAAAGTCGCCGAGGTGGCTGTCCTCCTCCTCGCCGATAGGTGTCTCGAGTGACACGGGATCCTGCGCGATCTTCATTATCTCGCGCACCTTATCGGGTGACATGCCAATGCGCTCGGCAACCTCCTCGGCAGTCGCTTCGTGTCCGAGCTCCTGAAGAAGCTGGCGCTGGCATCTCGACACCTTATGTATCGTTTCAACCATGTGAACGGGGATCCTTATTGTGCGCGCCTGATCCGCGATCGCACGGGTTATCGCCTGACGTATCCACCATGTGGCGTATGTGGAGAACTTATATCCCTTGGTATAGTCGAACTTTTCCACGGCCTTCATAAGTCCGAGATTGCCTTCCTGTATAAGGTCGAGGAAGAACATTCCCTTTCCGACATATCTTTTTGCGATACTTACAACAAGTCGGAGGTTTGCCTCAACAAGCTCGTCCTTTGCTTTTTCGTCGCCCTTTGCCATGCACTCCGCAAGGTAAAGCTCGCGCTCCGCCTCAAGAAGCGGAACCTTGCCTATCTCCTTCAGATACATCCGGACGGGGTCGTCTATCGCAAGACCCTCCTGTTGGAGCATTTTTTCCATATCCTCGGCGGATTCGAGCTGCTCGACCTCGATCTCTATGTCGTCGAATTCCGAAGGATTGATATAATTTGTGACCTCAATGCCGTTATTCTCGATCATCTCATATATCTTCTCGATCTGATCGATATCGTAATCGGAGTATTCGAGAGCCTCCATTATATCGCTGTTCGAAAGAGAGCCTTTTGCCTTACCCTTTTCGATAAGCGCTTTTATATCCGTCTTATGGTCGAACTTTTCGGAATTATCGTGAGCTGCGTCGACGCCGTTCATATCCGTTTCGGTCTCTGCCGATACGTTCTCAGCAGCGTCAACCGCGATTTCGTTTACATCGCTTTCCGCGGCTTTGTTTAACTCATCTGCTTCGGAAACTGCGGATTTCTTTCTGCTTTTTGCAGTCTGGTTTTTTACTTCTGAGGTTTTGTTAGGCATACTTTTCCCTTCCGTTTATGTGATTAATTATTTTTTTTTGCTTTAAGTATCTCGTTTATAACATCTATACCGCCTTCGCCCGAGTGGCTCATACGGTCGCGCTCCGCTCTCATGCTCCGAACGGTGTCTTCGAAAACCGCCGGATTGTTGTCCGAAAGCTTCATCCGCTCCGCCATAAGCCCGGAGGCCTTCGATACCTCACCCTCCGAAAAGCTTTCGGAAAGCATGGCGATATCGAATCCGCCGTTTTCCTCCGCATACTTTACGAACGAAAACAGCTTTTTCGTATACTCCGAAGAAAAATCGTCCTCGGAAAGCGCTTTTCCGTCAACCGCATATGTCAGGTATTCCTTCATGAGCAGAACCATTCCGAGCACGGTCTCCTCCAACTTGGCAAGACGGGGGAATTTGACGTAATCGCGGTTTACGAGATCGGAAAACCCGCGTTTTTCACGCATGAGATTCTCACGCCTTTCCAGATTGCCGTTCCGGACGTTGCGTTTTATAATCCGATCTGTATCCGCGTTTATGCTTTTTACGGAAACACCGAGTATTTTTGCCGCGTTATCGGTATATATCTCGCGCTCGACCTTTGACGGAATCCCCGCAATATATCGGCAGAGCTCCTCCGTCGCCTTAATCTTCTGAGCATCGTTCGAAATGTCGTATTCCTTCAGCACGTTTTCAACCTTATAGTCAAACCGTGTGCGGCTTTCGCCGAGAAGCTCCCTGAATTTTTCCTTACCGAATTTTTTTATGTATTCGTCCGGGTCCTTTGCGCCCTTCATAACAAGTATCCCGGCGTCAAGTCCCACCTCGGAAAGAAGCCTCAGCGCCTTATCCGTGGCGTTCTGCCCCGCGCTGTCGCTGTCATACGAGAGAATGACCTTCTTCGTATATTTTTTCAGCATCCGCGCGTGCTCCGGAGTGATCGCCGTTCCGAGCGTTGCGACCGAATTTTCAAATCCCGCCGCGTGCATCGCTATGACATCCATATAACCTTCGCAAACGATAAGCTGCTCGGAGCAGTGGGTTCTCGCAAAATTCAGCGCGAAAAGGTTCTTGCTTTTCTTGAATGCGGCGGTATCCGATGTGTTCAGGTACTTCGGCTTTGAATCGTCGAGCACGCGCCCGCCGAATGCGATGATATTGCCAGAATTGTCGATTATCGGAAACATGAGTCTGCCGCGGAAAAGATCAAAATACTTGCCTGTCCGCTCGGAGCGGCGGCAAAGAAACGCATCAGCCATCTCCTCGTCGGTATACCCCGCACAGGAAAGATGATTCCGCAGTGCGTTAAAGGAATTCGGAGAATATCCGAGCCCGAAATGTTTTACGGTCGTGCCGGACAACTGCCTTTGACGAACATATTCCCGTGCCGCCTCGCCCTCCGCCGATTCAAAAAGCTCATTTCTGAAGAATTTCGCTGCTTCGAGATTCATTGCAAGAATCCGTGTTCGCGTCGTCCCCGTCTGACGAAAATCGTTTCGTTCGTCCGGAAGCGTTATTCCGCAGCGGTTTGCGAGAAATTCGAGCGCCGAAACGTAATCGAGATCTCCGCGCGCATTATAAATGAGACGACATCACCGCTGGCTCCGCAGCCGAAGCAGTAAAACGACTGACTTTGTGTGAACACGGTGAATGAAGGAGTTTTTTCGCTGTGGAACGGGCAAAGTCCTTTGAGATTGCTGCCCGCCTTTTTCAGAGGGACATAGGACGCTATTACATCCTCGACCGGGCAGCGGTATTTCAAATCTTCAATTATGCTGTGCGGTATCAAGTCCCTCCCCTCCTCTTATCAGTAATTTTTAGACGGAACGCTCCATACCGCAGGTATGAAGAGCTCTTTGTAAAGGTCGATAGCATATCGGTCAGTCATGCCGGCAACATAGTCACACACGCACCGCTTGACCGGTTCGATCTCGGTGTTTTTGTAGAATAAATCCGGCATTTTTTCCGGGTGCTCAACATAATATTCAAACAGGCGTGAAAGAAGCTCCTGCGCTTTATCGTCCTCGGATTTTGCGATCGGATTGTGATAGACGTTTTTGAAAAGAAAATCACGGAGGGCGTTTGTCGCCTGCGCCACCTCTTCGGTCATTGCGATCGTGTCGGAATCCGTGCTTGCGTCTATGACCGATGTTACCATCGTGTTTATTCTCTCGGAATGTCCCGTTCCGAGAACGTCGAGTATATCGCGCGGTATATCGTCGATCGACATAATGCGTGCACGGCAGGCATCGTCAATATCGTGGTTTATGTACGCGATGCGGTCGGCAAATTTCACGATCACGCCTTCAAGAGTCGATGCCATATGCTCGCCCGTATGGTTTACGATGCCGTCGCGCACTTCCCATGTAAGGTTAAGACCGGCGCCGTCGTTTTCAAGCTTTTCCACAACGCGCAGGCTCTGCTTGTAATGCGTAAAATCCGGTGAAAAGCACTTCTGCATAACATCCTCCCCGGCATGTCCGAACGGGGTATGTCCGAGGTCGTGACCGAGCGCCGCAGCTTCGCAGAGATCCTCGTTCAGCATA
>ERZ791919.2528-NODE-2528-length-12874-cov-11.591700_pt1 | contig 12874 bp, 12 predicted proteins | sample MGYA00510137_ERZ791919 | MGnify/ENA primary metagenome ERZ791919 (study PRJEB30046, sample SAMN00792059) | human gut metagenome | study: EMG produced TPA metagenomics assembly of the A metagenome-wide association study of gut microbiota in type 2...
GAAACAGAGGTCATCGCCGCCGGTGTCCTCTACCTCCGCATCGAGGGGGCGTTCTACGCCGGGATCGGCTGCCTGTTCCTGCTGTACGGGTTCTACCGCGCGGTGCAGCGCCCCGGCATGAGCGTGGTGCTGACGGTCATCTCGCTGGGCACCCGTGTAGCGCTGGCCTACGCGCTGGCGGGGCCGGTGGGTGAGGCTGGCATCTGGGCGGCCATCCCCATCGGGTGGCTGCTGGCGGACATCGCCGGGTACGGCTATTACCTGCGGCACCGGACGGCGCTGCTGACGCCGAAAGCGTAAAAAAAGAGATGCATGCCGGGGGCATGCATCTCTTTTTTTACAGCAGAGCGGGGATATCCCGGAGATCCTCCACGGTCACGTCCACGCTGCCGTCGGCAGGGGCCGCGCCGGGACGGCGGTAGTAAACGGTCTTGAGCCCGTACCCCCGGCCACCGGCCATGTCGGAGGTCAGGGAGTCGCCGATGATGGCGGCATCCGCCGGGGAAACAGGCGTCCCGCGCCCTTCGTTGACCTCCCGGAAGGCGGCGTCGAAGAACACCGGCGACGGCTTGGACGCACCGATGCGCTGGGAGATGAAGAAATAGGCGAAGCAGTCCTTCATGCCCGCCAGCGCCAGCCGGTGCAGCTGCTGCTCGTAGGGGCCGTTGCTGGCGGCGGCCAGCGTATACCTGCCGCGCAGGGCGTCCAGCAGTTCCCGCGCACCGGGCACGGGGATGGCGCTCTCATGGAGGGCAGCGCGGAAGTACCGCTCGAACGTCGGGCCGTCGAAGTCCATGTCCAGCGCGGCGAATACGTTGCTCCAGCGGATCTTCTCCAGCTCAGGGAACGTCAGGGTGCCCTCCTCGATCTGCCGCCACAGCTTGTTGTTCTCCCGGTGGAACACGTCGTACATCCATGGCTCGTAGGGCCGCAGGCCGAAGTGGGCGAAGCCCTCCTCCATGGTCTGACGGATGTAGGCGTCGAAGTCCAGCAGCGTATTGTCGATGTCAATCAGGATGAGTTTCATAGGCGGCTCCTCTCGTTTACTGCGTCCAGCATACCACATCCGGCGCGCCGGGGCAACAGGCAGCGCAAAATTTCAAAATACGGCACATGCGGGGGCGAAAAATCCACCGGTTTTTCCGTATAGGGATACATTGTGCACAATCCGCCCCGGTTTTTCCGAGGGAAAGTCTGTTGGTAAATGTGCTTGCTTTGCCCTGCGGGTGGTGTTATACTCTGCTCTTGCAGCCCTGTGAAGGCTGTGCTATATTGCATATACAGATGATCGATCCGGTCGCCGAAGGTGAGGAGGTACAGTATGAAGAAAGTCGAAATGACCAGCGGCTCCCTGTGGAAAAATATCCTGCTGTTCAGCCTGCCGCTGATGATGACGCAGGTGCTGGAGGTGCTGTTCAACCTCAGCGATGTGGCTATCGCCGGCAAGTACGCCTACAACACCTATATCGCGCTGGGCGCGGTGGGCTCCACCACCACGCTGGTGTCCCTGTTTACCGGGCTGCTCATCGGCATGGGCGCGGGCGTCAACGTGGCCGTGGCCCGCTGGCTGGGCATCGGCGATGACGAGAGCGTGGAGCGCACCACCCATACCTCCCTGCTGCTCTGTCTGGGCACCGGACTGCTGGTGTGCCTGATCTGCCTGTTCTTTGCCGAGCCGATGCTGCGGCTGCTGAACACCAAGGAGGAGTTCCTCCCCGGCGCGGTGCTGTATATGCGCATCTACGCGCTGGGCCTGCCGGGTATGGGCATCTACAACTGCGGCAACGGCATCCTCAGCGCCACGGGCGACACCAAGCGTCCGCTGATCTACCTGTCCGTGGCCGGCGTGCTCAACGTCATTCTGAATCTGGTGTTCGTCATCGGGTGCAATATGTCCGCCGAGGGCGTGGCCATCGCCAGCGCCATCGCCCAGTGGGTGTCCGCCGTCCTGATCTTTGTCCACCTGCTGCGGCGGCAGGACGCCTGCCGCCTGGACATGCGGAAGCTGCGGCTCCACAAGGCGGCAGCCAAGCGCATCCTGATGATCGGCATCCCCTCCGGCCTGCAGAACGCCATCTTCGCCGTGGCCAACCTGTTCGTGCAGGCGGGCTTGAACTCCTTCGACGAGATCACCGTCTCCGGCGCGGCGGCTGCCGCCAACGCCGACACGCTGGTGTTCAATATGATGGCGGCGTTCTACACCGCCTGCGCCAGCTTCGTCAGCCGCAACTGGGGCGCGGGCCGCAAGGAGCGCATCCTGAAAAGCTACTTCATCAGCATGCTGTACGCCTTCCTCACCGGCGCGATATTCGGCGGCCTGATGCTGCTGTTTGGGCGGCAGTTCCTGGGCCTGTTTGCCGACAAGCCGGAGGTCATTGATGCCGGTATGGATCGTCTGCGGATCATGGCCTTCTCCTACGGCATCGGCGCGCTGATGGACGCCAGCATCGCCGCCTCCCGGGGCATCGGAAAGAGCATCGCCCCCACCGTCATGGTCATCATGGGCTCCTGCGTGTTCCGGGTGGTGTGGATCTACACGGTGTTTGCCTACTTCCACACGGTGCCGTCGCTGTACCTGCTGTACATCTTCTCGTGGGCCATCACCGGCATTGCGGAGTATCTCTACTTCCGGGCCAGCTATAAAAAGAGCATCCTCGCCGCGCAGATGTGGTGAAAAAAGAAATAAAAAGTGTTCTGCCCCACGGGCAGAACACTTTTTTATTTCAGCAGTTCGTCATAGCTGGTGTCCAGCGCGTCCCGCAGGGCGCGCAGCTGTACGGCCTGAATGTGCTGGATGCCGCGCTCGATCTTCACCAGCGTCTCGCGGGTCATCTCCACGCCCTCCAGCTGGAGCATCCGCACCAGCTCCGTCTGTCCGATGCCCCTTTCAAGCCGCACCCGCCGGATATTTTCCCCGATGCGTATCTCGTCCTGCTTGATCTTCTGCGCCATTCTGCACCTCGCAAATTCGGACTGAAATAAGTCCTCTTTTTCTTGATTGTAGAATGATGTCGTGTTATAATGGGACTGGTTTCAGTCCTATCATGATGCAGGGGGATAGAAAAAATGGAAAAAGTAACCATCACGGCGGACAGCGCCGTGTACGAATTCTATCGGAAGGTCGGCCTGTCCGCCGGCGGACTGCCGCCGGAGCAGGTCATGGCAGACGCGCTGTTCAAGCTGGCAGGCGAATTGAGCCTGCAGGCGCTGCACAAAAGAGCAAAAAAATGACCCGCAGAAAGCGGGTCATTTTTTTGCTCTCACATCAGCCGATGGTGACGCTGGTGTTCTTGGGCAGCTGCTTCTTGGCGGCCTTGGGGATGGACAGCTGCAGGATGCCGTTTTCAAACTTGGCGGTCACATCCTCCGGCTCTACCTCCTCGCCCACATAGAACGTGCGGCTGCACGCACCGGCATAGCGCTCCTGACGGATGTACTTGCCCTTCTTGTCGGACTGATCCTTATCCAGACCCTTGGCGGCCTGAATGGTCAGATAGCCGTTCTTCAGCTCCACGTTCACCTCGTCCTTGGTGAAGCCGGGCAGGTCAACATCCAGCTCGTAGGTGCCCTCCGTCTCGCGGACATCGGTCTTCATCAGGTTCTTGGCGTGCTTGCCGTACAGGGGATCGCGGCCCTGCGGGATCATCATGCCAAAGGGATCTGAAAAGAAATCATCAAACAGGTTCTCACCAAAAATGCTGGGCAACATATGTCATACCTCCATTCGTACTGCGGCGCGCCTTGGGTACGCCGTCTCTACATTACCCTCATTGTATCAACATGCTCGAGCCTCTCCGGAGGGACTCTCTCGCCCCCCTCTCTCAAGGTTCGGCCTTATTATAACGCCAATTTTAGCACTGTCAAGAGGAGAGTGCTAATATTCACAAAAACAGCACAGTCTGTTCACAAAATATGCAATAAGTTCCCGGCAGCGACGCCGTTCAGGGAAGATTCACACATTTCCGCCGCATTGACATTTGACTTTGCGCAGCGGCACGGCTATAATACTTTGCAAAATATGGCGACAAGGAGATGACTTCATGAATGAGGTAAAGACCCCTAAGAAACCGCTGCTCTACTACTATATCGTGGCGCTGCTGGTACTGCTGCTGTTCAATCTGCTGGCCATGCCGTGGCTGGCGGAGCATCAGATCAAGGAGGTGGACTACAACACCTTCGTGTCCATGACGGAGCAGGGCCAGCTGGGCCGCGTGGAGATCCAGCAGCAAAGCAACCGCATCCTGTTTACGGACAAGGAGGAGACGGCCGTCTACAAAACCGCCATCGTCCCCGACGACGGTCTGGTGCAGCGTCTGCTGGACGCGGACGTGTCCACCACCGGCGAGGAGATCCAGCAAAGCTCGGTGCTGTTGGATATCCTGGCCTGGGTGCTGCCGCTGCTCCTGTTCATCGGCATCGGGCAGGTCATCTCCCGCAGCATGATGAAGAAAATGGGCGGCGGAAACTCCATGATGTTCAACATGGGCAAGTCCAGCGCCAAGGTCTACGTCAAGTCCGCCGAGGGCATCAAGTTTGACGACGTGGCCGGCGAGGACGAGGCCAAGGAGAACCTGCAGGAGGTGGTCAACTACCTCCACGACCCCAGCAAGTACAAGGAGATCGGCGCGTCCATGCCCAAGGGCATCCTGCTTGTCGGCCCTCCGGGTACCGGCAAGACCATGCTGGCCAAGGCCGTGGCCGGTGAGGCCAACGTGCCCTTCTTCTCCATGTCCGGCTCCGAATTCGTGGAGATGTTCGTGGGCATGGGCGCCTCCAAGGTGCGCGACCTGTTCAATCAGGCCAAGGAGAAGGCCCCCTGCATCGTGTTCATCGACGAGATCGACGCCATCGGTCAGAAGCGAAGCGGCGGCCAGTACGGCGGCAACGATGAGCGGGAGCAGACCCTGAACCAGCTGCTCACCGAGATGGACGGCTTTGAGGGCAACAACGGCGTCATCATCCTCGCCGCCACCAACCGCCCCGAGTCCCTTGACCCGGCGCTGACCCGTCCCGGCCGCTTCGACCGCCGGGTGCCGGTGGAGCTGCCCGATCTGCAGGGGCGCGAAGCCATCCTGAAGGTACACGCCAGGAAGATCAAGGTGGCCGAGGACGTGGACTTCAACAAGATCGCCCGCATGGCCTCCGGCGCGTCCGGCGCGGAGCTGGCCAACATCGTCAACGAGGCCGCTCTCCGGGCCGTCCGGGACGGCCGCCGCTTCGCCACACAGTCGGATCTGGAGGAGAGCATCGAGGTGGTCATCGCCGGTTACCAGAAGAAGAACGCCATCATGACCGACCACGAGAAGAAGATCGTGTCCTATCATGAGATCGGCCACGCGCTGGTGGCGGCGCTGCAGACCCACTCCGCCCCGGTGCAGAAGATCACCATCGTGCCCCGCACCTCCGGCGCGCTGGGCTACACCATGCAGGTGGAGGAGGGCAACCACTACCTGATGACCAGGGAGGAAATGGAGAACAAGATCGCCACCCTCACCGGCGGCCGTGCCGCCGAGGAGGTGGTGTTCGGCTCCATCACCACCGGCGCCTCCAACGATATCGAGCAGGCCACCAAGCTGGCCCGGGCCATGATCACCCGCTACGGCATGAGCGATGAGTTCGGTATGGTGGCGCTGGAGACGGTCACCAACCAGTATTTGGGCGGCGACGCCTCCCTGGCCTGCTCCGCCGACACCCAGACGAAGATCGACCAGCAGGTGGTGGCGCTGGTGCAGAAGCAGCACGAAAAGGCGCTGCAGATCCTCACCGAAAACCGCGCCAAGCTGGACGAGCTGGCCCGGCACCTGTACGAGAAGGAGACCATCACCGGCGAGGAGTTCATGAGCATCCTCAACGGCTGACGGAGAAAGGAGGCCCCATGGCCCGCACCATCGAGATCACCGATTTTGCCGCACCGGAGCTGGATATTTACGCTCGGGCCACGGAAAACCAGCTGGTGAACCGGGCCGATCCGGCCAACGCGCTGTTCATCGCGGAAAGCCCGCTGGTCATCGGACGGGCGCTGGACGCGGGCTGCGTGCCTGTGTCGTTCCTCATGGAGCCGCAGCACATCACCGGCAAGGGCGCGGACATCCTCGCCCGCTGCCAGCCGGATATCCCGGTGTACACCGCGCCGCTGGACGTGCTGACGCGGCTCACCGGCTTCCACCTGACCCGGGGGATGCTGTGCGCCATGCGGCGTCCGCCCCTGCCCTCCGTGGCGGAGGTGTGCGCCGGAGCGCGGCGCATCGCTGTGCTGGAAAACGTAATGAACCCCACCAACGTGGGGGCCATCTTCCGGTGCGCGGCGGCGCTGGGTATGGACGCGGTGCTGCTGACCCAGCAGGGCAGCGACCCTCTGTACCGCCGGGCGTCCCGTGTCAGCATGCCGTGGACGTACCTGCCGGAGGAGGTGGACTGGACGGAGACGCTGCATGAGCTGGGCTTCACCACGGCGGCCATGGCCCTGCGGCAGGACTCCCTGCGGCTGGACGACCCCCGCCTGCTGCGGGCGGAGAAGCTGGCGGTGGTGCTGGGCACCGAGGGCGACGGGCTGGCGGACGGCACCATCGTCCGGTGTGACTACACGGTGATGATCCCCATGACCCACGGAGTGGACAGTCTCAACGTGGCGGCGGCCAGCGCCGTGGCCTTCTATCAGCTGGGGCTCCAATGCCGAGACAAGTAAAAAAAGAGTCCCGCAGCGTATGCTGCGGGACTCTTTTTATGTCGGGGATTTACAGGCCCAGCGCCGCCTTGAGGGCATCTGCGCGGTCGGTCTTTTCCCATGCCACGCCCAGCTCCTCGCGGCCCATGTGGCCGTAGGCCGCCAGCTGGCGGTAGATGGGCTTGCGCAGCTCCAGATCACGGATGATGGCGGTGGGGCGCAGGTCAAAGACCTTCTCCACAGCGGCCTCCAGCTTGTCGTCGGCCACTACGCCGGTGCCGAAGGTCTCCACCAGCACGCTGACGGGACGGGCCACGCCGATGGCGTAGGCCAGCTGGATCTGGCACTTTCTGGCCAGACCGGCGGCCACCACATTCTTGGCCACCCAGCGGGCGGCGTAGGCGGCGGAGCGATCCACCTTGGTGGGATCCTTGCCGGAGAAGGCGCCGCCGCCGTGGGGGGCGCTGCCGCCGTAGGTATCCACGATGATCTTGCGGCCGGTAAGTCCGGTGTCGGCGGCGGGGCCGCCGCTGACGAAGCGGCCGGTGGGGTTGACGTAGATCTTCGTCTCACCGTCCAGCAGCTCAGCGGGAACGGTGGGCTTGATCACCAGCTCGATCATGTCCTTGCGGATCTGCTCCAGCGACACGTCGGGGCTGTGCTGGGTGGACAGCACCACGGTGTCCACGCGGACGGGCTTGCCGCTGTCGTCGTACTCCACGGTGATCTGGGTCTTGCCGTCGGGACGCAGATAGTCCACCAGACCCTGCTTGCGCACATCGGTCAGACGCTTGGCCATCTTGTGTGCGATAGAGATGGCCAGCGGCATCAGCTCCGGCGTCTCGTCGCAGGCGTAGCCGAACATCATGCCCTGGTCGCCGGCGCCGTTGTCCAGTTCGCTCTCGCCCTTGGCCTTGGCCTCGTAGCTCTTGTCCACGCCCAGCGCGATATCGCCGGACTGCTCGTCGATGTTGGTGATGACGGCGCAGGTATTGCCGTCGAAGCCGTACTGGGAGCGGTCGTAGCCGATGTCCAGCACCACCTGACGGGCGATCTTGGGGATGTCCACATAGCAGCTGGTGGTGATCTCACCCATAATGTGGATGAGGCCGGTGGAGGCGCAGGTCTCGCAGGCCACGCGGCCATTGGGGTCCTGCTCAAAAATCGCGTCCAGCACCGCGTCAGAGATCTGGTCGCAGATCTTATCGGGATGCCCCTCGGTAACGGATTCAGAAGTAAACAGATGTCTTGCCATGATGATTTTTCTCCTTTCTTTTGGGAAAATGCAATAAAAAAGCGCCCTGCCGAACCGACAGAGTGCTGAAGCTTTCTTGCCTTCCCTCATCTTTCGATTCGTTCGTCGGATTTGGCACCTTGAAAAAACAGGTTGCCGTGGCTTCATAGGGCCGATCCCTCCGCCACTCTTGATAAGGTATTCACTTGTATGGTCTATCTTAGCACATATTTTGCGGCTGTCAATAGGTTTTCCCGGAAATTTGCAAATAATTCACTTTGTGGAAACATTTCCATTGTTCAAAAAAATGACATGACTTTTTCCGCCCTATGCGCTACAATAGGCGTTACTTGAATTGATACAGGAGGACATTCCCCTTGAAAAAGCTCTATGACGGGGTGCAGCGCTTCTGCGCCGCCCACCCCCGGTTCGGCATTCCCAATCTGATGCGCGTCATCGTCATCGGCACCGCTGCGGTGTACATTCTGTCCATGCTGACGGTGTCCGCCGACCCCACCGCGCTGGACTTTCTCACGTTCAACCTCAACGGCCTGCTCCACGGCGAGATCTGGCGCATCGTCACGTTCGTCTTTTACCCCAGTAACAGCTCTCCGCTCTGGCTGCTGGTCAGTCTGTACTTCTACTACTGGATCGGCTCCACGCTGGAGCGGCAGTGGGGCACCGCCAAGTTCAACCTGTACTACTTCAGCGGCGTGCTGCTGACGGTGCTGGGCACAGTGCTGGCCAGCGTCATCACCGGCAACAGCTACATTACCGTGGCGGGCACCACCTATGTGAACCTGTCCATGTTCTTCGCCTTCGCCATGCTGTTCCCGGATACCACGGTGCTGTTCATGTTCATCATCCCCGTGAAGATGAAGTGGCTGGCCTATCTGGACGGCGCGCTGTTCGCCTTCGACATCGTCCGGGCCATCGGCCAGCACAACTGGGCGGGCGTGGTGCTGCCGGTGGTGGCGCTGCTGAACTTCGCCGTGTTCATCTGGCCGGAGGTACACTATCTGGCCGCCCGCACCAAAACGCAGTACAGCCCCAAGACCGTGCAGTACAGGCAGGCGGTGAAGCAGCAGGCCCAGGAAAAGGGCTATCACCACAAGTGCGCCGTGTGCGGCCGCACCGACACGGACTACCCCGACCTGCAGTTCCGCTACTGCAGCAAGTGCGCGGGCTACCACTGCTTCTGTCAGGATCACATCTTCAACCACGTCCACTTCACCGAGGAATGACCGATACGCAAAGCTCCCTCCAGCCGACGGGCTGGAGGGAGCTTTTTGCCTATTCACGCTCCACCGCGCCGCTGACGATGCGGTAGTAGGCGTTGGACGTCAGCTTGTACGCCAGCGTGTACAGCAGGGCGAAGGCCACATAGCTGACGACGGTGGTACCGATGAGCAGCGGTGTGTTGCTGAGGTTGAACAGCAGCAGGAGCTTGTGGATGAAGGGGAACGCGAAGCACAGGTGTACGCCGGCCAGGGCCATGGGCAGGAAGAACACCGTCAGCAGCTGGGAGTTGATGCTGCGGCGGATGTCCCGTTTCGTCATGCCCACCTTCTGCATGATGTCGAAGCGGCTCTGATCCTCGTAGCCCTCGCAGATCTGCTTGTAGTAGATGATGGACACGGCGGCCAGCAGGAACACTACGCTGAGCATGATGCCCAGGAAGAACAGCCCGCCGTAGCTGCCGTAGAAATCGCTGCGGTTGGCGGCCAGCGAGTCCACCTCCCAGCCGGTGACAATATCGCCGCCTGCGGCGGCGTCGTACAGCGCCCACTGCACCGCGTCCGTCAGGCTTTGCGGATCGCGGACGCCCTCCTCGTAGGAGCCGCCGCCGAACTGCTCCTCGGCGGGCAGGTCGCTGTCGAAGCTGCAATACCAGCGGAGCTGCACGTCCATCGTGCCGCCGGACATGGCGTCCAGCATGGTGTTGGCGGCGCTGTCGAAGTCCGGCACCACCACGAACAGGGACGGCGTGACATCCGCCGCTGCCGCGCCGTTGACCGGGCAGCTGTCCAGCTGTCCCCGGACGCGCCACGCCGTGCCGCCCACGGTGAATTTCTCCGCCGTGAACGTCATGCGGTTGCCGTAGACCAGCGCCTCGTCCGCCGCCAGCGTCAGATCGGCGCCCATGACGGCGTTGTAGTCCGACAGGGGCAGCAGCGTCACGCGGGTGCTCTCCACGACGCCGTCCGTCTCCGCCAGCGCGGGACGCAGCACACCCTCCGGCGTCAGGGTGCCGTAGACATAGGCGGCGCGGTAGCTCTGCTCGTTATCGAAGGAGGAGCCCATCTCCTCCGCCGCGCCGGTCAGGGCGGTGCGCAGAGCGTTCAGATTCTCATCGCTCATGCGGCTCACGTCGCCGCCGAAGTAGCACTCCACGTTGATGTCCCGGACATAGCGCTGGTGCAGGGCGTCCTCCACGCCGTAGTACATGCAGGTGGTGGAGGACAGCATCACCAGCACCATGGTGGCCAGCACGCAGACGCTGGCAAGCCCCGCGCCGTTGCGCTTCATGCGGTAGGCCATGGAGGACACGGACACGAAGTGGCGGGACTGGTAGTAATAGCGGGGATTCCTCTGCAGGGCGCGGCACAGCGCCACAGACCCTGTGATGAACAGCAGATAGGTGCCCAGAATGACCATGATCACCGCCGCGAAGAACCACAACAGCGCCTCCAGCGGGTCGCGGATGGACACGGCCAGCCAGTAGGCCCCGCCCAGCAGGACAAGGCCCAGCACCGCCAGCGCCCATCTGGCCCGGGGCGGCTTCTCGCCCACGGACTCGCTGTGCAGCAGGGCCACGGCGCTGACCCGGTGCAGCTGCCACAGAGCGTGCAGAAAGATGAGGGTGTGTACGGCGGCGAACAGCGCCAGCGTGATGAGCAGGGACACCGCGTTCACCGTGAACGTGTAGGTGATCCGGCTGCGCAGCAGGTTCATCAGCCCCAGCTCCGCCAGCTTGGACAGCGCCACGCCCAGCGCAAGGCCGGTGACGGTGGTGCCGGCGTAGGTCAGCAGCGTCTCCCACAGCAGGATACGGGCGATGTTGCCCTTGCCCATGCCCAGCACATTGTACAGGCCGAACTCCCGGCTGCGGCGGCGGATGAGGAACGAATGGGTATAAAAGAGGAAAATCAGGGCAAACACGGCGATGACCACGCTGCCAAGACTCATAATCAGGGCCGTACTGCGGCCGCCGGACATCTGGGGCAGCACCGAGGACACAGACAAGCCCATGAGGATGTAGAACATGGCGGTGATGCCGGTGCAGGTCAGCAGATACGGCAGGTACAGACGGCGGTTCTGCTTCATGCCCGTCCACGCCAGACGGGGGTAAAATCCACGGTTCATCGCGCGTCACCGCCTGCCTGCAGCATGGTCAGCGTGTCGGAGATCATCTGGTAAAACCCGGCGTCCCCGGTATCGCCGCGATAAAGCTGGTGGAACACCTCGCCGTCCTTGATGAACAGCACCCGTCCGGCACGGCTGGCCGCCTTGACGGAATGTGTGACCATGAGAATGGTCTGGCCCCGGCGGTTCACGTCGCCGAACAGCGTCAGCAGCTCGTCGGTGGCGCGGGAATCCAGCGCGCCGGTAGGCTCGTCGGCCAGCAGCAGACGGGGCTGGGTGATAAGGGCGCGGGCCACGGCGGCCCGCTGCTTCTGCCCGCCGGACACCTCGTAGGGGTACTTCTTCAGCAGCTCCGTGATGCCCAGCTGCTCCGCCAGCGGGCGCAGGCGGTCGCGCATCTCGGAGTAAGGCTTCCCCGCCAGCACCAGCGGCAGGTAGATGTTGTCCTCCAGCGAGAATGTGTCCAGCAGGTTGAACTCCTGAAACACGAAGCCCAGATGATCCCGGCGGAACGCGGCGGCGTCCGCCTCCTTCACGGCGGACAGATCACGCCCGTCCAGCCGCACCGTCCCGGCGGTGGGGGTATCCAGCGCCGCCAGTATGTTCAGCAGCGTGGTCTTGCCGCTGCCGGACTCGCCCATGATGGCCACATATTCGCCCTGCTCCACCGTGAACTCCACGTTATGCAGGGCCTCCACGCGGCTGCCGCCGAAGCGGGTGGTATACACCTTGCGCAGACCGCTGACTTCCAGAATCGACATAAAAACGACCTCCTTTTGTTTGCAGGTCACAGTATAACAGGGGCGGGAAACGGCTGCCATGCGGTCAGCTTACATTTCCCGCCCCCATTCTAACAAAAATGTAAGGTTTTCACTCCAGCGGGCCGGTGCGGCGGCTGAGATCCAGCCGGATGACCGTCCCCTCCCCCACGGCGGACGCGGCGGTGATGGTGTGGCCCAGATCCCGGCAGATACGTCGGCACAGGTACAGTCCGATGCCGCTGGCCTGCCGGTGCGTCCGCCCGTTGCGGCCGGTGTAGCCCCGGTCGAAGATGCGGGGCAGATCCTCCGGCGCGATGCCGATGCCGGTGTCCCGGATGCACAGGGTAGCCGGTTCCTCCGCGTCAATGGTGATGCTGCCGCCCTCCGGCGTGTATTTCAGGGCGTTGGACAGCACCTGCTCCACCACGAAGCCCAGCCACTTCTCGTCCGTCACCGCCGTCAGACCCACCGGCGCATAGTGCAGCGTCAGCCGCCGGTCGATGAACTCCCCGGCGAATTTCCGCAGGCTCTGGCGGATCACCTCGTCCACGTCGCAGCTGCGGATCACATAGTCGCTGGTGCCCTCGTCCAGCCGCAGGTACATCAGCACCATGTCCACATACTGCTCGATGCGCAGCAGCTGGCTCATCAGCTTCCGCCCGTTGGGCGTGTCGTCCAGCTGCAGCGTCAGGCGCATGGCGGCGATGGGCGTTTTGATCTGGTGTACCCACGCGGTGTAGTAGTCCACCATCTCCCGGTGGCGGGCGGTGTTGGCCGTCTCCCGCTCCGACGCGGCGCGGCGCAGCGTCTCGATGGCGGCCATGCAGTCCGCCTCCCCGATGGTGTCCG
>ERZ791919.2548-NODE-2548-length-12812-cov-18.822372_pt1 | contig 12812 bp, 11 predicted proteins | sample MGYA00510137_ERZ791919 | MGnify/ENA primary metagenome ERZ791919 (study PRJEB30046, sample SAMN00792059) | human gut metagenome | study: EMG produced TPA metagenomics assembly of the A metagenome-wide association study of gut microbiota in type 2...
CCTTCTCCCCGCCTCCATGGTAGGGGAGATACTCAACATGGCCAATGCTGCGGTGCAGCCGGACAAGTGGGGAGCGGGCTGGCGCTATGCGGTGGGGCTCTATACGGCCCACTATGTCACGCTGTACCTGCGCAGTTATGCCCCGTCCAACGAGACGCCGCAGCAGGCGGCGGGCACGCACCCGCCGCAGCGGGCCTGTCCCCACCGTCAGCACCTGAAACGCCACGCCGCCGATGAGCTCCCTTGTCAGCGCCGTCCGCCGCCCCTGCCGGATATACCCGTACATACGCCGCCCTCCACGCAAAAAAAACTCTGCATCATGGTATGATGCAGAGTTTTCCGGTATGTCCGTGTCACCAACGTGCGATGTAGCCCGGCAGATAGTCCAGCGGGTTCTGGTTCACGCCGTTGATCATCACCTCGTAGTGCAGGTGCGGGCCGGTGGAGTTGCCGGTGGAGCCGGTAATGCCCACCGTATCGCCCTGCCCCACCATCTGTCCCACGCTGACGGAGACGGAGGTGAGGTGCGCGTACAGCGTGGTATAGCCGCCGCCGTGATCCACCACCACATAGTTGCCGTAGCCGCTGCCGCCGTAGGAGCCGTACACCACCGTCCGGGCCAGAATGACCTTGCCCGCCTTGGTGGCCATGGCCGCGCTGGTAGTGCCCACGCCGCCGATATCCACGCCACGGTGGTTGGTACTGCCGATGCCGCCGGGGGACACGCGCCCGCCCATGGGAGATGTGATGATCTTACTGGTGCTCACCGGCCAGATGAAGCCGCCGTGGCTGGGTGTCACATCGGAGGTCTCCAGCAGCTTCTTGATCTGGGACTCGATCTCTTTCGCTTCCTTCTCCTCCGCCGCGGCCAGCTCCTCGTAGCCCTTCTGGGTGGCGGCGTACTCGGCGATCAGCGCCGCCGCCTCGTCCACCTTCTGCTGCAGCGCGTCCTGCTGCTGGGCCAACAGCTGCTCCTGCTCCTCCATGGCGGTCTTCTCCGCCTTGATGTTCTCCCGTGTCTGGCGGATGGCCTCGATGAGGTTCCGGTCGTATTCCGCCACCTCGTTGACGAACTCCAGCCGGTTCAGGAGGTCTGCGATGCTGGTAGCCTTGAACAGCACTGACCAGTAGGACAGGCTGCCCCTCTCCTCCTCGCTGCGCACCTGCTGGCAGAACAGGTCGTACTGCTCCGACTCCATCTCCTCGTATTCCGTGATCTGCTGGGCATACAGGTCGATCTGCGCCTTGGTATCGTCGATCTCCTCCATCAGCAGCTGGTTCCGCTGATCCAGCAGGGTCTTGGTGCCCATTACGTCCTCTTTCTTGGCCTTGGCCTCTGCGATCTGCTTCTGCAGCTCCGCGACGCGCTCCCTTTTCTCCTGCTTCTTTTTCTCCAGCTCGTCCATCTCCGCCTGACGCCGGGCCTGCTCCTCGGACTTCTTTTCCTCGTCCGTCTTGGTGGCATAGGCCCGCTGCACGGTGGCCGCCGCCAGCAGCGACAGCCCCAGCACCAGCGCCAGCGCGCCGCACAATAGGCGTTTTCCTCTCCTCATGGTCACGCTCCTCTCCTTGTCATACCGTCATACCCGCAGGAACCGCCGAATGGCCGTCAGGCTGCCGCCCACGCCCACCAGGATGCCGGCGCCCAGAAATACCAGCGCCACCGGCTGCCAGATCTTCACAAACGGCACCACCGTCAGGATCTGCAGGGTGTCGGATGTCCCGATGCCCCGCGCCACGGCGGTGTACAGCAGCCACTGCAGGCCAAAGGCGATAACGGCGCTGAACAGGCCCAGCAGCATACCCTCGTACACGAAGGGCCACCGGATGAATCCGTTGGTGGCGCCCACCATCTTCATAATGGCGATCTCGTCCCGCCGGTCGAAGGTGGTCAGCTTGATGGTGTTGCTGATGATGAACACCGACACCAGCAGCAGTATGGCGATGAGGGCGATGCTGATGATGCCCGCCACGTTCCGTGCGGTGGTAAAGCCCTCGGCCACCGCCTGATCGGCCCGGGCCTTGGCAATGCCCTCCACCTGCTCCACCGCCTCCTTCGTCTCCATGATGCGGTCAGGATCTGTCACATGGATGACGTACCGGTGCCGGAACACGTCCGCCGGCAGGTCGCCGTACAGCTCGTCGCCGTCGTACCTGGCGATGTAGTTCTCCTTAGCCTCGTCCCGGGACATAAACGTGCAGTCCGCCACGTTGTTCACATTTTCGATCTTCGTCTGCAGCGCTCTGGCCTCCTGCTCCGTCAGCGCGTCGTCCACAAAGGCCAGCACCGCGTTCTCCTGCTGCAGGTCTGCCAGATTCACGTTGGCGTTGTACGCCACCAGTGTAAACGTGCCCATAATCAGCAGACACGCCACGGTGATGCCGATGGCGGCGAAGGACATGAACCCGTGGGAGAACATGTTCCCCGCGCCTTCTCTGATGAAAAATTTAAAATCGTGCCGCATGCCTTACACCTCGTAGCTGCCCATACCATCGCCGATGACGCGGCCCTCGTTGAGCAGGATGATCCGCTTGTTGAAATGGTTCACCAGCCCCCGCTCGTGGGTCACCACGATCACGGTGGTGCCCAGCGCGTTGATGCGCTCCAGCAGGGTCATGATCTCCAGTGAGCGGCCCGGGTCAAGGTTGCCGGTAGGCTCGTCGGCCACGATGGTGCTGGGGTTGTTCACCAGCGCCCGGGCGATGGCCACGCGCTGCTGCTCGCCGCCGGACAGCTCGTCGGGGTAGCGGTTCTCCTTGTCCGCCAGTCCCACCAGCTCCAGCACATAGGGGATGCGGCTGCGCAGCTCCCGGGGGGAGGCGCCCACCGCCCGCATGGCCAGCGCAAGATTGTCGTACACGGTCTTGTTGCCGATCAGGCGGAAATCCTGAAAAATGACGCCGATGGTGCGGCGCATGTAGGGGATCTGCCGCTCGGAAATGCGGCTCATGGAGAAGCCGTTGACCATGACGCGGCCCGCCGTGGGCACCACCTCGCCGGTCAGCAGCTTGATAATGGTGGACTTGCCGGAGCCGGAGGGCCCCACGAGGAACGCGAATTCCCCGTCGTCCACGGTAAAGGACACTCCCTTGAGGGCGTGTGTCCCGTTGTCGTATACCTTTTCAGCGTCTATCAAACGGATCATATCTCTGCTCCTGTTCGTCCCAATGCAACATCTTGTGGCCTTTTTCGGCTGATGCTCCCATGATGTTCCCATTATATATAAATGGTTACAAAATGGCAACAGGAAAGATATGAATATTTCCTTAATTTGCCCCACCCGTTTTTTGACGCTTTCCCCTGCCCGCCGGTTCCCCGAAAACCCAATTTTCGCAAAAAAAGGACGCCTCCCGGCGTCCTTTTTTGCTTAGTCGATGCTGTCGATGTCCAGCGAATAGCCCAGCACCTCGCCGACTGCGGTGATCTTCCCCCGCACAGTGATGGGATCGCCCGCGCTCATCTCCATGACCCTGTCCGTCTGCTCCGCACTCTTGATGTAGCACTGCACGCTGTCGAACAGGTAGTCATAGCTGTTGGACGATGCCTCCACGCAGATGTACTTGCCGCCGCTGTCGATGGTGCCCAGATACCCCTCGATCTCCACATACTGCCCGTTGTAGGTCTTTTCGGCGCTAAGGGCGTTCTTCTTCAGGGCATCGAACAGCTCCGTCACATTGTAGTGGGTATAGGATACCGTCTCCTGCTACTGGCCGCCGCCATCGGCTACCATCAGGTGCAGATCGCCCGGTACGAGACAGGCCACAATACGCCGCCTATTGCTTACCTCGTCAAATTCTGCCAGCACTATCACGTCAGCGCCGACTATCTGCTGGGCCTGCCCCGCGGACTGGACTGGCCCAGGGACATGTGACGCAGCGAACCCCCGGCATCCGCCGTGTCACGGATACAGAGGGCGGAGCAGCGCCAAAAAAACCAGACGGCTGCCATACCGCAGCCGTCTGGTTTATGTCAACTTATATTCTCTTATGTATCGATGCCGCGGCTGGTCAGGTACTTCTTGACCATCAGCGCCACCTTGAAGGTGATGGCATCGTCGAACTCCCGCAGGTCAAGACCCGTCAGCTTTTTGATCTTCTCCAGCCGGTACACCAGCGTGTTCCGGTGGACGAACAGCTTCCGCGCCGTCTCCGACACGTTCAGGTTGTTCTCAAAGAACTTGTAGATGGTGAACAGCGTCTCCTGATCCAGCGCGTCAATGGGGTTCTTCTTAAAGACCTCCTGCAGAAACATCTCGCACAGAGTAGTGGGCAGCTGGTAGATCAGCCGGCCGATGCCCAGATTCTCATAGTTGATGACGTAGCGCTCGGTGTCAAAGACCTTGCCCACCTCAATGGCGATCTGTGCCTCCTTGTAGCTCTTGGCCAGATCCCGCAGGTGCAGGGCCAGCGTGCCGATACCCACGAACACGCAGCTTTCGCCGTCCACCCGCAGGGCCTCCTCGATGCGCTGGGCCACCGCCTCCAGATCCTTGGCGCCGGCGTTTTCGTCCATCTGGTGGATCAGCGCCACGTCCTGCTCGCCCACACTGATGACGAAGTCGTTCTGACGGTCGGGGAACAGCCCCTGTATCACATCCACGGGTACTGTCTCCAGCCGGTCGTCCACAGGCCGGATGACGAACACGCCCCGGGCCGTCTCCGCCGCCACATGCAGCTCCTTGGCGCGCATGTAGATATCGCTGATAAGGATGTTGTCCGAAATGATATTTTTGATGAAGGAGCCCTTGTCGTGCTTCTCCTCGTAGTAGCTTTTGGCGGCATTGAGGGACACCGCAGCCATGGCGCACACCGTGCGGCTCATGCTGTCGTCGCCGCTGGCAAATACCGCGTAGTCAAAGTGGGTGCTCCAGCTGGGCAGTGCCTTGAACGTCCGGCCCTCCAGCGTGATGCAGGCGCCCTCCGCCGCGGCGATAGGCTCCACATACTTCGTCCACTTCTTGCCGATCCCCGTCAGCTCGCTGCAGGCGATCACCGTCCCGTCCGCGTCGATGACACCGATGGTGCGATCCGTCGTCTCCTTGAATTGCAGTACCACATTCTGAAAAATTCTTCCCGACATAACGACTTCCTCCTGCGAACCTCGCGTAGGTATTTTGTGCAATCTGCCAAGCCGATGCTCCTATTATATCGTCACTATGACGATTTTGCAAGTATTTTTTCTCGTTTTCCACAAAAAATATGTCGTGTTTTTTGTGGTTCTGTCGAAATAATCACAATCTCGCCGCAGCCCGCAGCGCCGCCGTCTCCTCCGCCGTCAGTTCCCGGAACGCGCCGGGCGCCAGCGTCCCGTCCAGCACCAGCGGCCCCATAGACAGCCGCTTCAGGTACAGCACCGGCGCACCCCGGGCCGCCAGCATCCGCTTCACCTGATGGAACTTCCCCTCCCGCAGGGTCACGATGCACTCCCCAGGCCCCAGCGGCTCCAGCCCCGCCGGCAGACACACCAGCCCGTCCTCCAGCGTCAGGCCCGCCGCGAAGGCCGCCGCCCCCTCTCTGTCATTTTCCTGATTTTATCATATCCCCGCCGAAATACAAATAAAATTTGGTGAGAGGTGATGAACTTGTACATCATACATATGCGCTTTACACGCCGCAGGCTCCTGCTGACCGCCGCCGCGCTGGTGCTCGTCACCGGCATGACCCTGCTGCTGGCCGGCTGCTTCCGCAGCAGCACCCCCTGTGAAGAGGTAGATCTTGCCACCAACGACCAGCGCGTGGCCTACCTGCAAGGTCTGGGCTGGCAGGTATCGCCGGAGCCGGTGGAGACGCTGGATCTCCAGCTGCCGGAGGATCTGAAGTCCCAGTGGGGCGACTATCTGAAGCTGCAAGAGAAGCAGGGCCTGCCCTTCGGCGGCTGCGCCGGGCAGACCGTCCGCCGCTTCACCTACACCGTCACCAACTACCCGGAGGTGCCTGACGGCGTGCAGGCCAACCTGTTCCTCTGCGGCGACCGTCTGGTAGGCGGCGACATCATCGCCACCGGCGAGAACGGCTTCCAGACCGTGCTGGCCTTCCCGGAGAAGTAGCTGCGCAGGCAGCTGCGCCGCTCCCGCGCCCACATTCGCCGCCGCAGGAAAGCTCCTCACACAGCAGGAGGGCCGCACGATCTGCGGCCCTCCTGCCCATGCGGCAACCGCCCGGCAGGAGAGCATTCTTCCGCCAAACGCCGCTCTCCAACACATAAAAAGGGAGACACGCTTGTGCGTGTCTCCCTTTTTTAGATCATCTGATCCGTTACCCCCGGTGGGAAATTACTCCTCGATGCCGATAACGACGCCGGAACCGACGGTACGGCCACCCTCACGGATAGCGAAACGCAGACCGTTCTCGATAGCGATGGGGGTGATCAGCTCGACCTTCATGTCGACGTTATCGCCGGGCATGCACATCTCGGTGCCCTCGGGCAGGGTGATGACGCCGGTCACGTCGGTGGTACGGAAGTAGAACTGGGGACGATAGTTGTTGAAGAAGGGGGTGTGACGGCCGCCCTCGTCCTTGGTCAGAACGTAGACCTGGCCAACGAACTTGGTGTGGGGGTGAATGGAACCGGGCTTAGACAGGACCTGGCCGCGCTCGATCTCGGTCTTAGCAACACCACGCAGCAGGGCGCCGATGTTATCGCCGGCCTCAGCGTAATCCAGCAGCTTGTGGAACATCTCGATACCGGTAACGGTGGTCTCGCGCTTCTCATCGGACAGACCGACGATCTCGACCTTCTCGTTCAGGTTCAGCTTACCACGCTCCACACGGCCGGTAGCAACGGTACCACGGCCGGAGATGGTGAACACGTCCTCGACGGGCATCAGGAAGGGCATATCCTCCTTGCGGTCGGGGGTGGGGATCCAGCTGTCAACAGCATCCATCAGCTCCTTGATGCAGGCATACTCGGGAGCGTTGGGATCGGTGGACTCGGAAACCAGAGCGTTCAGAGCGCTGCCGCGGATGATGGGGGTCTCGTCGCCGGGGAAGCCGTAGAAGTCCAGCAGCTCGCGAACTTCCATCTCGACCAGCTCCAGCAGCTCCTCATCGTCGACCTGGTCGCACTTGTTCAGGAAGACCAGCACGGAGGGCACGTTCACCTGACGGGCCAGCAGCAGGTGCTCACGAGTCTGAGCCATGGGGCCGTCGGAGGCAGCGATGACCAGGATAGCGCCGTCCATCTGGGCAGCACCGGTGATCATGTTCTTGATATAGTCGGCGTGGCCCGGGCAGTCGACGTGGGCATAGTGACGTTTGGCAGTCTCATACTCGACGTGAGCGGTGTTGATGGTAATACCACGCTCGCGCTCCTCGGGAGCCTTATCGATGGAAGAGTAATCGGTGTACTCAGCGCCGCCCTGCATCGCCAGATACTTGGTGATAGCCGCGGTCAGAGTGGTCTTACCATGGTCGATGTGGCCGATGGTGCCGATGTTGACATGGGGTTTCGTTCTTTCAAATTTCTGCTTAGCCATTTGAAATGATCCTCCTTAACAGTTTTGTATCATGTGTTGGGCAGCGGTAACAGTCTAGCACTGCCATTTTACAGTATTTTCGTGGGAAAATCAATCGTAAATTACGGTTTTAGAAATTTTCCCGTCCGGTACGCTTGCTGATGAGCTTTTCCTGCAGGCTCTTGGGCAGTTCGATGTAGTGGCTGGGCTCCATGGTGTACTGACCGCGGCCCTGTGTACGGGAGCGCAGGTCAGTGGCGTAGCCGAACATCTCTGCCAGCGGCACGAAAGCGTCGATCTGCTGGGCGCCGGAGCGCATCTCGTAGCCCTGGATCTGGCCGCGCCGTGCGTTCAGGTCGCCGATCACGTCACCCATATACTCGTCGGGTACAATGACGCAGACCTTCATGATGGGCTCCAGCAGCGTGGGATCGGCCTTGCGCATGGCCTCCTTGAAGGCCATGGAGCCGGCGATCTTAAACGCCATCTCGGAGGAGTCCACCTCGTGGTAGGAGCCATCGTACAGCGTGACCTTCACGTCCACGACGGGATAACCCGCCACAACACCGGCCAGCATGGCGCCCTGGATACCGGCGTCGATGGCCGGGATATACTCCTTGGGGATAGCGCCGCCCACCACCTTGTTCTCGAACTCATAGCCCTTGCCGGACTCGTTGGGCTCGACGTGGATCTTGACGTGACCGTACTGGCCCTTACCGCCGGACTGGCGGGCATACTTCGTCTCCTGATCCACGGCCTTGCGGATGGTCTCCTTGTAGGCCACCTGAGGTGCGCCCACGTTGGCCTCCACCTTGAACTCGCGGAGCAGACGATCCACGATGATCTCCAGATGCAGCTCGCCCATACCGGCGATGATGGTCTGACCCGTCTCCTCGTCCGTGTAGGTGCGGAAGGTGGGATCCTCCTCGGCCAGCTTGGCCAGGGCGACGCCCATCTTCTCCTGACCGGCCTTGGTCTTGGGCTCGATGGCCACGCGGATCACAGGCTCGGGGAACTCCATGGACTCCAGAACAATGGGGTGCTTCTCATCGCACAGCGTGTCGCCGGTGGTGGTGTTCTTCAGACCCACCACGGCGGCGATGTCGCCGGAGTACACGGTCTCGATGTCCTCGCGGTGGTTGGCGTGCATCTGCAGGATGCGGCCCATACGCTCGCGCTTGCCCTTGGTGGCATTGAGGACGGAGGAGCCCGTGGTCAGTGTACCGGAGTACACGCGGAAGAAGCTCAGACGGCCCACATAGGGGTCGGTCATGATCTTGAAAGCCAGCGCGGAGAAGGGCTCATCATCAGAAGACTTGCGCTCCTCTTCCTCGTCTGTCTTGGGGTTGACGCCCTTGATGGCAGGGACGTCGGTAGGTGCGGGCATGTAGTCCACGATGGCGTCCAGCAGCTTCTGCACGCCCTTGTTTCGATAGCTGGAGCCGCAGGTCACAGGCACCATTTCCACGGCGCAGGTAGCCTTGCGGATAGCGGTACGGATCTTGCCGGTGGGGATCTCCTTCCCCTCCAGATACAGCTCCATGATCTCGTCGTCGAACATGGACACGGCATCCAGTAGCTTCTCGCGGTACTCGTTGGCGATGTCGACCATATCCTCGGGGATCGGCTCGACGCGCATATCCTTACCCAGCTGATCGTAGTAGATATCGGCGTCCATCTCCACCAGGTCGATGATACCCTTGAAGGTATCCTCCTTCCCGATGGGAAGCTGGATGGGGACAGCGTTGGCCTTCAGGCGGTCATGCACCATGTCCAGCACGTGGTAGAAATCCGCGCCGGTGATATCCATCTTATTGACGTAGATCATCCGGGGGACATGGTAGTGATCGGCCTGACGCCACACCGTCTCGGACTGCGGCTCCACGCCGCCCTTGGCGCACATTACGGTGACGGAACCGTCCAGCACGCGCAGAGAACGTTCCACCTCCACAGTAAAGTCCACGTGGCCCGGGGTGTCGATGATGTTGATGCGCGTCTGGGGGAACTGATCCTTGGAGCCCTTCCAGTAGCAGGTGGTAGCGGCGGAGGTGATGGTGATACCACGCTCCTGCTCCTGCTCCATCCAGTCCATGGTCGCGGTGCCCTCGTGCGTCTCGCCCAACTTGTAGTTCACACCCGTGTAGTACAGAATGCGCTCTGTCGTGGTGGTCTTTCCTGCATCAATGTGGGCCATGATGCCGATATTTCTCGTATTTTCCAGTGTAACCTTTCTCGGCATACCGTTCTCCTTCTTAAATCGTAGTTGCGCTTACCAACGGAAGTGGGCGAATGCCTTGTTGGATTCGGCCATCTTGTGGGTATCCTCGCGCTTCTTCACGGCGCTGCCGGTGTTGTTGGCAGCATCCATGATCTCGCCTGCCAGGCGCTCGGCCATGGTGCGCTCACCGCGTGCGCGGGAGTAAGCCGTCAGCCAGCGCAGACCCAGGGTCTGACGACGGGCGGGACGGACTTCCATGGGGACTTGGTAGGTGGCGCCGCCGACACGGCGGGCCTTGACCTCCAGGCTGGGCATGATATTCTCCATAGCCTGGGTGAACACTTCCAGAGGATCCTTCTCGGTCTTCTCCTTGATGATATCAAAGGCGCCGTAAACGACCTTCTGAGCGACGCCCTTTTTACCGTCCAACATGATGCTGTTGACCAGCTTGGTCACCAGCACGGAGTTGTACATAGGATCGGGCAAGATCTCTCTCTTGGGAACATTACCTCTTCTGGGCACTATGCTTCCCTCCTTCATAAAAATATGATTTCATAGGTACTCAACAGCCGCTGACCGGCTGTTGTACGGCCTGCCAAAGAGGTACATTATAATAAATAATGAGAAACCTTTTGGCAAAGCACAGAGCTGCAGGTTTACTTGCTCTTGGGGCGCTTTGCGCCGTACTTGGAGCGGGCCTGCATACGGCCGGAGACGCCCTGGGTATCCAGAGTACCGCGGATGATGTGGTAACGGACGCCGGGGAGATCCTTGACACGGCCACCGCGGATCATCACGACGGAGTGCTCCTGCAGGGAGTGGCCCACGCCGGGAATGTAAGCGGTGACTTCGTAGCCGTTGGTCAGACGCACACGGGCGATCTTACGCAGAGCGGAGTTGGGCTTCTTGGGGGTCGCCGTTCTGACGGCCGTGCAGACGCCGCGCTTCTGAGGGGAGCTGAGATCAGTCTCCTTGTTCTTCAGCGTGTTCAGGCCCTTCTGCATAGCGGGAGAATTGGACTTGTAAGTGCTCTTCTTCCGGCCCTGCTTGACCAGCTGGTTAAAAGTAGGCATTTGGTTTCTCCTTTCGTAAGATTTGTGGGACGTATGTCCCTTTATTTTTCCACGGAACAGAGGGTATCTATTCCGGATGGAACGTTATTCAGCCGTTCAGGACGGCCACAGCGGCGGCAGGCACGGCGATACCGCAGGCAGTACCCAGCTGCCGCAGCGTCATGCTGCTGTCACAGGGGATGGCCTTTTCCGCGCACAGGGCGCGCAGGGGATCGGTGAGCCGGGGATCGGCGTCACAGGCCAGATAGACGTGGGCGGCAGCACCCTGGACAAGGGCACGACGGGTCTGCTTCAAGCCCACAACTTTTCCCTTGGCGGTCAGTTCTCCGGGCACAGGCGCTCTCCTCCTGTCGTCGCATAACAAATCCCGCGGGCAATTCCCGCGCAATTTGAAATTATAGCATAGCTGCGCGGAAGCGTCAAGTGTGTTTCGTGGGAAAGTTTGTGAATTCCACTGAAATTCCGCGGATAATTTCAGAAGATATCACGAAAAGCTACCCCGGATGCGCTTCCGGCGTCCGGTGAAAAGAGGAGGCCGGAGGGCCTCCTCTTTCAGATGTTCGGTTTTGGCTTACAGCGCGTCGCCGGTGTCCGTCTCGGGACCGTCGCTCTCAGGGAGCTCCGCCTCGTCCATGTCCGCCGGCGCCTCCACAGGTGTGGGGACCTCCGTGTGCATGGCCTCGGCCTCGTCCTTCTTCTCGGCCTCGGTCTCGGGGACCATCTCCTCCGCCAGCTGGCGATAGGCGGTCAGGCCGGCGCCGGCGGGAATGAGCTTGCCGATGATGACGTTCTCCTTCAGGCCGACCAGGTGGTCCACCTTGCCCTTGATGGCGGCCTCGGTCAGGACCTTGGTGGTCTCCTGGAACGAGGCGGCGGACAGGAAGGAGTCCGTGGCCAGAGAGGCCTTGGTGATACCCATCAGCAGCTGGGTGTAGGTGGCCTCCTGCAGCTCCTCGCCGTCCTCACGCTTCTCGCCGGCGGCGATACGGGCGCGGACCGCTGCGTTGGCGTCCTCCACCTCCATCACGTCGGCCATAGCGCCGGAGAGCAGCCCCTCGGCGTCGTTGGCATCCTCCACGCGGACCTTACGCATCATCTGGCGCACGATGACCTCGATGTGCTTATCGTTGATATCCACGCCCTGCTGACGGTAGACCTTCAGGACCTCCTGGATCAGGTAGTTGTGGACCGCGGAGGCGCCGCGGATACGCAGCACATCGTGGGGGTTCAGTGCGCCGTCCTGCAGCTGACGGCCCTTCTCGATGACCTCGCCGTCCTGCACCAGCAGGCCGGTGTGGGGCACCGCGTAGGTGCGGGTATCGCCGTCATCGGCGGTGATGATGATATTCAGCAGGCTGCCCTTGGTAGCCTCCTCGAAGCGGACCTTGCCGCCGATCTCGGCGATGGTGGCCATCTTCTTGGGCTTGCGGGCCTCGAACAGCTCCTCCACTCGGGGAAGACCCTGGGTGATGTCGCCGCCGGCCACGCCGCCGGTGTGGAAGGTACGCATGGTCAGCTGGGTACCGGGCTCACCGATGGACTGCGCCGCGATGATGCCGACGGCCTCGCCGGGGCCCACAGGCTTGCTGGTGGCTAGGTTCATACCGTAGCACTTGGCGCAGATACCGCTGTGTGCGCGGCAGGTCAGCACGGTGCGGATCTCGGCGGAGTGGATGTCGAAGGACTCCAGCAGCGCCGCGTCGCTCTCGGTCATCATGTGATCCTTGGAGATCAGCACCTCGCCGGTACCGGGCTTCAGGATATCGTTGACGGGGAAGCGGCCCTTGATGCGCTCGGAGAACTTCTCGATGACCTGACCGCCCTCGCTGATCTCGGACACCAGAATACCCTTCCGGGCGCCGCAGTCCGCCTCGCGGATGATAACGTCCTGGCAGACGTCCACCATGCGGCGGGTCAGATAACCGGAGTCGGCGGTACGCAGCGCCGTATCGGCCAGGCCCTTACGGGCGCCTCGGCTGGAGGTAAAGTACTCCAGCACGCTCAGGCCCTCGCGGAAGTTGGCCTTGATGGGGATCTCGATGGTCTTACCGGCGGTGTTGGCCATCA
>ERZ791919.2551-NODE-2551-length-12809-cov-9.270739_pt1 | contig 12809 bp, 10 predicted proteins | sample MGYA00510137_ERZ791919 | MGnify/ENA primary metagenome ERZ791919 (study PRJEB30046, sample SAMN00792059) | human gut metagenome | study: EMG produced TPA metagenomics assembly of the A metagenome-wide association study of gut microbiota in type 2...
TCTTCCACGTGCTCTCCGCTCCAAAGCTCCGTTCCATTTACTCCATCATAAATCTCCAGATCGGCAAGCGGTATGGATATGCCACTGTCTTTATCACCCAGATTAAATACCGCGACATAATATCCACCCTTTGTATCTGCTGCAATCCATAATGCATGCTCTATACCATCGATTTCACGTCTCCACACCTGATGCGAATGCCGTGCATTTGCATGCATGGCAAGTATTTCAGAATTGGTTACCAGATTCATGGTGAATTCGTCAAACCCTGTCAGCTCTCCTCCCAGCATCAAAGGAGAACGCATGATACTCCAGAGTGTCAGCATGGTGATCTGCTCATCCTGTGTGAAATTCGTCCAGTTATTCACATCATATACCTGCCGTATCGGTCCGACCGGAAGCATATCGGCATCCGGCCAGTGCCCTGCACCTGCATGGGTGCACCATTTTTCTGCTCTTGAAAACATATCATATAACAGTTCCCACTTATCCCAGAAATCATCGGTGATTCTCCACATATTGGAAATCTGCTTATAAAGCTCTGCCTTTTCTAAAAGAGCAGGTCCCGGCGACAGACTTAAAACCATGGGTCTTCCGCAACCATGCAATGCTTTGCTCAGCATAATCAGTTCGGATTCCTCATGTGGCAGTTCCCGTGCAATATCATCACATTTAATAAAATCCACACCCCAGGAAGCATATAATTCAAAAATACTGTTATAGTATTCCCGTGCCCCGTCTTTCTCAGGATCTACACCATACATATCCGTATTCCAGGCACAGATACTGTTTGTTTTGGCAATTTCCCGGGCATGTCTGTCACTGTTCATGATTTTCGTGTTCTGATGTACAGCCTGTCGTGGAATCCCTCTCATAATATGAATGCCGAACTTCAATCCAAGAGAATGGACATATTCTGCCAATGGTCCAAAGCCCGCACCGTTTGCTGCGGAAGGAAAACGATTTACTGCGGGAAGCAGTCTTCCATACTCATCCATTACTACATCCGCAAAAGGATGATATTCATTGGTTTCTGCAGCAGGCTCATACCATTGGATGTCCACTACAATATATTCCCAGCCGTACTCCTTCAGATGCTCAGCCATAAATTCAGCGTTCCGTCGTACGATATCTTCTGTAACAGCCGCTCCGTAACAATCCCAGCTATTCCACCCCATAGGTGCTGTTTTCATCTTCATCTGTTTTATACCCTCTCGATATCCTGTTAATTCTGTCCGTAATATGCATTTGCACCATGCTTACGGAAATAATGCTTATCCTGTAATTCCTGCGGGGCAGGTGCTACCTGCGGATGAATCAGCTCGGTTCGATATGCCATCTTGGCAACCTCTTCAAGAACCACCGCATTGTGGACGGCCTCCTTTGCATCCTTGCCCCAGGAAAAAGGACCATGATTCTTGCACAACACTGCAGGAACCGCCATCACATCCTTCTTCATGCGTTTAAATTCCGAAACAATCAGGTGTCCGGTATTTTCTTCGTAAGCAGAGTTAATCTCTTCCTTCGTCAGACATCTCACACAGGGGATTTCTCCGTAGAAATAATCCGCATGAGTCGTACCATAACAGGGAATACTTCTTCCGGTCTGTGCCCAGCTTGTTGCATAAGAAGAATGGGTATGTACAATTCCACCTATTTCCGGAAACGCCTTATACAGTTCCAGATGGGTCGGTGTATCGGAGGATGGCTTATACCTTCCTTCCACACGGTTTCCTTCAAGATCCATAACCACCATATCTTCCGGCTTCATAATTTCATAATCCACACCACTTGGCTTAATCACAAAATATCCGGTTTCACGGTCAATAGCACTCACATTACCCCAGGTAAATGTTACCAGACCATATTTCGGAAGAAGCATATTTGCTTCGTATACCTTCTGTTTTAATTCTTCTAACATGACAGAACCTTCCTTCCAAATATTTATCTCTTACTTTAAGATGTTTATCTTATAGTTATTCTTAAATCTTTATCAACATTTACATGTTTTTAAAATATGTCTACAGTGCCTCAACAGCAGCCTTCTCAGCCGGGAGATTCTTCATATACTTCTCCATGAACTTCTCAAAGCCCTCGACATCCTCTGCCACAGGATCCATCTTAACACCCTTGTTTCCGGCAAAAATCTCCTCATTCAGGAACCCACCAAGGCTCTGGCCGTCCTTCTTCTTAGCAAGAAATGCAGCCAGAACAGCAATACCCCAGGCACCGCCCTCACCGGCTGTTTCCATAACCGATACCGGTGCGTTCATTGCTGCTGCCGCAATTCTCTGTCCGACACCTTTTGTTTTGAAATAGCCGCCATGTCCAAATAACTGGTCTACCTGGACACCCTCTTCCTTCAGCATCAGATCCATACCGGATTTTAAGGCTGCAAGTGCAGAATACAGATGCATTCTCATGGTATTCGCCAGTGTAAACTTACTCTCGGCATCACGTACAAACAACGGTGCACCGGCATCAAATCCGGTAACCGGCTCTCCGGAAAAGTAATTATAGGAAATCATTCCGCCACAGTCCGGATCACCCTCTAATGCAACACTGTAAAGCTTCGTAAACAGATCATTCATATCAAAGGTTAAACCGTACATTTCACCGAATTCCTTAAACAGGTTCACCCACGCATTGATATCAGAAGTACAGTTATTACAATGTACCATACCAACCAGTGCGCCATCCGGCGTAGTTACAAGGTCGATCTGCGGATATACCTTAGAAAGCTCCTTTTCCAGAACTACCATGGCAAATATGGAGGTTCCTGCAGAGATATTACCGGTTCGTTTCGCAACGCTGTTCGTTGCGACCATACCGGTTCCTGCATCACCCTCCGGAGGACAGAGCGGAATGCCTGCCTGCAGATCACCACTCGGATCAAGAAGGGCGGCTCCTTCCTCAGTCAACATGCCTGCTTCCTCTCCTGCTGCTAACACCTTCGGAAGAATATCCCGGAGATTCCAACGGTAATTCTGATCTGCAACCAGCTTGTCAAACTTCTGTACCATCGTCTGATCAAAATCTCCGGTATGAATATCTATCGGGAACATTCCCGATGCATCACCGACTCCAAGTACCTTTCTTCCGGTCAGTCTCCAATGAACATAGCCTGCCAGTGTCGTAAAGAAATCCACATAGGGAACATGCTCTTCCCCATTCAGAATTGCCTGATAGAGATGGGAAATGCTCCATCGCTGGGGAATGTTATAGTTAAATTCTGCAGTAAGCTTTGAAGCTGCTTCCTCTGTAATTGTATTTCTCCAGGTACGGAACGGAACCAGAATAGTATCATTCTCATCAAACGCCAGATAACCATGCATCATCGCAGAAAATCCGATGGCATCGAAGTGCTTTAAGGTAACACCGTACTCCTTCTTCACATTCTCCTTAAGATCCTTGTAACAATCCTGTAAGCCATCCCAAATATCTTTTAGAGAATAGGTCCAGACGCCATCTTCATAACGGTTTTCCCAGCTGTGTCCACCGGATGCCAATACATTTCCTGACTTATCCACCAGAACAGCTTTAATTCTGGTAGAACCAAACTCAATACCTAAGTAACCCTTTCCCTCAATAATTAATTGTGCTGCGTCCATTGTAATACCTCCTTGTAATTTTGACACAAATGCCTGCTTCGCAGTCGCTTATATCCTGCCTTTAACTTACTTAGACTCACATGCCCGTGCTTCGCACTCTCTGCCTGTCTTCGTCAGGCGCATGTTCGTTAAGTGGCACAGAAAAACAAATGCCTGCTTCGCAGTCGCTTGTTTTTCCTAGTGCCTACTTAAAGAATACCTCGCCAAGCATCAGGTCACGTTTAAAGTCACGGATCTTTGTGTCCTCATCAATGTAGACCGCTTCAATGCCCATCGCTGCGGCCCAGTCACCCATCTGTTCCGCCGTGAGGTCATAGGTGAATGCCGTATGATGAGATCCTCCTGCAAGAATCCACGCTTCCGCACCGGTATACATATCCGGCTTCGGAGTCCAGAAGTTCGTTGCAACCGGAAGCTTGGGCATCGGTCTCTCTACTTTCTTACATTCTACATCATTTATGATCAAACGGAAACGGTTTCCTAAATCAATTAATGAGGTTGCAATACCCGGGCCTTCCTTGGAGGTAAATACCAGTCTTGCCGGATCCTCACGGTCACCCATGCTTAATGGATTGCACTTAATGCTGATCGGTCCCTCTGCAATACTCGGGCAGATCTCTAACATATGTGCTTCCAGAATTCCTTCCTTGCCCTTAACCAGATTATAGGTATAATCCTCCAGCATGGAGGTTCCCTTCGGATTCTTTAAATCTCCGGTCATGATCTTCATCAGACGCACCATAGCTGCAACCTTCCAGTCACCTTCCGCACCGAATCCATAACCCTTTTCCATCAGACGCTGGATCGCAAGTCCCGGAAGCTGCTTCAAAGCACCAAGATCTCCAAAATGAGTCACGATTGCCTGATAGTTCTTTTCCTCTAAGAAACGCTCAAAACCGATTTCTATCTGTGCCTGCACCGCTACATGCTTACGGAATTCCTTCTCGTCCCTGCCTTCCAGTAAAATCTCATACTTATCATAATATTCTTCTACCAGAGTATTTGCATCTGCTTCGGATACTGCATCCACAGCCTGGGCAATCTCATTAACCGGATAAGCATCCACTTCCCAGCCGAACTTAATCTGTGCTTCTACCTTATCACCTTCGGTATCAGCAACGTTACGCATATTATCAGCAACGCGCATTACACGGATATGGCTGCTTTCTACAATGCCCACTGCGGTACGCATCCAGGATGCAATCTTTCCTGCTACAACAGGATCCGCCCAGTGTCCAACAACAATTTTTCTGTCTATTTTCATACGGCTTACAATGTATCCATACTCACGATCACCATGTGCAGACTGGTTTTCATTCATGAAATCCATATCAATGGTATCGTAAGGAAGCTCTTCATTAAACTGGGTATGTAAATGAAGAAGCGGTTTACGATATTCCTGCAACCCGATAATCCAGGACTTTGCAGGAGAAAAGGTATGCATCCATGTAATCACACCAGCACAGCTCTCATCCATATTGGCTTCTTCAAAGGTCTTACGGATCAATGCATTGGTAATAAGAGTCGGTTTCCATACCACTTCATAAGGTAAGATACCGGACTGGTTCAATCCCTCAACAATCTTGTGGGAATGCTCTGCCACCTTGGCAAGACATTCGTCTCCGTATAAATCCTGTGAACCTGTGCAAAACCAAAACTTGTACTCTTTTTTCTGTAACATAAAAAACAACCTCCTTTAAGTAGACTTTTCCGATTTTATCCACATTTCTGTCGTAGATAAACAACATTATCCTCTACTTAAAGGATACAACTTGTATTGTTCTTCTTACAAGTTGTTTATTTTAGCCATTCTGGCATTCTATGTGAACAGTAACTGAACAGTTATTCACACTCCGTTGTCCTGTGTTCAGTTCCATTCCTGCAGTTTTCCAGTGATTTCGTCATGTAGAGACAGTGCAGTTTGCAAATGAGAATAACTCATAATATCACACTTACAAGTGAAACCCAATATTAAAATCGTAAATTTATAAGTTATAACTGATGAAATTAATAATTTGACAAGCATTTCCAAATAAGTGGTCTTTCCTATAAAGTCAAAAGAGAGTAACTGAATTTTCTCCAATTACTCTCTTTTTATCTACATAATTATTCTATTTTAATCTACCCAGTTCATCTTTGGATAATATTTTCTTTCTCCACGTTCATTGGTATCAGAAAATCCCAAATCAAAACCTTTATGCTTCACAACACCCATTTCTTCTATGGTATTATTAAAGCCATTATACCAACCCATGTATCCATCTTCAACCTCAATTACTGTCAGTTTGCAGATACCCTGACAATCCCACTTGCCTTCTGTCCCGGCAACAATAGGATTACTTGGATGCCGCTCCCAGTTCGTGATTCCATCCCTTGAACGCGCCAACCCGTTCTGCGCTCTCATATCAGAATCACTTCCAAGATAAGTCATGTAATACCAACCATCCCGTTTCCATACATAAGAAGCAGATACTTTATACATCTCCCATTGACAGTTATCATTTGCTTCAAAAATCGGATTTCTTAAATCCTTTACCCAATGAATTCCGTCACGACTGGTAGCATATCCCACTGCCTGACATTCAATACTGTCTGGCTGAGCACCACCGGAATACCACATTTTAAAGACGTTTTCTTCTTCCTCATATAAAACATGTGGACACCAGATCATTCTCTTTTCCCATGCAATCTCACCCTTTAAAACAGGATCTTTGTAAGGACGTTCCCAATGAATTCCATCCTCACTCACTGCATATCCAATGGAAGTTGTAGGACAATAACCATCCCATCCATGACCCGTATACCACATATGATATAATCCATCTTTTTTTATAATTGTCGGACGGCTGACCTCCTCAGACTGCCATGGAGAATCAAAGTCTCTGAGTAATGCTACTGTAGGAAGTTCCCAGTTTAATCCATCCAAACTGGTTGTATACATAATAGCCTGAGCCGGTCTCCAGGAAAACCACATTTTAAAGAGTCCCTCTTCCCTGATCACGTAACAGTCAAAAATGGTTCCCATTGCACCACCAATTACCGGCTCCTTATCTGCAAGTCGTTCCCATCCTCCTGTCGTACCTGTAGGAATTGGCTTATATCCATTTATATCGTAAACCATCTTACTATCCCACCTTTCTTTAATAGCGTGCAATGCAGTCTCTGACGTAGTAATTGATACCGCCTAGACTGTCATCATTTCCGCGTTCATCGACTCCTTCTTCTCCTTCTTCCGGAAAACCAAGATCAAAGCCAACATGTTTTGCTATGCCAATTTCCTCAAAGCGGCGATTACATCCGTTATACCACAAAAGATAATCCTCTTCCGTCTCTATTACGCTGACTTTACATATCCCCAGCCAGTCCCAGCTTCCATCAAATCCTGCAATAATCGGGTTACTGGGATGCCTCTGCCAATTGCTCTTACCATCTCTTGATCTTGCCAGTCCTACATATGCAATAAGATCTCCATCCATACCAAGATAAAACATGTTATACCATCCATCCCGCTTTGGACACACAAAGCAGGCTTCTACTTTTCCTATCTCCCAATACTTGTCAGGATTTGGAGTAAAGACCGGGTTTTGTTCATCTTTGATCCAATGAATTCCATCTTCACTGGTTGCAATTCCAATTGCATCTGCCTCATGCATGCGTCCACCAGAATACCACATCCGATAGCAATGCATCTCCTCTTCCCATAATACATGAGGACACATAACTGTAATTTTTTCCCATGGAAGCTCTGGAACCAAAACAGGATCCTCTCGTCTCTCCCAATGAATCCCATCCAGACTGGTAGCATAGCCAATACAGCTTCTTGCTGAATTTGTCTCCTTTGCAAACATCTGACCGGTATACCACATATGATAAATTCCATCTTTCTTTACAATCGTTGGACGATTTACCTCATGTCCTTCCCAGGAAGACCCAGTAACAGCCGTAAGCACCACTCTTGGATTGTCCCAATGAATTCCATCCGGGCTTTCTGCATAAGCAATACATCGTGTTGGTCTCCAGGAAAACCATATTTTGTATATTCCATCTTCCTGCATAACATAACAATCAAAACATGTTCCCAGAGCACCTCCTAAAACAGGCTTATCACCTACCGGCTCCCATCCTCCGGTCATCCCTCTGGGTTTTAATTTATATCCACAATTTGTCATAATTTTCCTTTCTGCGTCGTTTTCCCTCGTCGCTTTTCATTCGATACCATCCTAATTTTGAATAAGCCTTCTCTTTATCATACTGAAGCTTAACTCTTAACTGCACCAATCATAATACCCTGCACAAAGTGTTTTTGGAAAAAAGGATAAATAATTGTAATTGGCAGTGTGGTGATTACAATTGTTGAAAATTTCAATGCTTCAAAAAGATACTGACGCTCCACACCCGTACTTCCTCCTGTACTGGTAGATGCCTGCTGATTTGCAACAAGGATATCTCTTAAATAAAGCTGAATCGGCTTCAATTCCCTGCTCTTTAAATAAATCAACGGATAAAAATACTCATTCCAATGTCCTACTGCATAAAAAATAATAAGAACGGATATAATTGGTTTGGAAATTGGTACAATAATTTTCCATAGTATTACAAAATCATTTGCTCCATCCAGATGAGCCGATTCGGTAAGCTCCTCTGGAAGACTTTCAAAAAAGCTTCTTGCCACGATCAAATTATATGCGCTAATGGCTGTTGGAATAATTAATGCCCACCGGCTATCATATAATCCAAGCTTATTTACTACAATATAAGATGGGATAATTCCGCCTGAGACAAACATGGTAATCGCAACAAACATGGAAATCTGCCTTCTCAAACAAAATGTTCTGACAGACAACGCATAAGCTGCCATAACGGTAAGTGTAATATTTACAATAGTTCCTACCACCGTATACCATATGGTATTATAATATGCTAAAAAAACATCTTTTTGTGATAACAGTGTTTCATAGGATTGTAATGAAAAATCAATCGGCCACCAAACAACATCTCTACGGATTACCCTCAGTGGATCACTTAGGGAATTGATTATCACATACCAGAACGGATATAATGTAATAATTGCAGCAAAAAAGATAATCGTATAGATAACAATACTGCCAATGGCTCCCTGCTTCCAAAATTTTCTTCTAGTTTTCATTTTCTTACCCCCATTAAAACAATGATGTTTCGCTGTATTTTCTGCTCAGTCCATTTGCCAGAAGAATCAATATCAGACTTACCAGACAGTTAAACAATCCAATAGCCGTACCGTAAGAAAAATCGGAATTTAGAAGACCAACCCGGTATACATATGTAGAAATAACATCTGCTGTCTCATAAGTAGACTCATTGTACATAAGGATTATTTTTTCGAACCCAACGCTAAGCAGCCAGCCGATTCTCATAATCAATAAAACGATAATGGTCGGTGAGATGCACGGTAGTGTAACATATAACATCTTTTTCCAACGACCAGCCCCGTCTACACGGGCTGCTTCATATAATTCCGGATTCACTCCGGCTATCGCTGCAAAATAAATAATGGAATCCCATCCAAAATTCTGCCAAACATTAGACAAAACATATAACCAGCGAAACCATTTTGCTTCTGAGAAAAAATTAATGGTAGTGCCACCAAAAGCCTGTATCATTAAATTTATAATACCATCTGTGGGAGACAGAAAAATCTTCATCATTCCTACCACCACTACTACCGAGACAAAGTGCGGCAAATAGGTGAAAGTCTGAACTACCCGTTTGATTCCTCTATTATTTACTTCATTTAAAAGAAGAGCAAATACAATGGGTACTGGAAATCCTATGACTAAATCCATAAAACTCAGTAAAAATGTATTGCGGATCACACGAATTGCATAAGGACTTTTAAAAAACCTGATGAAATTATCCAACCCGATCCATTCACTTCCAAAAATTCCTTTTCTGATACTGTAATCTTGAAAAGCTACAACATTCCAAACCATGGGCAAATAATGAAAGATCAAAAAATATAACACACAGGGTGCCACCATCATTAATAGATATTTATCTCTTTTCAAAATCTTTTTTAATGGGGTTTTTATTTTTGTATTTGTTTTATTTTTTGCCATATATTTACCTCTTTTTCTCCCCCTGCGCCATGAAGCGGCAGGGGGCTGTATATTTTATATCTTTATTCTGTAGTTTCTGCTGTTCTGTCATACCATGCCTGTTTCACAGCAACTACGTCTTCAATACCCATATCTTTTAAAGTTTTTACATAATTATCCCATTCAGAAAGCGGTTTGTTTCCAGTAATAAAATTCACCACGTTCTCTTTTACATAGGTTTCAATATCCGGCCACTTTTCCGTATAAGTTTCATTTTCTTCTTTAGTGCCAATGGCGATAGGTACACGGTCAGTCATAACGTCTTTAAACTCGTTATACGCTTCATCAAAATAGGAACCTGCATACATTGCTTTAAATGGTTCACCCTTTTCATTACCTACAAAATTCGGCCATGCGCCTATTCCACGCATTACATCAATTGCACTGGTATCCCCATTGGTAACCTTATCTGTAAATACTTTCTTTCCATCCTCTACCGTATAGGTATCTCCTTCAAATCCCCAATAACGCAGATTTGCAGATTCCTCAGAAGCATATACCCAGTCAAGCCACTGTACCGCAAGCTTAGGATTCTCGCAATCAACAGTTACGGCATAGTAATCATGGAAAGACTGTCGTTTGCTGATCGTGCCTACATTATCCGGATATTTATCATTGGTAAGTACCGGAATAAACACATAATGCCCATTCGGATTGGAAGCCTTTACCAAATCATCTTTACCAATTACATTATCTGTAGAAGATAATGTCTGTGCTCCCAGCTTGTCCTGGGAAATCAGGGAATCCGCATCGGAACCATCTACTGCCGTACTAAGAAGACCCTCACTATACCATTGATTTAATGTAGTAAGGCAATCCAAAAACTTTTCATCCATAAGATCAAACGCTACTACTCCATCATCGGAAACAGACCACGGATCCGTATTATTAAAACCGAACGCAACCTTAAAAGTATAAAGTCCGTACATCTTATCATTCTGGTAACCAAGAGGCACCTCATCCTTTTCTCCGTTTCCATTAGGATCCTGATCACGAAATGCTACTAATACATCATGCAATTCATCAATTGTAGTAGGCATCTCAAGTCCAAGATTGTCCAACCAGTCTTGTCTGATGATATTCCACATTACTACATAATTGTTAATATCAAACTCTGCATGAGGCAGACCATAAATATTTCCATCAGGTGAAGTACAATAAGCCTCATAAATAGGCTGCTCCTGAAACAGCTTCCAGAGATTCGGTGTGTCCGTTTCATTAATATAATCCTTCAGGTTGATTACCAGACCCTGATCACTATACTCTGCAATACCAGTAGTTCCATTAGGAATACGGATAATATCGGGAAGATCTGTACCAGCGGCCAGTCTCGTCTGTGCCACTGCTGCATAATCATCACTTGGTACACATTCCCATTCCATATTTACTCCCGTAATATTCTCAATTTCATTTTCTACCGGAAGACCCTCTTCAGAATCAAAATATGCAGATGCATGCCAGTTCTGATATGTAAGAATACTTAAGGTCTCACTTCCGGGATCACACAAAGGCAATGAATATCCTTGTGTATCTGTAGAAGATTCAGAAGATGAACTTTCCTGTTCTGTTTCAACAGATGTAGTGGTATCTTCTGCAGTAGAACCGCTCGCACATCCTGCCAATGTCCCTCCAAGTAAACCAGTAACTAATAATATGGATAATAACTTTTTGTACATAATATTTGTAAACCCTCCTTCTTTTCTCGTTGTTTTGCATAAATAATCAGTTTAAATAGGATTTAAACTGACATATTATACACATTTCAGTGTGCTTCCGGAAACTTTTTGTGATTTTATTATACATTTTTACCATCTTTTTCGAAATGCCAAAAAACACTATAATGTATCAGAACGGAACTTTTGCAAAATCAGTTATTCGTATTTTATTTCATATCTAAAAGCTGTCTAAAAGTTGTCTTATCACTTGCACATTTAAGTTATTGCATTGGTATATTTTATAAGTTATAATTACAGAATAATTCCCCAATTTTATTAGATTGTATCAATTAGTGACATTTTGTGCGGATTTTGGAGGTATCAATCTATATGCGCCCATATTCTTCTCCCTTAGCTTATGTAATGAATATTTCTTCTCCATTTATCTTTAACAGAACCGGAAAATTGGAAGCACTTTCTTCTACATGGATACATAATGCCATGAGCTTGAATGACTATGAACTTATTGTTGTCACAAAAGGAACTCTCTATCTTCAGTTTCAGGATATAAAATATACTGTCACCTCGAATCAATATCTTCTGCTTCAACCTGCAGTAGAAGGTAATACTGCAAATGATAAAAAAAGCCGCAAAGGATTCCGTGAATCCGAATGCAGCTTTTACTGGCTTCATTTTTCCGGTTCACGGATTGCTCCAACGAACCAGCTTTTTCCCTCTTTAGATACCGGACGTGATGAACTCATCGTCCCTGTACTCAAAACATTAATTTATCCGGAACGCGTACTGCTTCTTATGAGACAATTACAAAACAGTGTACGCTCTTCCTACGATAATCATTATTCCGATTATATGACCACCCTGATTCTTTGCGAACTCGCCAATCAACATCTGCTTTCTTCTGCAAAAAGTAATGCACCAAATCAAAAACAACTATATTATGATATTGTGGACTATGTTAATTATTTTATTAATATCAACCTGAAGACATCCGATGTGGCCAACCACTTTGGATATAACGAAAAATACCTTTCCCGCTATTTTAAAGAGGTTTCAAATATCAGCTTAAAGCAGTATATATTAGAACGAAAGATTGAGCGTGCAAATTTCCTGTTAAATGATACAAACTTGACCATCAGTAATATTTCCGATTCACTTGGTTTTTCCAATTACCATAATTTTGTCCGTACTTACAAAAAGGTTACTTCTATGACACCATCTGATTATCGGAATACCTATGCTAAAAGGATTATAAATCATGATTAAACTTTCCGTTTTATGTATCATATACTTTTACGGATAAAAAATCCCACACTCATGTGTGGGATTCAGACTATAGACAAAGTCTCGCACTACTGTGCGGGATTTTTCTTTGCTAAGTACCAGAATGT
>ERZ791919.2553-NODE-2553-length-12789-cov-2.702372_pt1 | contig 12789 bp, 10 predicted proteins | sample MGYA00510137_ERZ791919 | MGnify/ENA primary metagenome ERZ791919 (study PRJEB30046, sample SAMN00792059) | human gut metagenome | study: EMG produced TPA metagenomics assembly of the A metagenome-wide association study of gut microbiota in type 2...
CGCTCCATCGGCATTTGTCTTCTTTTTTTAGGGGAATCGCAGCCCGTTGCTTTATTCTTTGATAACTTTCTTGCCGTCTACGATATAAATGCCTTTCTGCAATCCGTCTAAGGCATGGACCTTGGCTACGTTGCTCTTTACCCGCATGCCTTGCAGGGTATAGACGTTTGTGGTCTCTGTTTGCTTTCCGGCCCATGTGGAATGGATGGAAGACTCGAAATCGTCCTTACCGAAAGTCACGTGGATGATTTGAGTACCGAAAGTGAGGTCGAGCGTGCAGTAGAGCTTGGTGTCGGATATTTTTCCGGAGATGTCAATGGGAAGCCCATTCGGAAACAAGAGTGACCACATCCAAAGGGTGCCGGGGTCGCCGTCGCTGAAAGTAGCCGTTTTCTGTTTCAGGTCGAAAACGTTGTAGTCGCCTTGTGGCGTGACCGGGACTTCGCTGACATGTATGTTGCCTACGGGGATGGGGTCTGCGCCTTCCATCTCCAATGTGAAGTTTTTCAGCTCGATGTTGATAAGCCCTTCTTCCGGGAACTCTATAGAGACAGTGGTCGACATGGGAGGAGTGGAGAAGTTGTCCACGGAAACTACCAAGTCGTCCGTATAATCATGTGTCGTGTTTTGGGCTTGTGCACCAAGCCATACGCCGCAGGCGGTGAGTGTTGCGAGTAGTAATTTCTTCATAACTTTGAAATTTTATGATTGATAATTTTTTATGTATTAATAGTAGTAAGCCATTCCGAAAGTGGCATAAAGTGGGAAGAGTGAGAACGTGACGGTTTCAAAGTCGCTTTTGAACACATCGTTCATACCCCAGTCCAACAGGCCGAAGACGTTAAGGTGCTTCTTTATGCGGAAGTCTGCGCAGAATTCCATCCCCCAGGAGAAATGGCGCATGTCGTCACTGAAATCGTAGGAAGCTGGATTGTCGGCGCCGATGGTTATCTTTTGCCCCACGGGCGAACCTTCGCGCAGGTAGCCGTCGAAGACTTCGCCGTCGAAGTCACGATAGATCCAATAGCTGACGTATGGGCCGAGATTGAATGTCCATCTGGCTCCTACACGGTAGGTGGCCGTTACGGGAATCGTAAAGCCCGTCATGCGGGTCTCGGTAATGTCCGTACCCGTGAAACGTCCTTCTACCACGTCTTCGCCCATCACGATGGCCATGTTGTAGTTTTTCACTTCAGCCCCCGTGCGCATGCCTTGCATGAAAAAACGAAGTCCGGCGGAAAGTCCCCATTTCGTATTGAAATACTTATATCCGTCTATTCCTAAGCTGAAACCGCCCTTCGGAGCGAATTCGTTGATTTTACGGATTTCCTTGGGAAGAGGAAGAGGAGTCGTTCCGCCCAACACGAATCCGGCTCTGACGACATAGCCCATACCGTCGTGGTCGGATGTCGGTCCCCATTTCGCATAGTTGGCTTCCCGGTTCTCGCGGTTTTCCTTCATCAGTTCTTTGAGGTCTTGTGCCTGTAACGTGCCCATGGCCGATGACAGGGTAAGGATTAGGATATATTTCAGATGTTTCATGTTCTCTTTTTTATTATGGGTTATTCTTCACAAACCACTTTCACTTCATCTACCAACAGCGTGCTTCCAACGGCGCCGCAGAAACTGGCTCCTTCGATGCTGGACGTGAAGACGACTGCCAGATTGTAACCGTAAGCTTTCAATAGTTTTTCGTCTACGTTGCCGCTATATTCAAAGGGGATGTCGAAGCGGGTCCAGGTATTGAAATCGTGCACCGGATTTTGGATGCGTGCCAAAGCCACGATGTTGGGGTGGGTCAACACGTCGTCGCCTTTCAAGGTAACGGGCTGCCCGTGCCCGTCCGTGTTCTTGTATAATACGGCATATAAGTCCGGCTCGTCGATGCGGTCTTCAATGATGGTGCCTTTTCTGTTCTGGAATTTTTCGCCTGGCTTGAATTTGTAATATCCTTCAAAGCGCAATGGTTTTTTGTTGAACGGCAGGCCGAAGCGCGTGGCGGCCATGGCATCTTTCAAGGCGTTGGCCACATCAAACGTCCCGATAAACAAGTTGCCTGCTGCGATGCGCATATTGACCATGACACCGAAAGGACCGGTGTCACACGTTTCGAGCTTGACGGATTGTCCGTTTATGGCATCCTTTGTCCACGGTATCGTAGGGAACTCGTCGGGTTTGGCTGACGAACGGCTGATGGCGTAACCCGGGTTGCCGGTAGCCCATTGGGGGACGTCGTTGCCGTGTGCCGATTTTTCGAACCACTCGTAATAACGTCCATTGGCTTCCATCTTAATGTTTTCAAAAGAAAGGTCGGTCTCTATGGGCTGTATGAGTGCGAACTTTACATGATAATCCCGGTGCCATTGCCGGTCTTCGGACATGACCCGGTAGCGTATGCCGCCGTGCGTGAAGTCTTGCACACTACCGTTTTCGGGTGTGATGGAGGCACCCGGAGTGAGCTTGAAGTTTATTTTCAACGCTTGCAACTGCGTGGAGTCTGTGAAGTCTTCGCGCAGATAAAACACGATGGACGTGTCGGACGACGCCACGTCCTTCACTGCGTCATTCGGGGTGAAGAACAAAGCCTCCTCGTCAGATGCGAGAACATAAGCCTCTTCTATATCACACTCAGAGTTGGCGGGTTCGTTTTGTATGCAAGAGCTTAACGAAAAAGCGGCAAAAAGAGAAAGTCCGCATAAGATTTTCTTCATGAATATACAAGTCTTAAATTAAAACCAAGGCAAAGGTAATGAAAAAGGTTGGTTAAATTGCAAAAAACGGTATAAAGAGTTATTTTACCATTATTTCCTTTCGTGCGCAGGCAGACGAATAGAAAAGAAAACACCGATGAAATCGGATGTTTTTAATATAATCCTGGCAAATGCTGTCTTTTACCTGTTGTTCCGGCCTTCTTTGATTTTTGTTCTACCACGGCATGCAGGATTACGATGTCGGTTTGCGGGCGGTCGTGGGAGTCTGTCGCGGTGGATTGGATGTTTTCTACCACATTGAGCCCTTCTATGACTTCGCCAAATACGGTGTATCCTCCGTCTAACCCGGGTGTGCCTCCGGTGGTGAGGTATTCTTGCTCCATTTCCCTGTTGGTTTCAAAATCACCGTACACACCGCCTTTCAGCGCGGTCCAGGCAAAGGCCAGTTCCCGGGGGCGGTATTTCTTTCCCCATACGATGTAAAATTGCGACCCGTTGCTTAGGCGGTCCGGGTTGTTTGCGTCATTTTCGCGCGCCATGGCCACCGCTCCTCTTTTATGGTATTGGAAAGGCAGGTCTATTTCGGGAGCCAACATATATCCCGGCCCTCCTTCTCCCAATATCTTTCCGCCCGGTGCCTGTTTGGAATTCGGGTCGCCTGCCTGGATGACGAAGTCTTTCACGACGCGGTGGAAGAGCGTTCCGTCGTAGAATCCTTCTGAAACTAATTTGAGGAAATTATCCCGGTGGACCGGTGTTTCGTCGTTCAGCGCGATACGAATGTTGCCCATTGCGGTTTCCAGTCGCACAATCGAACGTTTTTCGCGGATTTTCCCTTGGGTGTGAAATGCGGTTGTTCCTATTAGGAATACCAATAACAAGAGTTTTTTCATAAGGTTTCAGTCTAACTGTGGGCAAAGATAGTAAAAACTATTTCTGCCGGGAAATAAATCGCTCTTTTTCTTGCGGATGCCTCGCGTTCTTTCTTCATGGAGTTATTAACAGCATGTCGATAAATATTTTATTATAATAAGGTGTATGTGTCTATGAAAATTCGTACCTTTGACCTCGCGTAATGTAAAATATTGATGGAAGAAGCAGTTTATCACGTCCCTGTCTTGTTGAAAGAATGTGTAGACGGTCTGGTGGTCAATCCTGCCGGGGTATATGCCGATGTCACTTTCGGAGGAGGAGGGCACAGCCGGGCGATTGTGTCCCGGTTGGATACGGCCGGGCATTTGTATAGTTTTGACCAAGACGAAGATGCCGAGGCGAATATCGTTGCTGACGGACGTTTCACGTTTGTCCGGAGCAATTTCCGGTACCTGAAGAACTGGATGCGCTATTACGGCGTGGGAGAGTTGGACGGCCTGCTGGCTGATTTGGGCGTGTCGAGCCACCATTTCGATGATGCGGAACGGGGCTTCTCGTTTCGTTTCGACGGGAGGTTGGACATGCGGATGAACCAGCGGGCGCAGTTGACAGCGGCGGATGTGTTGAATGATTACGCGGAAGAGCGGTTGGCCGACATTTTCTACCTGTACGGCGAATTGAAGAATGCCCGTAAATTAGCCTCATGGGTGGTGAAAGCCCGTATGCACAGGAGGATGGAGACGACGGAAGAGTTCATGGAGGTCGTAAAGCCTTTGTTTGAGCGTGACCGGGAGAAGAAAGAATTGGCTAAGGTGTTCCAGGCTTTGCGTATAGAAGTGAACCAGGAGATGGACGCCTTGAAGGAGATGTTGACGGCTGCGGTCGAATTGCTCCGCCCGGGAGGCCGCTTGGTGGTGTTGACCTATCATTCTTTGGAGGACCGGATGGTGAAGAATTTAGTCAAAACCGGAAATGTGGAGGGCAAGCGGATACAGGATTTCTATGGCAATGTGGATTGTCCGCTCAGGGCTGTCCATAATAAAGTGATAGTGCCGGGAGAAGAGGAGCAGCGTGCGAATCCCCGTAGCCGCAGTGCCAAGTTGAGAATCGCGGAAAAGAAATAAAGGATGAAGGAAGAACTGGATTTGGAAGAAAAAACGGACGTGGAACTCGTCGGTGTGCCCACGGAGGAGGCTGCCGGAAGTCCCGGAGCAGAGAAGGCCGAGCCGGGCGGGGGGCTGTCCGAGGGGGATGGCGTGGTGCCGGGCGACGAGGAAAAGGCAGGGCCGGGTGAACTGTCTCCTATCAAGGCTTTCACGGAGAGTGAGGGCGTGGAACAACGTCCTAACGTGTCTTTACGCGAGATATTGGGTGGGGATATCCTTACGGCCGGGTGGTTGCGTCGCCAGATGGGATTGATTTTACTCTGTACGTTTTTTGCCATCATTTATATCACGAACCGTTATTCCGCAGAGCAGGAGATGATTGAGATTGAAAAGTTGAAGACGGAATTGACGGAGGTGAGATACCGTGCGCTGACCCGTTCTAGCGAGTTGACCGTAAAGACACGGCAAAGCCAGATAGAAAAAAGTTTGAGACAGACTCCGGACAGCGTGCTGCAAAGTCCGAAAGAACCTCCTTTTTTGATTAAATCCCAAAACGAGGAAGAAGAATGAACTTCGACAATAAAAAGATAATGCCCCGTTTCTTCGTGGTCATCGTACTGATGAGCTTGGGCGGTTTGTATATATTGGGCAATGCGGCCTACCTGATGTTCGTGGAGAGCGAGTATTGGACACAGGTGAGCCGTAAGCTGGTGAAAGAGAATGTGCCCATTCCTGCCAAGCGTGGAAACATCCTTTCGGCAGACGGGCAGATTATGGCCAGTTCCTTGCCGGAATATAAGATTTATATGGATTATGTCGCGTCGGATAAGAATCCGGAAACGGCCAAGGAACTGCAGGCTTGGAGAGACAGTGTGTTGATAGCCGACCTGGATTCCATTTCCCAGGGGTTGAGTAAGATCTTTCCCGATAAAACCGCCGGATATTTCAAGAAACGGCTGAAAAAGGGGAAAAAGTTGAGGCGGAGGAACTGGCAGATATACGGTCGGCGAATTTCTTACATCCAGTATAAGGAATGCAAGAAATTACCGTTGTTCCGAGAGTCTCCTTTCAAGGGCGGATTCTATGCTGAGGAATTCAATCAACGAAAGAAACCATACGGTTCGTTGGCCACGCGTACGTTGGGGGCTTTGTATGCCAGTAAGGATTCGGCGCGTTACGGCCTGGAGCTTTCCTACGACTCCATTTTGAGGGGCAAGGAAGGCGTGTCCCATCGTGCCAAGGTGCGTAACAAGTGGTTGAGTCTGGTGGATGCCCCTCCGGTGGATGGTAATGATATTGAAACGACCATCGATGTGTCCATGCAGGATGCGGCGGAAAAGGCGTTGTTGAAACAGTTGAAAAACATCAATGGCGACGTGGGCGTGGTGGTGCTGATGGAGGTGGCCACGGGAGATGTGAAGGCCATTGTGAACATGACGAAATGTGCGGATGGCGAGTATCGCGAGGTAAAGAACAACGCCGTGTCTGACTTAATGGAGCCCGGTTCTACTTTTAAGACCGCGTCCATCATGGTGGCACTGGAGGACGGAAAGATTTCGAAGAATGATTTCGTAGACACCGGTAACGGACAGTGGGAGATGCACGGGCGGGTGATGAAGGACCACAACTGGCGGCGTGGCGGTTACGGAAGAATCAGTGTGCCTGAAGTGCTGATGTATTCTTCCAATATCGGGGTCAGCCGCTTGATAGACGACAACTATAAAGACCATCCGGAGAAATTCGTGGACGGGCTGTACCGTGAAGGAGTGGGGGTTCCGCTGGACATACCTTTGATGGGAAGCGGAGAGCCGCGGGTACGCCGCCCGAAGAAAGACGGTAGCAATTGGTCGAAGACAGCCTTGCCGTGGATGAGCATCGGGTATGAGACCCAGATACCGCCGATAGCCACACTGACTTTCTATAATGCCATCGCCAACGGTGGAAAGATGGTGCGTCCGCGTTTTGTAAAAGCCGTCCGGAAGAATGGTGAAATCGTGCGCGAATTCCCGGTGGAGGTCATCAAAGAACGGATATGCTCCCCGAAGACACTGAACGACATTCAGGAAATACTCGAAATGGTAGTAAGTAAAGGATTGGGCAAGAAAGCCGGATGCAAGGATTTCAAGGTGTCGGGGAAAACCGGTACGGCACAAGTGGCCCAAGGCAAGGGCGGCTATCATGGAGGCCGGATGAAATATCTTATCAGTTTCTGCGGCTATTATCCCTCAGACCGTCCGAAGTACAGTTGCATCGTCGCGATACAAAAGTCCGGCCTGCCTGCTTCGGGAGGCGGACATTGCGGTCCGGTGTTCAGCGAGATTGCCCAAAGCGTCATGGCGAAAGGGGTATATCGCGATGTGTCTGAGGCATCAGACTCGGCTTCCGTCTTCGTTCCGGATGTGTTGGACGGTGACTTGAATGCCACGCGGGCGGTACTGAAAGAACTGGATATTCCTTTCCGGCAAGACTGGAGCACGGATGAAAGCGGAAAGGGCGTTTGGGGAAAAGCGGTGAACAGCGGGAATGCCGTGACGTTGCGTGGTGACAATACGCCGATGGAAATCGTACCGGACGTGAAAGGCATGGGGGCGAAAGACGCTGTGTATATGCTGGAGAGCCGGGGATTGAAAGTGAAATTGGAAGGCGTGGGGCGTGTGGTTTCGCAGAGCATCCCGCCGTACGTCAAATATAAGAAAGGGCAAACCATACAGATTAAATTAAAAAGATAAGAGGGAAGCATGATGATGGAGTTGGATATTTTGCTGAAAAGCGTGAGTGTCGTACGGGTCGAAGGCGATACCGCACGGAACATTACGGGAATCAATATGGATTCCCGGCTTGTGCAGCCGGGCGATTTGTTTGTCGCCGTCAAAGGGACGCAGGCCGACGGTCACGCTTATATCGGCAAGGCGATAGAGAAAGGAGCCGTGGCCGTAGTGTGCGAGGCATGGCCGGAGGTGCAGGCTGAAGGGGTGACGTACGTACAAGTGAAGGATTCCGAAAGTGCGGTGGGGCGGTTGGCTACGGTGTTTTACGGTGACCCGACCTCCAAATTGCAACTTGTCGGAGTGACCGGTACGAACGGGAAAACTACGATTGCCACCTTATTATATAATATGTTCCGGGTGTTCGGTTATAAGTGCGGACTTTGTTCCACGGTTTGCAACTATATAGATGACGAGGCTGTCCCGACAGAGCATACCACGCCTGATCCGATTACGTTGAACCGTTTGTTGGGGCGTATGGCAGACGAAGGATGCAAATATGCTTTCATGGAAGTCAGTTCGCATGCCGTGGCCCAGCACCGTATCGCAGGTCTGAAGTTCGCAGGAGGTATTTTTACGAACCTTACGCGCGACCATCTGGATTACCATAAGACATTCGAGAACTACCGCGATGCCAAGAAGGCATTTTTCGACGGTTTGCCCAAAGGGGCTTTTGCCGTGACGAATGTTGACGACCGTAACGGAATGATCATGGTGCAGAACACAAAGGCTGTCGTGAATACTTATTCTTTGCGTGCGGCTGCCGATTTCAAGGCAAAGGTGTTGGAAGAGTCGTTTGAAGGAATGTGCTTGGATGTCAATGGCAAAGAGGTGAGTGTCCCTTTCATAGGCCGTTTCAATGTATCCAACTTGTTAGCTGTGTACGCTGCAGCCGTTTGTATGGGGCGCGGGGCTGAGGACGTTTTGGTAGCCCTTAGTACATTGCGCCCGGTGAACGGGCGTTTCGAGACGATTCGTTCCCGGGAGGGAGTGACAGCCATTGTCGATTACGCCCATACGCCGGATGCGTTGGCCAATGTGTTGTCGACCGTGAACGAAATACTGAAACGGCGCGGCGAAGTCATTACGGTCTGCGGTGCCGGAGGCAACCGTGACAAGGGTAAGCGTCCGATTATGGCGCAGGAAGCGGTGAAAAACAGCGACAGGGTAATCATTACCAGTGACAATCCGCGTTTCGAAGAGCCGCAGGAAATTATCAACGATATGTTGGCCGGACTGGACAAGGAGCAAATGCGCAAGGTAATCTCCATTGTCGACCGTAAGGAGGCCATCCGTACGGCCTGCATGATGGCACGTCCCGGCGATGTGGTGTTGGTGGCCGGGAAGGGGCATGAAGATTACCAGGAGGTGAAAGGCGTGAAGCATCATTTTGACGACCATGAGGTAATAAAAGGAGTATTTGGCATTTAACCGTTGCGCGCATGTTGTATTATTTGTTTCGATTTTTAGGAGAGTACGGGATTCCCGGTTCGCACATGTGGACCTACATCTCTTTCCGGGCTTTGCTGACCTTGATTCTGTCGTTGGTCATTTCCGTCTGGTTCGGGGAATACTTCATCAAATGGATGAAACGCCACAACGTGAGTGAGGCGCAACGCGATGCTTCCATAGATCCCTATGGTGTGGAGAAGAAGGGTGTGCCCACGATGGGCGGTGTCATTATCATTGTGTCCATCATCATCCCCTGTTTGCTTTTCGGGCGTTTGCGTAACATCTATATGATACTGATGCTGATTACGACTGTGTGGTTGGGCGTTTTGGGGTTTGCGGACGACTATATCAAGATGAAAGTAAGCAAGGATGGTTTGCGCCCCATTTACAAGTTGGCGGGACAGACCCTTTTGGGACTTTTTGTCGGCCTGACATTGTGGCTTAGTCCCGACGCAGTGATCCGGGAGAATGTTTCGACACAGCGCTTGGGCAACACAGAAGTCGTTGTGCACAAAAGCGAGAAAGTGAAATCGACCATTACCACGATTCCGTTCGTGAAGGACAACAATTTGGATTATGCCGAGATGATGAGCTTTTGCGGAAAATACAAGACGGCTGCCGGGTGGTTCTTGTTTGTGGTCATGACGACCTTGGTCGTGGTAGCCGTGTCCAACGGGTCGAACCTGAACGACGGCATGGACGGCATGGCGGCGGGCAATTCGGCTATTATCGGTGTGGCGTTGGGCGTATTGGCCTACGTGTCCAGTCATATAGCCTTTGCCAGTTATCTGAATATCATGTATATACCCGGTTCGGAGGAACTGGTCATCTTCATCTGTGCTTTTGTCGGGGCATTGGTCGGTTTCTTGTGGTATAACGCCTATCCTGCCCAGATATTCATGGGGGATACGGGCAGTTTGTCCATTGGAGGCATCATTGCCGTGACGGCCATCATCATACATAAAGAATTGCTTATCCCCTTGATGTGTTTCGTGTTCCTGATGGAGAGCCTGAGCGTGATTCTGCAAGTGAACTATGCGAAATGGGGGAACCGGAAAGGACTGAAGTTAAGAGTGTTCAAGCGAGCCCCGATCCATGATACTTTCCGGGTGCGCCCGGGGCAGTTGGCTCCGGACGTGAAAGTGCTGTGCAACTGGCCTAAAGGATGTTGGTTAGAGTCGAAAGTTACGGTCCGTTTTTGGATTATCACGATCATCTTGGCGGCCATGACGATTATAACGTTAAAAATTAGATAAGGAAGAAGCTATGGGGAAAAGAATGGTAATATTGGGAGCGGCCGAAAGCGGCGTGGGTGCTGCAGTGCTGGCTCAGAAAAAAGGCTTTGATGTCTTTGTTTCCGATATGGGAAAAATCAAACCTCATTATGTAGACATGTTGGACCGTTACGGGATTGCGTGGGAAGACGGCGGCCATACGGAAGGATTAGTCCTGAATGCGGACGAGGTGATAAAAAGCCCGGGAATACCGGAAGATGCCCCGATGGTGTTGAAAGTGAAAGAGGCCGGTATCCCTATCATTTCGGAAATCGAGTTTGCTGGACGTTATACGCATGCCAAGATGATTTGCATTACGGGCAGCAACGGCAAGACTACCACGACATCCTTGATTTACCATATCTTCAAGAAAGCGGGTTACAATGTCGGGTTGGCCGGGAATATCGGCCAAAGCCTGGCCCTGCAGGTGGCCGAGAAAGATTATGACTACTATGTGATAGAACTGAGCAGTTTCCAGTTGGACAACATGTACCGTTTCCGGGCCAACATTGCCGTATTGCTCAACATCACGCCCGACCATCTGGACCGTTACGACCATTGCATGCAGAATTATGTGGATGCCAAAATGCGCATCTTGCAGAACCAGGAAGAGACGGATGCCTTCGTTTATTGGAATGACGACCCGATTATCCGGAAAGAATTGGAGAAATACCAAATCAAGGCCAAGAAGTGTCCGTTCTCCATCTTGAAGAAAGAAGGGATGATAGGTTATCTGGCCGACGGGCAATATGTGATAGAATACCCCACGCCGTTCAACATGGAACAGGAGTCATTGGCTTTGACCGGGAAGCACAATATGTATAACTCTTTGGCGGCAGGCATCACGGCCGACATTGCCGGGGTGAAGAACGAGGTGATTCGTCAGAGCCTGAGTGATTTTGAAGGCGTGGAACACCGCTTGGAGAAAGTGGTGCGTGTGCGTGGCGTGGATTATATCAACGATTCCAAGGCCACCAACGTGGATGCCTGTTGGTACGCATTGGAGAGCATGAAAACGCCCACGGTATTGATTTTGGGAGGAAAAGACAAAGGGAATGATTATGAGGCCATAGCCGAACTGGTGCGGAAAAAATGTGTGGGACTGGTGTTCCTTGGGGCAGACAACGGGAAACTGCATGCCTTTTTCGATTCATTCGGTATTCCCATTGCCGACACCCATAGCATGAAAGACTGCGTGGAGGCATGTTACAGAATGGCCCGTCCCGGCGATACCGTATTGTTGAGCCCTTGTTGTGCCAGCTTCGATTTGTTCAAGAACATGGAAGACCGTGGCGAACAGTTCAAATCATTGGTAAGGGCGTTGTAAAGTAAGGGAGCGAAAGGATGGTCACACCTGTAAAAGTTTTAAAGAAGTGGAGCCTGTTCGAAGGTGACAAGGTCATTTGGATGATTTTGTTCTTCCTCGGCATGATATCCATCATAGAAGTGTATAGTGCCTCCAGTAATATGAGTTACAAGACAGGGTATTATTGGAAGCCGATTCTGCAGCATGCCTCATATTTCGTCGTAGGCGTGTTGGCCACGATTTTGGTGCATAAGATACCGTGCCGTTATTTTAAGTTGATACCTTTGGCCGGCATACCGTTGTCCGTATTCTTGCTTGGGATAGCCATGTTCACCACGAAGGTGAACAACGCGAGCCGATGGCTTGAGGTGGGCGGTATCGGTTTTCAGCCTTCCGAGATAGCCAAAGGCGTATTGATAGCCACGACAGCCATGATTCTTTCGAGCATGCGTGACGAGGCCGGTGCGCAACGTCGTGCGTTCAAGTGGATTATGGGCGTTTCGATGGTGATCTGTGCGCTGATTGTCCCCGAAAACTTCTCTACGGCCGCCATGACTTTCCTGGTCATTCTGGTGATGATGTTCATAGGCGGGATACCTTGGAAACAGTTGGGCACCTTATTGGGCATTATCGTTATTGCCGGAGCCGGTTTGTTCTCATTTTTGCGTTTTGCACCGGACTCTACGACAGAATCCATGAGCGAATGTCCCGGCTTGCACCGTTTGCCTACGTGGGCCAGTCGTGTACGCGGGCATGGGAATATACCGGAGGATGCGGCGGATTACGACCTGACCAAGAATCCGCAGGTGACGCATGCCAAGATAGCCATTGCCACATGTAATGTGATAGGCCGGGGGCCGGGAAATTCCGTGGAACGCGATTTCCTGCCACAGTCGTTTTCCGACTTTATTTATGCCATCGTCATAGAGGAACTCGGATTGGGCGGCGGAGCTTTCGTCATGTTCCTGTATATCGTGTTGCTCTTCCGGTCGGCCAGGATAGCCAGCCGGTGCGAGCGGAACTTCCCGGCTTTCCTTGTGATGGGGCTATCGTTGATGCTCGTCACGCAAGCCATGATTAATATGGCAGTGGCCGTCGGGGTCTTTCCGGTAACGGGGCAACCCTTGCCGCTAATCAGTAAAGGGGGTACCTCCACTTTGATTAATTGCGTGTATATGGGAGTCATCCTGAGCGTAAGCCGTTCGGCCAAGAAAAAGCCCCAGGTAACGGAAGAAACTGAAGATTGAAGAAAGATTCGCATGAGGGACGGTAATGTTCCCGGGTAACCGACCATGCCGGGAA
>ERZ791919.2574-NODE-2574-length-12704-cov-6.553641_pt1 | contig 12704 bp, 14 predicted proteins | sample MGYA00510137_ERZ791919 | MGnify/ENA primary metagenome ERZ791919 (study PRJEB30046, sample SAMN00792059) | human gut metagenome | study: EMG produced TPA metagenomics assembly of the A metagenome-wide association study of gut microbiota in type 2...
ATCCCCAGTAAACACTGGGGATGGAGTTGTATTGCCATAGGGGTTGGATGCTTACCATGATCCTTATAGTTATGATGAAGCCTTCATCTTCTATTCCAAGGATTACCGCAAGGTTAAAATATTACATTATGATATCAATGGTTTTGTCTTATACCAGAAGTGGTTTGATGATGGTAAGTTTCTCAAGCCTCGTTTCTTGGAGGCAGCTCGCTGTCATAAGATAAGCCGTGAGACATTGATACTGTTGCTATCAACATCCGTACAAACGGAAATCATATTATGAATACTGATATTAAGAGTTTGATACCATCCATGCATGCAGAACTGAAGCGTATGCAATCTCGTGTTGCAGAGCTTCAAGTCTCATTACAGCAAGGTTCATCTGATGAAAAGGCGATTCGAGAGGAAATTTCTCGAATGAATCTGCGTCAGGTTGAAATCATGGATGTGATGGTAGAGATACAAGAGTATATTTTGGGCAAGCAGGAAGCTCTGCTTGCTCTATTGAGAGAGCGCAAATCTCTTCTGACAGCAAAAGAAGCTTTGGAAAAGAAAAACAAGGAATACGAGGAAAAGTTGTTTCTGAAATCTTATAAGTTTCTGAAAAACAAGTAGTTGTGTAACTTTTCTTAACAAGAAATAGTTGTATATGTCGCAGAAATTTAGTACCTTTGTAAACATGATAAATAACAAGAGTAATATAGAGATGCAGCTTGCTACGTATAAGTCAATGTTGACTAAAGCTAGCAATGACCTAGCCAAGTCCAAACAGCTTGTTGGCTTGCTCAAACAGCAGATTGAGCAAGGTAATACAGAGTTGTCGGAGGAACTTGACAAGGCAAACGAGCGTATCTCTATGTTAAGCGAAGATTTATCAGATGCAAATGCTCGTATCTATGTGTTGGAGGTGGCTTTGACCCAAGCGGAATCTGATAACTCGGAATTACGAGCAGAGGTATCTCGACTTCATTCCAAGACAGATGATTATGAAAAGGCAAATGCCTTGTTGGATATAGCAGACAAGGCTCAGGTTGATTATAAAACTATCATCGAGGTTCTCCTTCATAGAAAGTTTGCTCATAACTCAGATATGACCAATCTCTTGAATGGTGTGTTGGATACATCCGATGCTGAGGTCAATGAGTTGGGACTTGATGGATTGAAAAAGAAAATCAGTGATGCTGCTGACGAGGCGTTGGATGAAAAGCATAAGGATGAAGAGTCTAAGGCATCTTCAGCCCCAGAGCAACCAGCTGTAAAACTGCCTAAGAAAACAGAAAAAGAAAAGCAGAAATCAGATAGTCAACTCCCTCGCAAGCGTTATACTACAACAGCTAGAGTTTTGAAGTCCTTCGGCATAGATAAATCTGATCTTCCTGAGAATGCAAAGGTTATCATACGTAAGGGTAAGAAGGACATGTGGGTAGTCCGTCTGTTCTTCTATCAGAAACAAGAGGTTTATTGTAAGGAATACAAGATAGCGCGCTTTAATGTACCTGGCTCTGATCCTCAGAGCAGCAAGTATCCTCAGAGTATCATCAAGGGTAATCCTTTGATGCCATCCTTCTGTAGGTTCTATCTGGAGTCGAAGTTTGCCTATCATCTCTCCGAAAACCGCTTGTTGGATATGTTGTCACAGATGGGTATGAAGGTAGCTCAGTCAACCTTGAACGGTTGGATGCAGCAAATCATGACTTATCTTCGTGAACGCTTGGGGCCTGTGATGCTTGAGCGTATCCGTCAGTGTGTCTATACCCAGAATGACGAGTCAAGAATCGTGGTTCGCAGTCGTGAGAGTAAGGAAGATAAGTTTAAGTACAATGTGGAGTACATCCATGCTGCCCTCTCCATGGAAGCCAAGCTTTGTGTGATGGAATATAAGGAGGGTAGCCGTAGTCACAGTGTGCAGGAAGGTGCCATCTTCAAGGACTCTTGTATAAGGGTGTTTACTGCAGACAGAGCAGTCTTGTATGAGACAATTGAGAAGGATTTGGAGGAAATGGGACTGGTGCGTACAGCTTGCTGGTTCCATGCCCGCCATCGCTTCGTGGATGCTTATATCTCTGACCATCGTGTGCGTGTAATCATCTTGATGATGAACTACCTCTTCCAGATAGAGCGAGAGTCGAAGATACGCAAGCATACTGCAAAGCAGCGACGCCGATTTAGACTTAAGTACAGTGCATCGATCGTTGGCAAGTTGATGAAGTTGTTGAAGAAGATCAAGCTTGATTCTTCTTATGGTGCAATGGTTCAGCGAGCAGTCAACTATGTACTTGATGACGAGAAGGCCTTCAAGGTGTTCTTGCAGGATGGCCGTGTCGAGATGCATAACAATGCGGTCGAACGAATGTTCCGCCACTTGGCTATGGGTAGGCGAAACTGGATGCATACCGGTAGCCATTTAGGTGCGGAAAACATAGCTTTTATGTTCTCACTTTTTGAGAGCTGCAAGTTGAATGACATTAATTTTGGCGATTATATAGAAGATATACTCACCCGACTGATGGAGGGGGAGCAAGACTTCATGTCCCTAATCCCATGTAATTATAACTCGAACAAAAAGGTGAATGTTAAGGCTGCCTAATAGGTAGCTTTGGCAATACCAATTAATAATATGCTTTTTTTGAAAAATGTTGGATGTGCTAACTGCTGAAAATCAGTAGTTACGTTCTAACGGTTATTTACATTCAATCTGTTGAAACATCTTCCTGCATCAAAGTTGTTCGACCTTCATCCTTTCTTTAGTCATTTGAATAATGATTTTTCCAATCATCTTGATATAATGCTCTATGATTTTCGAAAAGAGTTAGAGAAGACATTCATTTATGGTCGGCATCTAGACGAAACGGTATCATTTCAAACCAATATAACCAACCTATCTTTGGCATATAAGGTCTTTCCTGATAGGCGAGCTATAGATATAGTCTTTCAGGTGAATAGAAATCTTCAGCCTGATAGCGGAAATTTAGAAAGGGCAATAGCAAGGTATTCTGATATAGATATAAGGAGTTTTTTTAAGGCGTATTTGCTTGAAATATTCTCAAAGTCTATGTTTCAGGTCTATACCAAGGTAGAAGAATTGAAGTTCCGAAATTTTTATAGAGATAATGGTTTTGTTTTGAATATGTCGCTTGATTGTCGAGAACAAGGCAGAACGTTAATGTTGTCGAGAAAACAACTTAATACTCCAAGAACTTTTATAGGTCCGATTATCATCGGAAACCATTTTATGAGTTAATTTATAAACACAATTATGATACAACCAAAGATTTCAGCAGTGACGTTATGCTATAATGCCGTCTTTGCAAATGGGATGTAGCCTTTCCGTAATAGTTCATGCCCAGGCGGTCCCATCCCGCATAATATGGCGTAGACCGCTTTGGTCCGCCAACCTTATAGCGTAGCGGTTCCGAGCACCGAGTAGGGCGGTTTCCTTCTTCTCGCCTGAGGGGAGAAGACCGAGATGAGAGGTGGAGCCTTCTTTAATGCTAAAGAAGGACGGGATGATTTTAGAAAAAAAATAAAAACACAATATCATTATGAATGATTTCAAAGATATAAAAGTAGCAGTAGCCGGTACCGGCTACGTAGGTCTGAGTATAGCAACCCTGTTATCTCAGCACCATCATGTAACAGCAGTAGATGTAATCCCAGAGAAGTTGGAGAAACTCAACAATAAGATTTCTCCTATCCAGGACGATTACATCGAAAAGTATTGCTATATCGCCGCAGCGTAGGCAAGGACATCCGCTTGTATGAATTTAAGAACTGCGTGGTTCATGTAGCCGATGAAAGCAAGGTGGTAGTTCAAGGCTTGAATGGCTATATCGTAGCCGAGAAGCAAGGACAACTGCTTGTCTGCTCCTTAAAAGAAGAACAGAGAATTAAAGAATTTAGAAAGTAATATATGTCAAATCAAACATCAGATAATAATAAACGAATAGCGAAGAATACACTACTTCTATATCTTCGAATGTTTTTTACTATGGCAGTTTCTCTTTATACGAGTAGAGTTGTATTAAATACATTAGGAGTAGTAGATTATGGTGTATATAATGTCGTTGGGGGTATAGTTGTGGTATTCTCGTTTGTAAATGGAGCTATGGCTACAGCTACACAAAGGTATATAACGTTTGCATTAGGTAAGCAAAATGAAAACTGGTTAAAGGTTGTTTTTTCAACAGCTTTACAGATTCATATTATGTTAGCTTTGGTTGTTGTGCTATTAACAGAAACCATTGGCTTATGGTTTCTTTATAATAAGATGCAAATACCTGTAGACCGTATACCGGCAGCCTTTTGGGTTTTACAGTGTTCGATAGGTGCAAGTGTCATTATGATATTAAGTGTTCCGTATAATGCTACAATTATTGCTCATGAAAAGATGTCTGCTTTTGCATACATTTCTGTGCTTGAGGTTACTTTGAAGTTAGCAATTGTATATTTGCTTTTAATATCGCCTTTTGACAAGTTAATTTTCTATGCAATTCTTTTCATGTTAGTTCAGTTAGGAATTCGTATTTGCTATAGTACTTATTGTCAGCGTCATTTTAAAGAAACTATTTATCATAGAGTTTGGAATAAAAGTTTGTTTAAGGAAATGCTAGGTTTTGCAGGTTGGAATGTATTTGGCAATATGGCTGGAATGCTATCTACTCAGGGTGTCAATCTAATATTAAATGTATTCTTTGGACCTACCATAAATGCAGCTCGTGGTTTAGCTGTTCAGGTGCAAACCGCTATCGAACAATTTGCTGCTAATTTTCAGATGGCAGCTAATCCGCAGATAACGAAGACCTATGCGCAAGGTGATTTAGAAAGTATGCATAAGTTGATAATACGTACATCACGTATTACTTTCTTTTTGCTTTTTATGTTTACGTTACCTTTGTTTTTTTATGCTGAAGGTATTTTAAAATTGTGGTTAAAAATTGTACCTCAGTATACAGCTATATTTCTTCAGCTGTCTTTGTTGATATCTATTGTTGATGGTGTAGCCAATCCTTTAATGACAGGTGCTCAAGCAACAGGTAAAATAAGAAAGTTCTTAACTGTTATTGCTGTAATTGCATTAATGATTGCACCAGTTTCATATGTTGTTCTAAAGCTAGGTACTAAACCTTATATGGTATATATTGTTCATCTGGTAATTTGCTCTAGCATTTTTGTTGTTCGTCTCTACTTAATTAAACCATTGATAAATCTTAGTATTATGCAATATTATAAGGAATTATTTTCTAGTATATTTCCCGTTGCTTTTATAAGTACGCCTATAGCATATTTAATTTCCATTTTCATGAAAGATACTCATATTGTATCATTATTCTTTGGAATGGGATTATGCATATTAGTTGTATTGCTAACTATTTATCTTTGTGGTTTGGAAAAGAGAGAAAGAAAGTTTGTTAATAATAAATTATCATCAATATTATGCAAGGTAAAACATTAAAAAAAAGGTTGTTGTTCGTTGGGTATGATGTAACAGATTCTAATTCTTGGTCTGGTACTCCTTATGCTATATATACAGAGTTTATTAGACAAGGAGTTGAAGTTGTTAGTTATAATCCTTATAAATGGAAGCAGAATAGGATTGCTAATATATTAGTTCACATTTTGCATAAAACTATATTGCCTTCTTTGGGCAATGATTTATCAGTTTGGGATCAATTGATATTAAGTGTCTTAATTAAAAGAAAATTAAAGAAAGAAGGGATTGATATTGTATTCTATACTGCAAATGGAACTAGTATATCGAGTAAAAAGATTAAGTCTTATCTTTTTTCAGATGCTATATCACATGAAAGATATAAGTACTATCCTTACGCTAAGAAAAGAAGTAAATGGAAAGATAAGCTTTTTAATTTTTTACTAATTAATTCTGAAGATAGACAGTTCCTTTCTATGGAGCATATTTTTACCCAATCTGATTGGGTGAAAAATTATCTCCATAATAATTTAGGTTATCCCGTAGATAAAGTAGAAAAAGTTGGTTTCGGGCTGAACGTAAAGCTTCTTAAAGAAGAAAAAAATCATGATAATAACTTATTATTGATAGTTCTTCGAAAAGGAAATGAAAAATTAAAAGGTCTTTGTTTGTTATTAGAGGCATTTAAAAAGGTAAAGAAACAACTTCCGGATGTAAGATTAGCAGTTGTTGGTACAGATGGTGAAAACCAAGATGGTGTAACTTATTATTATAACCAACCTCGTTCTGTGACATTAGAGTTATTCAAACAAGCGACTTTGTATGTTATGCCTGCTTTAAATGAGCCTAATGGTCAAACCTATTTAGAGGGGTTGGCTAATAAGGCTCCTATTGTTGGCTTAAATCGATTTGCTTTCCCAGAATTCTCTGGTTATGGTAAATATGGTTATATATGTCAAAATGAGGATCCTAAAGAACTAGCTGATATTCTGATACAAGCATTAAGTAATAAAGAAAGCTTAAAGGAAAAGGCAAATGCGGGCTACAATTATATAGCAAATCTTAATTATAATTGGGAAAATATTGTTAAACGATTTATAGAAGTAATATTTAAGTAGTATATGAGACCATTACACATTATAATGCCAATGGCTGGTGAGGGTAGCCGTTTCTTGAAAGAGGGATGGACTACTCCTAAACCATTGATCAAGTTGCACGACAAGGAATTGTTCCTTCGTGCTATCGGGAGTGTCAGTGTTGAGGATGCTCCTATGAAGTATTCGTTTATTGTTCGACAGGAACATATAGACAAGTATCAAATTGATGAGAAGATAAAGCAGATTCTTCCAGATGCCAACATCTTTTCTGTTCTGAAAACAACAAGAGGTGCTGTCGAGACTTGTTTGGTGGCTCGTTCTGCTATTGCACCAGAAGATTCCATTGTCGTGATGGATTGTGATTTGGAGTTTAAGAGCAAGGATTATGTAGAAAATATCGAGTCAATTCTGTCAAAGCCAATAGAAGATGTAGATGGTGGAATGCTGGTATCTTTCGACTCTGACCTTCCAAAGTATAGTTATGCTGAGGTGGATGAGGATATGAATGTTATAAGAACCGCTGAGAAAGAGGTGATTTCTCACCATGCTTTATGCGGCGCATATTTCTTTTCAAAAGCTCAGAGTTTCCTGAATGCTGCTGATGCTATGTTGGCTGATACTCACTTCGCAAAGCCTGAGTTCTATGTATCTTTGCTCTTCAATACACTTTTGCAGAATGGTGAGCATGTAAAGCTAGCTAAAATGGAGGAGTATTACTCATACGGCACTCCAGAAGAACTAAAACGATATATGTAAGATGGCACAGGTTAAATTGTTGATAACAGATTTCGACGGAACTCTAGTTGATACTTTTAAAGCAAACTTTTTGGCTTACCAAAAGGCTTTTGATAAATATGGATTGGGGTTAACTGAACAACAATATCGTGATTGTTTTGGTTTCCGATTTGATGATTTTATGGCTCACTTGGGTATAAAGGATGATGAAACTAAACAATTTATCAGATTGGCTAAAGGCGAGTTTTATCCTTTATATTTTGATAAGCTGCTTGTAAATCATTCTCTCTTGAACTTGTTGAAGACATTCAAGCAATCTGGTGGTTTAACTGCAGTTGCCTCTACTGCTAGAAAAGAAAATTTGATGAATGCATTAAATTATATCGATGCGGCAGATGCTTTCTCTTTGATACTGGCTGGAGAGGATGTAAAACATGGAAAGCCAAATCCTGAAATATATAATACGGTCTTGGAAAGACTGAACATCCTACCATCAGAAGCAATGGTATTTGAAGATTCATCAGTTGGCATAGAGGCTGCAAAACAATCGGGTATAAATTTCGTAATAGTAAATTCTTGTTTTTTTAGTTAGAAATGAATACATCCGCTATGATTCGGGGGGGCGAATCTCCTATATTGATGCATTGAAAGGCTTACTTATCATTTTAGTAATCATTGGACATTCCAATGTTAATCTGATAGTACCAAGAGCGGTTCAGGCAATATATACTGTTCATATGCCATTGTTCTTTGTACTTTCTGGGTTCTTTCTACATAGGAATGAATCGATTAAAAAACAATTGAAAAAAAGCTTTAAGAACTATATTGTGCCATATATACTTACCTGTTTGGTTTGTCTTGCAACGATACTTGCAAAATGGTATTTGACACAAGATCTGAAATATGAAGGCATATGTGAGGAATACATAAAAAGATCATTATTTGTTCAAATTGCCAGAACCTCCGATATTGGGCCAATTTGGTTTCTAGTTGCGCTATTTTGGGGACAGAATATTTTGACTTTTTTATTAGCAAAATTATCTAAGTTTCAATTGTTTTGTTGTATTATAGTCTTGGCTATATGCCCGGTGATGCTATCTGATAAAGTATTTGTGCCGTTTTCTTTTTTTCAGGGATTAACAGCTCTTCCTTTTTTGTATGTTGGATTTATGTTAAAGACATATCGTGAAAATATAGTGCGTATAGTTAAGGATAAAATTTGTCTAGTTCTGATAGGTGTGCTATGGGCTGTTTATGTATTGCTTGGTAATGTGATGAGAATTTCTTTTGTGGATTTCCCAAATGGATGTACATCATATGTCGTTAGCCTATTTGCTTCATTAGTTGTCTTGTACTATTCAAAAATTATTGATTTCACCTGGTTGCGTGCAATAGGTAGACATACTTTGTTGATTTTGTGTGTGCATACTTTAGTACTTCCATATGTCTCCAAGGTAGGTTCCTTGCATACAGGTACGCTTTATACGTCATTGGAAATTATAGCTGATGTATTAATCTCGATAATAATTAGTTTTGTTATTGTAAAATTTAAAAAAGTTTTAGTTAATGGAAATACAAGTAAAAGGTCATAGTGGATGCCAGATAGATATTGTCAATGACGGCAATAATCTTTATATCTATAAGAGTACACATGACCCTAAATATATCAACCGCCTCTACTTGCAAGCTAAAAAACAGCAAGAGGCATGTAGAAGAGCTTATCAGCACATACGTATTCCTGAAATTTTTGAGATAGACAAGACGAATGAACATCTCATTATTAAGATGGAGTACGTGTATAGTAAGAATTATATTGATTACTTTGAGGATGCAGGGTTCGACAATATCAGTTATTTTGTCAAGGCCTTGAAAATCTTTATGAATGCCGAGATAGAAGATTCTCCTCTTCGAAAGGTCAATACCCAGGTTGTTAAAGATAAATTCTTGGATGTTTGTAATAAATGTCATGTGAATGAATTCTTGAAAGGTGATAAAGAGGTAGAGGCTTTGCTGGAGAAATGTAGCAAGGTGTTTGAGCAACTTCCGATTGAGATAGAAATCCCGATTGGAAAGTGTCATGGTGATTTGACTTTCTCAAATATCCTCTTCAATGGCAACAACTATTATCTCATCGACTTCCTAGATTCTTTTATCGAGTCTCCTTTGCTCGACCTTGTAAAGATTCGCCAGGATTCTCAGTATGAATGGTCCAGATTGATGTATGAAGGTGATGTAGACTTGGTAAGATTGAGCATCATATCTCAGAAAATAGACCATGAGATTGATTCTTATTATTCGCAGTATGTTTGGTATCGTGAATATTATCATGTCTTCCAACTGATGAACTTTCTACGTATCTTGCAGTACGCCAAGGAAGAGAAAGTAACCAATTATCTAAAGAATGTAATCAATTCAATGTTATGAGTTTAAGTTTAATAGTGCCTATAGCGGCAGACCGACCTGAGTATGAGCATACGATGCCGTATGTTTTCAATTTTTCGGAAGATGGAGCTTTGCTTTGCATCAAATCTATTCAAGGCTTGGATTTAACAAAGTTCGAGCATATCTATTTTGTGATTTTAGATAAACTTGACCAGAAATATCATCTGTTAGAATTGCTGAATATGCAGTTGTGTAATTTAGGGTTATCTGAAAAAGCGAAAGTCTTATCCTTGAAAGTTCCTACAAATTCGCAAGCAGAAACCATCTACGAATGTATAAAGCAAGAACAGATAGAGGGTGGAATCTTCGTAAAGGATGCAGATGGTTATTTCACCTGTGACTTTACCGAAACCAATGGTATCGCCATTTATCCTTTGGACAAATTGGATATGGTGAATCCCCACAATAAGAGTTATGTGGATTTGGATGATCAGTTCTACATTACCAATATTATTGAGAAAAAGATTATCAGCAGATACTTCAATGCAGGTGGTTATCTGTTCGAGAATGCCAGCCAGTTCTGTTCATATTATGAACGATTGAGTCATTTTGAAAAACTGTATATGTCTCATATCGTATATGCCATGTTGCTAGATAAGAAGTCTTTCAGACCATTTGAGGTAGAGGATTATCAAGATTGGGGAAACAAGAGTATGTATTACTATTCATTGAAGAAATATGAGACAAAAAAATAATGTACCTCAGATAGTTGTGACGGATTTGTCTAATAGAATCCACTACTATCAATGGTTTGTTTATGGCTTGTATTTATTAGCAAGTGAAGGAAAGATATCTTTGAAGTTTGCTGTTCCTTGTTCACAACGTTTATTGTTGCTAAATCATTCTTCTTTTCTTGTTCGTTGTCAAAATAAGATTATGAGAATTATGGGGGGGGACATGCAGAACAAAAGACGAAAGCTTATTTTCGAGGTTATGTAAGGTTTGGTTCACGAACTCATTCTTTTTGTATCGACTCTGCTGATAGTCCCAACATGTTTAGTGGTAAATTGCTTAAGAATGTTGATACTTATTTTAAGTTGCAATGTCCTAACGAGATTTCTGAAAAAGGTTTCTTAATAGGAAATCAATATATACCTTTTTTTGATTCCGAATTTGAAAATCCTGTAGATGAAGGTAAAATCAAGGCAAAGCGTAAACTATGTCCAAACGTTTATACTTATGAGAAAAAGATTAAACCTTTAATGATTGGGCCTCGTTCAATGGGACGAACCTGCTCGTTCAAAGAATTGGATGCAGCTTATAACAATTTACTTTCTGCACGTTCTGTAAAGCAAACAGGTAAGGCAATGTGTTATTTTGGTAATGCAGCTGGTCCTGTGCCAACAGAACATGTAACAGAACCTGATTGGGATTGGGAGTCAGATATCTTGGGATACTTTGGCGATAAGATGAATCATCCTAACGAGAAGCGAGCTAAAATTGCCGACATTATGGATGGTCTTGGTAAAGGTTATGATGCTAGAGTTATTAATAGAGGTAACTCTGACACTGGTGTCAATACTAATGAGGAATTAGTTATACCGCTGAAAGATTTCTCTAAACACGTTGCAAAGTTCCAGTACAATGTTAATGTTTCTGGTTATCGAATGAGTATTCCTGCTCGTTTCATTGATAGCTTCGTATGCGGTACAGCCATAGCTACCGATAATCTCCATGTGAAATGGTATTATCCATTTGGTGATGAAGTGACAGAAATCGGAGAGATGGGTTATCTCCCTGATAATGAAGTTGATTATTCGGAAGTCACTGATAAGCTGAAACATTTAAGACCAATTAGCAAGGAGTACGTTATTGAACAATACGAAAAGTATTGGGCACCAGCAAAAGTAGCTCAGTATATAGTAAAGACAATAATTAATGTAAAATAATGATACCAAAAATAATTCATTATTGCTGGTTTGGTGGTAATCCATTGCCAGCGAGCGCAAAAAAATGTATAGCGTCATGGAGAAAGTATCTTCCTGATTATGAGATAAAAGAGTGGAATGAGAGTAACTTTGATGTAAATATCATTCCTTATACAGCAGAGGCATATAAGGCAAAGAAGTATGCCTTTGTGAGTGATTATGCCCGTTTCTGGATTCTCTATAAATATGGCGGTCTTTATTTTGATACAGATGTAGAGGTCATCAAGAATATGGATGATATCATTGCAAAAGGTCCGTTTATGGGGTGTGAGAATGAGGCTAAGGCTGGTGCAACGCCTGCGCAGCTAGGCGTCGCACCAGGCCTAGGACTTGGGGTAAACCCAGGCCTAGGGCTGTATGGGGAAATCCTAGATATTTATAAGGATAAGCATTACATTCTTCCTGATGGAACATATAGCCGAGAGACTGTTGTTACGATAACAACAGATTTGCTTTGCAAGTATGGCTTGAAAAATATAAGTGATATTCAAGAGGTAGCAGGTGTGTTGATATATCCTAAGGAGTACTTTTGCCCAAAGGATTATGCGACTGGTCGATTAGAATTGACAGCAAATTCTGCTTCTATACATCATTATGATGCAAGTTGGTTGCCTTGGTATGTATTAATGGAGCACAAACTTTGTTACCAATTACATCTTCCTTGTAAGGATGTGCTTAATAAATTGTTTTATACAAAGTCATTTTGGAAAAACCGTTTCTGCTAGATTTTAGAAGGGATTTTGATACATGACAAACGAAAATTAAGAATCAATCATGTCGTTCTATATAATTTTATTTATAATTTTCTTTATATTTGTAGCACAAGATAAAAAACTTAACTTGGAAAACAAAAATGGATCTCGGTCGCATGGCAAATCTGTTCAATACTTAATAATATTTTATATCTTATTATTTATCGGTGCAACAAGAGCTAAGACTGTTGGTAGTGATGTTATATATTATTGTTACGTTTTTGATCATATTACTTTTGAAACAATAAACCCGATTTATTTTGACTTTGAACCTGGTTTTTTGTTTTCTATGGTAGTATTTAAGAAGTTACTTATAGATAAA
>ERZ791919.2579-NODE-2579-length-12686-cov-5.165466_pt1 | contig 12686 bp, 10 predicted proteins | sample MGYA00510137_ERZ791919 | MGnify/ENA primary metagenome ERZ791919 (study PRJEB30046, sample SAMN00792059) | human gut metagenome | study: EMG produced TPA metagenomics assembly of the A metagenome-wide association study of gut microbiota in type 2...
ATCTGGTCTGGGCCATTCAGGCGGCGAAAACCATCCCCAGCTTCTGCGGCAGCTCCAGCGGCAGCGCTCCCACCATTCAGCTCTCCGGGGATTCCGGCAGCGCTTATGATTCCAACGGAGTACTGTCCAATTTCAGCTTCTCCAACGGAAACGGGGCCAGCTTCAGCAAAAGCGGCAACACGCTGTACATCACAAAAACCGGCAATATTTCCGAGTCCACGGTATTCACCGCAACCCGGTACATCCCCTCTGCTTCCAATTCCAGTTACAACATTTGGTATATGTCCGGTTCCAGTTATCAGACAACCATTTCTCTGTACAATGCGGGAAGCGGCAGCCTCAATGGCTATTTCAAAATCAAAGCCCCTTCTTTGGGCAATATCAGCCTGACCAAAACCACAGAGGACGGGAAGAACCTTTCCGGCTGGAAGTTCGGGATTTACTCCAACGCCGCCTGCACCAACCTGGTTTCCGGCCCCTACACCACCAATTCCAGCGGCAAGCTCTCCGTAACAGGGCTGAACGCCGGAACTTATTACGTTAAGGAATTGGGCAATACGGATTCCAGCCTGGACACGCTCTACTCCTGCGCCAGCACCAATCCCCAGCAGGTCACGGTTTCCTCCGGGCAGACCGCTTCCGTTAGCTTCTACAATCGGAAAAATACCGGTAATGTAAAGCTGGTCAAGCAAACCAACACCGGCGCAAATCTTTCCGGCTGGAAAATCGGGCTGTATTATGATGCTGCCTGCACCAATCCCGTGTCTGGCGCTCTCTTTACAACCGGCTCGGATGGCACTGTGACCGTCAGCGGCTTGCAGCCTGGAACGCTGTACGCCAAGGAAATCCCTACCGGCGATTCCTATTGGAGCTTTGATACCGCTGTGAAAACCGTAACGATTCAGGCGAACCAGACTTCCAGCGTAACCTTCACCAACACCCACTATGGGCGCATCCAGTTCCAGAAAACCACCAATACCGGCAATCATCTGGGCGGCTGGACATTCCGGGTCAAGGATTCCGCTGGAAAAACCGTTGGGGATTACACCACGGATGACAGCGGCTACGCCATCACCGGCAACCTTCCCCTGGACCGCTATACCGTTGTGGAGCTTCCTACAGAGGACACCTATTGGGCCGGGGAGCTGGGATTTCACGATGTTACCGTCCGAGGCGGTCAGAACACGGTGGATACCTGGCTGAACCGGGAGCAGGGCCTTGTCTGGGTCTACAAGAAGACCAACACCGGGCAGTCCGTGGAGGGCTGGCACATCACCATCTATTCGGATGCGGATTGCACCCAGGAGGTGGGCACCCTCGTGACCAATGCCGAGGGAAAAGCCGGGCACTATTTCAGCCCCGGCACCTACTACGCCAAGGAAACCGGCGATGACCAGGGCCGCTTCCAAGACGAATACTGGATGGTGGACGAGACGGTTCAGAAAATAGAAATTCTGCCCCACCAAGATACAGAGATCACCTTCACCAATGTCCAGTATGGCAAACTGAAAATCCAGAAAACCGTGGAGGGTGACGGGCCTGTTTCCGGCTGGGTATTCCGGGTGACGGATGCCCATGGAACTGAAATAGAGGGTTCGCCATTTACCTCCGGTGAGGCCGGGACGATTGTCACCGCCAACCTTCTGCCCGGAGAATACACGGTGGAAGAACTCTTGCCGGAGGGCAGCTTGTACCAGTGCAAAAGCGAGAATCCCCAGACGGTTGCGGTCATCCAGGGTCAGACGGCAGAGGTTTCCTTTGTCAATGCACTTCGCCCCGGCTCCATTACCGTGAAAAAGGTGGACACCACAGGCAACCCCCTGGCGGGAGCAACATTCCTGCTGGAATGGAGTGAGGATGGGCGTGCATGGCAGCCCGTTCAATATTCCGAAACCGTCACAAAAGGCGGCTGTTCTTTGGAAGGGCTGGATGCCGGATGCCTGACCAATGGTGAGAACGGTATTCTCAACTGGGCAGAGCTGCATCCCGGTCTGCACTACCGCTTGACGGAAACCAAAGCCCCGGATGGCTTTAAGCTGCTCACGGAGGCAGCATTCACCGGTACACTTCCTGCGGATACGCTGTCTATGGAATTAACCGTTGTCAACGCCCGAACATTTACCATGCCGGAAACCGGTGCGGTATCTGGGGCAATTGTCCGGGTATTGGGACTGACTGCTGCCATTGGCTGTCTGGTTGCCATCGTATATCGCAAAAAGGAGTATTAAGTCTATGCTTACCTTCTACCACGCCAGGGATATGCCCTGGATTTTTTATGCACAAAAGCAACTCTAATCTCTACAAAATAATTCACTACAGAAAGGAAACTGCTCTATGAAAAACATCGCAAAAATTCTTTCCCTGTTTCTGGCGCTGACCCTGCTGCTGTCTTTCCCCGTTGCCGCCTCTGCCGCCGCACTGCCGGATGCAGCAACCATTGACGAATCCCGCACCGGCTCTCTGACCATCTATAAATACGATTTGACGGGTGCCGAAAAGGACGGCGTGTGGGACAGCTCCTCTGTTTCCACCGGTGTTTACGATGAAACCGGCGTAAATAATGTCCTGGGCGGCAACGCCTCCACCCTTGGCAACGGCGAAACCGGCTATGGATACGCCATTAAGGGCGTGGAGTTCAGCTTCGTAAAGGTTGCCGACATCGTGCAGTTCAGCGAGTCTGAAGCCGACAACCGCACGGATGGTCATGTAGAGGTTCTGTATGCCGTGGACAAGACCAAGGGTGCGGATTTCCTGAAAGCTCTGGGCCTGACGGACGGAAAGAGCCGGTATGAGAATGCGGATGCCCTGGATGAATCCAAGTATTTCTACCAGTCTGATGTGCTGATCTCCGCTCTGTCCTCTGGCCTGACCGCCAACTCCACCACCGTCAAAAATGCCATGGAACGCTATGCCACCGCCAACGGAAGTGCCATGGCACTGACGGATTCCTACGGCAAGACCAAGGCGGAAAACCTGCCGTTGGGCCTCTATCTGGTAGCAGAGACCAAGGTTCCTGAGATGGTTGTTTCCACCACTGACCCTTTCCTGGTATCCGTCCCCATGACCTCCGTCAACGGTTCCAACGCCAACGACGGCGGCACCCGCTGGATCTACGACATTACCCTGTACCCCAAAAACCTGACCGGCATCCCCTCTCTGGAAAAGACTCTGCGGGAGAGCAAGAACGACACCGGCAAGACCGATAGCTATGCCCATACCGGCACTGCCTCTGCTGGGGACACCATCGACTACCAGATCATTTCCACCCTGCCCAGCATTACCTCCGAGGCAACCTACCTGTCCTGCTACACCTTCATTGATACTCTGTCTGCCGGTCTGACCTACACCAAGGGGGATGTGACCTTAGAAATCTTCTCCGATGCCGCCTGCAAGAACGCTGTGACCAGCTGGAAGGAAACGGACGGCTATTTCTCTGTTTCCTATAACGACGCCCAGGATGGCAAGACCGCTATGACCGTGGAAATGACCGACAAGGGGCTGGCGGAAATCAACAAATCCAAGGCTGTTTATTCCGATGCCAATATGGTAAACTCCGGCTTCTCCGACTGCACCATGCGCCTGACCTACACCGCCAAGGTAGACAGCGACAGTTCCCTGGTGGTGGGCGACAAGGGCAACGACAACAAGGTGGTTCTGACCTGGAAGCGCAGCAGCGAAACCTTCTATGATACCTTGGTGGACGATGCCCATGTTTACACCTACGGTATTGACCTTGCCAAGCTGTTTTCCGACGGCAAAGGCGACTTCTCCAAGGTGGAATTCCTGGTGGAAAACAAGACCGACAACTACTATGTAAAGGCGGAGCTTCACAAGGACGAGGGCGTTTACTATGTGACCGGTCACACCACCGACAAGGCCGAGGCCACCCATTTTGTCCCCGTAAAAACCGGCGATACCAAGGGCAGAATCCTCATTAAGGGTCTTGAGGATGACACCTATTCCATGACGGAAGTCCGCACCGACAGCGGCTATGTGCTGCTGAAACAGGATATTGAGGTGGTCATCTCCCAGAAGGAGGGCTCTGAAAACTGCACCATTTACGCTTCCGATGCTCTGGGTCTGATCCAGAATGACCCCCGATACGCCCAGGTTATTCAGAGTGATGCGGATCTGAAGAACATCCCCCAGAAGCATCTGGAACACAAGCTCCTGACCGCCTCTGCCACCGTCAGCGGCAAGAATGTCAATATGGCCGAGGACAACGGCAGCGCCAATGCCGAAGCGCCTCTGACCGTGGTCAACACCCGTGGCTTTGACCTGCCCAAGACTGGCGACAACGGAACCATGATGTTCACCGTTGTGGGAATTCTCCTGATGGTTGGTGCGGCTGCGGTACTGTATATGGTATCCAATAAGAAATCTGCTTGATTCTAATTCCCGCCCGGAGATTACACTTCCGGGCGGGAAGAAAAATGGAGGTTCTATTGAGAAAGAAAGTCATCACCATCTGCGCCGCCCTGCTGTTTCTCACGGCTCTGGGGCTGACGCTGTACCCGCCCATTTCAAATTATGTCAACCGCAAGTATGCTTCTGAAATCCAGACTGCCTATCAGGAGCTTATCCAGCAGACCGACAATTCCGTTTTGGAAGGAGCCAAGCAGCAGGCCATCGCCTACAACCTGGCAATCACCCCAGGCGCGGCGGATGCCTACAGCGAGGAGCGTCTGGTATCCGCCGCCGAGGATTACGGCAGTCAGCTGGACATTGCCGGAAACGGCATTATGGGCTATGTGGAGATTCCGAAAATCCAGGTGAACCTGCCCATCTACCACGGCACGGAGGCGGAGGTGCTGGACCGTGGCGTGGGGCATTTGCTGGGCAGCTCTCTGCCGGTGGGCGGTGAAAATACCCACACCGTCCTCTCCGGCCACAGTGGCATGGCAAGCCAGAAGATGTTCACCGATCTGGAGCAGCTTACTCCAGGGGATATATTCTACCTGAACGTGCTGAATGAAACGCTGGCCTACCAGGTCACAGAAATCAACACCGTACTGCCCTATGAAACTGAGCTTCTGGGAATTGTACCGGGAGAAGATCTTTGCACCCTGGTCACCTGTACCCCCTACGGGGTCAATACCCACAGGCTTCTGGTACGGGGCAGCCGGATTCCCTATGAGGAAGCGGCTGTGCTGGAAGAAGAAACTGCCAGCGCCGAACCGGCTGCGTCTACCTGGGAGGCAAAGTATTTGCAGGGGCTGCTCCTTGGCTGTGCCGCTGCCGGAGGTGTATCTGCGGTTGTTTTCCTTGCGGTACGAATAAAAAGGCGAACGTTCAAAGGAGGCCGCTATGCGAAACGGTAAACTGCGTGGCCTGCTCATAATGGTTCTGCTGCTGGTATTCCTGGCCGGGCTGGCCTCTGTTCTGTACCCTTATGTCTGGGGTGCTGCTGTGGACAGCTCCATTTCCCACACCGCCAAGGACTTTCTGGAACGGGAGGAGCCGGAGCTGCCCACCGCAGCCGTCGTCATTGATTCCATAGCGCCGGAAAAAACAAAGGCATACCCAGACCTATGGGCTGATATGGCCCGGTATAACCAGAGCATTGCCGCCCAGGGGCAGTCAGGACTGTCCTGCGCCTATGATTATCAGAAAGCCAGCTTCCAGCTTATGGACTATGGGCTTCCGGATGAAATTTTCGGTGTGCTGAACATCCCCGCCATCGACCTGGAAATGCCCATCTATCTGGGCGCTACCGAGCAGCACATGGCCGCCGGAGCCGCCCACCTGAGCCAGACAAGCCTGCCCATTGGCGGCATGGACACCAACTGTGTCGTTGCCGGTCACCGGGGCTACAACGGGGCCAGCTACTTCCGCAATCTGGACAAGCTCCATGTGGGCGACCTGGTAACCGTGACCAATTTTTGGGAAACACTTCGCTATCGTGTCTGTGAAATTCGGATCATCGACCCCAGCGATGTGGAGGAAATTCTGATTCAGCCCGGACGGGAGCTTTTGACACTGCTCACCTGCCACCCCTACGCCTCCGGAGGGCGGCAGCGCTATGTGGTCTACTGTGAGCGCTCCGAATTGACCACATTTCCCACATCTTGATGGATTGGAGGTAACCTCATGGATTTTATCTGGGACAGCATTACGGATTGGCTGAAGGAGATGCTGATCAGCGGCATCGTCAGCAATCTGTCCGGGATGTTCGACTCCACCAATGAACAGGTGGGCAGCATCATCGGTCAGGTGGGCATGACGCCCCAAGGGTGGAACGGCGGTATTTTTACCATGATCCAGAATCTGTCCAACACCGTAATTCTCCCTATTGCCGGGGCTATCCTGGCCATCGTTATGACCCTGGAGCTGATTCAGCTGGTCACAGACCGCAACAATCTGAACGATGTAGACACCTGGATGTTCTTCAAATGGGTATTCAAATCCGCCTGTGCTGTGGTCATCGTCACCCACACCTGGGATATTGTCATGGGTATTTTTGAGGCGTCCCAAAGTGTTGTCAGCAGCGCCGCTGGGGTGATCGTTGGGCAGACTAATATCGACATCTCCTCTGTGGTCGGCGGACTGGAAAGCAGACTGAACGAAATGGAATTGGGACCGCTGTTTGGACTTTGGTTCCAATCTTTGTTCGTGGGACTGTGTACCTGGGCCATCACCATCTGCATTTTCATCATTACCTACGGACGGATGATCGAAGTATTTCTCGTCACCTCCGTAGCTCCCATTCCCATGGCGACCATGGTCAACCGGGAGTGGGGCCAGATGGGCCAGAACTATCTCCGCACTCTGTTTTCTCTGGGCTTTCAAGCTTTCCTCATTGTGGTCTGTGTGGCCATCTATTCGGTGCTGGTACAGAATATTTCCGTATCCGGGGACATCATCGCCGCCATCTGGACCTGCATGGGCTATACGGTGCTGCTCTGCTTCTGCCTGTTCAAAACCAGCAGCCTTGCCAAGTCCATCTTCAATGCGCATTAAGGAGGTGCGTCCATGCCCTATGTAACCATCCCCAAGGACCTGACAAAGGTCAAAACCAAGGTGCTGTTCAACCTGACCAAGCGGCAGCTGGTGTGCTTCAGCGCTGGGCTGCTTCTGGGTGTCCCCCTGTTCTTTCTCACGAAAGAGCCGCTGGGAAACTCCACCGCCGCCCTGCTTATGATCCTCACCATGCTCCCGGCATTTCTGCTGGCGCTGTACGAGAAGAACGGGCAGCATCTGGAAGTCATTATTCGCAACATGGTTCGGGTGCTGTTTCTGCGCCCAAAGGAACGGCCCTACCGAACCAACAATTTCTATGCCGTCCTGGAACGGCAGGATAAACTCGACAAGGAGGTGTATCGGATTGTTCATCCATCGCCAAAAGCAGAAAAAAGCGGTGCAGGCCGCTATCTCAAGGGCAAAAAGGACAGATAAAAAAGAACAGTCTTCCCAGGACAGCATTCCCTACTTGCTCATGCGCCCGGATGGGATTTGTCAGGTAACACAGAATCATTACACAAAAACCATCCAATTCCGGGACATCAACTACCAGCTTTCGGACAACGAGGACAAGCAGGCCATCTTTGACAGCTGGTGCGATTTCCTAAACTATTTTGACAGCTCCGTATCCTTCCAGCTTTCTTTTATCAACCTGACCGGTCTGCGTGGTGCCGCCCTACGGACGATCCCGGTCCGCTCGGATCAGTTTGAAAGCATCCAGCGGGAATTATCTACGGTCATAGAGAATCAGCAGGAAAAGGGCAACAACGGCATCGTCAAGACCAAATATCTGACCTTTGGCATTGACGCGGACAGCGTTCGCTCTGCCAAGCCCCGGCTGGAACGAATTGAAACAGACATTCTCAACAATTTCAAAAAGCTCGGTGTCAGCGCCCAGGTGCTGACCGGGCAGGAACGGCTCAAAGTGTGCCACGACATTCTGCGCATGGACACCCCGGAGCCGTTTTTGTTTCGCTGGGAGGACCTGCCCCGTTCCGGCCTGTCCACCAAAGATTACATTGCCCCCAGCTCCTTCTACTTCGGGCGGGCCAGGGATTTCCGCATGGGCAAGAAATTCGCCACCGTCAGCTTTTTGCAGATTCTGGCCCCGGAACTCAGTGACCGGGTGCTGAAGGATTTTCTGGATATTGAGAGCAATGTGGTGGTCAACATCCATGTGCAGTCCGTGGACCAGGTCAGCGCCATCAAGACCATTAAGCACACCATCACCGACCTGGACAAGACGAAGATCGAGGAGCAGAAAAAGGCTGTCCGTGCCGGGTATGACATGGACATACTTCCCTCTGACCTGGCAACCTACGGAGAGGAGGCAAAAAAGCTGCTGTCCGATCTGCAAAGCCGGAACCAGAGAATGTTTTTGATCACCTTCCTGATTCTCAACACCGCCGACACCAAGCGGCAGCTGGACAACAACTTCTTTCAGACCAATTCCATTGCCCAGAAGTACAACTGCCAGCTGACCCAGCTGGACTTCCAGCAGGAGGAGGGCATGGTCAGCAGCCTTCCCCTTGGTCTGAACCAGATTGAGATTCAGCGGGGGCTTACCTCCTCCGGTGTCGCCATCTTCGTTCCCTTTACCACCCAGGAGCTTTTTCAGAACAGTCCGGAAGCGCTGTACTGCGGCATCAACGCCCTGAGCAACAACATCATCATGGTGGACCGAAAGTGGCTGAAAAACCCCAACGGTCTGATTCTCGGCACACCCGGCTCCGGCAAATCCTTTGCCGCCAAGCGGGAAATTGCCAATGTGTTTCTGGTCACGCAGGACGATATTATGATCTGTGACCCTGAAGCCGAGTATTTTCCCCTGGTTGAGCGTCTGGGCGGGCAGGTCATTAAGATTTCGCCCACTTCCCACCAGCACATCAACCCCATGGACATTAACCTGAATTACAGCGATGAGGATAACCCTCTCTCCCTGAAATCCGATTTTATCCTGTCCCTGTGCGAGCTGATCGTAGGCGGTAAGGATGGCTTGAAACCTGTGGAGAAGACCATCATTGACCGCTGTGTGCGGATGGTCTACCGGAAGTATCTCAGCGACCCCAAGCCGGAGAATATGCCGATTCTGGGGGACCTGTATGACTGCCTGCGAGAGCAAACCGAACCAGAGGCACAGTTTGTTGCCACGGCGCTGGAAATCTATGTAGACGGCTCTCTGAATGTGTTTAACCACCGTACCGATGTGGATGTCAGCAACCGGGTGGTCTGCTATGACATTAAGGAGCTGGGCAAGCAGCTGAAAAAGATCGGAATGCTGATCGTTCAAGACCAGGTATGGAACCGGGTCACGCTGAACCGGGAAGCCCGGAAGTCTACCCGGTACTACATTGACGAATTCCACCTGCTGCTGAAAGAGGAGCAGACCGCAGCCTACTCTGTGGAAATCTGGAAGCGCTTTCGGAAATGGGGCGGCATTCCCACCGGCATTACCCAGAACGTAAAGGATCTGCTGGCATCCAGAGAAGTTGAGAACATTTTTGAGAACTCCGACTATATCTGTATGCTGAATCAGGCGGCAGGTGACCGGAAGATTCTGGCGCAGCAGCTGGGGATCTCACCCCACCAGCTGTCCTATGTGACCCATTCCAATTCCGGCGAAGGACTGCTGTTCTACGGCGACACCATCGTTCCCTTTGTAGACCGCTTCCCGGAGGATACCGAGCTGTACCGGCTGATGACCACCCGCCCAGCCGACAAAAAGGAGGATGCATGATAAGGCCAGGTGATTTCTGTGCGTGAATCCCGGCTGCAATTCACCGATGCAGAGCGCAACGACCCGGAAATCGGCAAAAAGTTACGCCGTGCGGAAAAGGCCGCCGTCAAAGCGGACAAGGCCCAAGCCAAAATTCCCACTCACAAGAAGCCGGAGCTAGTAGCTGACAACAGCAACGGAAAAATCAAGGTTCGCCTGAATTTCGAGGAAAGCCAGAAAAAGCCGCCCTCCGAACTCCGCATTGCCAAGGCTCCCGCTAAGCTGGTGCGGGGCCAAATTCACAGGCGGCTGCAGGAGTCCGAGGAAGACAATGTGGGCGTGGAAGCCGCAGATGCTCTTACATCCACTGCAGAACATTCGGCTTCTGTCCTCCAGGATGTCCACCACCGTGCGGCGTTGAAGCCCTACCGTGCGGCAGCTAAAGCGGAGCAACAGCTGCAGACCGCCAACCTCCGTGCCCTGCAGGCCAAGGCGGAAGCGAAGAATCCCACCAGCAATCCCATTTCCAGATGGCGGCAGAAGCAGCAAATCAAACGTCAGTATATGGCTTCCAAGTCCGGGCGTTCTGCGGCAGGCTATACCACCACCGGTACAGCAAAGGCAGTGTCCAAAGCCGCCTCAAATGGAAAGAAGTCCGCTTCCTATGTGGTACGGCACCGAAAGGGATTTCTTGCGATCCTGGCAATGGCCCTGGTTACTTCCTTTCTCCTGAACGTGGTGTCCTCCTGTTCCGTGATGATCGAGGGTTTGGGTGCCGGTCTGGCCTCCGGCAGCTATGCCTCCCAGGATGATGCCATGCTGGGTGCGGAGGAAGTTTACAGCCAGATGGAAGCAGCCCTCCAGCTGAAACTGGACCGCTTTGAACGGGAGCATGATTACGACGAATACCATTTTGACCTGGACGAAATCAGCCATGACCCCTATGTGTTGATCTCCATTCTTTCCGCCATGTATCCGGAGGGCTGGACACTGAGTCAGATCATGCCAACGCTGAACACCCTCTTTGAAAAGCAGTACATTCTCACTGTGGATGTGGAGACGGAGATCCGCTATCGGGACGATGGCAGCGGCGCTCTGGAAAGTCATCCCTACACCATCTGCAATGTGCGCCTGGAAAACTTCGATCTCAGTCATGTGCCGGTCTATATCATGAACGAGAAAACGCTGAGCCGCTACGCCCTGTATATGGCAACTTTGGGCAACCGCCCGGACTTATTCCCGGATTCCGACGCTGTAGACCGGCTAAAAAAGGGGTACGAGGACTACGACATTCCGGCGGAAGCCCTGGATGACACCCGTTTTGCCGCCATGATAAAGGAAGCGGAAAAGTATCTGGGTTACCCCTATATCTGGGGCGGCAGCAGTCCCAGCACCTCTTTCGACTGCTCCGGCTTTGTCTGCTGGGTGCTGAATCACTCCGGCTGGAGCCTGGGCAGAACCTCTGCCCAAGGCTTGTTCAACACCTGCACCCCCATCTCCCGCGGCAATGCCCGCCCCGGCGACCTGATCTTCTTCCAGGGCACTTACGACACCCCCGGCGTTTCCCATGTGGGCATTTATGTGGGCAACAACCGGATGATCCACTGCGGGAACCCCATTTCTTACACCATCATCAACACGCAATATTGGCAGAGCCACTTCTACGCCTTTGGCCGTCTGCCAGGATAAGGAGGCACTATGAATCCGAAAATCGCAAAGCTCCGTGCCGAGCTGGAAAAGAACACGGAGAAAATCACCAGGCTGCAGACCCGGAATGCCGAACTGAAGCAGCAGCTCCAGGAGCTGGAAAATCTGGACATCATCAGCATGGTTCGGGAATGCGGCATGACCCCAGACCAGCTTTCCGCTTTCCTGGAAAAGCTGCAGCTTCCCACCACCAAAAAGGAGGCGGTTTCCGTTGAAATCTAAGCACCGTATTTTCCCCCTGCTGCTCATTCTGATTCTGGGTATTACCGCTCTGGCCCTGCCCGCCGCTGCCGAGGCCAAGCCCCCGACAAATGATGTGATTATCTACACCTCTGACCCCACAGAGCCGTCTCCCACGGCGGCTCCCTCCACGAAGCCGACTACAGCAGCCACAAAGCCAACGGAAGCACCTGCACCGACTACCGCACCGACCACCGCACCAACCACACCCACCATTTCAGCCCCCTTTGAACAGGGCAACGCCATTGCCAGCAGTCTGCAATATCACAAGGATACCAACAAGCAGTTCCTGACCATAGAAACCCGCAGCGGCGATGTGTTCTACATCATCATCGATTACGACGCCCCTGTGAATGAAAACCTGGAACAGTTCTCCGCCTATTTCCTGAATAAGGTGGACAACGCCGATTTAAGTGCCCTTCTGGACGATGGCAAAACGACTGTAGAGGTCTGCGACTGCACGGACAGGTGTTACGCCGGTCATGTGGACACCCGGTGCCCCATCTGCGCCAAGGATATGACGCAATGCGTGGGCAAGGAGCCGGAAACTACGGAAGTTCCTACCACAGCCCCCACGGAACCCACCCAGGAGCCGGAGAAAAAATCCAATCCGGCGGGACTATTATTGGTCCTTCTGATTCTGGGCATAGGCGGCGCTGCTGCCTGGTATTTTCTCAAGAACAAGCTGCCGGACCCGCAGACCAAGGGCAATACCGATCTGGAGGACTATGATTATGGCATGGACGATGACCTGGACTACGACACAGAAGACGAGGAGGAACAGCATTGAGCTATCTCACAAACAGTAAATACGAACGCCTTATGACCCAGATTCCCCAACCCCGGCAGGAAGTTTCCCTGCCCCAGCTGGCCCCTGACCATCTTTGCTATGGCTGCGAACGGTATCGCCAGAGCTATGGCGTTGGCTGTGTGCATCCCTGCTTCCGGGAGATTCAGCGGAAGGGGGTGACGATTTGAAATTAGTTTATGTGAAGCTTCACATAAACCAATTTATGTCCAGTAGTAGGAAATGAAAAGTTTTGTTCGCCTTTTTCTGAAATCA
>ERZ791919.2589-NODE-2589-length-12650-cov-4.551886_pt1 | contig 12650 bp, 10 predicted proteins | sample MGYA00510137_ERZ791919 | MGnify/ENA primary metagenome ERZ791919 (study PRJEB30046, sample SAMN00792059) | human gut metagenome | study: EMG produced TPA metagenomics assembly of the A metagenome-wide association study of gut microbiota in type 2...
TCTTTTATGTTACTTATATTAGTTACATCAATTTATATGCTTTATGATTTACTAAAAAAATTGAACGAAATAGGATTGCCTGGAGCTATAGCCACAATTTTTTTAGTTTTAATGATGCTTGTTTTTTCTATTGTTGAATTAATTAAATTATTTAAAAAAATTAAATATACGAGGTATTTATGATTTATCCAGATTATAAAAATAATATTGTTAATATAGCAGGCAGTATTGAAAAGTATTTTGATTTAAAAAGTGAAGTTTCCTCACTCGGGGAAATAGATGAAGTATTAAATACTTATAAACCTAAAAATGTAGTAGTTATTTTATTTGATGGAATGGGTTATAACTTAATAAATAAAAAAATACCTAATACATTTTTAGTAAATAATATAGTTAAAAAAGTTACTTCTACTTGTCCTTCGACTACCACTAGTGCTACAACCTCGATTATGACAGGAAAATATCCCTGCACGCATGGTTATTTAGGATGGGATATGTACTATAAAAATGAAAATGCTTTTGTAACAATGTTTACTAATAAATATAAAGATAGTGATGATGAATATCCCTTTAATATTGCAGAAAAATATTTTTCATATAAAACGATTACTGATAGAATTTTAGAAAATGGCAAATATCATTCAAAAATAGTATTTCCAATTAAATATGAAGAAACATATAAAGATATTGATGAAATGCTATCTATGATAAAATCCAATTTAAATATAAAAGAAAAAAATTATATTTATGCGTATTATATGGATCCTGATAGCATGTTACATGATAAAGGTAATAATAGTAAAGAAGTATTATCTATATTAAAAATGATTAATGATAAATGTGAAAAGTTTGCAAAAGAAATAAAAGATACTTTATTAATTATTACAGCAGATCATGGTCATATAGATACTGAATACATTTATTTAAGTGATTATCCAGATTTATTTGATTTAATTATTAGCAATGTTTGGCTTGAGGGAAGATGTTGCGCATTTAATGTAACAGATAAAGTTTTATTTAAAAAGTTATTTAATAAATACTTTTCCTCATATTTTAAATTAATGAGCAAAGATGAAATAAGAGAATCTAAAATATTTGGTCTTGATAATGAAAATAAATATTTTTATTATTCTATTGGAGACTTTATTGCTCTTGCAAAAAATGATAAAATATTTAAGTATAAAAGAGGAGGGCATATATTTAAATCTAATCATGCAGGTTTTACAGAAGATGAAATGTATGTGCCTTTAATAATGGTGAGAAAATGAATAAAGAAGAAACTATAATAAAATATTTTTCAGGAAATTATGCATATGATTTATTTTTAATGGGAATGATATTTGGTAATCCTATCTATAGTGAATATATTTCAAATAAAGAATATTTAAATGGTGCTATAGTGGGAAATATTTCAAGTATATTTTTAGCTATTAAAGAAAAAATGGTTGATAAAAATAATAACATTTTACTTCCTATTTCCTTAATGGAAAAAAATGTAAATATAATTGCTAATAAAACAGATTGTGGTTATGAAATAAATGGTTATACTTTTAAAGATAGTTATACTTTAGTTACTACGATTAGAAATAAATTAGGTCATGGTGAATATTTGATAGATTTTGCTCATAATAGAATAATATTAAAAGTTGATGGAAATGATATAGTTATTCAAATACCAAAGCTTACAAATTTTGTTATATCATCTTTTTCATCGACATTACAAAATTATAATACGACCTCATTTACAAGATGTTTTGTATACACTAAAAGTATTATTGGTAAGGATAAAGAAAGATATTCATTAAATGAATATAAAAATATGATTGCATCTTATTATAAGTATAATATTACAATAAAAAGAAAAGATGGAAGTCCAATTGAGGGATTTATATTTGATAGATTTAATGAGACTGTTTCCTCATTTTCAAAATCATTAGATTTAAGTGAACTTATGGATTTCGAAAGAAAAGTAAAAGAGGATTATGAAGTTTCTTGGAAAAAGGTTAGCACTAAAAATGAAGACACAAAAATACTAGCAAGCTTTCTTTATAATAGTACAACTTTAAATACACCATATGAAAGGGTTATTGAAATTATTGGTTATGAAGTTGATAAATTATTTAATAAAGATAAATTTGATAACTTTAGCATGATTGCCTCAGGTGTACATAATTTATTACTACTTAATTCAATAAAAGAATTAGGAACATCTAATTATGAAAAAGTTCATGATGATATAGTAAAAAAATATGGTAAACTTTATATAGCTACTGATGACTTAGCTCAAAGTTTAATATCTTCGTTTAATGCTTTATTTGCATATGGTTATGATGATGTTTTACATAATAAAAATGAATATCAAAGTTTAGATTTGGAGGGTTTTGATTATTCACTTATAGATACAAGTTCGTTTAATGTAGAAGTGGAAAAAACAGATGATGGATATATTACTGATTTAGGTGTAAAAGAAAATGCTATTAAAAATAATATAAATAAATTAAATAATGCTTTAGTTAGTTGTAATAATAATTTAGCAAAAGTAACATCACTTGGTAAAAAAGATGCTATAAATAAAATAACCAGTCAGATAAATACGATTAATGGGAATATTAATGGATATAATATTGATTTAGCAAATATTCAAAATACTTTAAATAATGTAAATAATTATGTAAGTACTTATGCAAGCCTAATTAAAAATGAAAAGATAATTAACGGCATTAGAAATAGTATTGCGCATGGTAATTATAAAGTTATACTTAAAGAAACTTTAAAAGATTCCTTAATAGAATTTACTGATTTTTATGAAGGAGAAGTTACATTTAAAGCAAGTATTAGTATTGATAACTTTGTAGAATTTTTACAAAAAAGTGCTGTAGAAATAGAAAAATATTTATCTAAAGAAGAAAAATTAGTGTTAGGAAATTAGCATTAATTTTTTTATAAAAAATATTTAGCAAAAGGTATTGACAAGTGCTAATTTGCATAATATAATAATGTTAGCATTTTGGTTAAGGAAGTGCTAGAAAGGACATTATGGATAATCGTCAAAAACAGTTACTAAAAGTAATAGTAGAGACTTATGTAAAGTCCGTTAAACCTGTTGGAAGTAAGTCACTTTGTGAAAAGTTTAATTTATCAAGTGCTACAATAAGAAATGAGATGGCTATTTTAGAGGATTTAGGTTATATTGAAAAAAATCATATATCCTCAGGAAGAATACCTTCAGAAAAAGGTTATCGTTATTATGTTGAAAACTTGATGGAACCTGAAAAACTTAATGGTAGCGAAATGTTAAAACTTCAGAGAGTAGTTAAAAATCAAGATTTAGTATTATCTGATGCAATTACTAAGTGTATGGAGATAATTAGTGATTTAACAAATTATGCTTCAATAGTTTTGGGAAGTAGTAGCATGGATAATTTGCTTAAACAAGTAAGTATTATTCCAATAGATGAAAATAAAATTGTTGCTTTAGTATGTACAAATACAGGACTTGTAGAAAATAAAAAATTTGTTTTACCGGAGGGTACAAATGTTAAAGAACTTATTAAAACTAGTGAAATAATTAATAAGATGCTTATTGGAACACCAATTAAAGATGTTTCACAGCATTTAGAGTTTGAAATAAAACCAATTATTGCACAGGAAATAAGTAATTATGAAAAAGTATATAATATATTTTATAATGCTTTTACAGATTTTGTTGATGAAAATGCAAATGTTACTGTAAGTGGTAAGGCTAAAGTATTAGAGCAGCCTGAATATGATAATCCTGATTCAATTAAAAAACTTGCATATAAACTTGAGGATGAATCATTCATTAAGAAAGTTACAAGTATTGATGGTAGTGATGAAATTAAGGTTTATATAGGCGATGAATCACAAATTGATGATAATACAACTATTGTAAAAAGAACTTATGATATTAATGGTGAAAAAGGTTCTATTGCAATAATAGGTCCAAAAAGAATGGATTATGCTAAAGTATATGGACTACTTGATTATGTCCTAGAACAAATGAAGAAAAAGTAGGTGATAACTTGAAAGAAGATATTAAAAAAGAAGAAAAAGTTTCAGTAAATGAAAAAGAAATAAAAAAAGATAAAAAAAATAATCATCATGAAAAATGTATGGAAGAAATTAAAAAATTTGCTGAAGAAAATAAAAAGTTAATTGAAGAAAAAAATGCACTTTCAGATAAAATATTAAGATTAAATGCTGAAATGCAAAATATGAATAGACGCTTTAATGAAGAAAAAGCTAATATTTATAAATATGATGGTGAAAAACTTATTAAAGAGATTTTACCTATCATTGATAATTTTGAAAGAGCAATATCTCTTGATGATGATAACTTAACTGATGAGCTTTCAAAATTCTTATCTGGATTTAAAATGATATATACATCACTTTTATCTACTTTAAATGCAATTGGTGTTAAAGAGATTGAAGCAATGGGTAAACAGTTTGATCCAAAAACTATGGAAGCAATTATGACTACCAGTATTATGGAAGAAGAGGAAGGCGTAGTTGTGGAAGTAATGCAAAAAGGTTATACTTATAATGATAAAGTTATAAGAGTAGCTATGGTAAAAGTTAATGAATGATAATTTTCTAGCTTTGTCACTAATTTTTAATAGTTTTGGTGAGTATCATTTAGAAAGTAGTGATATTCATTCTAGACTTACATCAGAGAAACTTGATAGAGCATATTTTGATTCATTAATGGAACTTTTAAAAGTTACTAGAGGACTTATTAGTCATGAAGAGTTTTCTAGTAATTATAATCAAATTTTAAGTAATTTATCTAGTGAGGAACAAATTATTATTAATGATGAAATAGTTAAAATTGTTAATGAAATTAATTCAAAATTAGATAATGAAAATAAAATTACTCGATAAAAAGAAAGGAATGATAAATTATGAGTAAAATTATTGGTATAGATTTAGGTACAACAAATAGTTGTGTAGCGGTACTTGAAGGTGGGGAAGCAAAAGTTATTCCTAATGCCGAAGGAAACCGTACAACTCCTTCAGTAGTTGCTTTTAAGGGTGACGATGAACTAGTTGGAGAAACTGCAAAAAGACAAGCAGTAACAAATGTTAAAAATACAATTTCCTCAATTAAAAGAAAAATGGGAACAAATGAAAAAGTTGAGGCTAATGGAAGAATGTATACACCAGAGGAAATCAGTGCAAAGATTCTTTCTAAATTAAAAAAAGATGCTGAAAGTTATTTAGGAGATAAAGTAACTAAAGCTGTTATTACAGTTCCAGCATACTTTAACGATGCACAAAGACAAGCAACTAAAAATGCTGGTAAAATAGCAGGTCTTGATGTTGAAAGAATCATCAATGAACCAACAGCTGCAGCACTTGCTTATGGTCTTGATAAACAAGATGTTCTTCAAACAATTTTAGTATATGACTTAGGTGGAGGAACATTCGATGTTTCAATTCTTGAACTTGGTGATGGTGTTTTCGAAGTTAAGTCTACTGCAGGTAATAACCATTTAGGTGGAGATGACTTTGATGAAAGAGTTGCTAATTATTTAGTATCAGAATTCAAAAAAGAACATGGCATTGATTTATCAAAAGATGCTATGGCAATGCAAAGAGTTAAAGATGCTGCTGAAAAAGCTAAAAAAGATTTATCATCTATGACTACAACACAAATTTCACTTCCATTTATAACTCAAAATGAAAACAAAGAACCACTTCATATGGACATTACTTTATCAAAAGCAAAATTCGAAGATTTAAATAAAGATTTATTTGATTCTACACTTGAACCAGTTAGAAAAGCTTTAAAAGATGCTGGACTTACTGCAAAAGATATTAATAAAGTAATCCTTGTCGGAGGATCATCTAGAATACCTTATATTCAAGAACTTGTTAAAAAAGAACTTGGACAAGAACCAAATAAGAGTGTAAACCCTGATGAAGTTGTAGCAATGGGCGCTGCTATTCAAGGTGGCGTACTTACTGGTGAAGTAAATGATGTAGTACTTCTTGATGTTACACCACTATCACTTGGTATTGAAACTTTAGGAAACGTAATGACTGTACTTATTCCTAGAAATACAACTATTCCAACAAGTAAGAGTCAAGTATTCTCAACTGCTGCAGATAACCAACCTGCTGTTGATATTCACGTACTTCAAGGTGAAAGACCAATGGCATCAGATAATAAAACTTTAGGAAACTTCCAACTTACTAATATACCTCCAGCAAGAAGAGGAGTTCCACAAATTGAAGTAAAATTTGATATTGATGCTAATGGTATAGTAAACGTTACTGCTAAAGACCTTGGAACTAATAAAGAACAATCAATTACAATTACATCTTCAACAAATCTTTCTGATGAAGAAATTGATAAGATGATGAAAGAGGCTGAAGCTAATAAAGAAGCTGATGAAAAGAAAAAGGCTGAAAGTGAAGCTAGAAATGAAGCAGATTCAATGATTCTTGCAACAAATCGTGCTTTAGAGGACTTAAAAGATAAAGTTGATCCTAAAGATAAAGAAGAAGCTGAAAAATTAATTAAAGACCTTGAGGAATCTCTTAAGGGAAATGACATCGAAGATATTAAAGCTAAGACTGAAAGTCTAAATAAAAAGGCAATGGAACTTGCTGGTAAAGTATATGAGGCAAATAAATCAAATGCTGAAAATACTGAAACAACTAGTTCAAATGATTCATCAGACGATGCCGAGGAAGCTGAATATAAAGAAAAATAATAAAAGAAAGGTAGAGTATTAGGTCCTATTTCTAGGACCTAATATTTGGTTATAAAATATGAAAGAAAAAATTGATTTAAGTGCTTTATTTAAAAGTGATGAAGATGCTAAAAAGGAACTTATTTCCTTAAAAAAATATGCTAAAAATATTTCTAATTATGAAGGTAAAATATTATCTAATCCAGAAATGTTATATGAATATTTAGAGTATGATAATGAAATTTCAAAAAGACTTGAAAGGCTTTACTTATATGCTCATATTAATAATGATTTAGATTTAACTAATGAAAATTATAATGAAATGTTAGGTAATGTACTTAACTTCTTAAATGAATTATCAGAAAAAGAAAGTTATGTTGTTCCAGAACTACTTGAAAAAGATTTTAAATTTGTTAAAGAATATATAAAAAAATTTCCAAAGTTAAAGGAATATGAAAATAATTTAAAAAGTATTTATAGAGCTAAAAAATATATTAAGTCTAAAGAAGAAGAAAAAATTATTACACTTTTAACATCTGTGTACTCTAAAAGTGAGGATGCAAGTGAAATGCTTCTTACAACGGATATGGACTTTGGCACTATTACAGATGAAGAAGGTAAAATTGTACCTTTAACAATATCTAACTTTAGTACTTATATTCGAAGTAGTAATCAAAATGTTCGAAAAGAGGCATTTTTAAAGCTTTATAAAGAAATTAAACATTATGAAAATACCTTTAATACTATATATACAACAAAAGTAATGAGTAATAATAAGGTTGCTAAGTTAAGAGGATTTACTTCTGCAAGAAGTTTAAGTTTATATTCAAATGATATTAAAAATGATATTTATGATAATTTAATAAATGGTATTAAAAATAATTTACCTAAATTTTATAAATATTATGATTTAAAAAAGAAAGTATTAGGTTTAGATAAACTTCATTTATATGATACTTATGCAAATATTACAAAAGATTTTGATAAAAAATATACATATGATGAAGCAAAAAAACTTGTAATATCTTCTTTAGAGGTAATGGGAAATTCTTATGTAGAGGTAATTAAAAAAGCATTTTCTGATAATTGGATTGATGTATATCCTAAAAAAAATAAAAGAGATGGTGGATACTGTACATGTGCATATCTTGCTCATCCTTATGTAGTTATAAATTATGAGGGAAAACTTGATGATGTATCAACTCTTATTCATGAACTAGGCCATGCAATGCATTATTACTATGCTCAAAACTTTAATACTTATGAAGACTATAATTATTCTATTTTTGTAGCGGAGGTTGCAAGTCAAGTAAATGAAATAATTCTTACAAATTATATGTTAAATCATACTGATAATATTGAGGAGAAAAAATATATATTAGATAGTATATTACAAAGATTTAAAGCAACTATGATTAGACAAACTATGTTTGCTCATTTCGAAGATAATCTTCATAACAAAGAAATGAATGGAACAGTTCTTACTAAAGAATTAGTACAAAAAGAATATTTAGATTTAAATAAATTATATTTTGGACCAAATGTTGAAGTTGATGAAGATATTAAATACGAATGTTATAGAATTCCACATTTTTATTATAATTTCTATGTTTATCAATATGCCACAGGTTATGCTGCTGCACTTAAAATAGCAAATGATATTATAAATAAGAAAGATGGAGCTTTAGAAAACTATATTAAATTTTTAAAACTTGGTTCTACATTAGACCCAGTTAAAAGTTTAAAAGTAGCGGGCGTAGATATACAAAGTCCATCACTTTATGATGAAGTATTTGAATTCTTTGATGAAAAAAGAAAGGAGTTAGAAAGTCTTTATGAATAGTAAAAAAGATTATTATGAACTTTTAGGTGTTTCAAAAACAGCCACTGACGAAGAAATTAAAAGAGCCTTTAGAAAACTTGCTAAAATGTACCATCCAGATAATAAAGAAACTGGTGATGAAGCAAAATTCAAAGAAATAGGTGAGGCTTATGCAATTTTATCTGATCCACAAAAAAGAAAAGCATATGATCAGTATGGTTCAGCTGCCTTTGATGGAACAGGTAATTTTGGCGGTCAAGGTGGATTTAATTTTAATGCCAGTGATATCGATTTAGGAGATATTCTTCGCCATGTTTTTGGAGAGGATGATGATTTTGGTTCATCCTTTACAAGTGGATTTTCCTCTTTTGGTGGAGGAAGAAAGCAAAGAACTTCAAGAGGTAGTGATATAAAAGTAACTATTCCTCTTACTTTCGAAGAGGCTGCATTTGGCTGTGAAAAAACTATTGAAGTTAATTTAAAAAGTTCTTGTAAAGCCTGTGATGGTAAAGGTGGCTTTAATGAAAAAACATGTTCAAAATGTGGTGGCCGTGGAGTAGTTCTAGAGCAAGTTCGTTCTATTTTTGGAGTAATGCAAACCCAAAAAGTATGTCCTGATTGTATGGGAAAAGGTGTTACTTATCAAAATATTTGTTCAGACTGTAAAGGAATGGGTATTATAAATGAAAAAAAATCTATTAAAATTAAAGTACCCGAAGGCGTTGATTCAGGTCATGAATTAAGACTTGCTGGTAAAGGTAATGCTTCTTCAAATGGTGAAAATGGTGATCTTTATGTAGATTTTGAAATAAAAGAGCATCCTCTTTTTGAAAGACAAGGAAATGATATTTATCTTGAACTTCCAATTAATGTTGCCGAGGCGACTTTAGGTTGTGAAAAAGAAATACCAACACTTACTGGTAATGTTATTCTTGAAATAAAACCAGGAACTCAAAATTATACAAAATTAAAACTTAAAGGAAAAGGTTTAAAAAGTCCAAATTCAATTATGCGTGGTAATATGTATGTTGTAGTAAATATTATTATTCCTACTAAACTTACTTTATCCCAAAAGAAATTATTCAAGGAACTTTTAGATAGCAATCTTGATAATGAAGATGAAATAAAGGACTTTAATAGAAAAATGAAATAGTGTAAAATCTATTTCTTTTTTATGTAAAAAATTGGCATAAATCCACAATTATGCGAAACCACATATCATTGCATTCGTGATAACAACCTTGTTATTTATGATATCAATATGGACTTTCTGAAAAAACTAAGTTATAATGAAATTGATGGTAATCCAATAATGGAAAGGGTAATTAAAAGGTTAGAGGAAATGTGGGAAAATTTTGATGATATGCTATATTATGATGTCGAAAAACTTAGAAAAGCTGCCGATGATGAGGCAATGAAAGAAACTATTGAAAAACAAGTTGCCGAAAAGGTAGAAAAAAGAGAAAAAGAAATTACTAAAGAAATAACTCAAAAAGTAACTGATGAAGTAACCCAAAAAGTGACTGATGAAGTTACTGTGGCAATAGCTCTCAAAATGATAAAAGATGGTCTATCAAAACAGCAAGTAATTAACTACTTGCAAATAACTGAGGAAGAATACGAAACTTTAAAAAGAAAAGTCTTTGATAAATAATTATCATTGACTTTTTATTTGGAAAATATTCCATCTTGCAACAAAACTATATATTTGCTATAATTATTTTGAAAATAGGATGTGAAAAGTATGGATGATTTTAAAAATGAATATGATGATAGCACTAATGTTATTGTCGAAATAAACAAAAATGTTGAGGATACTTTATATGATGAAGATAAAGTATCTATTGAAGATGATGAAATGGTTATAACTAAAGAAAAGAAAAAGAAACCTCAGAAAAATAAAAAGAAGTTTTCTTTTAAAAACCTTACTAAAAAACAAAAGATAATTTTTATTGTAAGTATATCTTTAATTATTTTAGTAACTGCGTTTATTTTAGTATATTTTCTTGTTATAAAAAAAGATAAGAAAGTAGATGATAATAAAGAAAAACCCGTTATAGTGGAAAAAGATAATTACATTTATAATAATGGTACATTAAAATTTTTGGATAAAGATGATAAAACTATTGGTGATTATGAATGTGAAAATAAAGATGAAAATAAATGTTATGTTGCATATTTAACAAGTGAAAATAAAACCGACTTACCAGTTTATTTAGATGAAAAAGAAAATCCTTTACAAAGAAGAAGTCAAATATATAATAATAAATATGTCTTTGTTCAAGATGGCGATATAATTAATTTATATAATATGATTGATAAGAAAAAAGAAAGTTCATATAAAACTATTAAAGTTGGATCTACTAAAGAGGGCATTGTAGCCTTTACTGATGAAAATGATAAATATGGTGTTTTATCAATTAGTGATGAAATACAGGAACTTGCTAAAGCAAAATATGATTATATTGATATATATAATAGTGATAATACATTTATTGCAAAAGAGGGTTCATCATATTATTTAATAAAGGATGATAATAAGATTTCTAAAGATTTTAGTAATGAAATTAGTGCATTTAATGATAAATTTTTAGTAAGTGATAATGTTCTATATGATTTAAATGGTAATAAAGTTATAAATAAAGAATATGATACTATTTTACTTGATAAAGATTTTGTATTTGCAGTTAACAGTAGAAAAATGACTATTTATGATAATAACTTAAATAAATTAAATGAAGAAGAAATTAAATTAAAGAGTTTAGATTATAAAACATCATACATTTTTGATGAAAAAAATACTTTAAAAGAAACTAAAAAACCTTTTGAATTTACTTATTCTAACGGAAGTCTTACAATTACTTATGATGATAAAGAAAAGACTATCAATGTTTATGAAGGAGCATTTAACTCTAAACTTGATTTTGTAAATTATTTTGATGGAAAACTTTATTTTTATTCAGATGAAGATAAAGAAAACTTAATTGGTAAATATACATGTAAAAATAAAAATGATGTTACAAGTAAAACAACTGAACTTACAAACTGTTTTGTAGCAAAGGAAAGTAAGATTGTAAATGAAACTTCAGGATATATTCCAATATTTAATAATAGTTATGCATTTATTTCTGATAATAATAACGTTATATTATATGATTTAAAAAATAGTAAAAACTTAAGTGAATATAAAGCAGTAGATACTGGCATTGGCGTAGAAAAAGTAACTCATGTATCAGCCTTAAATAGTTTAGTATATTGTCAAAATACATCCGATGGATATGGAGCAATAACATTTGGTAGTAATGGTCCATCTGGGGTAATAGCCTTTACTGATACTAAAAGTGATGAACCATCAGGTAAAACTCTTAGCATATCATTTATGAAAGACTTACTTTTAGTAAAAAGAGAAAAGAGAAATTTCCTATATGATAAAATAGGTAATGAGATAGCATCATCAACATTTGATATTATAGATTATGTATCTTCATATATGCTTGTTAAAAACAAAGATAATTATTTAGTATATAGTATGAAAGGCAATATTTTATCTAATGAAGGAAAATATATAAAACTTTATGATAATTATTTTGCATTAGTTAAAAAGGATAATTCTTTAAATATTTATAATTACAAAGATGCTAAAAAAGGTATTTTAGATGTAAATATTCAAATTAAAGGAAATGATTCAACTTTATTTGAAATAAGTGAGGATGAAGAAAATTATATTATAAAAGTAAATAATAATAGTTATAAATTTAATAAAGCAACAGGTAATCTTGTAAGTGGTGATAGTAATGAAGAATAATAAAATGGTTCTTCCCGTTATAATTATTCTTCTGATAATATTTTTGCCTCTTACAGTAATTGGTTCTTATAAAAGTTTATCTAAGGGTACTTCTTTAGAAAATCCTAGTAAAGAACATAAATATAATAATAAATTATTTTACTATGATAGTGAAGGTAAATTATTAGGAACATATGAATGTACATCTTCAGATTGTGATGATGCTCAAACTGAAATTGATGATGAAATAAATGATTTTTATAAAGAAGGAGATAAAAATGATATTGGTGTATTTAATACTGATAATGTTTTTATTAAGGAT
>ERZ791919.2593-NODE-2593-length-12637-cov-6.304403_pt1 | contig 12637 bp, 11 predicted proteins | sample MGYA00510137_ERZ791919 | MGnify/ENA primary metagenome ERZ791919 (study PRJEB30046, sample SAMN00792059) | human gut metagenome | study: EMG produced TPA metagenomics assembly of the A metagenome-wide association study of gut microbiota in type 2...
GTCCGGCTGTACACGGGCCGCGCGCACCAGATCCGCTGTCAGCTCGCCGCGCGCGGCGCGCCGCTCTGGGGCGACGCAAAATACGGCGGCAGCGGGGAAGGGGATATCGCGCTTTTTTCCTGCGCTCTCGCCTTTCCGCACCCGCTCACCGGCGAGATGCTGACATTTGCAAAAAAGCCGCCCGCGGCGTACCCGTGGACGGAATTTCCCGGGGAAGTATTATAAATGGAAACGAAACTCACAACGCTCTGCTATATGGAGCGAGGCGGCGAGTATCTGATGCTCCACCGCACGAAAAAGGAAAACGACGAGAACCGCGATAAATGGATCGGCGTCGGCGGCAAGTTCGAGCCGGGGGAGAGCCCGGAGGACTGCCTCCGCCGCGAGGTGCGCGAGGAAACGGGGCTCACGCTCACGCGCTGGCGCTATCGCGGCCTTGTGACGTTCGTCTCGGACGTGTGGCCGTGCGAATATATGCACCTGTTCACCGCGGACGCGTGGACGGGCGAGCAGCGCCCCTGCGACGAGGGCGAGCTTGCCTGGATCGGCAAGGACGAGCTGCTCACAAAAAAGCTCTGGGCGGGCGACAGAATTTTTCTTCACCTGCTCGCGGAGGACGCGCCGTTTTTCTCGCTCAAGCTCGTCTACCGCGGCGAAGAGCTGACCGCCGCCGAGCTAAACGGCAAGCCGCTCGCCCTCGGATAAAAAGGGCGGGGCTCTGCTCCGCCCATACAGGAGCATTCAATATACCCCGACGAGCGTGGGATCGCTCCGCCCAAAGCAAGACCGCGGAAAACCTGCCCATTCCGCGCTCTCCGCATATCGCGGATTTCGCCCCTCTGTCAAAAACGCCCGGCGCCGGTTGAAAAACCCGGCGTTTCCGGGCGTTTTCGCGTCTTACCCCTTCGCCTTGAAAATGTTTTCGCCCTTCGACACGTTTCATGCCTCCTTCTTATTTATAATATAGTAAATTGACTGCGGCAAAAAATGCCGGAATGGCCTGACTGCCAGTTTGACTGCCCGGAAATACTGGAATACATGCCAGTAATATATACACGTGTAAAGAAACTTACAGCTGTTAAGAAGTAACAAAAATTTTAACCGGAATAATGATGGTAAAATCGGTGGAAAAGCTTGCTTTTTTCACTTTCCCTATGCTATACTGACGCTGCATAGTGAAAAGTTGCCCGTATCATAGAGGGGTGACCTCCGCGATAAGAATTCGCCGCTTTCTTAGCAAATCGTCCCGTTCTCTGCAAAACGGGGGCGGATTTGCTGTTTTTCCCCCTCGCCGTAAGCAACCACTTATTTTTGCGATCGCAGAACCTGCATAGGAGTACCCATTTTGGAACAGAGAGAAATTCAACAGACATTCATCCGAAGCGCCATCCGTGTCATTGCCCGAAAGGGCCTTGTAAAGGCAACGACCAAGGCCATTGCCGCCGATGCCGGCCTCAACGAAGCATATATCTATAAATGCTTCAAGGGGAAGGACGAGCTTCTTGCCGAAGCGCTGCATGATAGGGACGAGGGACTCGCCGTGTTTCTGCGCCGGGAGTTTCCGAACGTGCTCGCCGAAAATTCCCCGTGGCGGGATCGCTGCTTCCATCTCTGGGAAAAGACGTGGAAATTCATTCTGGGGGAGCGGGACGACTGCGTCTTCTATCTCCGGTATTACAGCTCCCCCGACTTCTACGCTTACGAGCGCGACCGGCAGCAGCAATACTACCACACGCTGATCCACCGCGTCGCATACCTTTTCCGCCCCGAGACGGATCTGGATATGCTCATGCATCAGATATTTGAAACCATGCTCGCCTTTGCCGCGCACGTCATGGCGGGCGATATGGAAAACAACGACCTTACAACGGAACGGACCTTCGAGCAGATCTACAGCTTTATCGCGCCCCACTTCCGTGCCGAGCTGACAGAGGGAGCGGGAAAGGAAACAGCGGTATTATGAAGAAAAGCTCGATCCGAAAAACGTGGAATGTCATCAGCAGCATTCTGGTGGCGCTCGTGGTGCTGCTGGCGCTGCTGCTCGTCGGCGCAAGGCTCTTCGGTCTGCAGGTGTACACCGTGCTCTCCGGCTCCATGGAGCCGACGTACCACACCGGCTCGCTGATCTATGTGAAAAAGGTGGACCCGTACACCATTCGGGACGGACAGGTCATCACCTTCATGCTCGATGAAAACACCATCGCCACGCACCGCGTCGTCGGCGTCGTGCCGGACGAGGAGGACTCCACCGTCGTCCGCTTCCGCACAAAGGGCGACGCGAACGAAACCGAAGACGGCGGTCTTGTGCATTATAAGAACGTCATCGGCACGCCGGTGTTCACCATCCCGTACCTCGGCTTCGTCGCAAACTACATCCAGCATCCCCCCGGCATGTATGTGGCCATCTCGGCCGGAGCCGTGCTCCTGATGCTGACGTTCCTGCCGGACATCTTCGCCCCGGACAGCAAGGGCGAGACCGTCGGGGAGGACGAAAAAAAACGGGGCAATCCCGCCGCGGGCCGTCACGTCCGCAAAAGATGAGGGCAACGCCGCAAGGCTCCCTATAGAAAGCTTTAATTTAGGAGGTTTTCGCAACATGAAAACGAAAAGCAAAGCTCTGCTCCTGACTCTCTGTGCGGTGTTGCTCGTCGCGGCGTCCGTGCTGGGCACGATGGCGTACCTGACCTCGACTGACACCGTGACCAACACCTTCACCATCGGCAAGGTCGAGATCACGCTCGATGAGACCGACGTCACCAACCCGAACGGCCCCCGCGTGAAGGCAAACAGCTACAAGCTGATGCCCGGCACTACATACACCAAGGACCCGACCGTCACCGTCAAGGCTGGCAGCGAGGAATCCTACGTCCGCATGAAGGTCACCTTCAACAACGCCTCGAAGCTTATGGCTATGCTGCCCAGCGCGGACAATCTCGAGGATTTCACGCCCGATGAGATCGCTCTTATCAAGAAGATCGCGCCCATCCTCTTCTTGACGAACTACACGGCAGCCGATGCCGGTTGGCTTCCGGAATACACCATGTTCGGCATGGAAAAGACCCTCGCCGATCCCAACTACTTCGTCTACGACGCGGCGAACGATACCGTGACCTACATTTTCTACTATCCCACGACCGTCACGGCGACCGATAAGGACGTTGTGCTCCCCGCGGTGTTCACCGAGATCAGCCTTCCCGAGCACGTCACCGGCGAACAGCTTGCCGAGCTCAACAACTTCCAGATCACGGTCATTGCCGAAGCCATTCAGGCCGGCAGCTTTGCCAACGCCGATAAGGCTTGGGCGGCTTTTGCGCCGCAGCCCTGACACCCCGCGCATAAACCAAAAGGGAAAAGGATAATCGTTATCCATGGAAATAACAGATTTCCCTGTCAATAACGGAAGAAAGGAGGAAGAATGAAAATGAAGCATGTTGCAAACCGTCGCCGCAGTGTGAGCAGCCGCGCGTTCATCGCTCTTCTGGCGCTTGTTCTTGTGATCGGCTGTGTGGCAGGAGGTACCGTCGCCTGGCTCGTCGCCAAGACGGATCCTGTTGTCAACACCTTTACCTACGGCAATATCAACATCGCTCTGACCGAGGATGCTGGCGGAACTGAAAAGCAGTTCAAGATCATCCCCGGCACGGACATCACGAAGGACCCGAAGGTCACCGTTAAGGGCGGCTCCGAGGCCTGCTGGCTGTTTGTGAAGGTTGAAGAAGTCGGCGCTATCAGCACCATCACCACTGATCCTGTGCACTATGCGATCGACACTGGCTGGGCGCAGCTGAAGGATAAAGACGGCAAAGACGTTTCCGGCGTTTACTACCGTCTGGTTGACGCTGTGGACAATGACGCCGTCTTTAATGTCCTCAAGGACAATAAGATCATCGTTAGCGGTGAACTGACCAAGGAGACCATTAAGGACTATGCGGTTCAGCAGCCCAAACTGACCTTCACGGCCTACGCCGTGCAGCAGGAGAATATCGCCGACGCTGCCGCTGCGTGGGAAGCCGCCAACCCGACTACCACGACCCCCTAAGCAATAGCGACCCTTAATTACTTAAAGAAGGAGTACCAAGTACATGAAGAAGAAGATTACCGCGCTGTGCCTCTGCGTCGCCCTTCTGGCGGTCGCCGTTGTGGGCGCCTCTCTTGCTTACTTCACCGATAACGATCAGGCCGACAACACCTTCACCGCCGGCAGCGTGAAAATCAAGCTCATCGAAGAGCAGAGCAACGCGGACCACACCGGCTTCGTTCCCTACACAGGCGAGAAGGTCCTGATGCCGATCGTCGGCTCCGCGCAGGGCGAAAAGTACCCCAACGGCCAGCCCAAGGCGGAGAACTACATTGACAAAGTCGTCACCATCCAGAACACCGGCAAAACCGCCGCGTGGATCCGCGCCTACTATGCCGTTCCCTCCGATCTGGATGACGGCTATGAGACCTTCAATGCCGGCGCGAACATCCTGCACGGCAACTTCGGCAATAACGGCGACAAGACCACCTACGAAAATGAGTGGAAGTGGCTGAAGAACGGCAAGTGGCAGTACTTTGAAACTGTCATGGACGGCGTCAGCTACAACGTCTATTTCGCGGACTACTACCAGCCCCTCGCGGCCGGTGAGACCACCGAGCAGTTTATCTGCGGCGTGTATCTGGACAAGCACGTGGATATGAAGGACGGCAAGTACATCGATACTCGCTATCCTGACGCTGACCTCTCCATTCTGAACGGCACGGTGCATTATCCCGTGTTCGCGGTCGCCGTTCAGGCCGATGGCTTTGACAACGCTGCCGACGCTATCACCGCTGCCTTCGGCGCCCAGTACAACCCCTGGGGCACTCCCGCCACCAACTGGCAGTAATTCCTAAACATAACAGGTCAGCGCTCTTTCGGGAGCGCTGACCAATAAAGAAAGGACATAATTCCATGACTAAGAAAAGATTTGTTGCGATTCTTCTCTGCGTGACGCTCGTGGCCCTCGCCGCCATCGGCGCTACTTTCGCTTATCTGACCGATACCAAGACGGTCAACAACACCTTCACGATGGGCAACGTCAAGATCAAGCTCGACGAGACCAACGTCAATGATCCGACCGGCGATCGCGTGACCTCCAACGAATACAACGTCTACCCGGGCGCTGTTGTCACGAAGGACCCCATCGTCCACAACGTCGGCAAGAACGCTGCTTACATCCGCGCGACCGTTAACGTCAGCAACTGGATGAACCTGTGCGCTGCTTACTATCCCGATTTTGGCATTGCTTATCCCAATGAGGGCTATGAGAAGTCCCTGGAGCTTCTCGTCGGTCAGCTCGGCAATGGCTGGAGCGTTGTCGGCGTCGAGGCTGGCGACACCTTCACCATCGGTCAGTTCGATGCGAAGTTCATCCTGAAGTATGACGGCAAGCTGGCTGACGGTGATGATACCACCGCCATGTTCCAGACCGTTACCATTCCTGCCGGCATCGACAATGCCAGTACGGATAGCTTTAGCGGCGTGAAGGTCGTTGCTCAGGCCATTCAGGCTGACGGCTTCGACACTTGGGAAGCTGCTTTCGCGGCTTACGACGCGAAGTAATCTCCCGCCCAAATCATGTCTCCCCTGAAAGGGGAGGTGTCGCGGCGCTGCTTCCAACTGGCAGTAATTCCCCGTAAAGCCTCCCTTGTGTAAAGGGAGGTGGCGCGAAGCGCCGGAGGGATTGTCCGTATCGGCAAGACGAAGGAACAATCCCTCAGTCAGCCGGAACGGCTGACAGCCCCCTTTGCACAAGGGGGCCAATGAAAAAAGCCTCCCTCTGACGAGGGAGGTGGCAAGCCCGAAGGGCTTGACGGAGGGAGAGACATCCCTCCACATACCCAGTCGAATATGGTCTGCACCCCCGCGGGTGCAGACCATAGGAGAGCATCTAATGCAAATGCAGATGTTCTCCTATGGTCTGAAGAGCCATGAAAAGCGTAAGAAATAATTGCAAATGCAGCCTGAGGGGAGTAAAAGCAATGAAGCGAAAATTCTTGATTCTGTCGGTGCTTGCCATCCTGGTCGCCATACTTGCGGCGAACACGCTGGCATACTTCACCGCAGACACCAAGGCGCACAATGTCATCACCAGCGGTGGTGTGGACATTGTGCTCAACGAATGGGCGAACGAGGACCGCACCGAGCCGTTCGAGGATCGCACCGGCGTCATGCCCGGCACGAAAGTGACGAAGATCGTTGAGATCAGCAACACCGGCACCGCCCCGGTCTGGGTACGCGCGCAGGTGCAGCTCGAAGTCGACGGCGACGACGAAGAGCCGCTGCCCCCCGAGTACGTCTCGCTCGACTTCAACGAAACGGACTGGACGTATCTGGACGGATACTACTATTATAACCGCGCTCTCGCCCCCGGCGAGACGACCGTCCCGCTCTTCACCACGGTAACGTTTGCCCCGGAGATGGGCAACGAGTACCAGAACTCCACGGCGTATGTGGAAGTGAATGTGAGCGCGGTGCAGGCGGACAACAACGGCGCGGACGTGTTCTCCGCCGCCGGCTGGCCGAGCTTTGCTCCGCCGGAGCCGACGCAGGTGCCGGAGCCGACGCAGGTGCCGGAGCCGACACAAGTTCCGACAGCCGTTCCGGGAAATCCTTAAGGAGGTCGTGAAATGAAAAAGAAGCTGTTAGCGTTGTTTCTCTGCTGCGCTCTTTCCTTCGGCCTCGTGACCGCCGCCCTCATCACCCCCGCCGCTGCCGACGAGGATTTCCTTGTCTACGGCTCTGACGGGCTTGTTGTGCATACGGTCAATCTTGCAAAGAATAATAAGCTCGCGCTCACCGCGGTCGCCTCCACCGGCTCCGGCGTCTACCAGTGGCAGATTCAGGTCGGCGGCGACGTGTGGGCGAACATCTCCGGCGCGAACGGCGTGACGCTGGACGTCAGCTACGCGCTCGTGGCGAACCTGCTGTACGGCGGCGCGGCGAATCTCCGCTGCCGTCTCACCGCGGGCGAGGTTGTGAAGTACACGAACACCGTCACGGTGCAGATCACGGACGAAACGCCCGTCTCCGCTCCGGCGCAGGCTCCGAAGGCCCCCACCGTCATCTCCGAGGCCGAGCCGGTAGGCGAGCCGGTCATCATCCCCCCGCAGACCGTGGAAGAGACCCCGGCTCCGGACGCCGCCCCGGCGAATGACCTGACGGCGAATGTCGCCCCGGCCGCTCTCGCCGACCCCGCCCCGGTAAACGACCCCGCCCCGACCGACAACGGCGAGGACGAGGACGACGATAAAGTACTGCCCGCAACCTATACCATCTCGGTCAGCTACGTTTTTGGAGATGGCGTAAGAAAGGGTCAGCAAGCGGCTCCCATGTGGTCGGCGACTGTCCCTGAGGGCAACACCTTTATCCAGACCGTACATAGCCCCGTTATCCTCGGCTACAATGCGGACCAGCTTAAGGTCGATATTAATACTGTTGTCGATAAGGATATTACCTATACGGTTCTCTTTTACGCTGCGAAAGTTGACTTCAAGGTGAACCACTACTGGCAGAATGCCGATGATGACAACTATACCCTGCACGAGACAGTGACGAAGCAGGGACTTACCGGCGAAATGGTTGGCGATCATCTGGAAAACACCTACGATGGTTTCGTTGCACTTCTTTATGAAGCTTCCTCTGAGGTTCTGGCAGACGGCAGCACGGTCATCGATATTTACTACGACCGTGAATACTTCCTGATGAACTTCAATCTTGACGGCGGCTTCGGTGTGGAGCCGATCTATGCCCGTTATGGTGCTGCTATCGGAGACATTGGAACCCCCAAGAAAACGGGTTACACCTTTGCCGGTTGGACGCAGGATGGCGAAACCAAAGTTGATCCTGCAAAGACCATGCCGTTCAAGGGAACCAGCTATAAAGCTATGTGGACGATTGGCGATTCTGCGAAGGTCACCGTTGTTGTCTGGGGAGAGAACCCGGATGATGAGGGCTACAGCTTCTACAAGAACGCCGAGATCACAGCAAAGCCCGGCGAAACGCTAAAGCTGGATAATCTTCAGGGCAAGTTGATTTGCGGCAAAGAAGAGCATACGCATTCAGCGGCATGCGGACTTGATTGCAAGCATACACATACGGCTGCGTGCTACGGTGGAACTAAACAGGAAAACCCGGTTGACGGGAAAACAAATTCTGCTACCGAGAATATTAACCAGTTCAAAGCGCTCACCAGTGGAGCGCTCCAGAACGGGATGGTTTACCGTGTGAAGTGCGATGGCGCATTTCAGACTGAAGGGTACGACAAGTACTATCTGTATTATGACAACAACTGGTATCTTGTCAGTTCGAGTAATGTTTCGGGCAGTGCGGTAGCAACCAGCAATAAAATGAATGCCCATAAACATAGCGGAAATATTATTAGTGGCAATGATAAAGACCAGTTTTGGGTGTATAATTCTAAGCTGACATGCATCCACACCCACACAGATGCTTGCTTTTCCTGCGGCAAAACGGAGCACAACCATACCTCCGCTTGCTATTACAACAAAAGCTTTATGGATAATCCCGAGCTGTGGAAGATGGTAAAATCCGATGAGATCACGGTTGCGGCGGATGGCACATCCATTATGAACGTGTACTATGACCGCGTTGAATTTACGCTGCACTTTAGAAAAGCATATAGCAGCAGCGATGATTACGGCATAATCAAAGCAAAATGGGGAGCCAATATTCAGGCGCGTTTCAAGCAGAAATGCGACGATGCCAGTACATCCAACTGGAGTGAAAGTAAGGACGCCAGCGGTCCATGGACTACTTATCTGGATGTCATGCCTACGAAAGACATGACGTTCTATGCGAATACGGATGGGTACGGAACGTCTACCGCCTATTACTACGTTGAAGGACTGGACGGAAAAGACGAGCTTTTCTACCAAAATACATCCAATGGTACAGGATATACGGTCACGGAAGAAGAGTTTATTGAAATCAAGGGCTTCACGTTCAATGCGAAAAGAAGCGCAAAGGTCGGCGATAGCTTCAATGGCGCGAAATTCTACTACACCCGCAACAGCTATCAACTTGAGTTTTTCAATTACAATGCCACGGTTGACGGCAAAACTGCCACAGTCAAATACGAAGCTCCGCTGAACGGATACGAATTTACACCGGACTATCCTTCCGGAATGGAACCGAATGCCTACATTTTTGACGGATGGTACACGACCGCGGGATGCTACGAAGGCTCCGAAGCGGATTTGTCTTCGATGACCATGCCCGCAGCCAGCGTTATCCTTTATGCCAAGTGGTCGCCGAAAAACCACACCGTCAAGACCTATTTGACGGAGGCCGATTTGAACGGCAATCCGATGGATACCCGGACTGTCCAGCACGGCAAGTTTGTAGAGAATCCTCCGGAGAAACCGACGAACGGTAATTATGAGTTTGTCGGCTGGTTCTATAAAACCACGGATGCCGATGGGAATGAAGTGGAAAAAGCCTTTGACTTCTCCATGCCGGTCAACCGCGATCTGGATCTCTATGCCAAGTGGAGATCGAACACGCCGGTGAACTATAATGTCCGGTATGTGCTGGAAGGGACGGAGACCGAAATCGCACCCGCCACAACGGGCAGCGCGCTTGCCGGTTCCACGAAGAACTTTGTGGCGAAAACCGGTGATCTCCTGGACGAGGGCTACAAAGAGCACTACTTCCCCAAAGTTCCCGTATATCCAATGACGCTTGAGATCGACGGAACCAACGAGTACAAGTTTGAGTATGTAAACATCGCAAACGTAAAGTACACTGTCCGCTATCTTGATAGAACGACTGGTAAGTCGGTTGTCGGTACGGATGGCGCCACTGCGACAGACGAGGAAAGAACTTCTAGCAAGGCTATCGTTACGGAACCGTACAAACGTGTAAAGGGCTATATGCCGGATGCTTATCAGAAGCAGCTTGTTCTCTCGGCCAACGCAGAGGATAACGTCCTGATCTTCTGGTATGTGAAAGACCCGAACCATGCGCCGGTGCAGGTCACCCACTGGGTACAGAACGCCAACGGCAGCGGATACACCATCTATCAGACGAGCACGGACCTCAATGCTCGGATTGGTGAAAATTACCCGGCAACACCGCTGGACATTCCGGGCTTCGTCTATAACGAGAATCCCGCAAATCCCGTGGACGGCAACCCGCCGCTTGCCTCCGGCGACCTTACGGAGGACGGCCTTTCGCTGAACCTCTATTACGACCGTATCCTGTACCCCTACGAGTTCCGCTTCCTTGAGTACGGTACGCCCAATCCGGTGGCAGAGCCTGTTTCCGATACCGCACGCTATCAGGATAAGGTGACGCAGGAAGCGAAAACCGTCCCCGGCTACACGCTGGTTGAAGGTACAAAGAACCCGCAGACCATCACCATTGCCATGGAAGAAGGCACGGCGGCAGTCAACAACGTCCGGACGTTCTACTATGTTGCGGAGACCGTCAACATCAGCTACCGCATTGTCGGCCCGACCGGCTGCGGCTCGCTGGACAACTATCAGGACAACACGGTCAAGGTGATTGACGGCACGGTGATCGGCTCCACGCCTACCGCGAGCGCCGGATTCAAGTTCGTCGGCTGGTTCAAGGATGAAGCGTGCACCGAAGCTGCAGACGCAAGCTGGATCGTCGCTGACAACAAGCTGACGCCGGACAAGACCAAGAACTACGGCACGGAAGAGACCCCCGCCATGGGCTACGAGGCCGCGACGTACTACGCCAAGTTTGAGGCCGACGTTGCCGACCTGACCATCACCAAGCATGGCTATGTGGCAACCGACGGCGAGCAGAGCTTCATCTTCACCGTGACCGGCCCGGACGGCTTCAGCAAGAAGATCGTCATTCAGGGCAACGGCACCGTCGTGCTCACGGGTCTGAAGATCGGCGAATACACCGTCACCGAGGACACGGCATGGAGCTGGCGCTATACGCCGGAGAGCGGTTCGGTGAGCATTACGCTCAAGCCCGGAGAGACGAACGCCGTCACCTATGTGAACGAGCGCACCAACGACAAGTGGCTCGGCGATGACTCTTATGTAAAGAACGTTTTTACCAAAACGGTTTCCGGTAATTGAGAAAGGAGGCGGCAATCATGTATAATGGATCCCACGCGAAAGCGAACAACAAACCGAGAATCCGCATGAACAAGCTGGCCATCCTGTTCATCGCGGTCGTCATGCTGATCGGCGCGGTGGTCGGCTCTACCGTCGCCTTTCTGGTGACCGAAACAGCGCCGGTGGAAAACAAGTTCACCTACGCCAGTATTTCTACGAACATCAAAGAGAATTTTGACGGCGAAACGAAGAAAGACGTTCAGGTCGTCAACAACGGCGACACTGCCGCCTACATCCGCGCGACCTACGTCATCAACTGGCTCGATAAGGACGGAAACATCGTCTCTTCCGTCCCCGGCGATTATGATTACCAGCTTGAGCTGAATATCGGCAACAACTGGATTCCGGGCACGGACGGCTTCTACTACTACAAGGAGCCTGTCGCCCCCCGCACATCCACGGCAGGAAGCCTTCTCACCTGTAAGGCGGTTTACCCGGCAAACCCGGAGTACACCCTCTCTGTTGAGATTCTGGCAACTGCCATTCAGAGCACACCGGCTTCCGCCGCGCGCAATGCGTGGCCCGGCATGCCGGGCAGCGTGAACTAAGGAGGGAGTAACGACATGAAAAAATCGATGAAGAAGCTCCTCTCCCTCGTGATGGTCATCGCCGCGCTTGCGGCGCTGACCGTCCCGGCTCTCGCCGCCGACGCCGTGGTGAGCCGTCAGGGTACCAACGGTCTAGTGATCGAGACCACCGGCAGCGGCTACACGGACACAGACCTTTTTGGCAACTTCAAAAACGTCATGCCCGGCGACGAGCTGACCGAGGACATCACGATCAAAAACAACGTCAGCGGCTTTGACTATGTGAAGCTCTACATCCGCGCCGAGGCCCACGACGAAGAGGGCAACCCGCTCACCTACAGCGAGCCCTTTGAGAACGAGGACGGCCACGATCAGGCCAACATCGAGGGAATGCGCGACGAGACCGTCGTCACCATGGCGGACTTTCTCTCCAAGCTCACGATGGAGGTCTATCTCGTGAACGCGGACGGCACGAAGCAGAGCATCTTCTCCGCTTCCCCGGACCAGACCGCGCAGCTCACCGATAACGTCCTTCTCGGCACCTTCGCCAAGGGCAAGAGCGCGAAGCTCGAAGCGGTGCTCACGGTTCCCGCCGGGCTCGGCAACGAGTACGCCTATCGCGTCGGCGAAGTGGACTGGGTGTTCACGGTCGAGGGCTTCAACAACGAAAAGCCCCTCATCCCCACCGGTCAGCTCAACTGGCCCGTCGCCGTGTTCGGCGCGCTGGGCGTGCTGCTGATCGCGGGCGGCGTTGTTGTGCTCACGAAGAAAAAGAAGCATGACGAAGCCTAAAAAAATCGGGATCGTCTTATTGACAGCGGGAGCAGTGCTGGTGATCGCCGCACTGCTCCTGTTTTCCCATAACCGCGCCGAGGACAGGCGCGCCGGAGAGAGCGCGGAAGAGACGCTCCGGCTCGTAGAGACCGCGATGGCCGAGCGCGGGACGAACGGCGAGACCGGCACGACCC
>ERZ791919.2599-NODE-2599-length-12617-cov-2.709441_pt1 | contig 12617 bp, 9 predicted proteins | sample MGYA00510137_ERZ791919 | MGnify/ENA primary metagenome ERZ791919 (study PRJEB30046, sample SAMN00792059) | human gut metagenome | study: EMG produced TPA metagenomics assembly of the A metagenome-wide association study of gut microbiota in type 2...
AACAAGATTTTCCATAAGCCACCATTATCCGGTCCTATTCGGACTATAATTTCATGTTCCTTCAATTCGGATATATATCTAGCAATTGTTCTATCTGTCACATCCAACTCGGTTCTCATTTCGTCAATGGACACTTTGGGGTTATCTGAAATCATTTTTACAATTTCAACCGCTCTAGCTGCCTTTTTCTTTGAGTAACTCGGTATACACTCGCGAATTCGTTTTTCTGAAATGTCCATGACATTTTCTATGACATTTTCTACGACATTTTTGTTTCCCTCCAAAAACGCCGGATGAATCGGAATTCTAATTCTCATAGCTCGTCTATCTTCATCCGTAAAGAATTCTGCTCGTGGAGAACCGTTCTTTTCCAGTTCTTCTTGTATTGTCGGAATCCCAGAAGAATGACCTTCTGACAAATCCAATTCTTTCAAAAATTCTCCCAATCTTCTGTTACGATAATATCTTGAAACAAATCGCTTACCTTCTGCTATCGTCGTTTCAGATATAGACCGATCAATTCCCGGGAAATTCATAATATTAATGCAGTCCGGCTCTATCTCAATTGTCACCGGCTCACAAGACGTGTAATCTCTATGGTAAAAAGCATTAACAACAGCCTCCTCGATTGCCTGATACGGATAATTCTTAATCCGCAAAGCTTCCATCTGATTTGGAACCTTGATTACTTTTTCTCGTATAAAAAGATTTCTAAATCGTTCCATTGTTGCCTGAATCATCTGTGGTACGGATCCCGTAATATTAGGAAAATCCTCGCTTACACTTGGATTTTCTACACTCCCCTGCGGAAATGACGTCATCTGAACATAAGTGTATGGGAAAAAACGGTCCGGATGCTCACAAAACATCATGATTGCTACATTTTGAATATAACGTAGTTCCGGCGGTCCTACCAGCAATTGCATATCTTCTAATATCTCCTCTACGCCCCGTTCCTTAACCTGTTTTGCCAGTCTACTACCTGTTTTTCTCAAATGGTCTTCCAAAAGGACAGGGGAAATGTCATCAAAAACAGCCTTATGATTTGCTCTGCAATCATAAGGAGTCTGATCTGCCATATTGATCAATTCCCTTTCCTGCTCTGAATTTGCCTTGACAGAACTGGTTAGATAACGAATATAATAATTGTATTTCTTGTCCTTTTTACTGGTAACATGTTCTGGTGATTTGTAAGGACGCTGCTGTCCAGTTCTCGCCACAATAACAAGGATCCATTTTCCGTCAACTTCCAACGGAATCGCCTTAGGGAAATATGGCGGAGCAATCATATTATTGTAACTAAGCATTTCTTTTTGAATTTCGTCCAACATGTACTCTGGAATTCCCTTCACTGGACGGACTGCCACTCTATTTTTTTCTTCAACACCGACAGCAATATATCCACCACCATCATTGTTGTAATCATTTGCAAATGCACAAACACTATGATAGATGTCATCCGGGTTCCATCCCGCTTTAAACTCTATGCGGTCTGATTCAATTTTTCTTTTGTTTAATAAATCCTCTACGCTTATTTCAAGTTCCATAGTGTCCTCGCTTTCCAAGAAAGATTATTTATTAATATACACTTTACTATCAAATCTAATCATGTAATCATATTCAGCTTTGGCTTCTTCATTATTTTGACATTCTTCAGCAACACCTCTGCAGGCCTTCCCTCTTCAAGATGGAGACCCACGAATTTCTTGAATTCCGGTTCGCAATTTTGATTCAATGTAGTGCACCTCGCTTCCTAGTAAGATTATAACTCATTAGGTCGGGGTGTTACAACTAAATTTTACCACAACAGCTTTGCTGGATTGGGTTTCAAGTGATAGCGGTTTGAAAAATGTGGAAACTCAAACGTCCACAGCCTTGAATTTTAAGTGTAAAACTGGAACAATGGAAATATAAGTTTCACGGATTCAGGCGTCAACTAATAATTTCCATAATCGTTTATATGATACTACCATAACAATATCTCCCATTCTCACTCCATATCGTCTATTTTTTTAACATTTATTATATCAATTAAATTCGGAATAAACGCTCTAAAGTACCTTCTATTTTTCCAATCTTTTATATTACCAATAATTGCTATTCTATATTTTGCTCTGGTGCATGCAACATTAAGTATATTAGCTTTCTTTACCACCCAATTCATTGCACCTACACTTTTATTTGAACAACCTAATACCAAAAGCACCTCATTTGCGTCTTTACCTTGAAAAGTATGTACTGTACCAACACAATTTTTCGTCCATTTTGACAATATTTCCTTATCATATCCTTTTACTGAAAAGTAGCTAATGACAAACTTACGCATTGATTCTGCAACTGTTCTAAAAGGTGTAATTATAAAAATCTTATCATCTGTCTCAAACAAATCGGAATATATATGTACTGCATCTTCCATTAATTGACATACTCTCTCTGCTTGTTTTTTCACAAAATGATCCTTACCACCATTTTCTGTCCCTTCTACATTAATCCATCCTGATTTTTTTATCAAAAATGGATTTTCGGGTTTCAAATATTCTTCCCTCTTATTTGTTTTATTAAACATTCTATTGTCATATGAAATCAAATTTGAAATAGAAAACATTGGTTCTATGCACCTTCTGTGAACAACCAACGGACAACCAACCTGACGTTCCCCAATCATACCATTAAATTCATTTATATTATCAGCAAATGTCTGAACCGAATTTTCAATCACCTTATATTCATTTGCTACACAAGTACTATCAGCTAATATGTCAATTAGCACTTTAGGAATTGTTATAACAGGTTCTACTTGTAGCGGATCTCCCACAACAACTGCTTGCCTTGTTCTATAAATAGCTCCTAAAGCAGACTGTGGAACTGCTTGTCCGGATTCGTCAATAATAAGCATACCTAAACTCATATTACCAGCATATTTCAAAAATCTTCCCACCGAAGCAAAAGTAGAGGACAACACAGGTATCACTACTGACAATGAATTAAATATATGTGGGAACATCTGTTGTTTCTCTGCTATTGTATATTTCCCACTGTTATATGCTTCATATACAAACAAATTTCTTTTTATATATGGTGATTCCAAGATAAACGCTTTTCGCACTTGCAATGAAGCATAAAACAATACCTCCCTAGCCATGTCATATTCCTCAAATGTCCATGGACACGCATTCTGCGACTCCTCAGATTCTTTGATATTTTCATAAAAACTTCTGTCTGCAAAATTATTTTTGTATTTGTTTTTTAACGACTCATTATTTCCATATATTTTTTCCTCAAGTATTTGTACTGTCTTTTCTAAAGTAGAATTTATACTATATTGCTTTTCAATTTTTGCACATACTTCTTCTGTATTTCTCACGGCTAAACTATATCTACGTTTAACATCTTCGTGCTTAATTATTAACTCATCAACATATTTTTGTTTTTCAGCAACATGCTTACCTATTTTCCCTATCCCCAAAAGAATAAGTATTTTCTTAAAAATAGAGCTATGTTCCTTAATATACTTAATTTCCTCTTCCTGCTCTAAAGTCAACTGTTCATTACTTTCTAATTCCGTTCTTATCTCATTTGACTTTACATTTAATTGCTTCTTTTCTATGAGCAACTGTTTTAAATCCAATTTACTCTTCGCTAAACGCTCTCCTTCTTTATAAAAATCATCCAAGAGTTTTTGGTCTTTTTTTATGCCTTCTCTTAATAACAAAACCTTTTTTTTAGCTACATTAAACTTATCAACAGCTTCCTCCCACGAAATACTATCTTCTCTTGCAAGATCTAATGTCACTTTATCCGAAGCATCATTTTTTTTAGCGAACACACAAGATTCTAAAACTTCTGTAATATAGGATTTTCTTCCCATACGAGCTGATATTAATCCCCATGCACCGCCCTCTTTACCTAAAAGATTATCTGCTACCGCTGAAAAATACACTTCTTTATTTATTTTTCTGTCAAAGTAATCTGTCCTAGTTTTATCCTTTCCCATATCGCCAGATTTCGGTAAATCGAGTGTGACATTTTCTACAGCTCCATTATTATTTGATACCACAAGAATTCCATATTTAGAAATTTCTTCTGGTATTTCATAATATTTTTCTGTATAACTAGCATTTGATGCGGATTCAACTTTCCTAGAAACAAAATTACTACCACCTATTCCATATTTAATTAAAACTTCTGCTAATTGGACAACATTTGACGCTATTATTTCTTTCAGAAGAGTTGTTTTTCCCGTTCCTGGTGGTCCATTTACTGAAAATATTTTTTCCTTTCTATCCTTTTCTGATATTGCTATATTTACAGCTATTTGCTGCATTAATGTCGGAGAAAACTTTGATGGATATTTTCCCATTGGAAATCTATCTACCTCCAACCATTTTTTCATGGAACAAACATCGCTATCTATCATTATCCTTTTTTGTTTTTCTGCCAATAATGAGGTGGTATATTTTATTAAATTCTCATTATTCTTATAGTTTTTCTGAACATTTTCTATTTCATCCAAATAAAAACTGGTAAAGTCACTTGTTTCATCTTCTTTTTTCAAGCCTTTACATGCATATACTTTATCTGAAGCATTTTTTAGCCCAACTTCACTTTCAGACTCAATTTTCAGTTTATCAAATATAATATTTTTTACTATTGTTACATCCGTAAACTCCAATATTCGTACATTATTTTGTTTAAGTATTTCGTTTACATCTTCATTTAACTTCCATATATTCCCTTGCATAATATTAACATTTATGTCCTCGGCTTTTATCATACAAAGTACAGCATAAAAGAACGGACTAACTTGCACGCCTTCTTCTGTAATTTTTCCATCTAAATCTATCTGAACAGAAAAAGCATAACCGTCCTGTTAATTCATTTATCTCCGCATATTTTTCCATATCCAATTTGCACTTTTCAGCCATTTTTTCAACGAAATCTTTAGTTCTATAACAGCCACAATAAATATTTGCTCGATTATATAACCTCTCATCAGATTTGTTCTTCTGCCTCAAATACTCATTATGAGCCTTGTATCTTTTTAATGGCAAACTTCTGATACTGTATTCATTATTATACGCATCAAACGGAATATTCTGTTTTCCCTCTTTTATTGTTAAAGCCAATGCCGGATAATCTGATGGTGTAAAATATTCTTCTAATTTCCAAAAATTAAATATCTTATTACATTCCACTGTTAAAGAGCTGTTTATCATTATATACCTACCTTCCTAAATCCCTGAAAGACTGAAACATCGTAATCTGAAGTCATTTTTTTAATTTCCTCTGTAAACGTCGATTTTCCAGTTCCGTTTTTTCCAAAAATAAATGTAATTTTTTTCTAATTCCAATTCACTGTCTTCAAAAGTATCAACCATTAATAAATCAATCTTCATTTCTCATAATCCCCTTTGCAATTTTCTATACACTAAGCAGAATATTATCCAAAATCACTCAACAATTTTGCTTATATCAAAATCAGGAATCCCCTATTTACAAGGCTTCCCGCTATTTTCTTCCTATTCGAACTCAACTCTCATATTTGTCCATCCTCCATTTTTGCAGGATTTTATTGTTCCTCTGATACTAAAACCAAGGTCCTTTTCTATGGTATCCATATGCTTTTTTCAGATTCGATTACCAAATGATTGCCAAAGCATGTGTTGGTTACCACAAGAATCCTACGCTATCATATGGTCTATATCAATGCTAATCCAGCGCCTTGTCATCCCGGATCTGTTGAATGATTGCAGCCACATTGCTTGTCAGGTTTCCCATCGCCTTATAAATGTCCTGATTAAGCTGCTTCTCCTGCTCTGTAGCAATATCAATATTCGCTGCAAGATCTCCGACCGCAGGATTTTCTTTTGGATTCATTCCACTTTTGTCAGTAAACAGCGCTGCCATATATCTTCGTTTTCCTGTTTTCTTATTACATAATATCTCTTCCTCATTTGGCTTAATAAGCTCCTCATAAGAATTTTCATAATGTAATAGTAAAAACAGTTCAAAGCTTGGATTTGTAACCGCCAAAAGATTGTCTCCTCCAAGTTTTATAATCTCATTATACTTTGCCGGATCTCCCTTGTAAATATCTGCGTCAAAAACAATAACCATTTTATCATACTTTTGATCGAATTTATTTTCCGTGATCCCTTTTTGTTTTTCTGCAAACTTTATCAATGCTTTCGGATTGGACACCGTCTTATCCTCTTCCGTCTTTTCCATTAACCTGATATCGATCAGTGGATGGATTCTTAACTGCTTCCTTAAATCAATCAACTTCTTAAAATACCACACTTCGGTATTGGAACCTTCACAGATAAAGAAATATTTTCGATATGGTTCTATCTGATCTTCCTGATCAGACAGACGTTTATTCCAATCTGTATATGTACGGATAGGAGCCATAACTATACCCCCTCCCCAAACCGGAATTTTTCAAATACCGGTATTGCACCATAACGCCCCTCCAAATATGCTTTGCTAAGCACTTTGTCATAACGCTCCTTAAATCGATCCAAAGAATAAAGCCTGCTGCTTCCCTGTTCCCCACGTTCGATAAACCATATCTCATCTCTCCGGAACAATCTTTGATCCATAATAGATGCTTCATGAGTAGTAAAAATCAACTGCGTCTTACGTTCTCTATGCAGCTCACTAAATAATTCCAAAAAATGTTCTGTCAACTTTGGATGCAGACTTCTTTCCAATTCATCTACTACAAACACAACATCTTCCCTTTTCAAAAGCAACATATCCATCAGATCAAATAACCTTCTGGTTCCATCCGATTCATCTGAAAAATCAAAATCATATACCGACTTACCATGCGTAAGCTTGATCGTAGTAATTTTTGGCTCGTCATTTCCGTTTGCCTCTATATTAAAGAAGCACTTGTCTGATCGACCGGACATTCTAAAATGAGGATTTTTTGAATGAGCAATACTATTTCTTACCTTTTCTAAAATATCTTCAAATATCTGTTTCGGAAGCATCTTAGATAATTCATTAATATCAATTTCCTCTATGCGTACATTTGATATTCCCGTATCAAACGTAGTTATCAGATCATTGATCAAAGACAGAGATTCTTCCTCATAATAATACTGAAAATTTGTCAACCCGGAATCTGGGGTAATAATGATAATACTATTTCTCAGCCATCTGTAAATTTTTTGGAATATCTGTAGCTTTGATGTTTCTGCATACTTTTTTCCACGGTTCATCTCTGTCAAAAACAGGTCCGATGTATTATCCTCAAAATCATCCGCATATGTGTCGAATCGATTCTGCTCCTCCGAAGTCAATTTAATCGAAGCATCTAATACCGGCTTTGCGGATTTCTCTCGCTCATATATACATTTTGCAGAGCCATTTTGATATAATTCATACAACCACTCTCCGGTAATCGTCCGTTGGGATAATACTGCTGAAAATCCGTAAGCGTAAAACTTACCGTCAATCTCCATTTGAATTTCAAATATACTGTCACGTCCCTCATTTTCCGGATTAGTTCTACAAAAATGCCTCGTTCCCCATAAAGGAATCCCTCCATCCAGAGTTGCCTTAAAAAAACGAAAAAAATCTACCAGATTGCTCTTGCCTGAAGCATTGGCTCCGTATATAATGGCATGCTTTAATAATCTGGTTTTACTTCCTACCTGTACCCGATGATCCACCTTCGTTCGAATCTTTGATGATGAAATCATGGTCATCTCAACTGCCTGATCAAAGGACTTAAAATTTTCAACTAAAATCTTTGTTATCATATCATTTCGTCCTCCTCTCTTTGCTTTTTTATAATATTATATGATGATTTCAAATATACGTCAATCAATTTTCTTTATTTGACGATTTTTTCTCTAAATGTATCTTGCATTATCTCAATTTCTTCATTTGTTTATATATATGGTTTCCATTTTCTGCAATATTACACATTTATATTTTTTCTCATGACATTTTCTTCACTATATTCTTGCTGATTTTCTGGCTCTAGTTCTTTTAAAGGCAACAAATTCCTATCCTACAGACGAATACTTCTGCAAATATGCAAATTGTAACAAGAAAAGAAGGTAGCTACCACAATGGTAACTACCCAGCACTTCTTGAAATAAATTTCTTATATCTGATACATTTAAGACAATGTATTTACGTTATTAATCATCGCCGTTAGCTTTCCGATAATCTCTTGCTGATATCCGAAGCACTATACAGTACCCTCGTAACAATCACTTTATCACCTTCAATAGCATAAAATACCGAGAAATTGTCTATCGAAAGCTGTCTAAGCCCCATCGTATGCTCCGGCTCCGATTTCATAATCCGCACACGCTCTGGAAAAATATCTAATTTTTGTATTGCATCTGCAATCCGATTATATTGTCCCATAGCATTTTCCGGCGCCTGAAGGATATTTGCAATATAGTTGTAGATGTCCTCCATATCACCCAATTATTTATCACTCGTACACTTTATCAACTCCAAGGCTTTACCATCAGCAGTCCCTGCAATATCAATGAGCTTGCACACTTCAACACGTACTGATTTATCTGCAAGTTTTGTAAGCACGCCTTCCATATCAGAGGTATCTCCAAACAAGCTCCACATTTTTTCTATGGTCTTTGCACACTTTGTAAATGCCTCTGCTATTTCATTATATTCCGCCTGTTTCATCACATCTGTTTCTGCGAGCTTACTAAAATATCTTGCTGCATTGGTACGTCCATCGGTGATACAGGACATAGCATCCATCTGACACAACATTTTTTCAAATAATACGAACAGATTATCCATTACCGTAAACTCATTATCCTGCTGTAATGCTTCCTTCCATGCATCATATGCATCTAAACCTTTACAATAGCTGTATTCTTTTCTTCCTGTAAGCACCTTTACGGCATTAGCTGTAATTTCTTCATGCGTAATCTTCTCTCCTGCAATGGCACCCATACACATCACCGCCTGTGTATCTGTATTCTCCCACCAGTTGCTACACACAAAATATCCTGACTCATCTATCTGAATATTAGCCGCAAATTCCGGGTCATTTTGAAAAAAATTCCATCCTAACAATTCTTCCCCATTCTTTCGATAGCCTGTGATAATACATGGCTCCGGTGGTCCGATAATTCCCAGTGCAATGCAAGGATATCCCTCGTCAATGTGTTCCTTAATGAACTTTATAAATTCTTCTTTCGTTGTACCTTCATCTCTTCCTAAGAAAGAAAACTCCCTGCCTAATGCCTTTGCAGTAAGCTCATAGATTTCATTGGTTTCTTCCAATGTATGGAATATATCAACATTACTTAAATCCCAGCACTCGATGTTCCACACCAGACGAAATGCCGCCGCACTGGAAAACATTGTAAAATAATACTCCAAATCTTCTCCTAGATACTCACAACATGCCTTTAAACAAATCGGATATGGTGTATTCCCGCCATACGTTCCATATCCAACTCTTGGAACACCATACAGAATCGTGCTTTCATTACCTTTGTGTACATTCTTGTTCATAAAAATATCGCTCCTTCGCTCTTTTTTGTCAAGAAGTCCGATACCATATACACCAACTGCAAGTTCTTCCTTTCCAATGATTAGTCTGATTCTTCGGAATGTACTTGGAACCATTCCGACAATCTTCTGAAATGCTCTCGTATAAGTTTCAGGATTTGAAAATCCGTACAAGTAAGCAATATCCAAAATGGACATATCCGTATAAAGCAACTCGTAGGCAGAGCATTTGATTTTTCTCATCCGCACATATTTTGCCAATGAACATCCAGTATTCTTACTAAACATTTCTCTGATATATGCATTTGAAAAACCTACACGCCGTTCCAACTCATTGTAATCAAATTTATCTTTCCTTATATGTGACTCAATGTAACATATAATGGCACCTACATTTGATGGATAACTCATATCAAAACCTCCGTATCGTTACAAGTAACAAATTTTCATCGCGATGTGAGTCTAGTATAGCTGTTATGAAGGAATTTATCTTGACTTTTTTAAGGTTGTTTATAATTTGCAGTTTGTTCTACGCATATACCATAACATCATTTGGTGTTTTCATTCCTGCTTTTCATAAAATGGTATAGCATTTTCGTTAATACAAGTGTACATTATTATATTATTGTATAATGGCTCAGTTGATTCCACCCACTAATTCATGTAGTTTACAAACTAATGCTTTGCCAATCCCTTTTCCCATATATTCTTGAACCACGCTTAAATCGGTTATAAAGAGCCAATATGTCAAATCAGCTATTCAAAGCATTTCAATCAGTTCACACAGTCCAATCATATTGTGTTATAATGTGTTATGCGATTTTGCTTCCCTTATTTTTGCCCTTATGAGGGTTCGTAAATCCTTGTGAAACGATATAACACAAGGAAACACATAAGGGGAAGCACTCATACAGAAAAGTTAGTATTTATAAGGGTTTGCCAAGAATTTAATAATAAATTATAACAGGTAATGAACCCCTTAAATTATGTGTTTGCACAATTCATATTTATAGTCTTGTAACCACATCCTTCTCGGAATACATAATATTTCCATTCCAGAAACACATTGGTTCTTTGCCAGACAGCTTAAAATCATTTTCAAGATTATCTGAATTTGTTTTTATAAATTCTCCTCGACATTGCATTTTGGTAGATACATAACTTGCAGACACAAGTTCTATATTCATATCTATCACTATTTTGCAATTATCATTTAAATGATCAATCATTTTCTTTTTGGTTTCTGGCTTTAATAACACAGTAACATCGAACCGATTATAATTTTCTGTAATTGCAATTTTATTAAATGTATCATCATATCGTTTTGTCCATATAGGAATTGTAGTTGTCTCATCACCAATAAATATCGCCATATCATTAACTCGAACCTGCGTAGAAAATCCCGACTTGCGTTTAAGGCAAATTGCAATTTGATAACTCCTATAATCACGCCCTTGTATTCCCTCTTCCACTACAATAGACTCCATGTGTTCGGTAGCAAGATTACATGCAATCTGATTGAGGCTCTTTAGCTCAATACTTTCCAAAAAGACTTCACAAGAGTTGTTTGCAATAAACATATTTGTCTCGATTTTTTTTAAATCTGTATTTTGTTTCCATGCAACCAAACCCAAGAAAAATGTACCTATAAACGCTAGCACTGTTGCAATATAGTTAAGAGCATCCGATGCTTTCCAGCGAGCAGCTAATATGTCTACCGGTGCCTCATAACGAAATGCATAATTAACACCCACTGGAACTGCCACAAAACATATTAAAATTGTGATAATTGTTGTAATAATAATTTCTGTTCTATGTTTCATTATAATTTACTCCACTCATTTCCGATTTGTTAAACTCAACAGGTCTATTATACCTTATATCGTCATGATCACATATCCATTTTATGTCATATTTCTGCAATATAAAAGGTCAAACCCGATGGTTACTGACGAATCTGACCTTTTATAATCAATCTTTGAATTTTTAATATGTGTCAAATCAAGTTTTAATTTATCTTATTTTTACTGCAAATCAAAAAATTACATCTTATCATAAATCACATCTCCCATCTGTTCCAGTTCCATCTTCCATCGCTTTGTATCTTCCACCGGCTTTTTATGAAATAGATACGCTGCACCATCCAAAATATCCACCAAGGTTACTGCCAACGCCAATACGTCAATACGCAGTTCTCTATAACTTTCCTCTGATAAAGAAAAATCGTCAGCCTGTAATTGACTAACGATTTCCTTCATTGTATAGGTAAGTTCCTGTACGGCATCTACAATTTTCTGCACATTTTCTTCAGAACCTACCACGCATATGTTACTATATATGCAGCTACGGATATAAAAATCTTTTTTATTCATCCCTGATAATCGCACCCGCTCCTCAATCAATGTGGTCCTATGTCAAGATTTAGTACAAGTTAAAATGAGTTTTTCTCATTCTAACCTGCCAGCAATTCCGAAGTTGCCTGTTGATACAATCTTTCAAAATCATCGGGTGACATATAATCGCAATGACTATGAATTCGTTTGGTATTATAAAACGTTTCCAAGTATTCAAATACCAGGCGGTATGCATGTTTGTAATTGCTGATCTTAAAGCGGTTCAGCCATTCCCGTTTTATCAGCGAATGAAAGGATTCGATACAGGCATTATCCCAAGGAAAAGCTTTCTTGGAATAGCTTCGATTCATTTTTGCTGTTGCCTTTTTATATTCTTTCGATACATACTGGCTGCCTCTGTCACTGTGGATGATCAAAGGTAATTCGGTGCTGCGTTTTGCTTTTGCTTTGTTTATAGTTTCAATCACACAGGATGTTTCCAATGTTTTGGAAAGCGTCCATGCAATGATCTTTCTTGAATACAGATCCATAATGCTGGTCAGATATACAAAACCTTCCATCGTCCAGATATATGTGATATCTGAACACCAGACTGCATTTGGACGTTCAGGATTAAACTGCTCATCAAGGATATTTTGCAATTCATTACTGAAATCGGAATCCTTGGTTGTTACTGTCCATGGACGGATCCATTGGGCTTTGATGCCCATTTGTTTCATGTATTTACCGACAGTTCTTTCAGAAATG
>ERZ791919.2622-NODE-2622-length-12518-cov-3.930755_pt1 | contig 12518 bp, 10 predicted proteins | sample MGYA00510137_ERZ791919 | MGnify/ENA primary metagenome ERZ791919 (study PRJEB30046, sample SAMN00792059) | human gut metagenome | study: EMG produced TPA metagenomics assembly of the A metagenome-wide association study of gut microbiota in type 2...
TAATAAAAATATAACAATTTGTACAAATATTTGTTTATGTGTACAAAAATTTTCCCCACAAGAATTAAATTGTATGCTATAATAAATACAAAAATAGATCTGTCTATCAAAAAAGGAGGAATGACCATGGAATATTATGCACACACCCGAGAGGACGGCGAAAGGCAAACTGTAAAAGACCACCTTGCAAACGTAAGCGAGAAAGCGGAGGAGTTTTCAGTTGATCTTTTGAAACCCCTTGCGAAAAAAGCGAGCCTGTATCACGATATAGGTAAGTATGCTCTTAACTTTCAGAAACGGCTTGATGATGACAAAGTAAAATTCAGCCACGCTGCCTGCGGAGCTATAGAGTATAAAACACTTGCAGATAAAAACGATTGTTTCGCACCCCTTATGGAATATTGCATCGCAGGACACCACACAGGACTTATGGACGGCGGCACAGACGCAGACAACTCTGACAGCCCGACCCTAAACGGTATACTAAAAAGAGCAGACGAATATACAGGCGATAGTGACTACAGCGCATACGCCACTGAAATAGAATTTGCCACCCTAACTCAGGAAGAAATAACACCGCCATTAAATGAACTGCTTTCTACAAAAGACCCCACCGAGCGTATCGAGCGTTACGCCTTTTTCACCAAGTACGTGTTCTCTTGCCTGACAGACGCAGACTTTCTCGATACCGAAATATTTTGCAATAAAAATGTTGAACGTGGCATGAGCGGTGATTTTGAAAAGTCACTTTCCATTCTTAATGAGCGCATGAAAAATATGCGTTCTGAAACCAAATTACAGCAGGCACGAAGCAGTATACAAAAGCAAGCTATAGACCATTGTACAAAAGGCAGCCACATATCCGTCCTTGATATGCCAACAGGCAGTGGCAAGACACTTTGCAGTCTTAAAATAGCCCTTGAAAAAGCCGTTGAAAGCGGCAAAAAGCATATCATATACGTTATCCCATACACAAGCATTATAGAACAAACAGCCAAAGATTTCGAGGAGATGTTTCGTGACGTTCTCCCTGTCCTACAGCACCATTCAAACTATTCCTATGACGGCAACACAGAGGAAGAAAAGAAAACGGCTGAAAAGCTCAAAAGGACCTGCGAAAATTGGGACGCACCACTTATAATCACCACAAGCGTGCAATTTTTCCAATCCATATACCATTATAAAGGCTCAGCACTGCGAAAGCTCCACAATCTCCGTGACAGCGTGATAGTTTTTGATGAAATACACCTTATTCCAACAGAACTTCTTCGCCCCTGCCTTAAAGCTGTGGGCTATATAACAAAGTATCTTAACAGCGAAGCCCTTTTTCTCTCCGCCACAATGCCAGATTATTCTAAGCTTTTTGATAAGTTCCTGCCTGATGTGAACTATAATAAGCTTGTTACCGACCGAACCAATTTTAAGTATTTCAAGAAATGCGAATATAAAGACATGGGCAAAACCACTCTTGAAACCATTGCAGAAAATGCCTCTCGGTGTAAAAATGCTCTGATCGTTGTGAATACCAAGAAAACAGCGGCAGAGCTTTATAGCCTTGTTCAAGGTGAAAAATATCACCTTTCCGCCAATATGACCCCAGCCCACAGAAGCCGTGTCATAGAAGTAGTAAGAAATAAGCTTGAAAATGGCGAGCATATTACAGTAGTTTCAACTTCACTTGTAGAAGCAGGCGTTGACCTTGACTTTAACACAGTTTTCCGCCAGCTTTCAGGATTAGACAGTATTTTGCAGGCAGGGGGCAGATGTAATCGTGAGGGTAAAGATGACAAGGGCTATGTGTACGTTTTTGACATTGACGAAACATACCGCAAGGGAAGCGACCTTGCCATGAGAATTAACAAGACTAAAGGTTTGCTGGAAAAGTACCAAGACATAACTTCCTATGATTGTATTAAAGAATATTACGACGGCATTTTCGACTTCAACCAAAGTCGTATAGCTGAAAACTCTATTGCGAAATATAACGAACAAAGCAACTCATTCGACCGCCAAGGCTTAATGTCACCATACAGCATACCATTCCGAAGCTATGCAATGCAGTTTGAATACATCTCCGCCGACACTATCTCTATCGTTATCGACGATCCTAACGACCAGACTTGCCATGAACTTGTTGAAACCTTGCGTAATGGTGATATGTCAGTAAGAAGAGCATTGCAGAAATATTCAGTGTCCGTCTATATGAACGTTTTCAAGGATCTCTATTCTCAGGGTGTTCTCAACGATCACGGCACAGGCATATTCATTCTCGAAAATCAGAGCTATTATAATAATGAAACAGGTTTGAACACCCAAGCCGCAATGCAGGATTATTTCATCTAAAACAAATGGCAGGCTGCCACCAAGACAGTCTGCCACTTGCTGCATTCCATATCGTACCGAATACGAATATTTTTCAACTCACATATGCGTGAAGCATAGACAAATATATTATACAAACATTATTTTAAAAAGTCAACTTTTTTATACCACAAACCATTGAACGTGGAATTGTGAAATATGCCTAAAATCCGACACTTTTTTTATACATGAAAACTATTGACATTTTATTCATAATGGAGTATCATATATGTAGAGCAAAAATAATGTACCAAATACTAATATAAGTTTAAAAGGAGTGATGTAAAAAATGAGCTATGGTTTTAAGATCATCGTGACAGGTGATTACGCTTGCTTTGCAAGACCTGAAATGAAAGTTGAGAGGGTGAGTTACGACGTACCCACACCAAGCGCACTGGAGGGACTTATCAAATCAATTTATTGGAAGCCTGCCGTGCGCTATCAGATAAACAAAATAGTGGTGTTCAACCCTATCGAGTTTACCAATATCCGACGAAACGAGGTCAAAGATAAGCTGCTGTTATCATCAGTGAAACAGCAAATGAAAGGCGGAGGCTCGGCGGAGATGTACACCTCGGAGATACGAAGTCAGCGTGCGGCAATGGTGTTGAAAAATGTGAAATACGGTATCGAGTTCACGTTTGAGCGCACCTATCTTAAATCAGACCACCCAGACGAATCTGATGAGAAGCATTATAACATAATGCTCAGACGTCTCAGAAACGGCCAGCATTTCAGACAGCCATGCCTTGGCTGCCGTGAATTTGCAATAAAGAGTATTGAACTTGTTGACGACTTTGACATTACACAGATAGCACCGCAAAATATGGGTGATAAAGATCTTGGCTTTATGCTTTACGGCATGAAGTTTGAGGACGGAGGCAGGCCTGTCAATAATGATTGGAATGACCCTAAGTTTTCTGACAAGGCCGACGCAGTTTTCTACCGTCCGCATATGATAGACGGTGTTATCGATGTTGCAAAATACAGGGAGGAGATTAAATGCTGATAAAAGCCTTGTGCGATTACAGTGCTTTGCAGGAAAACAAAACTCCTGCAGGCTATTGTGAGCAAGCCGTACACTTTGAAATTCTTCTTACCCCCGAGGGCAAGATAGCCGCAATAAACGATTTGAGAGTACCCCGAATTATCCCTCTGAAAAATAAAAAGACAAAAACAGTCTATGATCCAGTAATGGAACAGCTTCCTGTAAGAACGCAGAAGCCGGGCATAGACAAAAACACGATCGAACACAGACCACTCTACATATTCGGTCTGAACTATGATAAAGGAACTTTGACCCCTACAGACGCTACCAACAAAGCGGCAAAATCACACAAATGCTTTTGCGAATGGAATGAGAAGTTCTTTGATAATATCGACTCACCTATTTGCAAAGCCTATCTTAACTTTATCCGTACATGGGATCCTGAGCAGGAGACCCAAAACCCGCATCTTCTTGCTTTAGGCAAGGAGTATTCAAGCTCCTACTATGAGTTTGGACTTGACGGCTCTCCTGAAATAAAACTTCACAATGACAGCAAATTCAAAGCCGCCTATGAAGATTACCTCGCCCAGCTTAACGCCGACAGCGACAGTGACGATACCGAACTATCCACCTGTTCCATTCTTGGTGAGAAGCTCCCGCAAGCCCGTATCCATGATAAAATAAAGGGTATCAAAGGTGGAATGTCCTCAGGCTGTGTCCTTGTTGGCATGAAAGAATCTGCCTTTGAGTACTATGGCAAGAAGCAGTCCTACAACAGCAATGTTTCCGAGAAAGCCATGAAAATGTATACCTCTGCGTTTAATTCTCTGCTTGCTGACAGAAGCCATTACAAGACTTTTGACGATATGACAATAGTCTATTTCGCAATGAAGAAGAATGATGCAGAAGAATGCAATATGTTTGCCGGTATGTTCAGCGGATTTGAGGACGAATTAAATAAAAGCGTTGTGACCGAAGCCGACCGAAACATAAACACTGTCATGAGCCAGCTTAAACAGGGCAGGACAGCCGATATGCCATATGACCCTAACGTAGAATTTTACGTTGCAGGCTTTACCCCAAACAGTTCAAGAATATCCCAGAAGTTCATCTTCCACGATAAGTTCGGCAGGATATTTGACAATGTACTCAAACATCAGCAGGATATCGCATTCACTGAGGGTCAGCATCAAGTAAGCATTGAACGTATCAAGCGTGAGCTTATCTCACCAAAATCGTCCAAAGAAAAAGTTCCGTCACCTCTCACCGCCGCACTTTTTGAAGCAATACTCAAAGGCACAAGATACCCTGACGAACTGCTTTCCACAGTAATAACAAGGGTCAAGACCGACAGCGACGAGGAGAACAACCATTTTATAAAACTCAATGATACAAGGGCAGGCTTGATAAAAGGCTGCATAAACCGTAAACAAAATAAGGAGGAGATCAAAATGTCATTAGACCTTGAAAACAAAAATCAGGCTTATCTCTGCGGAAGACTTTTCGCAGTGCTTGAAAAGATCCAGCAGGACGCTTCAGGCGGAGGACTTAACAGAACAATTAAGGACTCATACTTTGCTTCTGCGTGCTCAAAGCCGTCAACAGTTTTTCCAAAGCTGTATAAGCTTTCACAAAACCATATCAAGAAGCTTTCAAGCCCAATATTCTATAACAAACTCTGCGGAGAGATACTTGACGGACTTGACGGCAAATTCCCGTCTACACTCTCCCTAGACGATCAGGGCAGATTTATTGTAGGATATGCACAGCAGAATAAAGCGCTTTACACCAAAAAATCAGAAGAATAAAGAAAGGACGAAATATTATGGAAAATGTGATCAAGAACAGATATGAATTTGTAATGCTTTTTGACGTTGAGAACGGCAACCCAAACGGCGACCCTGACGCAGGCAATATGCCTAGAACAGACCCCGAAACAAGCCTTGGCATCGTTACAGACGTGTGCCTTAAGAGAAAGATAAGAAACTTTGTGGAGCTTACCAAAGAGGGCGAAGAAGGCTACAATATCCTTATTAAGGCAGACAAAGCCCTCAATACAAAGTTCACCGAAGCTTATAATACCCTTGGCCTTGCCACAAAGCAGAAAGGCAAGAATCCTGATGACGTTAAGCAGGCTCGTGACTATATCTGTCAGAACTACTTTGACGTAAGAACTTTCGGTGCAGTAATGAGTACAGGCGATGACCCGTGCGGCATTGTAAGAGGTCCTGTACAGCTCAACTTTGCAAGAAGTATCGACCCTGTTTTTGCTCAGGATATCACAATCACAAGACAGGCAAGAACAACAGAAGACAGACAGCAGAGCGGTGAGACCGAAATGGGCAAAAAGAGCATAATCCCATACGCTCTCTATCGTGGCGAGGGCTATGTTTCCGCAATGCTCGCTCAGAAGATAACAGGCTTTAGCGAGAACGACCTTGAGCTTCTTTGGACATCTATCATCAATATGTTCGAGCATGACAGAAGTGCCGCAAGAGGAAAGCTCTGTATGCGTAAGCTTATCGTGTTCAAGCATGACTCCGCCCTGGGCAATGCCCCTGCACATATCCTCTTTGACAAGGTGTCAGTTAAGCTCAAAGACGGCGTGACAACTCCAAGACATTACTCAGACTATGATATCTCCATAGATAAGGATATGCCTGAGGGCGTTACCCTTATTGAAAAGCTCTGATGAGCGAAGATGTAACTATCAATATCCGTGACATACAGCATTATATGTATTGTCCACGCAGGTTTGCTCTTTTAGAAGTTAATGACGACTGGGCTGAAAACGCCTTTGTCGTCAAAGCAAACCTCCTCCATGAGAACGTCCACAGCGGCGAGCGCAACTTTGAAAATAAGCGTAAGATCGTCCGAAGTGACGTGTCAGTGTATAATGATGACCCTAAGTACAATATTTTCGGAGTTGTAGATTGTATCGAGTTCGTCCGTGATAAAAGCGGTGACTATATAGATACTCTGGACGGCACATTCCGTGTGGAAATTGTGGAGTATAAACCCACCAGACCCAAAGCAGGGGAGTTCAATCAGACCGACGCTATACAAGTCTATGCGCAGAAGCTTTGCGTGGATAACGTATTTCATTGCAATAGCCGATGTTTTCTGTACTATGCAGATGTGCGCAGACGATCAGAATTGCCCTTTGATACTCAGGGCGCAGAGTATGATAAAATGCTTTGCGACTATCTTGGAAAAATGCGTGAGATACTTGCAGCGGATATTATCCCAAAGCGTGTAAAAGGTCAGAAATGTTCAGGCTGTTCACTGTCGGATATGTGCTTTCCAAAAGTGAAGAAATATAGCGTGAAAAATACGATTTTCTCCATGAACGGAGGCGAAAACAATGCGTAAACTGCTCAATTCACTTTATATTCTCGAAGAAACTGCCTACCTCACACTTGACGGCGAAAACATAGTGTGCAGGGCAGAGGACAGCGAGAAGTTCCGTGTGCCTTTTACCAATATCGAGGATATCTATATTTTCAGCTATTCGGGCTGTTCACCTGCGCTCATGGGCAAGTGTGCAGAATATGGCATAGCCGTTAATTTTATTTCTCCTCAAGGTAAATTTCTCGCAAGAGTTCAGGGCTAAACAAAGGGCAACGTCTATCTGCGAAAAGAGCAGTTTGAGCTTTTTTCTATTCCTCAGCTCGACTTTATCAGGAATACTGTCGCCGCAAAGCTTTCAAATACACGTTATCTTATCAGACGTTCGCTCCACGATAACCCGGATATAAACAGTGACGGAGCGCTTACAGATTGTATAAAATATCTTGAAAACGGCATAAAGACCGTCTATGAAACTGCCGATAAAGATATCATCATGGGTATAGAGGGAAGCTGTGCAAAGGCATATTTTGATATATTTGACCGACTGATACTCCACCAAAAAGAAGATTTTTACCTTGCCAACCGCACCAAACGCCCACCCCTCGACAGAGTAAACGCCATGCTCTCGTTTCTGTATACTATCGCAATTTCATCATATACATCAGCCCTTGAAAGCGTAGGACTTGATAGCTGCCTCGGCTTTTACCACGCCCTGCGTTCAGGCAGAAGCAGCCTGTCCTGCGACCTTGTTGAGGAAGTTCGCTGCGTGGTGGAGCGACTTGTGCTTACCATGATAAACTTGAAAATGATAAAGCCCGAGGACTTTGAAACTCAGGTCAGTGGCGCAGTATACCTCTCCAAAGAGGGCAAGAAAAAAGTCCTCACCGCATGGCAGGAGCGTAAGCGCACAAGCATAGTCCACCCATATCTGGGCGAAAAGATACAGCAAGGGCTACTCCCATATGTGCAAAGCTCGCTTCTCGCAAAATATATCCGTGGCGAGCTAGATGAGTACCCGAACTATTTGCTGAAATAGAGGTGATATAAATGATGACCTTAGTAAGCTATGATGTATCAACAACAGATAATAAGGGCAAAACAAGACTTAGAAAAGTGGCCAAAGAGTGTCAAAATTATGGTCAGCGAGTGCAGAACAGCGTGTTTGAAATAGACGTAGACTACGGCACTTTTCTGAAAGTGAAAGATAAACTTCTGAAAATAATAGACCCAAAGCAAGATAGTCTGCGGATATATTACTTAGGAAACAATTGGAAGCATAGAATAGAACACTACGGCACCAAAGAGACCTATGACCCCGAAGGCGTCCTAATATTTTGACCAGCGTACCCCAAGTGATCCACAAATCCCTAGTAAGTTCGCATGAAAATGCCATGCTATTTATGAATGTACAGTGAACAAAATCAAACCGATACCAATTAAATAAAAAAATAAGTCCGCATCACGTGGAGCAAGCACCAGATATACACAACATCAAGTGTCACGCTCCACGTGAGCGTGTGAGTTGAAATTTTACTTCGGCACTCAGTTCTCAAAAAATGGTAGTCACGCTCCACGTGAGCGTGTGAGTTGAAATGAAATGAAAGACACCGAGGAAGTTGTAGAAAAGGGTCACGCTCCACGTGAGCGTGTGAGTTGAAATCCGAATGGAACAGAGAGCCAAGCGCTAAGTTCTGGTCACGCTCCACGTGAGCGTGTGAGTTGAAATTGTTATGCCAAATCAAATACAGTTTGCCATAAAGTCACGCTCCACGTGAGCGTGTGAGTTGAAATACTGATGAAGCTGAGGCGGCTAAGATCACCAACCGTCACGCTCCACGTGAGCGTGTGAGTTGAAATACGGCACTTGTGAAGATTATATAACGCTGCTCACGTCACGCTCCACGTGAGCGTGTGAGTTGAAATGAATAGAATTTGTTGTTTTGTTGTAAAGAGAATGTCACGCTCCACGTGAGCGTGTGAGTTGAAATTACAACAAAATAACAAATTTTATTTACCTGAGTGCGTCACGCTCCACGTGAGCGTGTGAGTTGAAATATGATATGTACCATAATTTGACATTCTGTCAGTGCGTCACGCTCCACGTGAGCGTGTGAGTTGAAATTGAACAATTTTATTCTTATGAACATTTGTCAATGTCACGCTCCACGTGAGCGTGTGAGTTGAAATTTTTTCTGTATTCCATTCTTTTCCGTCAAAAACAAGTCACGCTCCACGTGAGCGTGTGAGTTGAAATTTATCCTCTATTATGCGTGATAGAGATAGCACTGTCACGCTCCACGTGAGCGTGTGAGTTGAAATTCTCTATTTAATCGGCCAAACATTGCACATATAGTCACGCTCCACGTGAGCGTGTGAGTTGAAATTAAATACTATAGCAGTTCCAGCACCCGTTGTATAGTCACGCTCCACGTGAGCGTGTGAGTTGAAATAGCATTAAACTGCATTTCAAATCAAAACAATCAGTCACGCTCCACGTGAGCGTGTGAGTTGAAATATCATTGGAATATAATCCCATTGAGAACTATTCCGTCACGCTCCACGTGAGCGTGTGAGTTGAAATCTTCACCATCATTCAGGCAGTCGCTGAGAATCTCGTCACGCTCCACGTGAGCGTGTGAGTTGAAATAGTCATTAGAAACTTTGGTTAATAATGGTAAATTGTCACGCTCCACGTGAGCGTGTGAGTTGAAATTGGATTGTAAATACTTGTAACCCTTGGATTAGCGTCACGCTCCACGTGAGCGTGTGAGTTGAAATGATGTACTTCTTGATTTTTCCAATTGCGTATCGCGTCACGCTCCACGTGAGCGTGTGAGTTGAAATGCTAACAGTTTACCTAAACTTTTAGCGGTTATAGTGTCACGCTCCACGTGAGCGTGTGAGTTGAAATCTCATCGTCAAGACCATCGTCAATAAGATCATCGTCACGCTCCACGTGAGCGTGTGAGTTGAAATTTGTGAAGAATTTTACAAAAATTGCAAACACTCGTCACGCTCCACGTGAGCGTGTGAGTTGAAATGACATATAAAATTTACCAATTGACAAATGTTCATGTCACGCTCCACGTGAGCGTGTGAGTTGAAATATCCATAAGAGCGTGAGCCGCTGTCAAGGTTTGGTCACGCTCCACGTGAGCGTGTGAGTTGAAATTCTAGCATATTGACTATATATTGCCTTTCACTGTCTGTCACGCTCCACGTGAGCGTGTGAGTTGAAATGTGTACGGGTTGTAACTGTTTGTAAATTAGCATTGTCACGCTCCACGTGAGCGTGTGAGTTGAAATTTACAATTTCTTGAAATTTTGTTTCGTCAGCGTGTCACGCTCCACGTGAGCGTGTGAGTTGAAATCTCTCGTATGCTAGAACTCCATGAAAATAGGTCGTCACGCTCCACGTGAGCGTGTGAGTTGAAATTCGATTTGCAGGTTGAGAGCGCACGAACTTAAAGCGTCACGCTCCACGTGAGCGTGTGAGTTGAAATGGTTGATCCTGCGTACATAGACAGTGGCAGAATTGTCACGCTCCACGTGAGCGTGTGAGTTGAAATTTCCAGTCTGACCCCTGCTGTCTGAATATTCCAGTCACGCTCCACGTGAGCGTGTGAGTTGAAATGACATTTCAGGGCTAAAACGTGGAGATAATAATGGTCACGCTCCACGTGAGCGTGTGAGTTGAAATATGGAAAAAAGAGAAAATCTTGAAAATATTAACAGTCACGCTCCACGTGAGCGTGTGAGTTGAAATAATGTAAAGTCAAAATCTTCCCATGTCCTGCCGGTCAGGCTCCACGTGAGCGTGTGAGTTGAAATATACAGCGGCTTTGCAACTGGTACTAATTACCAAGTCACGCTCCACGTGAGCGTGTGAGTTGAAATTTACAAGTATGACGCTAGTTATTTCAACGACACAAGTCACGCTCCACGTGAGCGTGTGAGTTGAAATTAAAATAATACGGTGCTACATACATACCGACAAGTCACGCTCCACGTGAGCGTGTGAGTTGAAATGAGAATGTTGTTGACATGGGCAAGCAGATTTTGGAGTCACGCTCCACGTGAGCGTGTGAGTTGAAATAGCAAATGATTGAAAGTGAACGTAAAATAGCAAGTCACGCTCCACGTGAGCGTGTGAGTTGAAATATCATGACGGACGGATAAGAACTTGTAAAATCAAGTCACGCTCCACGTGAGCGTGTGAGTTGAAATTCACAATTTCTTGAAATTTTGTTTCGTCTGAGTTGTCACGCTCCACGTGAGCGTGTGAGTTGAAATCACAAGGTCATTATGAAATGTATCGCTTTGCAGGGTCACGCTCCACGTGAGCGTGTGAGTTGAAATTATCATTTAAAGTCATATTTTTAAGACCTTCTTCAGTCACGCTCCACGTGAGCGTGTGAGTTGAAATGATAAATACATTATTTGCGGCTATAGAATCCCCCGTCACGCTCCACGTGAGCGTGTGAGTTGAAATCAGTTGTCACCGTTACACCGTTATTTGTGCCAGAGTCACGCTCCACGTGAGCGTGTGAGTTGAAATGTATACCTGCACATGGGTGCAGTAGTTCTGAAATGTCACGCTCCACGTGAGCGTGTGAGTTGAAATTTGTTTTACCAGCGTGACGTTGTTCGGGTCTAGCGTCACGCTCCACGTGAGCGTGTGAGTTGAAATTGAATTTGTCACGATAAACTGGCGGATGATGTCTGTCACGCTCCACGTGAGCGTGTGAGTTGAAATAGACTTGCCCATATTGTGGCGGATCACTTGTAAAGTCACGCTCCACGTGAGCGTGTGAGTTGAAATCATTCATAGCTTCATCAATCAAAATCAAAGAATTGTCACGCTCCACGTGAGCGTGTGAGTTGAAATTGTCTGTCTTTCTGTCTGACGTTCCGTCTGCTGGTCACGCTCCACGTGAGCGTGTGAGTTGAAATGATTTGAGGCTGTTGTGCAAGGTTTTTCACGATGTCACGCTCCACGTGAGCGTGTGAGTTGAAATAATTGCCTTGTGAAAATCTTTGAAAAACGAGAGAGTCACGCTCCACGTGAGCGTGTGAGTTGAAATTTTCGGCTGAACATCACGATAGCAGCTCCTGCGAGTCACGCTCCACGTGAGCGTGTGAGTTGAAATTGCATTCATGATAATAGTAGTAATGCTCGGCCTTGGTCACGCTCCACGTGAGCGTGTGAGTCAATTTTCGTTTCAACGCAGGACTTAAAGTCTACGTTATCCGCTCAGACCACAGCAAGTGCTGTGTGGTGTTCAAAGCTTGCAGTAAAAGACGTTTATCCTGAATTTAACTGGAGAAAAGGGGGCTATGTTCATGGCAGAAGAAAATGATATTCTCACAAAGTTAAAAAAAGGCGAAAAAGTTGAGTGCCCTGTTTGCCATAACGGCTACTATGTTCCTGTAAATACAACAGCAGATAAGGCACATTACTTTGTCTGCACTAACAAAGAGTGCAACGGACATTATCGGTGGGAGCCGATAATCGATATTGAATAATACAAGTAACCGCTTGACTAAGGTCGGGCGGTATTTTTATACCCAAATACTATACATTTTTCATGTGTTTTCCGTCAAATCCGCCAATTCACACCCCGAAATTTGTGCAAACAAATGATTTATAATTTAATTTGGCAACATTTCTGCAATTGTTGCATTTTTTCTGCAACAAAATACCCACTTTTCGTGTATAAGTAGAAGAGGTTTCACCACAAATCGGAAACCTTGCGGAGCGACAGTGTATGAGGAAACATTTTGTCAACGTGAGTTATTGAGAAGAGGAGTGACGGCG
>ERZ791919.2624-NODE-2624-length-12513-cov-11.056991_pt1 | contig 12513 bp, 13 predicted proteins | sample MGYA00510137_ERZ791919 | MGnify/ENA primary metagenome ERZ791919 (study PRJEB30046, sample SAMN00792059) | human gut metagenome | study: EMG produced TPA metagenomics assembly of the A metagenome-wide association study of gut microbiota in type 2...
AAAAACAAATAGATAGTCTACAAGAAAAAATAAATGCTCGACAAATGAAATTAAATGTAATAAATCCACAAATTGATAAAATAGTAGATGATACTAGAAAAAATGTAACTCCAGAAGGAATAAATCCTAATAATAAGGCAATGGATACAACAGTTAATAATGCATTAAATTCAAATAAGGATTTTACATCATTAAATAGTCAAGCACAAAAGTTATATACAGAAATAGAAATGTATAATAAACAACTTGAACAAGCCAAAAACAAAATGTCACAGTTAGAACAAGAAACAAGTAAAACAGCAATTACTCAAAATAAAATGAGTAGTTTTTTTAGTGCATTTAAGCAAAAAATAGAACAAGTTAAACCTAGTATGTCTAGCATAAAAAATACATTTAGTAAAATGCCAAATATAGGACAAAATTTATCAAAAGTTACTCAAAATGTTACAAACAATATAAAAGGAATGAGTACAGGAATAAAAAATGGATTAGGACATGTTTTAAAATATGCAGGTGCGCTGGTTTCTTTGCAAAGTATTTATAGTATTTTAAGTGGTTGTGCTCAAAGTTGGCTATCTAGTCAAAATGCAGGAGCAAAGCAATTATCAGCTAATATTGATTATATGAAATATGCCATGGGTTCAGCTTTTGCACCGGTAATACAATATGTAACAGGATTAGTTTACCAATTAATGAAAGCTATACAATCTGTTGTTTATGCATTATTTAGAGTGAATATATTTGCAAAAGCAAGTGCCAATTCATATGCAAGTATGGCTGGAAGTGCTAAAAAGGCTAAAAAAGAAACAAAGAGTTTATCTAATATACATAGTGAAATAAATAATGTACAATCTAATGATAATTCAGATAGTGGAAGTGGTGGAAGTTCATCACCAAGTTTTGATTTGTCAGGAATAGAAAATCAAATGTCGCCATTGGCACAAAAACTATATGATTTCTTTAAACCACTTGTTGATAGTTGGAATAAATATGGTCCTACTTTAGTAGAACAAATAAAAACAACAGCAGGGCAGGTAACAACATTAATTTCAGCAGTATGGGGAAGTTTTGAAAAAATCATAACTAATGGAACAGTATATACATCATTAGAATTAATTTTAGCGATTATAGGAAATATAGCCGAAGCTTTTGCAAATGCTTGGAATTATAATGGTAATGGCGATGCAATAGTACAGAATTTAGCAAATGCATTTAATAATCTATTAACAGCAATAAACAATGTAGTACAAAGTGAAGGATTTCAAAATTGGTTAAATAATTGTTCAGATAAATTTAGAGTAATATCAGAAAAATTAGCTGAAATAGATTGGCAACCGTTAGTTGATGCCTTATCCAATATAGGACAAAATATAGGAACACTTGCACTAGATATATTAAGTGGGTTAGTAGATATTTTTAAGTGGTTAGTTGAAAATCCAATTGTAGCAGAAATTATATTAGGAATTGCGGTTGCTATAGGAGTATTAAGCACAGCATATAGTATATGGGCAACTGTAACAGGAGTACTGACAGCTGTTTCAACTGCATTAAACATAGCCATATTACCACTTGTTGCTATAATAGCAGGAATTGTAGCAGTTATAGCATTGGTAGTTGTTGCTATAATGAATTGGGGAGCAATTTCAGAATGGTTAGGACAAAAATTTCAAGAAGCAAAAGAAGCGATAACAAATGCTTTTCAAAATATAGGACAATGGTTTTCAGACAGATGGAATGATATATGTAATGCATTTAGCGATGTAGGCAATTGGTTTAAGGAAAAATTCAATAATGCTAAAGAAGGAGTACAAAATGCTTTTCAAAATGTCGGAAATTGGTTTGGAGATAGAAAAAGAGACATTACAAATACTTTTAGCAATATAGGCAGTTGGTTTAAAGGGAAATTTCAAGATGCTTATAATGGAATAAGAAATGTATTTAGTAATATAGGAAGTTTCTTTGGTAACATATGGAATGGAATAAAGAATACATTTTCCGCTTTAGGAACAAAAATTGGAAATGCAATATCTGGAGCTGTTAAATCAGGTATTAATGGCGTTATATCTTTAATTGAAAGAACTATAAATAGTGCGATTAGATTAATTAATGGGGGAATTAGGCTTATTAATCTAATTCCAGGAGTTTATGTTGGAAGCATAAATACATTGAGTTTACCAAGATTAGCAAAGGGTGGTGTTTTAACAGAAGCGACGACCGTAATAGCTGGTGAATATTCCGGAGCTAAAACAAATCCAGAAATTGTAACTCCACAAAATATTATGCGTGATACATTTGAAGATGTATTGTCTAATTATAGTGGAAATAACAACGATAGACCAATATATTTAACAGTAAATGTAGGAGACAAAAAACTTGGACAAATATTATTAGATGACTTAAGAGATAAGAAAAGAAGAACAGGGAAAGACATAGAAGCTTTAGTAGGAGGATAAAAATTATGTTATGGAAATTAAATGGTAAATTAATGAAAACACCATCTACATATAAAGATAATATAGAAGATACAGACAATGATAGTTATACATCAAAAGTAACAGGAGCATTAATAGATAATCCAATTGCAATTGGAATGCTAAAGCTTGAAATGTCATGGGACTACTTATCAGAAGACGAGGCAGAAGAACTTTTGCAGGCAACATACCAGAATCCGATGATAGTCACAGTAAAATGCCCGAGTGTTCAAGGTGGTATGTTAGAAAACGCAAAATTCAGAGTAAGCAAAAGAACAAGCGAAATGCATAAAACAGGATTAGATGAAGACACTTCCAAATCAAGATGGAAAGTGTCTTTTAATTTGATGCAAAAAGAATTAACAGCACAACAAAAAGCAACAGTAAATAAAGCAAAGGGGTTGAGTTAATGTACGAAACAAGTAAAAAGTGGAAACAAAATAGATATGAAAACCCAGTTTGTGCAATGAATATCTATATAGATGATGTACTAATAAATCCAGACTATATTTTGGATTTTAAAAAAGGTGGCAATGCATTTGAAGAAGAATTTTGCTTAGGTGGTACACCAAGTCAATACATTGAAATGAAACTATATAAAGATAAAATGCCAAAAACTCTTTCAAAAATAAGAGTAGAATATGGAATATTAATAAATCACGCATTAACAGTAGCAGAAGTAAATGCAATGTTGGTAGGAACATTAAATGGAATATCAGTTAAAAGTTTAAGTAGTAATAATAGTAGTTTTGAAATGATACCAATTGGAATTTATAATGTAGATGATTACACAGATAATGATGACAATACAATAACAATAAAGGCATTAGACAATATGATTAAATTTGAATTTAATTATAATGGGAAAGAATTGATAGATAAAAAAAATGAAGCAACACTATTAGAAGTTGCACAAGATATTTGTAATAAAGCAGGAGTAGAATTAGATTCTACTTCTTTTTTAAATTCTGATAAAAAGGTATCTGTTTATGACAATACTGTAACAGCAAGAGAATACATTAGTTATATTGCAGAGAGTGCAGGTTGCTTTGCTTGTATTGATAGAGAAGGAAAATTATGTTTCAGAGAATTTGGTCAAGATGAAACAGAAATATCACTTGAAATGTTTGGAGAATATAAATGGGGTGAAGAATTTAAAATTTCAAAAGTATCTTATGAAGATGGGGTAAGAAGTTTTAAATTTGGAGATGACACAAGAAATAATCTTTGGATAAATCAAGAAAATATGTACATTGTTGACGAAGACCAAGTTCAAAAGATTTACAACAAAATAAAAGATTTGACAGTAAATACATTTGAAGGAAAAGTAATAATAGATCCTGCTATAGACATTGGAGACAAAATAGTTATAAATGGTAAAAATGTTATTTATCAAGGTGAAATGTCATTAGAAGGAAGATTTATTGCACAAATATCAAGCAAGATCCAAATAAAACAAAAAGAAGAAACAACCGTAAAAAAAGAAAGTCAAAAGGTTGTAAACAGAAGAGTTCAAAGCAGAATAAGTCAAGCAGAAGGAAAGATTGAACAATTAGTTGAAGAAACAGCTGAAAATTCTGAAAAACTAACAAAACACGAACAAGATATAAACGGAATAACACAAAGTGTAAGTGAAGTAAAAACAGAAATAAAAACAGTAGATGGTAAAGCAGATAAAGCACAATCCACAGCAAACACAGCAAAGAGTACAGCAGATAGTACAAATAAAAATTTAAGTAATAATTACTATACAAAAACAGAAACAAATTCACAAATAACACAAAAAGCAGAAAGCATAACAAGTGAAGTAAGTAAAACATATTCAACAAAAACAGAAACATCAACGGCAAAAACAGAAGCAATAAATAGTGCAAATTCTAGTACAGATAACAAGTTAAAAGACTATACAGAAACAAGCAAATTAGGAACAGCAATAGAGCAAAACTATGAACATGTAAAAGTGGCATGGAATCAAATTTCAGACTTTATTCAAATGATGATAATAAATAAAAATGCTAGTTTAGCAATATTAGATAAAGATAAGAATGTAATGATGGCATTGGACAAAAATGGTCAACATTTTTATAAAAGTGATGGAAATACAGTGTTCGGAGAAATGGGAGTGCAAACAGTAGACAAACAGAATTATATAAGTTTTGCTGTTCCTACGGATTATGGAAAATCGGTAGAAGATGGAATGGCTTGGGGAGTAATAACATCAAGTGATGATAAATTCTGGCCAATAATGTATATAAAAAACTTTACAATGCCACCTAAAAATTCTGAAGGGTGCACGGGAGAAATGGTATTAGATGGATGTGACTTAGTATTAAATAGTGCAAATGCTGGGATAGTTGCTACAAATATAAAAATGCATGGAGACGCTATGCCAGGTTTATACATTGATGATACATCAACAGGACAACTTTTACTATCTATAATTCCTCAGATTGGCAATATCTATCCTTCTATATCTATATTAGATAAAATAAGTTTTTATGTTGATTTAGCGGGAAACCATACATTAAGAATTGGAGAGGAAAATTGCAATTGTACACTTTCTGATGATGGTTTTATTGTGTGTCGTCGACTTCATGTTGAAGGGAATATAACAGCAACTGGAGAGGTAATATCTAATAGCTCAATAAAGGTAAAAAAGAATATAGAAAGATATCAATCAAGAGCACTAGATGAAATATTAAAAACAGACATTTATATGTTTAATTATAAATCAGAAGAAAAAAGCAAAAAAACAATAGGCACAATAATTGGAGATGGATATAATTGTTCGAAAGAAATAATGTCGAGCAATAAAGAAGGAATAAATTTATATTCGATGGTATCAATAGCTTATAAAGCAATACAAGAGCAACAAGATGAAATAAAAAAGTTACAAGCGAAAGATAAAGAAAAAGATAATATTATCCAAAGTTTAATAAAAAGAATAGAAACTCTTGAGAAAGGAGTAAATAAATGAGTGAAACAAAAAATTTAAAGTTATTTAAACATGAAGAACCTCTTGAAACTAATAACAATAAATTTGATATAGACAAAGCACTAAATCAAAACTGGGATAAAGTAGATGAATATGTAGAAAAAGTAAATACAAAGATACAAACACTAGAAACAGATAATACAAAAAATGAACAAGAAATAAGTAACATACAAGAAAAAATCGGAGATATAGATACAATCTTAGATACTATAAATGGGGAGGTAATCTAATGGGAACAACAGCGGAAAAGCTAAAATATTTAAATGAAACAAAGGCTGAAATTAAGAATGCATTAGAAACGCCTTACAATGTAATGAGAGATTATCCAGAACTGATAAAAAAGTATATAGATAATCAGCCGACTAAAGTTGTCACAGACGGAATGTGCGGAAATGCAGTAGATGTGCCGGTTAAGGCGATAGAGATTAATGGAAATATCAGGCAAGAAACAACAGAAGGATATAATTTATTAAATGTTCCAGCTGAATATACTATGCTAAGTACAGAGAACCATAAAGAAGTTCCAATTTCATTAAAGGCGAACACTAAGTATACTATTAAAATTGGGCAAATCAATACAGACAATACTGATGTAACTAAGGTTTTATTTAGATTTAGATATAACAAAGCAGATATAAGTAATCCATATGCCTATGTTAAGCTTTCAGATTTAAAACTGGTGTATACACCAGCATCTGATGTAGATGCCGTTTGGATTTATAGTGGTAACGGTTATAATGAAAGTGCTAAGACAAACACAACATATAAAAATTTAATGATTTATGAAGGTACAGACGACAAATCTTACGAACCCTACACAGGTGGAATACCATCTCCATCTCCAGATTATCCACAAGAAATAACAAATGTAGGTGGATACGATAATTTATTCGATAAAAATAATATAATTAGTGGTAGTTATGTAAGTGATGGCAATGGTACATTTGTCAGCAATAGCACTTCAAAAAGAACAGACTATATAGAAATACAAGCAAACTCATATTATTATATATACAGTGATAAAACATCTGGAAACTGGGGAGCTTGGTATGATAAAGATAAAAAGTTTATTAGTGGAATAACATTAGGTGGTCAAAAAGAAGGCGTAGTAAATTCACCAGCAAATGCAAAATATATAGCATTTACAATTTCATATCAAGGGAACCTAACAGACTATTCAAAGATAAAAATAAATGAGACTGCAATAAAAATAAAACATAGTGGAAAGAATTTGTTCAATTTTAATGGAGTGACAAATCCTTCTATTGCTACTTACGAAAGTGGAATTGCAACTTTGACTTGGGATAGGGGATATAATGTGTACTTTTTAAGTAATTCAAGACAAAAATTAACCGACATAGATTCAAAAAAAACCTATACAGTAATATTTAAACATAAAGGAAATTCTATAAAAATGTTTAATTATGCAACAAGTCAATATGGAGTATCAACAAAAGATGACAATGAGTATGCAGAATATAAATTTATAATCACGGGCGTTGATTTTATAGAGTTGAATGCAATAAGAATTGCAACATCAGGAACGGCTTATATAAAAGAAATAATGTTATATGAAGGTACAGATGAAGCTTCATACGAATCATATCACGAGCCTATAATAACTCCAATAAATCTACAAGGTAATATCCTATCTAAAGTAAGAGATGTAAAAGATATATTAAAAATACGTAGAGATGGTAGAGTAACAATCACAAAGAACATAGGGAAAGTAACTTTTGTAGGAGATGACACATATGCTTGGAACATATCAAATTCTTCAATTACTGGTTTAAATGCCTTTTGGATACTTATTAGTAAATATAAACAATTGAATTGGAAACAAAAAGCACAGACAAAATTAAGTAATTACTTTAAATACTATAAAGAAGAATGGAAACAAGTAACCGAACCATGTATTTGTGAAAATACAGATTTAAAGCCTGATATGTGTATATTTAGTGGATTTGATAGCAATATGTCTTTGACAAAATGGAAAGAATGGTTATCTCAACATCCAACAGAAGTATATTACGAGCTAGATACCCCACAAACAATTATATTACCTAGTATATCTCCTATAGAATTATGGCAAGGTACTAATATATTTAGCTTAGTGACTAATCTAGATACTGACTTTGAAGTAGAGTATGTAGTAGACAAAGATAGTGTTACAAAGGAGGAAGAATAATGCAAGAAATAGGAAAATTGATAAACGAATATGGTGTTTCACTAGTCATAGTAATACTTTTCTTATACGATTGGCTTACAACTAGAAGAAATATGCAAAAAACAATAGAACAAAATGGTAAGTGCTTAATCGAAATACAAAATACAAATATGAATACAGCTAAATCCTTGGAACTATTACAGAAAAGTATGGATAATCAATCAGAGTTTTTGCAAGTGCATGATAGAAGATGTGAAGCTATAGAAAAAGATATTGAAAAAATAGAAATAAAAATGGAGGGATAGCAATGAATAACGAGCAAAAAAGAAAAATAATATTAATAATTTCAGCAGTAATAGTTGGAATATTAGGTGGATTGGGATTTTACAAAGCAAATGAAAATAGTTCAACTAATGAAATTGTAAATGGTGTAGTAAATGAAGTAAAAAACAATATTAGTACATACGATATGACAGAACAAGAAGTAAAAGACTTACCATCTACAGAAATAATAGAACAAACAGAAGAACAAGAGAATGCTGTATCAAATGAGCAAGAAGGAGAAGAAACAGAAGGATTTCAACTTCAAGGAGACATAGCTTATGAAGGAGCAAAAGCAGAAACTTGGAACGTAGAATTAGGAGACTATGTTGGATTAACATATTATTCACAATTAGATAGTAGATGGGCAAGCAAAATGTATTCTAGTGTAGGCAATTCAAACCAAACAATAGGTTCTAGTGCTTGTGGTCCTACATGTGCTTCAATGGTAGTAACAGCTACAAAAGGAGCAATAACACCTGATACTATGTGTGATTTGTTTGTACAACATGGATATAGAAGTGCAAATAATGGTACATATTTTAGTGCTTTTAGAGCTGTAGCAGACGAATTTGATATTGGATATGAAGAAACATATTATTTAGACAAAGCTGTAGAGCTATTAAGAAATAATCATTATGTAATAGTATCATGTGGAAACGGATTGTTTACAACGGGTGGACACTTTATCGTTCTAGTTGGAATAGATGGAGATACATTAAAGATATATGATCCATATTTATATAGTGGCAAATTCTCAACAAGTACAAGAAGAGGCAAAGTAACTGTAGATGGAAATACAGTATATTGTAGCATAGACAATTTTAGAAACTATGCTAATTATAGTAAATTCTTTGCATTTGCTCATGATGGAAATGTACAAGTAAACAACACACGTCCAGTTACAACGCAAGCATATACTAGATATGTAAACACTAAAATAGGATTAAATATAAGAAATAAGCCTAATGGATATATTGTAGGTGGATTATCTAATGGTACAGCAGTAACAGTATATGAAACAGATGGCAATTGGAGTAGAATAGGGACAAATAAATGGGTTTCTAGTAATTATCTAACAAGTTATATGGCTGTAGCTTCAAATTCGGTTAAAACAATTTCTGGCGTAAAATACACTACAGGAAAATACAAAGTTAATGCTAGTATATTAAATGTTCGCATAGGTCCTGGTACAAAATACAAAATAAAAGGATACAAACAATTAACAGCAAATGCAAGATACCAAAATAAAAGATTAGGAAATCAATATACTAATGGATTAAAACGTGGAGTAGTAACAACAGTTACTAAAGTTCGAAATGGATTTGGATTAATTCCAAGTGGGTGGATTTCATTAAATTATTGTACTAAATTATAATATTAGAGCTAGATTAGATTAATTTCTAGTCTAGCTCTTTTTTCTTTAAATTGAAAAGAGACTAGTTTGTACTAGCCCCTTTTATCTCCTTTTTCAAGGATAATAAATGCGTTTTCTTTAATATATATTATATGACATTTTTAAAAATTAGTCAATACCTAATCTTTCTTTTAATGCTTCTTGTAAAACTTGTGAAAAATTAATATTATTTTTTTCAGATAAATAATTTAACCATGCAGGTATTGTTAATGTTTTTTTAATAGATTTATTATTAAATTTTTTTCGGTACTCATCCATATTAATGCTTACAAATGAAACAAATTGATTTTTTTGTAAAATAATTTTAGAGATGTCTAAGGTTGGTTTTGGAAAATTTGTTAAATTGTCTAAATATAAGCCCATAGCATCCTGAGCCATTAAATAAGCATTTTGTATACTGTCTCCAAAAGTTGAACAACCTTTTAAATCTATAAAATCAACATTATAATATTTACCGTCAAAAGTAAATATTGCGGGAAAGACAGTTAGTTCATTTTTCATTTTTATACCTCCAAATTATATAAGATAGAAAGGAAAAAACGCATAGCAAACAAACATAGTAAAATATAAAATTTAAGCATCCTCCTCAACATGCTGAAAAATTATATTGAAGTTTTTAGGAAGGGCTAATTATTTTAGCCCTGTCCTTTTTAGTATTGCTTCAGCTGTTCCGATTGGAATATCCTTGTTATGTACAGGAACAATCTCAGTTTGATTTCCGTTTTCTCATTTTTAAATGAGAACCGTTTTGAGATATTTCTTGCCAACCATTTTGCTTTAGCAATTTGATTAGCTGTTTACTACGCATTTATTATCCTCCTTTCTATAAACATTATACTACGTATTGATACGTGTGTCAATATTTTTTCAAAAAAATATAAAAATTTTAAAAAAAACTTGAAAAACGCTTAAAAATCAAGGTATATAACTTGTTACTTTAAAAATAAAAACGGCTTAAAATCGATTGTGAAGGGTCGATTTTAGGACTAAAATTGAATATTTTTACATCATTAAAATATTTTTATTTTCGACAAATTCCAACACAACAATTCAACATAAAATGTTATAATATCATAAAGGAGATGATAGTTATGGGAAAAGCATGTAAAGACTCTCTACAAATGATAAAAGTATTAAATATAAAAAATGAGAAAGAGTATAACAAGTTGCTAAAATTCTATTTAATATTATCATCAGAAAGTTTAAAAGGAAGATTAAGAACAAGAAGATTCAAAAAAATAATAAGATTAGCGAAGGAAGTCTGAGAAGGCTTCTTTTTAAATTAATTTCATAAAGTTGCCCAAATGCAACAAAATACATGATATACATGAAAACGAGCATACTAAAGATAAGGTGATTTTATGAAAATAGAAATATTAATCAAAAAAGTTCGATTAGAGAAGAATATGACATTAGAAACACTTGCTAAGTTATCTGGAATAAGTAAGGGACATTTAAGCAGAATAGAAAGACAAGAAAGAGATCCTAAAATATCTACATTAATTCAAATAGCAACAGCTTTAAATGTAGATATTGAAGAATTATACAAAGTTATATTATGACACAACTAAATGTGTCATTTTTGTTTTTCATAAAAGAAAACGACTATTTCATAAAAAGTTGCCCAAATGCAACAAGATTAAATATATCTTCCAGTTATGAACGTTCTAAATAAATGTAGGAGGATATGTAATGGAAGATGTAGTAGAAAATGAAGTAATGAAAGAATTAATTATAAGTAAAGAAGATTTTAAAAATTGTTTTTATGAAAGAAAAATAATAACAAAACAAGAATATAAAGAATACTTAAAAAATAAGAATAAAAGTTCGGATAAATTTCCCGACTTTTTCCCGACTCAGTTTTAAATGACTTAAAATAACTATAAAGAACTTTTTTTAAAAAAACTAGTTATAACAAGGGTTTTAAGAGATACATGAAAATATGAAAATAGCTTAAATCGTCTCACATCTTCGCTACCAGCAAAAAAGAACTGTTTACAAAAACAGTTCTTTTTTTATGTATTTTAATAAAAATAATGGAAAAGGTAGAAAAAAAATTTTTATAAATAAAAATTGTAATTTCATGAAATAAAATAACAAAATTAAAAAAAGTAATGATAAACTCTTTTTAGAAAAATAAAAGAGGTGATAAGATGATAGACAAAATCTGTAACTTCTTAACAAATAGAATAAGAAAAGAAATTCCTGATATTGATGATGAAAGGGCAGAAGTAATTAATTATGGATTACAAAACATAGTAGGTGAAATACCAAAGATATTTATTATGCTTGGAATATCCTATTGTTTAGGAATTTTTAATTTGTCACTTTTTACTTTTATATCATTGCTTATATATAAGGGGGCTTCAGGGGGAGTACATCTAAAGACACATTTAGGGTGTATTATATTTACAACTTTATTCTATTGTGGAATCCCTTTTATTTCTCAATATTTTGTAATATCTCAAAGTATAAAATATATTGTGGTAGCCTGTATTTGGATTTTTGGAGTTATAATGATTAGGCTTTATGCTCCAGCTGATACAGAAGATGTACCAATTTTGTCAAATAAAGTTAGAAAGAAAAAAAGAATAATATCGTATATTGCGTTTTCACTTGGTTTATTAATTTCAATTATAATTAGTAATAATACAATTTCAAATATATTAATATTGTCTAATTTGTTACAAACGATAACAATTACAAGGTTTATATATAAGGTAACAAATAACAAATATGGTTACGAAGTATATAGTGATACTTCATATGAATCTGTTTAGTATAAAATATATACCGGTAATATTTTATATTATAGAAATTTACCAAGGAGGGGATGTTTATGTTAAAATTTTTAGCAAAAACAGCAGAAAAATATGCAAAGGCAACAAATACAGCATGTTTGGTATTTGCAGTGTTTCATCAACCTAAAATGCCAGCAAGTATGATTAAAAAAGACTAATAAAAAACATTGGTAAAAATAGTTCGAAATATATATTTTTACCAATGATATAACTTAAAAGTTATACAAATACAATCCTAAATAAAAAGAAAGTAGTTTAGTTTTAACTACTTTCTTTTTATTTAATAATATATTTCTAATTGTTGACAAAAGAAATTATCATTTTTTGAAGTATATAAATTA
>ERZ791919.2629-NODE-2629-length-12484-cov-19.866844_pt1 | contig 12484 bp, 9 predicted proteins | sample MGYA00510137_ERZ791919 | MGnify/ENA primary metagenome ERZ791919 (study PRJEB30046, sample SAMN00792059) | human gut metagenome | study: EMG produced TPA metagenomics assembly of the A metagenome-wide association study of gut microbiota in type 2...
AATGTACGATACCGCAAGACGGGTCGCACTCGTCAAACAGCGGGTGCGGGAAAACGCCCGCCGAAGGCAGCGGCGCGAGGCAATAAGCCTCTCCGCAGCGTGTATGCTGCTGTTCGCGGCGCTGATGCAGACAGCGGGCACGGTCGTCGCTCCGGGACAGACCGCCGCATGGGGCGTGTTCGGCGCGATGCTGCTGCGGGAGGACGCGGGCGGCTATGTGCTGGTGGCCGTCGTCTCCTTTGCAGCGGCGGTGGTCATCACCGCGCTGTGCTTCCGGCTCAGAAGCAAGGAAAACCGGAGAAAAGACGGGACGGATAAGCCGAACCAACACGAAAAGGAGGAGAAAAGCCAATGAAGAAACGAATACTCAGTATCATGCTTCTATGCTGCATGGTGCTGACGCTGCTACCGACAACCGCGTCGGCAGCGGAGACCGGCGCGATGGATAATATCCCCGCAAAATTTGATGTAGAGATCGATCTGTGCGGCAGAACGAGCGACATCAACATCAAGGACAGCAAGACATACTATATCTATTCGTCCTCAAGCGATCCGGACTTTGTCTGGACCAAGAAGATTCAGATCAACGGAAAGAAGGCGGCGCCGCACATTTTTCTGGACAACGTTAACATTCAGGTGAACAAGGACGCCAAGACACCGGCCATCGAGCTGCACGGAAAGGCGTCGGCGTATCTGTACTTTATCAACCGGGACAGTAAGCTGACGGGAGGCGGCGGCCGCGCGGCTATCCAGAAAAACCGCAGCGAAGGACAGCTGTGCGTACAGGTGATGCGCGGCACCACCGTGACGTGTCAGGGCGGCTATTCCGGCGCGGGCATCGGCGGCAGCTATGCCATCCGGTATTTTGGGACCACCTATTACAACATTGATATGTACGGTCACGGCGTGAATATGCACTTCGGCTCTCAGACGAACCCCTCGCTTTGGAGCGGCACCATCATCGCCAAGGGCGGCAAATACAGCGCGGGCATCGGCGGCGGCAGAAACGGCAGCGGCGAGAAGCTGTATTTCTACTCCGGTAAAATCGAGGCGACGGGAGGCGAAATGGGTGCCGGCATCGGCGGCAGCTACGAAGGCCGCGGCCGCGATATCTACATCTACGGCGGCGATATTTCCGCCACCGGCGGCACGGCAGGAGCCGGTATCGGCGGGGGCTGCTGGACATCGGAGCAGGACATGGATGGCGACACCGCAGCCTATAATATCAACATTTACGGCGGCAAGGTCTACGCCTGCGGCAGCTACAACGGCGCGGGCATCGGCGGTGGTCAGTTCGTCCCGGCGCGCGATATCACCATCACCGGCGGCGAGGTGAACGCGCACGGCGCATACGGCGCGGCCATCGGCGGCGGACGCTGGTGTCACGGTCAGAACATCACCGTGACGGACGCGAAGCTGAAGCTTACAACAGGCTATAATCAATTTGGCTCGAACGCGGCAGCTATGGGCTACGGCGATCTTGTATACTCAGGCAAGGTATACAGCACAGTGCTAAGATATATAGGAGATTTTGTCAGAAACCCCCTGCCCGAAGACTACAAGTCCATCAAAATAGGCTCATACAATGGAAAGCTGATAAAGCTGAAGGTTGAGGCGCAAGCCATCAACCGCAACGACGATTTTACTTTCTTCTGGAACCTCTATGATATCCTGATTCCCAACGAGAACGGGCGCATCGACGTGCAGCTGCTGACGCTGCCGTACGTGAAGAACTACGGCTGGGCGATCAACGCAATGGAACTGGAGCTGATCGACGACCCCTGCAACGGGAATCACGACTTCGGCTGGGTCGACCGGCAGTCGTGCCACGTCTGGGCATGCCGGAATATGAAATGTCAGGCGCGTGACCCGGTGGCGGAGATGTCCAAGCAAAACGGAAAGCACATCCCCGGCGAATGGGGCAATCAGAAGCAGCTCTGCACTGTGTGCGGCCATGTGATGGGAACGGACACGAAGGCGCCGGTGCTGGAGGTTTTGAAGGACGGTGAGAGCTACACCGTCGAGGATACCATCGATGGAAATCCCGGCGCGTACACCTTCACCGTGAGCGACCCGGCGCTGAATGGTGAGACATCCTCCGGCATCAAGTCGGTGACCATCAACGGCGAGCTGCAAGCCGGCCCCACCTATCGTCTCCCCGCGCCGGATGGCGGCAACAATGATGCGGGAGCGGAATATACCGTGGTTGCGACTGACAACGCGGGAAACGAGACTACGGCCACAGTCAGAACCTACAGGCGGCACCACGTGAAGGTCATCAGCCCGGACGGCAAAAAGACCTACGCCGATCTGATGCTGCCGCACAATGAATATCTGGTGCTCCAAATCAGGCTGCCAGCGGGCGTGTCGGCAACGCTGACCGATGAGGCAGACGGGACGAAAATCCCATATGACAAGGAAAAGGGAGAGTTCCGGGCAGGTCTGATCACCAAAAACCGGACGCTCGTGCTGAACTATTCGACGAAGCCTCCAAAGGTCGAGCTTCGCTTGGGGACGGGTCAGTACTTCACGGGATATAACGCGGATTCGGACGAACCGTACTATCTCAAAGGCGCGTCCATGGATGAGAATTCCTATCAGATAGGCATGTGGGTCGACACGGACGCGAAGCCAGGCTATTACCTCAGCTCTCCGGAGCGCTACACGCAGGAAGAGCTGGCAGCGCTTGACGAGTCCCTCTGGAAGGAATACAAGATAGCGGAAGCCACGCCGGGATCGATCGTGCTGCCATTTATCTTAATCACAATAGACGCTGCGGCGTATGAAGAAAACGGCGGTTGGTATGTCTACGCCAAAGCCACGAACCCGACGGGAACGACCTATGTCTCTACGCCGAAGATGATCATTGACGTCGAGAACCCGAAAGCCATTGATTTTTCGACCGGCAAGGAACTGGTAAGCAACGGAAAATACTGGGGAGACCTGCGGTTCACGGTAGAGGACTCATCGCCCGTCACGGTTCGCCACTATACATCCCCGGGTGGGACCGCTGAACTTTTGACGCCGGATGAAAAGGGCGTTTATACGATCTCGGCAGAGTATGACGGCAGCACCCAACACATGCTTGTCATCGAAGACGCCTGCGGAAATACGACCTCCTACAAGTCGTTCAAGGTTTGCTGGAACTACCTGATCAATGTGCGGGAGAAGGACCATTGGGATGCGCCGCCTGCGCAGCCGATTCGTATTTCCAAGGGACAGAATCTGCAAGAGGCGCTCTCCAATATCAATATCGGGTTTTTTGCAGCTGACACCAACGGTTGGATACCTGTCGATGTTTCGTGGAAGATCCCGGACGATTATGATCCGCAGTCCCGTCGGGAGCAGACCTTTACCGTCCTCGGCACGGTGGTTCTGGAAGGCACCGGAGCACGCTGCCCATCAGGACTCGATGTTGTCCCGCGTCCGGGAGAGGAATGGAAGAAGAACATCTCGGTGCAGGTGACCGTGGAGGGCGAGCCGCAGTATAAGGTGACGGTGCAGGATTGCGAAAACGGCAGAGTCAAGGTGGTGAATGCCGCGGGAACCGCCGAGGACGGCACGCCGCTGTTCTGCAAGGACGAGCTTGTCATGCTCTCCATTGCACCCGATGAGGGCTATATGCTAAGCACGCTGTCCGTCAACAGTATCCCCGCCACCGTTGCGGCTGGGGAGGATACCTATACCTTCGTCCAGCCGGAGGGAGATGTTACCATCACCGCAGCGTTTGAAAAGCGCAACGAGCATACCGTCACTTTTGACGCAGGCGGCGGCTCCGAGCCTGAGGATCTGCCCGATGAGGTCACCACCGCAATGCCCGCCAAGAAGGTATTGCACGGCAGCGAGTATTCTCTGCCGGAGTGCGAGTTTGTTGCGCCCGAAGGAAAGCAGTTCAAGGCATGGGAGATAGCCGGTACGGAGTATCCGGTGAACGCCCCTGTGACCGTCACCGCTGACATCACAGTCAAGGCGCTGTGGGAGGACGCGCCTCCCGCCCATGAGCACAGCTACGGTGACTGGAGCAAGGACGGCACGAGCCACTGGCACGAATGCACCGATGATGACTGCCCGAAGAAGCCCGAGAGCATCAAGGACAAGGCTGCGCACGTCTACACCGATGACGCGGATACGACCTGCAATGTTTGCGACTATGACCGCTCCGTCACGCCTCCTGCACCCACCGAGTTTATCGTCACCTTTGACGCGGGCGATGGTACGTCCTCTGTCGGCAGCATGACCACCACCAATCAGAAGCTAAGTTCGCTGCCCAGTGCCTCCCGGAGCAAGCACAGCTTCGACGGCTGGTACACCGAAAAGAGCGGCGGCACAAAGATCACGACGGATACCGTATTCTCTGCAAATACCACCGTCTACGCCCACTGGACGTATACCGGCGGCGGCTACTACTATCCGCCTGTCACCTACTACACGCTGACCTTTGAAACGAACGGCGGGGATAAGCTTTCTCCCGTCAGCGGCAGCTACAACGCCCTCATTGACCTGTCGAAGTATGTGCCGAAAAGAAGCGGCTATGCCTTTGCGGGCTGGTACAGCGACAAGGGTTTAACGAATAAAATCACCTCTATCCGGCTGAACGGCAGCAAGACGGTGTACGCTGGGTGGCAGGCGGATCAAAACCCGAACACGGGCGACGCAAGCACACTCGGTCTGTGGGGCTTTACGCTCTGCACATCTCTTGCCGGATGCCTTGCGCTGACCACATGGCAGATCAGGCGGCGGCGTGAGGAAAAATCGCTGCAAAGCATCGAAAAGTAAACAGGCTCACCTTCAGGGGCGCGGGCAAATAGCCTCGCGCCCCTTTTCGGCTTCATTCGTCAGGAAAGGCGGTTGCTCTTTTGAACAACCGCCTTTCGCCATATCTATCCGATTTGAGCAGAAAGGAAATCAGTCTATGACAAAAGAGTACGGGAGGTGCCGCTGATGCTGCGGCAACGAGCCGCGCCGGGAACATAGACGGGCGATACCCGGACACCGTAGGATACCTATGCCCTCCGATATCCGCCGACAATTACCATACTGAACCGTACCGAAGCACCCATACAGGCTTTTATGCCTGTGTGGGTGCTTTTTGTCATCCACGGCACTTCTTCGCCGTGGGCTGCCGCTCCCCACCGTCCTCCGTTCTGGAAGGAATATCCACCCGAACAGAACGAAAGGAGTGCAGCATGAGCCGCGAAAAAAATGTTTTTGAGAAGTTTCCGAAAAAATGGCCAAAAGGGCCATTTGGAAAACCAGTAAGGGGTGAAAGGGGAAACCACGACCTGCCTTCCGGCGCGAAGGGAGGTGAGAACATGGACCTTGAACACCATTACCGGCATAAGCAGCACACCTTCGATGCGTTCCGAGCAGTGAGCCTATGAACTGCTGAAAGAGCTGATGGGAGGTGACGCGAATAAGTAAGCGCAGAAACGCGCGAAGCAGTCTGATCCCTTACCCGGTGATCGCCGCCGCCGTGCGGGGCGACCCAGAGACGGTAAACCAGGTGCTGGATCACTATTCCGGCTACATAGCGGCACTGTCCATGCGCAGAGGGTATGACCAGAACGGAAACCCCCGCCTTGCAGTAGATGAGGATATCCGCCGTCGAATTGAGACAAAGCTGATTATTGCGATTCTGGATTTTGACCTGACCTGATCCAGATGACCGCCGTGCGTTCCCCTTTCCGCATGGTGTGTTCCGCACCTTGACAAAGAAAGCCCGGCAAATCCCGGCGCAGCATAGAGCAGACGGATACATTCCCGTCTGTGCGGAGCCATACGGCCGGCGCGCCATGACCCTCCAACGGGGCGAGCGATATCCACCAGACCGCAAAGTGGGCAAGGCAGCCCACAGGCCACGATGCACAGGCGGGGCGATACTCCCTTGCAGTCACAGTCCGGGCGTGTAGCCGTATTCAGGCGGTGAGGCGTCGCAGACAATGAGCAGGGCCGCGCGAGAACCGCGCGGGGGTGGGATTCCCGTGGAGCTGATAGGCCATTCAGCCGTCCGTTGCTGCTTTTGATATTTTGGAATAGCGGACAAGCCGCTGTTCATACGATAGAAGCAACCATGTATTTCCGAAAGGGGGACGGCTATGCCTAAACAGGAAATACTGAAAAAGACAACGGAACGCAAGATAGGCAAAGTGACCTACCTTGTAAGCGCGGCGCCCAGCAAACGGGCGACCGAGCCAATAGAGAAGAAGCTGGCGAAGATGATCCGCAAGGAAGTCGTGCAAAGCGCCGAAAACGCGGCGGTTTGACCCAGTTAAGCCAAAACCAGCAGACAGGCAGAAGGATATGCGGTATAAGTATAATATGTGTGGGACAAGATCTGTCCTACACATATTCGCTTGTCTGGCTGTCGGGAAGGAGGCAGAAATGTTACAGTCAGATAAGATCACCGCTTTATATTGCCGTTTGAGCCAGGAGGACTTACAGGCCGGCGAGTCCGGAAGCATCCAGAATCAGAAGGTCATCCTCCAGAGGTACACAGACGAGCATCATTTTTTGAACACGCGCTTTTTTGTGGACGACGGCTTTTCCGGCGTCAGCTTCGACCGCGAGGGCTTACAGGCCATGCTCCAGGAGGTGGAGGCGGGCCATGTGGCTACTGTCATCACGAAGGACCTATCGCGCCTGGGCCGTAATTACCTGAAAACCGGCGAGCTCATCGAGGTCATCTTCCCGGAGTACGACGTCCGCTATATCGCCATCAACGACGGCGTTGACACGGCGAGAGAGGATAACGAGTCCACGCCTCTGCGCAACTGGTTCAATGAGTTTTACGCGCGCGACACCTCCAAGAAGATCCGTGCGGTCAAGCAGGCAAAAGCCCAGCGGGGCGAGCGCGTCAACGGTGAAGTGCCCTATGGGTACATCATCGCCCCGGAGAATAAGAACCACCTTTTGCCCGATCCGGAAACCGCCCATGTTGTCCGTCAGATATTCGCCATGTATATCCGCGGCGACCGTATCTGCGAGATCCAGGATTGGCTTCGGGAAAACAAGGTCCTGACCGTCAGCGAGCTTCGCTATCGCCGTACCGGGAGCTGCCGCCATCCGCGGCCGCATCCGAGCTGCATCTATAACTGGCCGGACAAGACCCTCTAGAGGGCTGTAACTCTGTTAAAATCCCTGATTTTAGACACTTTCTGACCTCCTTTCCGTCTTTTATTCGCAGCCATATTCAATGGACTGCTTGCAATATATATCCTAAAACTTCTTTTCCGTTTGGGTCAAGCACAACGAAAGAAGTATTCGTATTCATAATGCTGGGCTTGGCGTAGAAGCGTGTTTTACCTGCACCGGAACCGCCGCATACAAGTACATTCAGATTTCTGCGGTGCTTTCTTCCGTCCAGGCCGATGGCGACATTTTGCGTCAGCAGCTTGTTTTCCGTTTTATCCTTGTTGGCATATTTCTTGTTGACCGAACCAGCCGTGCCCCACTTGGCCGATCCGTGCTCTTCTCGCCGTCTGTAATTGTGCTCCGTGGAAAGATAGACGCCGATGGCGATCCCGTACATCAAAAGCAAAGTGAGGACAGTTTTTACACTGTCCTCACAAAGCTGTATCTGGAATGGGTTTTGCATCACCGATCCGAACTGCTGAACCAGTCCGGGCAATCCATCCTTTAAGCAGGGAGCAATCAACAGGCCGAGCCACACAGCCGGAATTATGCCGCAAAGATAAAGGATCACATTCTGCTTGGAGAGCTTATCTTGCCTCACGGTCGGCTCTCCGTTTCTCTTTCTTTGTTGGGGCATCAATGACCTTCAGGATCAAATCGTTAATGTCTTCTGTGGGCTTTTCGTCCCGGAGAAGATCGTTCCGAAAATCCATCAGGCCGCTGACCATCAGACGCTGCTCAAAATCGTCCAGCGTGACGGCTTTCTTTTCCTCAGCCATATTGGGGTACCTCCTTGTGGCGCTTATAAATAATACAGCAAAAACTCTTAAGGACGATTTGTCCGTTGAAATCAAGCAAGGCAGCAAACTGTCCATTGCGGCGGCCTGCTTCTCCATCTATGCCTTTCAGGAATTGAAGGCGCAGTTCTCTCAAATTGATGAGTTGCGCTTTATTTTCACTTCGCCTATCGCTGCCATTTATCGCGGTAACATACCATTTATGGTCATCTTTCCATGCGAAATAGCCCCGTGCATCCTGCCAGAAATAGACATCTTTCAAATAGTTGTAGTAAAGATATCCGTTGCTGGCAGCAATGGTGGAGTAGCCATTGTGCGCGGAAATGGTCGTCATTCACAAAGCTGTAGGCGCGCAGCAATTCGCTGCCCAACTCATTGGTAGAGGATTCCTTCGCGGCGGAGTTTTGGATATAGTCTCACATAGAATCAGCCGCTGCATCCCAATCAGCTTTTTCATACAGATAGTAGGCACCATAAGAACTCCGCAGGATTCTGGGAAGAAGCTCGATATCCTTCAGCGCGTCTTCTGCCGAAAAAGTGTATGGTTTATTCTGCTCATCGTTTACAACCTCAATCATCTGCGCTTCTTCAGCAGCCAAGAAGGCGGCATCTTCCTGAATCGTTTCACGGGAAAATGCGCTGAAGCCACTGCTGCACACGACCTCTGCACGGCGATTTTCGTTTGCCTGCTGCTGCAACGTCCCGATAGTCAAATCGATTGTCGGCAGGCAGTTCTGCCGTGGCCCAATCCTTCTCACTCCAAGCGATGGTCTCACCTGAGGAAGTCCCACAGTCGCATAGTAAAAACAACAAAAGGACAAGACCAGCCCACAGCAACACCCTTTTCATCATACACATCGTTCTCATTTCTCACACATCTGCCCTGACAGATAGACAACAAGCATTTTGACGGGGATGGGGCGAAATTCCCGATTATTGTATCATAAGCCGGATAAAAATGCTATCGTAACTATAGCCATCAGTAATATCCTTCGCTCACAGGAAATTTCTCCCCTCTTCCATTTTACGGATGGCGCACCTGTGGAGCCGTGTCCTGCCATCCTGGAAAGCCCAGAGCGCGGAAATGCACCTCATTTTCTCTCTGGAAATGATCGCACAACAGCTGGCAGTGCAAACATAGGTATCGTAGGTACAGAAAATCAAGACAGGAAAAGAACAGGCAGGCAGCGGCTCACGCCACTGCCTGCCTGTTCAAAAAAATCAATTACTTAGCGCATCTGAGAGAGAGAAGCCGGGGGTGCTGCTTGTTCTCTTTCCCCTTTTTCCGTTACAGAATAGCGTAATTCACGATCAGTCCAGCAAACACGATGGACACCATGCTCAGCAGCTTGATGAGGATGTTGATGGCCGGACCCGCAGTGTCCTTGAAGGGATCGCCCACGGTGTCGCCCACCACGCCGGCCTTGTGGCAATCACTGCCCTTGCCGCCGAAGTTGCCTGCCTCGATGTACTTCTTGGCGTTATCCCAGGCACCGCCGGCATTGGCCATGTAGATAGCCATCAGGAAACCAGTAACGGTGGCACCGGCCAGCAGACCGACCACACCCTTGAAACCCAGGATCATACCTACCACAATGGGCGTCACCACCGCGATAACGGTGGGCAGCACCATCTCCTTCAGGCTGGCCTTGGTGCACAGATCCACGCAGCGCGCGTAGTCGGGATCTGCCTTGCCCTCCATCAGGCCGGTGATCTCGCGGAACTGGCGGCGTACCTCCAGCACCACGCTCTGGGCCGCGCGGCCCACGGAGTTCATGGTAAGCGCTGCGAACACGAAGGGAAGGCACGCGCCGATAAACAGGCCCACCAGCACCACGGGGTTCATCAGGGAGAAGTCCTCAAAGGTGACATTCGCGCCCACTTCCTTGACCTTTTCGATATAGGAAGCCATCAGTGCCAGAGCCGTCAGCGCGGCGGAGCCGATGGCAAAGCCCTTGCCGGTAGCTGCCGTGGTGTTGCCCAAAGAGTCCAGCGCGTCTGTGCGCTTGCGAACCTCCGGCTCCAAGCCAGCCATCTCAGCGATACCACCGGCATTGTCGGCCACGGGGCCGTAGGCGTCGGTGGCCAGGGTGATGCCCAGCGTGGACAGCATACCCACTGCCGCCAAAGCAATGCCGTACAGGCCCATGCCTGTGCTGGCTGCGCCGCCGGAGAGGAAGAACGCCAACAGGATACACACCGCCACGATCACGATGGGCACCGCCGTGGACAGCATGCCCAGACCCAGACCGCCGATGATGATGGTAGCGGAGCCGGTCTGGCTCTTGCTGCTCAGCTCCTGGGTCGGCTTGTAGGTATCAGAAGTGTAATACTCCGTGGCCTTGCCGATCAGCACGCCGGCCACCAGACCGGAGAGAATGGCCACATACAGTCCCCAGTGCTCGATGCCCAGCAGGGCCCACACCAGAAAGAAGGAGATAATAGCAATCAGAATAGCCGCCAGGTTGGTGCCGCGGGACAGTGCTTTCAGCAAAGTGCGCTGGTCGGCGTTCTCCTCGGTCTTGACGAAGAAAGAGCCAATGATGGAGCAGATGATGCCCACCGCCGCCATGACCATGGGGATGGCCATGGCCTTGAAGGCCTGATCGCTGAACGCGGCCACGCCCAAGGCGGAGGCAGAGATGATGGAGCCAACATAGCTCTCGTACAGGTCCGCACCCATACCGGCCACATCGCCCACGTTGTCACCTACGTTATCGGCGATAACAGCGGGGTTGCGGGGATCGTCCTCGGGAATACCGGCCTCAACCTTGCCCACCAGGTCGGCGCCCACATCGGCCGCCTTGGTGAAGATGCCGCCGCCCACGCGGGCAAACAGCGCCATGGAGCTGGCGCCCATGCCGAAGGTCAGCATGGCACTGGTGATGTCAGCGGCCTCCAGCTTGAACACGAAGCGCAGAAGCATAAACCACACGCTGATATCCAGCAGGCCGAGGCCGACAACGGTGAATCCCATAACGGAGCCGGCGGAGAAGGCCACGCGGAGGCCGCGGTTCAGGCCGTCGCGGCAGGCGTTGGCGGTGCGGCAGTTGGCCTTGGTGGCGATGCGCATACCCACGAAGCCAGACAGGCCGGAGAAGAAGCCGCCGGTCAGGAACGCGAAGGGCACGAACCAAGTCAGCAACTTTAAGGCCGCCATAATGCACAAAACCACGATCATACAGGCAAAAAACACACCTACAACGGTGTATTGCCGCTTCAGGTAGGCGTTGGCGCCCGCACGGATAGATTGCGAAATTTTGCTCATAAGCGGGGTGCCTTCGTCAAAACTCAGCACTTTTTTGCCGGTGACGAAGGCGAAGATAAGTGCGATGACAGACCCCATAAAGGTTGCCAAAACAAGGTATTTTTCCATGTTTTTCTCTCTTTCCGTTCCGAATTGTTGATAAATTCGAAATCTTCTTTTTTGTTCCGGAAATATTATAAAGAAAAACAGCGCGCACGTCAAATTTTCACACTTTTTTTTGGTACGCCTGAAAAAGTGTCCGGTTCTTTTCGTTATTTTGCCCGCAACTTTTTTGTGAAAAAACTTCCCATTTTGTGGCATTTACATCCGGTTTTTCCCCAGCCGCGGAAGATGTACCATACGTTTAGAATGTATTTTTCGCCACGATATCCCACGGTATTTCAGGTACAAAAATTTTTTTATGCAACTTTTTCACTTGTATTGGTACTATTTCCTTAAAAAATATAGCAGAAATCCTTTTTCGCACTTTTTGCTGCGTTTTTTTGCTTTTCCGAATTCGCACGCCGGGGGCGTTTGCTAAATTGCACAACGGCAATTTGCAACATTTTCCCCGCAAATGTCCACGGCGGGAGAACGCGAAAGCTATGAAGCTTTGCGTTCAAGCTATATACATTTACTTTCCTTTTTTGATACCTCAGCGGTACATCTGGGTAAAAAAGAAAGCCCTTTCGGGCAATGTCATTAAGTTAAGCAAATCCGCGCACACGAAAAAAAGCCCACCTCGACTTTTCGAGGTGGGCTTTTTTTATGCTTTCGTTATGTGGATTGCTTGTGCTTACTTCGCGGGCAGGACAATGACCTGTTCCTCGTAAATGGTGTTGGCGTTTACAAGACGGTCGGCGTTGCGCTCGAAGATGGCCTTGTACTTCATCAAACTGGAATTTGTAATTACATTCCATACATATTGGCATTCTTTACAATCACTCTATCTCCTTTTTCTAATTGTTCCTTAGAAACTCCTCTTAACCCAAGTCCAACATGTTCTGTTTTATATCCACAACCATTTGATTTTCGTTCTTTTGTATGTATATCGATGGTAGTAATTATAGTCTCTAATACACCTCCATTTGTTTTATAAACACACGCATTTTCTCCTTCTCTACACATTCCTGTTGATATGTTTCCTGTGGCAACTGTTCCAACCCCCATAATTGTAAATACATCATCAATAATCAATTCAAAGTCTTCTTTTAAACATAATGGAACATCTAATCTGTTCATATACTCTTTTTCTCGCTCTTTTTTGCTTTTACCAAATAATCCCATAGTGTTTCTCCTTTATAACTTC